>JAANMY010001564.1_pt1 | contig 25105 bp, 24 predicted proteins | sample 7279691 | NCBI WGS metagenome assembly JAANMY01 (sample SAMN14094543, study PRJNA606508) | bioreactor metagenome | isolation source: A lab-scale SPAN reactor treating ammonium-rich wastewater day 388 | place: Ireland: Galway | collected 2018-02-07
CCCAATGTGATCGTTAAACGATCCACACGTCCGTCCAAGCTTACGTAACGTTGAAGCTGACAGAGAACATCTGAGAAGCAGACGAGGACGTACCGCCGGCGCCGAGGTCAAGCGTCTCGGACATTGCTTCGAAGATGATCGGCAGTGCGAACAGAGCACCACCAGCTGCGAGACGGATTGCGCCATCTTTCAGGGGGGTCTGGGTCGGGTTTTCTACGTGATCCTTGATTTTCAGGATACCGAGAACGCCGAGCAGGATACCAAAGAGGTATGCCAAAGCGGTCAGAAGACCGGGGATGCTGGCGATAGACGTCGTGATGTTCTGAGCAATGTTGCTGAAGTTGTTAGCAGCATGTGCGCTCGTTGCCGAGCTCACGATTGCACCAGCGGTCATCGCTGCGCCGAGTTTGTAGTAGGAAAGTTTGGTTTTATTGAACATAATGTTCCTCCTCTTACCAAATAGTTTTGCTTACTTAATAACAAACACTAACACGAATAACACAATTTTGCCACAATTATTTTTGTGGAAAAAACACATTTTTTATCAGGGATTTATAGCCAAGAGAGCCTTCGGCGATTAGACGCCGAAGACCACGCCGAAAGCGGTAACGCCCAAAGTTTCCTGAACGGCGTTGAGCAGGGGGCCAAGGTTGACGGCAAGCGCCCCGCCCAAAATGTGGGTCATGCCCGACATCAGGGAAGCCTGCTGATTGCCCTCGGCCACATCGCGCATGATGAACAGGCCGCGAACGAAGCTGATCATGCCGATCAGGATCATGAACTTGAGAACGGCGCCGATCACATGGTAAACCGCATCGGTTTCAGCAACGGTCATACCGGCCGTGTAGGCAAGGTTGGCGAAGGTGAAGGTGATGTTGTTACCGAAGAACGTCGCCGAAAAGGCCCGCAGGATCGTCGTAGCGGAGAGAAGAATGCCCCCGATCATAAAGGTGGCGACCGTGCCGCGCCCTCCAGGACCTCTGGCGCCTTCCTGAGCTGTTTTCACAAGCCTCGAGATACCGATCATGATGAAGACCATACCGGCAACGAAGGAGAAGAAGTTCAACGTAACGTGTCCCGGGCCGAGAATGTCGTCCATAAAACAGGCGAGCGCATCATCAAGACCGCCAGCGCCGCCGCAAACAAGCGTACCGTCTGCGCGGAACGTGGTGTTTGAAATAAACCGTGTGGCTTGCAGAGGCACAGCGGTAACCGGGGCAAAGGTCAACTGCAGAGCAGAGACGATTGTGGGCAAAGCAAAGAAGGAGCCGCCGGCCAAAAGTCTTGAAACGCCGTCCCAAAGCGAGGTTTGCTGAGGATTGATCACGTGGTTCTTGATTTTGACAAGAGCCCACACACCGAACACAAGACCGAGCATGTAGGAAAGCGCGGACAGGAACGCGGGAACCGCAGAAGAGGTCAGCCAGGCGTTACAGATAACATCGCCGACAGTCGCCGCCGGACCGAACAAGGCACCGAGACACTCGGGGCTGATTGTTTCCCCGGAGAAGATGAAAGACGTGCCGCTGAGACCGCCCGCGATAAATTCCCAAACCCCGATGCCGCCGCCGCCAATTGTTTCGTACATAGCTTGAAAAACGGCGGGCAAGGCGAACATACCGCCGCCGACAAGGAGGTTAATAACGCCCTCCTTCATTGTGGTACGCGAGGGGTCTTCGACATGATCCTTAACTTTCATGATACCGATACCGCCCATGACAAGCCCGAGCAGGTAAGCCACAGCAGTAACAAGACCGGGCAGCAACTCGGTTTGGGCCGCGATGTTTGACAACAGACCATTGATATTGTTACCCATAACGCCGGTAACAGCGCCGAAAAGAGCCGACATATTGTTAAACAAGTCACCCGGATTAACGCCGGTGAAAAGACCGCCGTCAATCGTTTCGTACATGGATTCAAAAACAATCGGCGCAGAGAACAGGGCGCCGCCAGCCAAGAACCGCATGACTGGAACGCGCAGAGGCGTCTGGTTCGGGTTACTCACATGATCGATCGTCCGCATAATGGCCTGATAGCCAAGCCACAGACCGAGAAGATAGAAGAAGGCGGTGATCAGACCGGGAAGACCGGAAGCGGAATTAGTAATATTTTCGGCTATATCATCGACCCCGGCCTGTGCAAAGGCGGCCTCAACAAAGAGGAAGCTCGCAAAAACGGTCAGAAAACCATAAACAAGACGGGAAAAAAGCTCTTTTTTCATGCTTTCACTCTATCACAGCCTGAGAGTTGCCCTTTGCGTCATTAAAACACACCCGACGCTACAAACGCAAACTTTTCGCCTTATGGCGAAGTTAAATTTACCCTAACATATCTTAACGAAAAGTGGTAAATTTTTAATAAATTTTTACATAAAAGGCGCCCGAAATGGCCCCGGGCGCCTTGGATTTTATTGCCGGACCCTGCCGGCGGTGCCCTGTACGACCCATTTCCCATCGACCTTAGACACCGACTTAATCGTGCCCAGACCGGAGACGCGGTCACCGACTTCAACATTTTTCACATCGCCCGTGCGCTTGTCATACAGCACGGCACTGCCAGGCTTGGCAGATTTAAGCACCCAGTTCGGCACGATTACAGGCTTTGCAGGCTTGGCGACCTCAGCAGGCTTGACCGAATCAGGAGCCTTTTCAATAACAGGCTCGACGGCAACTGCCGGCTTCGACTCTGTTGTCGTTGCGGAAACCGCTGGAGCAGGGCTGTCGGCTGGAGCGGGAGCCTTATCCGCTTCGGATTTCGCGGGAGCGGTAGATGTGGCCTCTGTTTTAGTTTCTGGCATTGGCTCTACAGCCGAATCGGCAGGTGCTGGTGCAGGAGCCTCGGGTGCTTTTGGCTCGGCGGGTGCAGAGGCCGAATCGACAGAACCAACAACCTCACCCGCCTGCTTGAGGTCAGACACAACGGATTCTCCGGCGGCATTGAGATCATCCTCAACATTAGGGAGCGCAGAGGTCTCTACAGGCGGTGTTCCGGCAAGTTCATCTGAAATTTCGGCAAGACCATCCGAAGCGGCAGAGTCAGTCGGAGCCTTCTCAGTCTCACCCATAAGAGCGCTCTCATCCAAAGGAACAGCGTCCGAAGGGTCGCTATCACCCACAAGGGGGATGCTGTCTTCAGCAAGAGCATCCGAGCCGGGAACAGCCATGACGCCGTCCTCTAGCTTGCCAGCCGATCCTGCGGTTTCAGGTGTCTCTGTCGAGGTCGGATCGGCAAGCATTCCATCCTTTTCGGCGACCTGGGCGATTTGTATTTCACCCTCGCTCGAATCGAGCGGGGCAAGCTCAAGAGCGCCCTCGCCCTCAGGCATAGGCGTCAAGGCATCGTCCGAAGCCGGCGGCGCAGCGGCAGTGATAGGTGCATCACCTTCAATAGTGCCGGTGTCGCTGATAATATCGGAAGACTCTGGCATGGGCGGCATATCCTGCGCCTCGTCCATCACGGCGGTTTCAGCCTGTAACGATTCGGGGGCCGCAGCACTTGTGTCATCGGCCTCGGTGAGGGCGGGCATGACGCTCTCACCCGCCGCAGGAGCCGAACCCGGACCAACGCCCGGGATCAGACCGGATTGATAGGCATAAAACGACCCGCCGCCAAGAAGCGCGAGAACGACGATCCCGGTCAGCATGCCGCCGCCGGACTTCTTTTCACGTGGGGGTTTGCCGGCAGCGCCGACGCCTTTGGTGGCCGAATCACCACCCTCCTCAGAAGAGCTCTCACTCAACTCCGACCCATCATCGCTCCAGGATGCCTCATCAAGGGCATCCAGCTCGAAGTCATCGTCAAAATTCTCAGCCTTATCTTTGCCTGACATACCAGAACCCTCTCACAAATTTCCTATGATAATCCGCACCTGCGCCAAGCGCCGCTCACAAACAACACTTCAAAAAAAGCACAACGCTCCAAAAGCAGAACTCAGAGAAGCTGCCGCATGAAGATCAGGTATCCTCGTCCGCCTCTTCGGTCACAGCAGAAGTGAAAAGAATGCCGATCGGGGTGCCCGCATGAATTTTCACAAGGACCTCAACTTCGTCGGCCATCTCCTCGATGATATCGCGCACTTCTTCCCCAGCTTCTTTAACGCCGAGAGCGACCTCTTCCTCGGTGTCCAGATCCTGATCGGTCGCGGTGGTGGTTGTCCCGCCGCCGCTCGTGTCAATCACAATGCTTGTCGCATCGGTCTGGGATATCGCATCCGCGAAACCTTCAACGAAGGCTGCCGCAGCGGGAAGAACGATACGTTGCAAATACCGATGGTCGACTTCAGTCGCCAAGCCAGGGAGAGTGGTCTCAGGATCAAGAGCGATTGCGTCGATATCGATATCCTGCCCCTCATACACAAGGGTATTAAAGGTCAGGGTAAGATAATCGTTCTGAACGGTGAACGTACCGAGCAACTTGGCGCCCTTGAGCGGCCCGGAGACCATCAGCGCAAGAACAGGGCCGGGAACGTCCGAATTAGCCTCGATAATCAACTGCCCGTATTCGATTTCGCCGGCAGGAATGAGGACAATGGGCTCATCCTCTTCGACTTCGCCGTCAAACTCACCGTCTCCTTCGGGGTTATTTCCGTCAACGGCCTGCCCGCCATCTTCCTTGAAGTCAACAAGGGACATGTATGTAAATTTAAGCTTCTCAGATCGCGTGCCCAAAATGGACTGCATTTGACGGCTCATCGACTCGGCCATCTGTTTCATGGCCTCATTCTGCTGCTCAGAATCAAGAACGGTAACGGGTTCAACGTCTTCTTCTTTATCGGTATTTCTCAGGACACGCTCTTCCTGCATGCGGCGCCACCGGTGCAGCGGATCTTCGCTTTCCGTCTGCTCTTCAGGCAACTGCAGGCGATCCGTAGGCGCCTCAACCGGCACCGGAATGGTACTGTCGCCGGTTCTAAGAGCCTTATCGAGGTCTTCCTCGTTCTTCTCTTCAACAGCCGCAACATAAGCGGGAGAGGCCTCGGCCGTCCCGGGAGGGGCGCTAACCTCAGAAGCCATAGGCAACATGGAATCCTTGACTTCCTCAGGCTTCTGGCCAAAAAACCACATCGCGCCGAACACAACGGAAACGGCGCCAACGATAACGCCTATCTTGGCAATCGGGCTGCTCCGGAGTGCATCCCCGGGAGAGCTTTTTTGCACAAACTCATCAAACCCCTCTTCGGAGCCGATGATTTCTTCATCAAGATCGTCATTCATCTAGCAGTTCCTCACGCTCAGTAAGATAGGCACGGACCATACGCCCTTTGTCAGAGAGTAAAAGAACAGGGGCCTCAGTCAGGGCATAAACCTTGGTACCGTCGGCGGATGCAACGGAGCTCTGCCAGCCCGGGGAAAGAAGGGTGAGCGGAGTACGCACATAAGTGTAGTTATTGTATTTGAACGCGCTGGTTCGACCATCAGCGCCCGTGACAGCAAGCTTCACCGCGCCTTCAGGCATAACCCCGGTGAGAGCCGCAGACATATCGACATCGCCCGATGCCAGAGTAATGCCCGGCTGCATGAGCGGAGCCGTCGCAAAGGGCCCGTTTCCGGGCAGTACCGCGTCAAAACGATAATGCACAAGGTCACGGTTGGTCTCAAGCGTAAAGACCACGGGCGTATCAAGGCCGATCATACGAACAGAAATGTTTCCGTGTGAAAAATCGCTGCTCGGGGAGATGCGGATGATATGAGTCGTGTCTTTCTCGCTTTCACCCTGAACCGTAAAGTTGCCGACCCACGAAATATCCTCAAAAGGCCAAGGCGCACCGGTCGAATCAACCATGCTGATCGTCGTTACATAGCCAAAGGCCATCTTAACGACAAGGGGGGCGCTCCCGGGGTCCAGCGAGACGTTCTGGACGACAGTTTCAGGGCGCGGATAGGGATGAATAGGAACCTCAACAGACTCAACGGTGCGGTCATGCCGCTCCAAAAGTGTCCGGATTTCATCGGGGCGAAGAGGCAAAATCTTATCGAGAGCGGCTTGGAAAGCACCTTTTCGGAACTCATCCTGCAGCTCCTGCGAAGTCTTCTGAAAGCCCTCAAGGCCGGATTCATCCTCAAAAGCGAAAGGATCTTCCTCAGGCTGATCAGGATCCAGCGAAGGCATAGCGTCAAGCTTCTCATCACTGGGGGCCTCAGCCGTGGAGTCAGTCTCCGCCTCGGCGCTACCGTCGGTGCTTTCTGCGGCCGGCTCTTCGAAATCCGCGAGAGGATCGTCCTCTTGCGCCTGAGCAGGAACAAAAACAGCGGTAGTGCATAGGAAAGACAAACCCAATATAAAAAGTCTGACTGGCTCGCCCGAAAGAAGAGGAAGCTTTGATTTTCTGTTTTTCATGACAATGATCTAACCCAGATACTCAAAAAATTAGGTAAACGATACAATGGAAATTCGCAATTGTCACGCACTAACAACATAATAAACCGAATAATATTAAAAAAATACGAAACGGCCTCAACTAACGAGGAACGGCAACCCATTGCTCAATCCCAACGCCATTTGGACTTTCTAGGCGGGGCACGCGGACGACAACCACCGTTACGAGCAGTCCCGTATTCTGGGTTTTCGAGCCGGACTGATACGTAAGGGCAAGGGGAACCTGGACGACCCACTGGTAGCGGCCGGCGACAAGGCCCTCGGACTCAAGGATTGGGGCCCCCTTCGGGGCGGCGGTCAGAACCTGCTGATTGGCCTCGACCATCTCGATAATACGTGAGCGCTGAAGGGCTTGCGTAAAGCTCTCCCATCCCCGCTTGGTAAAGTTCCGGGAGGCTTCCTGAAGTCTCCGGCGATAGTCGCTGAACCCGAAGGTCATAACCTCTGTGGTGGATTGGGCGACCCAGGACATAAGAGCGGGAGCGCTAAGGTTCGGCTGATTCAGCGGAACCATGGGAACAAGGCGACCGTCCTCCGTTGTTGCAAAGTAGCGGTGTTCGGGCTGGTGAACGCTGATCACGTAGTACATCGCCCCGATCAGGCCAAGAATCACAACGCTCTGGATGAGGGTGAGCTTAAGAAGGCTTCGATACCCGTCGCGGTAGAACTCGTTACGGATAACAACGGTGCCCAGTCCGGAAGTATCCGTTTCCGGGGCGGGGGCCTGAGGAGCGCCAGCCTGAATTTCTTCGGCGGGGGCTGCTGCGCCTTTCTTTTGAAGTTTACCGAGCATGAGACATCTTCTTGAGGGTTATTATGAAGGTTCATTATCTTTTTTTAATTCAAAAAATCAATCCCGATAATCAATTAAATGAAATTTGATCTGAGTTTCGCAAAAAACGTGCCTTTACGAAAGGGCGTATGATAGTATAGCCTGTAGTCCCGGGACCTGTACGTGGGGCGTTTTTTAGCGCCTGTACGCGACACGAAGAGGTTCGGTATTTTTGGTGTAATTGTCCTTAGGGTGCGGTAGCAAACCATTATGAAGACCATCCTGGCTAAAATCCGCAGGACTTTATGGATAGGAGCGATTGCATCTGTCTTTGCTGGCGCCAGCCTCACTCTGACATTACAGGCCTCTTTTGCAGCCTCTCCGCCGTGCGGATGCGTAGTCGATTCGTGCTCGTCCGGTGACTGTACCGCGGCAAGCAACGACCTTGAGCAATACCACGACGACCTTGAGCAAAATACGCAGGACGAATTCGACGATGATCTTGAGGCGTTCGAAGACTGGCTTGTCGAAGAGATGTTCCAGGACGAAATTGTCCCCGCCATGGCTGACATGACAACGCAAATGAGCGCGGTCGCCATGCAGCAGATGAACATCATCGGGGCCTTCATGGATGCTGAAATCCAGCTGGACACCCAGCGCCTGATGCGGCAGCTCCAGGCCGAAGCTCATAAAGATTACCGCCCTTCCGATGATTTCTGCTGGTTCGGAACCAACATACGCAGCATGGCGAATTCTGAGCGCAGATCCCACCACAACTCCATGGCGCTTTCAGCATCAGGCCTTGCGCGCCAGCTTGGGAACGCCGACCAAAATGCGGCGCCAAGCGCTGAGCAGGACTACCGGGGACGTTGGGCGCAGTTCGTGGACACTTACTGCGACACAAAAGACAACAACTGGAACGTGCCGAGCGCTCTTGTTTCCGCGGGCCCCTCATACGGTCAGCTGACAGGTTTGGAATTTGCCTGCGATCATGATGGCGATTTCCCCGGCGGCGGCGATAAGGGCGCGGACGATCCCTGGCGCATGAACATCGACATTGACTACACCCGGCTCGTGGACGCGCCGAGAACCTTGGAGGTCAACTTCACAAACGCTACGCGAACGGATGATGAGGAGGACGTGATCGCCTTGTCCCGCAACCTCTACGGACACGAGGTTCTGACGCGCAGCTTATCGAGGCTTAAAATTAAATCCGATAACGGGCGTAAGCTCTATCTCATGCTGCGCAGCGTGGCCGCAAAGCGCAGCGTGGCACAATACAGCTTCGATTCGATCGTGGGCCTGAAATCGGCGGGAACCGGGGCGGCCCTTTTGCCGATCGGCCAAACGCGCCAGTATCTAGCCTCTATCGTGAAGGAGCTTATGCCCAACGGAACGCCGGACGCCGAGATTTATGAGCTGATCGGCGTGGAGCCGAGCTACTATTCTCAACTCGAAATCATGTCCAAAAAGCTTTATCAAAATCCTGATTTTTACGCCAATCTCTATGACACACCCGCAAACATCACCCGTAAGCAGGTCGCGATGCAGGCCATTGAGCTAATGCTCGACCGTTCGATATACGAAAGCCAGGTCCGCAAGGAGATGGTTGTGTCTGTTTTGTTGTCAAGCAAGCTCAGAGCCCCCTTCCGCGAGGCTAACAAGCAGTTGGTTAACGCTTCGGGAGCAAGGAACCAGTGATGGATAAGGGCAGTTCGTCATCGCCGTCCCCTCTGCCGCCGAATCGTCCGCGCGGCCTCTTTTCTGCGATGGGTGCAAAAAAAATCGTCCTCGTGCTGCTGATGGTTTCTATTGTTGGCGGCTCGGCAATGACGCTGCGCAGCAAAAGCGCTGAAGCGATCTGCGTATCGGTCCCGTGTTGGGCCTGCGGCATCTTGGATTGTATTCTCGTTCCGATTATTGCCGAGATTATCGGCGAGATTTTTGAGGCGATCATCGAGGAAAATATAGAAGACCACATCAACAACGAAGAAAACTGGATCGTCGAGGACTTCTTCGAGGATTTCTGGGTCGTGGGCCTCGCCGAAATGACGGAATACCTCTCCGCTATGGGCATGTACCAAATGGAGATTCTGGGGGCGATGCTGGATGCCAAGCATCAATTGGAAACGCAACGTCTTTTCTGGCAAATGCACGCTGAGGCGCACAAGGACTACCATCCTAGCGAGGAAATATGCTGGATGGGCACGGCAGCCCGCAGCTTGGCGGCTTCGGAAGCGCGCGGTATATTCAACAAGCGCGTTCTCTCTGATCGCATGCTGGATCGGCAATTGGCCAACGATAGCATTGTTGGTGCGCAAAGCGTCCAGAGGGATAAGGCGGATCGTTGGCGCCAGTTTGTCCGCACCTACTGCGACCCGAAAGACAACAACTGGATTGGGGCCGGAACGGGTCTGGACAGGGCGTGTGACCACGATGGCCCCGGCGGGGCGGGGACAACCGGTGCAATCGCCGCCGAACGTAAGAATATTGATGTCGATTACACGCGCCTGATCGAGTACCGCAGAAGCTTGAACACAAACTTTGCTGATGGCGCGGCGTTCCCGCCTTCAAGCGATGATGAAGACGTCATGGCCATGGCGAGCAATCTTTACGGCAGTACCGTTCTGTCCCGCGGCTTGGCGCGAATCGATACACGCAAACAGGCCGGTCAGAAGCTCTACCTGCAACTGCGCAGCGTGGCGGCCAAGCGCAGCGTTGCCTATAACACCTTCGCGACCATCGTAGGCATGAAATCAGCCGGGACATCCGACACCATAGCCGGCGCGCCGCCCCTCACCCGCACCTTCTTGGCCTCCGCGTTTCGTCAGTTAATGCCCGCCGCCGTCACGGACGCGGAGATTTATAGAATTATTGGCGAGAACCCGAGCTACATGGCGCAGCTCGAGGTCTTGGCGAAAAAGATATATCAAAACCCTGACTTCTACTCGGGCCTTTACGACAAACCCGCGAACGTCGCACGAAAGAGCGTGGCGATGAAGGCGATTGACCTTATGCTTGACCGCATTCTTTATGAGAGTGAACTCAGGCAGGAAATGCTTCTCTCGGTTTTGCTCTCCAGCTACTCCAGAGAAGAGTTTAGGAAGCTGAACAGCGAGATTATAAATACGAAACGTGCGCAAGACTAATAAGACGGCGATATGACGGAAATGAAACAAGGGCCCCTGAAAACAAGACGAGTTACAAAGCTTAAGGGCTTTGGGCTGGCCGCTGCCCTTGGCCTTGTGGCGCTCCTATACCCTGTAAAACCGGCGCAGGCCTGCTGTACCTGTCAGGCGATCATCAACATCGCCGATCCTTTCGTATGGCAGGAGGCCGAAGACGACTTTAATGAAAAAATCAACGATGAGTTCCTGAGGCTCGAGCGCTTTATTGTTCATGAAATGTGGGAAGACAGCATCCTTCCCGCCATGATGCTGGCCGCAGAGCAGTTCACGGCCGTCGCCATTCAGCAGGTTATGGCGATCGGAACCCTCTTCGATGCCAAGCAACAGCTTGAAACGCAGCAGCTCCTTCAGGTCATGCAGGCCCGTGTACATAAGGACTACGTGCCGAGTGTCGCTATATGTAACTACGGAACCATGATCAAAAGCTTGGCGGCGACTGAGCGCAAAAATGAAATTCAATCGGTGATTCTGGCTCAACGCTCCCAGGATCGCCAGCTCGGCCACGCAGGATCGTCCGGCACATACGGGAACGATATTGACATCGACAACCGCCTCAGACAGTTCTCCGCCAAATACTGCAGCGAAAAAGACCGCAACAGCACCCTTTCTGCCGCATGTACGGCGCTGGCGTGGGGCGGCCTGTCCGTGGCGCAGCGCCGTCAGTTGGACCGGGATATCGACTATTTCACCGTGATCGATTCGCCCTGGACCATTAAGATGGACCTCACGAATACCGTCTTCACAGCCGCTGGCCCGCCCGCGATCGACAATATTGAAGAGGAAGACGTTCTGTCCCTTAATAGCAACCTCTTCGGGCACGGCATTTTTCCAAGGCCCCCGGCGCGTCTTCTTGCAAACTCTCAGGCCAACGACACGCTGACCGAAATGCAGGAAGCATACATGGAATTGCGCTCGATCGTGGCTAAGCGAAACGTTGCGGAAAACAGCTACCACGCCATTGCCGCCATGAAAGCAGAGGGAAGTACGGCCGTGGATGCGGGTGGAAACGTCGTGCCGATGAACGCCCGCGTATTTCTGGAGCCGGTCCTGACCGAGTTGGGCGTGCCGGCTGCGGAGGTTCTGGCGCTGATTGGTGAAAACCCGAGCTATTATGCGCAGATGGAGTTGCTCACCAAAAAAGTTTGTCAGAACCCCGACTTTTTCACGAACCTCTACGACACGCCTGCGAACGTAGACCGCAAGCTTGTAACCCTTCAGGCAATTAAATTGATGCAGAAATTCGACCTGTTCAAAAGTTTCTTGCGAAACGAGGCGTCGTTCTCCGTTTTGCTTGAGCTTTCGGTCATCGAGCTCCAAAGGGAAATCGAGGACCAAATTAGAATCGCCAAGACGACGGATCGCTGACCATGAGCTTGAGCAAGATAAACAAAATTCTCAAAAAGCCGATCCTCACGATCCTGTTCGTGATCTTTTTGTGCACGGCGCCATTCACAGTCAAGCGTGCCGAAGCGGTCATCTGTTGCGTAAGCTGCTGTAGCTGTCTGACCGATGTCCTTTTGCCCGACGACATCACAATGTGGATTGAGAACTGGATCAACATCAATCTTCACATCTTCATCCAACTCACCTTGCACCGAATCTTTTTCTTTGACTGGGAGTTCTGGCAGCAGAATCTGCTGCCGGCGATGATGGCTATGGCCGAACAGCTGAGCGCTGTCGCCATGCAGCAGATGACGATTATCGGCACGTTCCTGGATGCGCAGGAGCAACTTGAAACCCAGCGCCTTTTCCAGCAACTCATGGCCCGCGCCCACAAGGATTACCATCCCAGCATCGAGATGTGCGAAGTGGGTACGCGAATCAAAAGTTTGGCCTCATCTGAGAGGATGGGCGAATTGGCCACACTGATCCTCAGCCAGCGTGCGCAGGACCGCGCTTTCGGAAATTCAAACGTCGCGGCTTTCGGTGGTGACCGTACGGACATGGTCAACCGTGTGGAACAGTTCCGCTCGGTCTTCTGTGACCGCAGGGACAACAACGACTCTCTCGACCTGTTGTGTACCAGCCCGACGACCGCGGCTGGCCGCGAACGTTACAACAAGGACATCGATTTCCCGCGCACCATCATGCACCCCTTCACCGTGACGGCGAATTTTACGAACGCCGGTCCCGCGACCCCGCAGGAAGAAGAAATCGTCGCCTTGGCGAGCAACCTCTACGGCTATGAGACGTTCTTCAGACCTGACCCGCAGGCTTTGGCGAACGAGCCCGCAAGGCAGGTCACAGGCGCCCAGCAGGCCTATATCGACATGCGCGCGCGCGTCGCACAGATGAGCGTGGCGGAAAACAGCTTTAATGCGATTGTTGGCATGAAGGTCGAGGGAACGGCAGGCTCCCGCACGTTTATGGAGGCTTTCCTCCAGCAGCTGGGCGTTCCGGCGGCTGAGGCAACGGCGCTTTTGGGTAATAACCCAAGCTATGAGGCGCAGATGGAAATCCTGACCAAAAAAGCCTATCAGGACCCGAGATTCTACACGAACCTATACGATAAGCCCGCCAACGTAGAAAGAAAAGGCGCGGCGATGCAGGCCATAGGCCTCATCCAGAAATTCGATATGCTAAAGAGCTATCTTCGGACGGAAGCTTCCTTGTCTATTCTCTTGGAGCTGGCTGTTGACGAGCTTCAGAGCGAAATCGAGGACGCGATCGACACTGTGGATACGTCAAAACAATAAACGCGCGAGCGTTGTTTAAGGGAGACAGGGCATGAACCTGAAGGGCCGGAAAGGAACAAAGATAGCAAGCGCACTGGCGGTTTTCGGTGTGCTGGCGCTCTCTGGCGCATGGGTGTCTGGCCGTTTGAGCGAAGATGCGGCTACCGCAGGCACGCGCGTGAACCTCAGCAACTTCCAGCCCGGCGCGAAACTGGCCTACGAAGTGTTTCAGGACGGCCAGATCGTCGAAAAAGGGCAAAAAAACCTTGATGATTCAGGGCGCCTGACACTCGACGCATCGCCCTACTTGCTAGAGAATCCCGAATCCAAACTGGCCTACAACCTTAAAATCGACCGCCTTCAGCAACAGGCTGGAGCCGCGCCGGCGGACCCGCTGAACTTGATGCTCAAACTCGACCCCCGGTCCGGCCGCGTTGACTACGCAGGTTCGGGGCTGGGCCAGTTCTCGGATATCATCGTCTCGGACGGGTTTCAGGCGGCACAAAGCAGGGCCGATTGGTCTGGCGGCTTTGCAGGCGAGAAACTCTTTGACCGCGTGGATGAGAAGCACCAAAAGCTCCTCAAGCTGGCTTTTCAGGGCCACGATCTGAGCAGCGATGTCGTGCCTCGTGAAGACGGCGTGGTCGAGGTCTTCTTCGGAGACTCTTCAGGCTCAAGCGTTGGCGCGGTTCAGGCCCGCTATACGCGCGCGATGTACATGATGACCGAGCAGCTCTCCGCCGTGATGATGCAGCAGGCCATGATCGTAGGCGCGTTTTTCGATGCAAAATTCCAGCTTGAATCGCAAAGAAAAATGCACGAATTGATGGCCCGCGCCCACAAGGATTACCATCCGAGCGAGCAGATCTGCCGATTTGGAACTTTTGTAAAAAGCTTGGCGCATTCCGAAAGAGCGTTTGAGTTGGACATGCGCGCCCTGAACCGCGCCCTGTTAAACCAGTCTCTGGGCGTTCAGCACGACTCGACATCGGACGGACCGAGAAGCGATTTCCCAACTAGGCTTGAACAATTCCGTACAAAATACTGTAACCCGCGCGACAACAACGATGGTCTGGACCTGATGTGTCCGGCGCTCGTCGGTGCCGGCCCCGCGCTGCGTGAGCGGTTTAACAAGGATATCGATTATTTCCGCACCCTCGACAGCAGACTGACGCTTGAGGCCAACTTCGCGGACAACACAATAACCAACGAAGAGGAAGACATCTTCGCCCTGGCGCAGAACCTCTACGCCCCTGAGGCCTTCGAGGGAATAGAGTTTGAGGATGTCGGTGCGAGTGTGCGCAGCCACTACAACACACGCGCCTACGCGGCCAAACTCGCCGCCGCTCAAAACAGTTTCGTCAATATAGTCGGAATGAAGAGCAGCGCCCCTGCCGGCCTCGCCACCCCGGCGGTCGGCGCATGGCCGCCCAATATCGTTCCCCCGCCCGTCGTGACCTACGCCGAGGACACGGGCTGGACCTTCATGAAGGCCTTCCTGCGCGAGTTCGGTACGCTCACAGATCCGGAAATCCACGCTTACCTTGGTGAACGGCCCAGCTATTACGCGCAGATGGAGGTTCTGACCAAGAAGATCTATCAAAGCCCGAACTTCTTCACGAATCTCTACGACAAACCCGTGAACGTTGACCGGATGGGCGCGGCAATCGACGCGATCGGGCTGATGAACATGCGCGATCGGTTTGACTCATCCTTGCGCCGGGAAATGTTGACATCGCTGCTGATCGAACAGTCGCTCCAGCCGCATGTCGAGAACGTCTCCATCGAGATCTTCAAGGCCATCCAGAACGAACAGCCGACCTTGGAATAACGTATTTTTATTCAAGCGGCATGGTTTGAACGCGGGCAATAAATAGACAGGGGCTTACCCCGAGGGCCCGAACAGATCGTAATCCTCGACATACTCGATCAGAACCCCTCCCCCAGACTGTTCTTCTTCGCCGCATCGCCCTCACTTATGAAAAAATTACAATTCCTAAACCTTTCCGCATGGCTTCATTATGAAAAAACAAATGGCCTTGTCAGGCACAAACAGAACGCTCTGTGCGCTTAACAAAACCAAGTCACGCAGGCGCTCTGCGGCCCTCTTGGCCGTATGTGAAAAAGCAAGGAAACATAAAAATGAAAATCTATAGAATACGCAGAGCATGCGGCATGATCGTTCTGGCCGCCTCGCTCGGAGCATGCGGAAGCAGCCGGGGTGACCGGGCCTTAAGCGGCGGCGCGATAGGTGCGGGCGTCGGGGCCCTGACGGATAAAGATGATATTAATCTGGGTGATTAGATACGGCAAAACACAGAGGATTTTGGCTGAAGGCGCTTAAAAAACCCGGCGCCTTCAAGCCGCCTGCTGAACGACCCCGAACAGATCGTAATCCTCGGCATCCTCGATCAACACGTTAACAATATCTCCCGGCTTGATCCCGGCGGGCAGGTCGCGGATGAAAACCGTTCCGTCGATCTCGGGCGCGTCGCCCTTGGAGCGCCCGTCCGCGCCGACCGCGCCATCCTCGTCCGGTTCTCCCACCTCGTCGATAATAACCTCCAGAACCTGCCCGACCTTCTGTTCGGCCTTGGCGGCGGCGATATCGGTCTGGACCATCATGAAGCGCTCCCAGCGCTCCTGCTTTTCGTCCTCGGGCACATGCGGGGCGATCGCGTTGGAGACTGCGCCCTCGACGGCCTCATATTTAAACGCGCCCGCGCGGTCGATCTGCGCATCGATCAACCAGTTGATAAGGAAATTGAATTCCTCCTCCGTTTCGCCGGGGAAGCCGACGATGAAGGTCGAGCGGAGCACCAGATCGGGGCAGATGTCCCGCCATTTGCGAATGCGCTCCAGCGTTTTTTCCTGCGCGGCGGGCCGCTTCATGGCCTTCAGCACTGTGGGGCTGGCATGTTGGAACGGAATGTCGAGATAGGGCAGGATCAAACCCTCCGCCATCAGCGGGATCACCTCATCCACATGCGGATAGGGATAGACGTAATGCAAACGCACCCACGCGCCGTGCTCTTTCGCCAGCGTGCCGAGCGCCTTGCAAAGATCATAGAATTTGGTTTTGATCCGCTCGCCGCGCCACGGGCTTTCGGCGTATTTCAGGTCGATCCCGTACGCGCTGGTATCCTGCGAAATGACCAGAATTTCCTTGGTTCCAGCCTTAAGCAGCTGCTCCGCCTCGTGCAAAACGCGGTGGATAGGGCGGCTCACCAGATCGCCGCGAATAGAGGGAATGATGCAGAAGGTGCAACGGTTGTTACACCCCTCGGAAATCTTCAAGTAAGAATAATGCTTGGGCGTCAGCTTCAGCCCTTCCTCGGGCACAAGATGCACGAACGGATCGTGTGTGATCGGCTGGGCCAGCTTGACGGCGCTCACCACCTGCTCGTACTGCTGCGGGCCGGTAATCGCCAGAACCTTCGGAAACCGTGCAGAGATCGTCTCGGCCTCCTTGCCCATGCATCCCGTGACGATCACGCGGCCGTTGACGTCCAGAGCCTCGCCGATGGCGTTCAGGCTCTCCTCCTTGGCCGTGTCTAGAAACCCGCACGTATTGACGATCACAACGTCCGCGCCCTCGTGGGAATTGGTGAAATCGTAGCCGTCAGAGCGCAGTTTGGTCAGAATCCGCTCGGAATCGACCAGAGCCTTGGGGCATCCAAGGCTGACCATACCGACAACAGGGGCTTTTTGCGCATTCTTCATAGCGAGCGGTTATACTGGATAACCCTATGAAAAGGCAAGGAATTACTGTGGAATAAGGGGTAAATGACAGAAGAGATATACAAAACTTCCTTTTTTTATCCCTGTTATGATAATCTTACGGGATAAAATAAGTAAGAAAACGGGTGTGATAGTGTCGGGGCCTGATCAACCAAGATTTGCGCATTTCGAGAGTTCCAAGCGAACAAGCGTGTATGACCTTTATACACGCCACGCCGAAGTTGCGCGCGACATCCATCAGGACGCGCTCCGAAGATTTACCGGGAATAACACGCTCACGGTCGATCTGGTGCGGGAAAGCCCGATCATCCCGGAAAACCTTCAGGGCACGATCAATAACTTACAGCAATATGACGTCGTTTCCGTCAGCTCCGGCGTTGAAATCGGGGCGATCCTCCAGAGCAGCGGCCTGTCGAACGAACAGACCGTGCGGGCTTACCAGCAAGCGTTCGCGGAAAGGGATATGCCCGTCTTTGTCGAGGCGGCCGGCAACGAGGGCAAGAGCCAGCGGATTGGAATCCCCAGAGTTTCCGATTTCGCGAGGAACAGCCTCGTCGTTGGGGAGGCCAACATGGGCGGCGGCCGACCCTATGTCGAGGAACACAGCAGCCGCATCAATCCAACCTTGACCGCCGACAGTCCGTTCAACCGGAATGAACGATATCAATATTTTAACGTCGCCCCTTCGCTGACCGGACATGAGGATCTCATCCGAGACTGGGTCATCGACAAGGAAATTGACCGCGCCTTCGAGCAATTTAAGCAATCCGACCAAGGCCGGGGGCTCAGCGATCGGGCGCTTTCCGACGCCTATTACGATATCAGCCGGGCCAAGCGCACGGAATTACAGGAAACCGAGGCGGGCCGCGCCCGCGTGAACGAACAGGTTCAGGGCTATATAGCCAGGCCCGAGACGCTTCATTCCCAGATTATGGAGGGCTTCCGGCGGACCCAGACGATCGACGCGAACGGCTATACCACCGGGATCGACGGCACGTCCTTTTCCGCGCCCGAGCAGGCCGGATATATCTCCGGCGCGCTCTATGAGCAAACGCAGCGCGAGGCGCGAAACCGACCGATCCTGACCAAGGACGAAATTACGACCTTGGCCAAGATGGCAACGATGGATACCACTGTCCGCGAAGGGCAGGCGGAGCCGATGTCGTCCTACACGAACCGCGCCGGGGAGATATTTGTCGCCGGGGGCGGGCACGGCGTTTTCCGCCCGGATATTTTCCGCAAGCTTCTGGACGAGGCCTATAAGCGCATCGAGACCAATCCGAATATCGACAGAAATTCCGTGACCGCGACCATGAGCGGCCGCCTTGCTGAAAACCAGAGAGGAAGCGAGACGATCGCCCTGCGCACCGACCTGCCGCCGGGGCAAAATATGGTGATCGACCGCACGCGCGTTGATATCGCATACAGCGTCAACGGGACGGTGCCCAACGGGATCGCCCTGACGGTTCCCGGACAGGATGCCCACGGGCTGTCCATCCAGAACGCGTCCGGCTCGGGAACACATATGGTGAGCTGGGCCAGGCAGGAGGAGCGTTTCGGAGAAATCCAGCGCCCCGGCGAAAGCTGGGATTTACGCCTGATTAACGGCCGGGATTCGGTCGTCGAAAGCGCCAGCGTCACCCTCTACGGGTACAATCAGGGCGGATTGATGGACCAGATGATGCAGTACCACAGACAACTGGCCGCGCAAATGACGCCGACACCGGCTGCCTCGCCGGAGTCTGCCCCCGCGCAAGCCCCGGACTCTAAGCCGCTCGCCGCCCCGGGCGCACGCTAAGCCTGATCGCAATCGCGCAAAAAGACGGTCATTCTGATTGAAAGGGATAAATGGTGGAGCTGGACGAACAAAGTTCGAACCAGCTCTTCCAGACCCTAGCAGATTGGAACCAACACCTTCAAAGCCATAACGTCCAGTTTGAGGAGCCGTCGCCATGACCGGCTCCCCGCTTCCGATCAAACAGCCATCCCTCGCTCCCACCTTCCGGGTTGCCGCTTCTGGGGAGGTTGCGCCGCCCCACAAGCGCGCCCCCAAGGACCGGCCCTTCTGCCTGCGCCTGACCCGTGCTGAGCGGGAACGGCTGGAATCTGAGGCCGGAACCATGCCGCTCGGGGCCTATATCCGGGAACGGCTGTTCGGGGAGAACTCCGCCCCGCGCCGCAAGCGCCGCCGTCCGGCTGTTGATCAAGCGGGCCTCGCCAAAGTGCTGGGGATGCTCGGGGCCTCCCGGCTGGCGGCGAACGTCAACCAGCTCGCCAAGGCCGCCAAGCTCGGCCTGATTGCCGGGGCTGCGCCCGAAGTCATTCAGCAGATCATGGATGCTTGCGAGGATATCCGTACCATGCGGAACGCGCTGCTGTCCGCCTTGGGCATGTCCTTGGAGGACGGGCCATGATCTTCGTCGGGAGCCAGCGCAGCGGAGCCAAAGACCTCGCCCTTCACCTGATGAAGGACGAGAATGATCACGTCACCATCTATGAAAGTCCGGGGCTTCGCCTCGGAAGATTTGCTCTCCGCCCTGCGGGAAGCCGAAGCGCTGTCCAAGGGGACACGCTGCAAGCAATATCTTTTCTCGCTCTCCCTCAATCCGCCGCCAAATGAGGCGGTCGATACGAAAACCTTCGAAGCGGCCATCGACCGCGCCGAAGAGAAGCTGGGCCTCGTGGGGCAACCCCGCGCCATCGTCTTCCATGAGAAGGAAGGCCGCCGCCATGCTCATGCTGTCTGGAGCCGGATTGATGCCGATGAAATGCGCGCTGTCCCGCTCCCCTTCACGCACCGCAAGCTGCTCGATCTCTCGCGGGAACTCTATCTCGAACACGGCTGGCGGATGCCGGACGGCCTCGCCAAATCCGGTGCGCGCGATCCGGTCAATTTCTCCCTCGCCGAATGGCAACAGGCCAAGCGCGCGGCGTCTGATCCGAAGACCATCAAGTTCGCCTTCATGGAAGCGTGGTCCGTCTCGGATTCCAAAGCCAGCCTCATTCAGGCGCTCAAAGAGCGCGGCTTTATCCTCGCCCAAGGCGACCGGCGGGGCTTTGTCGCTGTTGACCGCCAAGGGGAAATCTACGCGCTCGCCCGCTGGAGCGGGATCAAGACCAAAGACGTGAAGGCAAGGCTGGGCAATCCCAAGGACTTGCCTACGGCCCAAGAGGCGCAAGCCCAGAACGCGCGGGAAATGACCCCGGCGATTGAACGGCTCCGCGCAGAACTGGATTCCAAGCGCGTGCAGGCCAAGGAGGCTGCGCAGCAGCAGCGCGCGGCGCTGGTCAAACGGCAGCGGGCCGAACGCCACGCGCTGGAAACCAAACAGGAAGCGCGGCTCTTGGCTGAAACCAAAGAGCGGCAATCCCGCTTCCGTTCGGGCCTTTCCGGCTTGTGGGACCGGCTGCGCGGCGAACACGCAAAGATCAGGGATCGCAACGCGCTCGAAGCCTATGACTCCCTGCTGCGCGACCGGCAGGAAAAGGATGTGCTGATTGCCGCGCACCTTGATCAGCGCGGAAGCCTGAAGGTCCAGCAAGCCAAGGACGCCGAACGGTTTGAGCGAATCGAGCGCGATCTCAAGCACGAGGAAGTGCGGCTGCGTTCACCGGAACGCGCAGTGAATGGCGAGCCGATTACCCCGCCCAAGCGCGAACGCGGTGACGATGAACAGGATCACGATCTGCACCGGACCTAACGCGGACTCTTTTTCTTTTTATGGAAAGGCGTAGAATCCTCTCATGTCGATGCTTGATGATCTTCTGAATGAAGCGAATGCGCGCGCCCGCCGTTTGCCCCGTGCGCGTCGTGTTGCTGCGGCGATGCTGGATAATCCCACGCTCTTGCATGAGGTCGTCTACCGCCAAAGCCGGAGCGTGTGGGCGGGGCATCTCTGGGCGCTCACCTTCTGGACGGATACGCTAAGCGCCTATGTCGATCTCTGGCATGGGCGACATGATTATTTCAAAGCGCAAGGAACGCCCGCCTTCGATCAGGTGACGCTCGCCTATGCGCGCGCCACCATCACGCCGGAGCGGGAGATTCCGCGCTTCATGCGGCAAAGGCCGGGAACCTTCTATCTGCGTCTGCCGCGCGAGAATTTGTTTCCGCGCCTCAAGGCAACGCCCCCGGCGGAAATCCCGCCGCATGAATGGCCGTGGCTCTATTTTTACTTCGCTGAACAAAGCGCTCGGGGTTACTTCCCGCCCGAAAAAGCATGGCCCGTCGCGATTGCCGAAGCCGGATACTGGACGGCCTTGATGCTCAAGACCCGCAACACGGATCAAACGGCGCGGCTGCTCGGCATGAGCGGAACGAAATTCCGTGCGGCTATCGCCACGGCGCGGCGTCTGGCCGAATGGCCGGAAGCCGAGAACGTCAAGCGCACCAAGGATGAGGTTCTGCGGCGGTTTGAAGGCCGCCGGGCGCGTGTCCAGCCCGCGCCTCCACTATCCGAAGGCGCGCCGTTCTGATGCCGGAACTTCCGACCCCTGACGAAGCTATCCTCGCCGAACTGGAAACGCTGCTGATCGCCTTGGACATGCACCCCATGTTCATGCGCCAGCCCTTCAAAATCCTGCGGGTGAATTTGCACGAGATGAAAGTGGACGGTCTGACGCCGGACCTTGCTGCGCTCAAAGCGAGGTTTGCCTCCCTGCCGGATGCTGAGCTATTCGCCGCGTGGGGCGCACTTCACAATCCTTTCCGCCTGCAAGACCGGTTGCCGCATTGAGCAAGGGGCCGCCGCATAGAATCGACAAAAAACAGCGAGTGCAAATCCTCACGCTGCACGGCGCGGCTCGCCGTGTCGCCGCGCGGCAGTTCAATGATTACGATGCCGACATTGCGGCGATGTATTGGGTGGGATGGCACGTCTCGAACGTGCTGAAACTGCCGTCCCCGCTAATTAGGCTGGCGATTGTGCTCGAACGCGATCCCCACAGGCTGGCCGATACCATCGGCGCGTATCACGCCCTCAAAGCCCGCACATCGTTTCGCTGCGAGCGCGCCTATCTGGAATTTCTGGGGCTGTACGATCAGATGACGCGAAGGGCACCCTACTCAACGTAAATAGTTTGACGCATTTTGTTGCTCAAATGTGATTATTTATGTTACACTTAATATAATCTATTATCAAAAATGTCATTTAGGGGTATATATTATGCCGGTAAAGCAGTTACTTAGTAGACTCACAAGTCAGTTTCATTCAGCGGCCCCTGTTTCTGGGGCGACCCAACAAGATATCGAGAATTGCCAGCGGCTTTCTGAAGTGACCGGCCTAGAATGGACTCCGGTTAGCTCTCAACTTAAGGATGATTCCTCAAGTAACTATGTGAGTTATCATAGTAGCCATACGGAAAACCATCTTCAGGCCGCATGTATTGCTGATGAGATAAGGGAAACGTTAGGCAATAATGGCAGTTTATCGCGGGGCATTTGTACGGCGTCGCACCCTGGATGGGGAAACTATGTTTACATAACTCCAAAAGACTTCGCTAGATTTTCCGAACGACTTGAGCGCGCCGATCCTGACGCCTTCCAAGATCGGCTTGTTGCCGCCATACAGCGCGCAAATGAAATACATGATCAATTGAAGATAAAGCCAAGTACAGTAGACGCTTCACACTCTTGATTAAGTTTGTTAGAAGAGCGTTGGAAAACGCGTTGGCGCTGTTCAATTTAGTCATTACTATGCAGACATTGCCGCGATGTATTGGGCGAGTTGGCACATCTCAAGCGTGCTCAAATTGCCGTCGCCGTTGATCCGGCTGGCCGTGGTTCTGGAACGTAATTCCTGCAGGCTTATCAATTCAATGGGCGCATATCACGCCCCGAAGGCCCGCGAACTTGCGCTATGCGAGCGAGCGTACCCTGAGTTTCTGGAGTTGTACGATCAAATGATGCGAAGGCCGTTCTACGCGGTCCGTTAAAGAGTCAGGAAAGCGCGGCATTCCGCGCTTTCGCCAAGCGCCCTAGCCCTGCCAAAAGATGTGAACTTCCTCGAAGCCCGTTTCGATGGCGAGAATATCGGACATTTCCAGATCGCGGGCCATGCGCTCATAGTCGATGTAGTATTGCAGGTTCTGCGGAATCTGCGTGGTTTCCTCGGTGATCTCCTGCGCGAAGTCGGCCACCGATGAATGAACTCCGCAATAGCGGTCTTCAAGCGCCTCCTTGGCTTCCTCAAGATCACCAAAATACGCCACCAGCTTTCCGGCGAGCGCGCCGTGCTCCTCAATGAACGCGGCCAGCTCGGCTACATTCTGCACACTTTCGTATTCACTCAAGGCCACACTTTCAAACCCCTCGTAATCATGGATCGCGTGCTCTTCTGCGCCGGGGATCGGAGATTCGGCGAGCATCGCCTTGATGTTTTCCCAGAGATGATCTTCGCCTTGCGTGGCGTCGATCCAGCGCCCATGCAGGATGCCGTTATTGTAAGCGGCCAGACACGCCACATAGATTTTGATGGTTGCAGTTTCGTCCGTCATCGGAGGGTTTCCTTTCAATAGGAAGGGGTTGCTCATGCAACCCTGCCTTCCGGCGAGGATGGGGTTAGCAAGCGCAAGGAGGCTCCGAACGAGGGTCCGCGCCAAAGGCGTGGATGCGTTGGGATGCCTTGCGCGCGCGAGGGGCGAAGCCCATTAGCTCTTAATCTTCTGGATCGCGCGAAGGATCGAAGCCGCATGGCGGAGACGCTTGTGGCTCCGTTCACAAGAGCCTGCTCCGGCCCGCACCGGACGCGCTACGGATAGTCTGTAGACTCAAAGGCATCGAATCGTTGAACCTGCTTGAAAGGATTCGTCTTTCAGGCAGAGGGAATGTCGCCAACTAAACTCAGAAAACCCAGCAAGTCGCTGATCGGGACGCTCGCCGAGAACATTCGGCGGATGCGTCACGAGCGCGGCCTGTCGCAAGAAGAGTTGGCGGATATTTGCGGTCTGCACCGGACCTATGTCGGTTCGGTCGAGCGCGGCGAGCGCAATGTCACGCTGAGTTCGATGGAGCTTTTAGCCAAGGCGCTCGGCGTCTCCGTTGTTGATTTGCTGACCCCTGAGGACTGATGACGACGCCTGCACCGCCTACTGATCCGCAACGCTACGTTTCGGCCATCCGCGCAAAACGCCTGAGCATCTACGACCCCATCGCGGTTGGCGATCCGACCTACTGGATTCCCACCCCGGAATTGCAATCGCTTCTGGATGCGGGTCTGCGCGGTTTGTCTTTGGCCGGATTGCCGCTGCGCACCCGCTCGAAAGTCGTCAAGACGCGCGTCTGCGAGGTTCTGGGTTATCCGGTCCCCTCATCGTTCAAGAAAACCCAGCCCCGGTTTCCCGGTCAGATGTTCGATACCTATACGCAGAAGTCGAACAACTTGCAGGTCTGGAATGAAGAGCTATCGGCCTCGCGGCGTTATGTGATCATCCGCATTTCGGATGCAGACGTGATCACGCGCGTAAAAGTCGTCACGGGCGATACGCTGGCGTTGCTCGATACGACCGGAACGCTAACCCGCAAATATCAGGCGCGCTGCATTCCGGGTGCACAGGCTACGGAATTGATCGCCGCCAAGGACACGGATCGGCTTCTGCCGTTCGTTGCGCCGCTTGTCGATCTGGGCCGGATCGCTACCCCCGTCCTCCATCCGGCTTCTGGTCAGATTCTGCCGATTGAAACAGTCTTTGCGCGCCTCTCCGCTCTGGTCGGCAAGAACTTTGTGGATGCCGGCGCCGATCAGGAACGTAACCGGGGCGCGGCCCTGCATCGGCTGGTCTGCGAAGCTTTGGGCTACCGCTCGTATCAGGATGACGGGCAGTTTCCCGATGTCCGGCACCAGCTTCTTGAAGTGAAGCTGCAAACCTCGCCCACCATTGACCTCGGGCTTGTGACGCCCGAGAGCGTTGAACCGCTGGACGTGCCGATGATCGGCGGTGAGCAAATCCGGCATTGCGATGTGCGTTACGGGATATTCTATGCCTCCATCGAAAACGGGATGGTCAAGCTGACGCATTTCTTCCTGACCACAGGGGCGGCGTTCTTTTCGCGCTTCCCGCAGTTTCAGGGCAAAGTCCTGAACGCCAAGCTCCAGATCCCGCTACCCGCTGATTTCTTCGACACCTAGGCCAAACGCCTGCCAGATCAGTGTATCGAGTTCGCGTTCCATGTCCTGCGTCTCCGGCGCATGATTGGCCTCATAGATCGCCTTGGCCCGCGCGATAATGTCTCTTGAAAGCGGCAGGGCCAGGTCGGGCAAGGGAAACTGCTCGACATATTGGGTGATGAAACGCCGCCGCCCCGCATAGAGCTTGTTGTTGAAGCGGTGATCGTAGAACGCCTCGGCGAAGGTCGA
>JAANMY010001565.1_pt1 | contig 25080 bp, 25 predicted proteins | sample 7279691 | NCBI WGS metagenome assembly JAANMY01 (sample SAMN14094543, study PRJNA606508) | bioreactor metagenome | isolation source: A lab-scale SPAN reactor treating ammonium-rich wastewater day 388 | place: Ireland: Galway | collected 2018-02-07
AAAAAGTCCTTGCGACAGGACAGCGCGGGCGGGGAACCGGGAAATCCGCTTCAAATTTGCCGAAAACACCCCATTTTCGGGCCGATATCAGCTGGATCCGGAACGATTTCCGCTGCGTCGCCCTCTCAAGATCCCTTTTCAGCAGCCTGTTAGAAGGGGCGGTTCGCTTCCCGGTGGCCTCGGTCCGACCGGCGAAAGCTGGAGGGGCGGCTTTCCCCGGCGCAGGGCGATCCGTTGGAATCGAGCGGGCGGCAAAGCCTGCCGGCCGACGCTCGGCATTGCTGCGCGGCCTGCCGGCTGCTAGCGTCATGGCTGCGGCGCAGTCGGCCGATTGCGGCGCCTTGCCATCCGCGAAGGAAACGCCATGCCCGATCCTGTGAACCTGCTGGCCTTTGCCGCCATCTCGCTGGGCATGGTTCTGACGCCCGGTCCCAACATGATCTATCTCGTCTCGCGCTCGATCTGCCAGGGGCCGCTGGCGGGGCTGATCTCGCTGGGGGGCGTCGCGCTGGGCTTCGTCTTCTACATGCTCTGCGCGGCTTTCGGGATCACGGCCCTGGTCATGGCCGTGCCCTATGCCTATGACGCCCTGCGGCTCGCCGGGGCTGCCTATCTGCTTTACCTGGCCTGGCAGGCGGTCAGGCCGGGCGGGCGCTCGGCCTTTCAGGTCCGCGACCTGCCCAGGGACAGCGCCCGCAGGCTTTTCGCCATGGGGTTCGTGACCAACCTGCTGAACCCAAAGATCGCGGTCATGTACCTGTCCTTGCTGCCGCAATTCGTGACGCCCGGCCAGGGCAGCGTGCTGGCGCAGTCGCTGGCCCTGGGGGCCACGCAGATCGCCGTCAGCGTCAGCGTGAACGCGCTCATCGCGCTTGCGGCGGGCAGCATCGCGGTCTTCCTGGCGGGCCGGCCGTTCTGGCTGGTCGTGCAGCGCTGGCTGATGGGGACGGTCCTGGCCGGGCTTGCGCTGCGGATGATGGCCGAGACCCGGCGCTGACTCCTCTAGTCCTCGCGGCGGCCAGGGCCGTCCCGATCCCGCTCGTATCGCCGGGCAAGCGGAAACGGCGGCAACCAGGATTCGCGGCGGATGGTCCACAGCTCATAGGTCGGGACCAGCTGGTCCGGGGCATCCAGCGATCCCAGGTTCACCTCGACCTCATCCCCGCTGCGGGCAAAGACGGACGAGCCGCAGCGGGGGCAGAAGAACCGCCCGGCGTAGTCGCGGGTTTCGCCCTCGATCGTCACCGCGTCCTGCGGAAACACCGCCGAGGCGTGGAAAAGCGCCCCGTGATGCTTGCGGCAGTCCAGGCAATGGCACAGGCCGACCCGCCAGGGGCGCCCGGATGCGGTGATTCTGACCTGGCCGCACAGGCAGCCGCCGGTGAAACGGTCCATGCCGCGCCTCCTTCAGGATCGGGCGGGCGGGCGGTTCACGATGCCTTGCCCGCGTCCTTTTGCGTCGCCTGCCGCAGCTTCTTGGCGGCGATGAAGCGGCGGCGGCGGGACAGTTCCACGTTGATCAGCGCCCCCAGCATGACGGTGAAGCCGCCCAGGTAGAACCACATCAGCAGCGCGATCACCGCGCCGATCGAGCCATAGATGCGGTTGTAGCTGTTGAAGCTGGCCAGGTAGGCCGAAAAGCCATAGGAGGCCGCCGCCCAGGCCAGCGCCGCAAAGACCGAGCCCCAGGTGAAGATCGCCGTGCGCGGCGTCTTCACGTTCGGCCCATAGCGATACAGGATGCCGATCACCACCAGCACGATGAAGAAGATCGCCATCCAGGGCAGGGCGCCGATCAGCCAGTTGCGCAGGGGCACGTCGGGCAGGAAGTTGAAGGCGATGGGCACCACGACGATGGTAAGCAGCCCCAGCGCGATCACCAGCACGATGACCAGCGTCAGCACATAGGCCAGCAGGAATCCCATGACCGTGGAATGCGAGCGCACGCCATAGGCCGCGTTCAGCCCGCGGATCAGCCCGTCCACCCCCGCCCGCGCCGAGACGGTGGCGATGATGAAGGAAATCGCCGTGGTCCAGCCCAGCTGCGTGCGCCCCGCCGCCACCAGCGCGCTGATCTGGCCATAGATGATGTCCGCGGCGCTTTGCGGGATGAAGCCGTCCGTCGTATGGACGTATTGCTCGATCACCTCGGGGTCGTTCCACAGCCCCCATAGCGCAAACAGCGCCGCCATTCCCGGAAAGACCGCGAACATGGCATAGAAGGCCACGCCGGCGGCAATCAGGCTCATGTGGATCTTGTCCATCCGCTCGAAGATCGCCAGGACGAACTGCCACCAATCCCTGATCAAGGTTCCCGTCCTTTTCCGTTTCGGTCGCCGGCCCTGCGGGGAAACCCGCTTCCCCGCGGGAAAGGTTCCGGCCCCTCTAGTGGTTCACGTCCCGATAGCGCAGCCAGACCGCCTTTTCGCCCAGTTTCGCGACGAAGGCGGCATGGGCCTGGGCCTCGGCCTCGGTGATGCGGGGGGCAAGCGGGCGCGGCCTTTGCCCCCTGGGGGCGGCGGCGCCCTGCGCCCCCGTGCCCGGACCCGAGGCGCCGTGCAGCGGCCCCGTCTCCAGCACCAGCCCCGGCTGGCGGCCGCCGCGCAGCGCCAGGTAGACCTCGGCCAAAAGCTCGCTGTCCAGCAGCGCGCCGTGCAGCGTGCGGTTCGAGTTGTCGATGCGGAAGCGCCGGCACAGCGCATCGAGCGAGTTCTGCGCGCCGGGGAACTGGCTGCGCGCCAGTTCCAGCGTATCGACCGCGCGGCTGAAGGGCATGACCGGAAAGCCGCAAAGCCGCAGCTCGGCGTTCAGGAATTTCATGTCGAAGCTGGCGTTGTGGATCACCAGCCGGGTGTCCTGGCCGATGAAGGCGGCGAAATCCGCCGCGATCTCGGCGAATTTCGGCTTGTCGCGCAGGAAGTCGTCGCCGAGGCCATGCACCTCGAACGCCTCCTGCGGCATCGGGCGCTCGGGGTTGATATAGACGTGGAAGGTGCGCCCGGTGGGCAGGTGGTTCATCAGCTCGATCGCGCCGATCTCGACGATGCGGTCGCCGGTATCGGGGTCGAAGCCCGTGGTTTCGGTGTCAAGGACGATCTCACGCATGGGGCCGTTCTGCCATGATCCGGGCGCAGATGTCCATGATCGCCGCCCGCGCGCCGTCCAGCGTGTCCGAGGGGATCAGGAAATCCGCCCGCTTGCGCTTTTCCGCATCCGGCATCTGCCGCGACAGGATCATCTGGAAATCCGCCTCGGTCATGCCGGGCCGGGCCAGCACCCGCGCCCGCTGCACCTCGGGCGGGGCCGAGACCACCGCCACCCCGTCCATCTGGCGCTCGGACCCGCCCTCGAACAGCAGGGGAATGTCCAGCACCACGATGGGCGCGTCCTTGTGCGCGGCGATGAAGCCGGCGCGGTCCTCGGCCACCAGCGGATGCACGATGGCCTCCAGCCGGGCAAAGCCCGAGGGGTCGGCGGCCAGCGCCTCGCGCAGCGCGGCGCGGTCGATGCCGCCGTCCCGCAGCACGCCGGGGAAGGCGGCGGCCACCGGCGCGACGGCCGCGCCGCCGGGCGCGTAAAGCCGATGCACCGCCGCATCCGCGTCCCAGACCGGATGGCCCAGGTCGCGAAACATCTGCGCGGCGGTGGATTTCCCCATGCCGATGCCGCCGGTCAGGCCCAGCCGGTAGCTCATGCCAGCACGATCCGGCGCAATTCGTCGTCGACCTCGGGGCGCTGGCCGAACCAGCGCTCGAAGCCAGGCGTGGCCTGGTGCAGCAGCATGCCCAGCCCGTCGACGACCTCGCAGCCGCGCGCCTGCGCCTCGGCCAGGAACGGCGTCGTCAGCGGCGTATAGACCAGGTCGGTGACCAGCGTGCCCGGCGACAGCGCGTCCAAGGGCACCCGCAGCGGCGGCTTGCCCTCCATGCCCATCGAGGTGGCGTTGACCACGGTCATCGCGCCTTCCAGCATGTTGCCGGCCTGCGCCCAGTCATAGACCACGACCTTGGCGCCGAACTCGGACCGGATCTGCTCGGCCCGGATGCGGGTGCGGTTGGCGATGCGCAGCTCGGGCACCCCGCTTTCCAGCAGCGAGGCGACCACGGCCCGCGCCGCGCCGCCCGCGCCGATCACCGCCGCGGGGCCCAGGCCGGGGATCCAGTCCGGCGCGTGCTGGCGGATATTGGCGATGAAGCCGTAGCCGTCGGTATTGTCGGCATGGATCTTGCCGTCGGCGCGGAAGATCAGCGTGTTCGCCGCCCCGATCAGCGCGGCGCGGTCGGTGACGACATCGGCCAGCGCCAGCACGCTTTCCTTGTGCGGGATGGTGACGTTGGCGCCGACGAAGCCCATGTGCGGCATGGCGCGCAGCACCTCGGCCAGATGCTCGGGCATCACCGGCAGCGGCACGTAATGGCCGGCGATGCCATAGCGCTGCAGCCAGTGCCCGTGCAGCCGGGGCGAGCGGGAATGCGCGATGGGCCAGCCGATGACCCCGGCAAGGGGCGCATGCTTGGGGGCGGGCAAACTGTCAACCATGGCAGACCTGCGGTGCTTTCTCGGGGGCGTCGCCCCGGCATCGGGATGGATCGAATGTCATGTCACAACTGCTATCGGGCTGCCCTGGGGTCAAGCCGTATCGCCCTTCGCGGCCTGGGCCATGGCAAGAATGCAACCCCGGCCGGGCGTCGCGTTCAGACCACGCTCATCTCGGGCAGGCCGCCCTCGGCCACCAGATCCTCCAGCGTCAGCGATTCGATCAGCAGCAGATAGGACCAGAACACCTGGCCGAACATGCGGCGCAGCCGGCAGGTCGCCTCGTCCGTGCAATCCTCGCAGCGCTGATAGGACCGGCGCGACAGGCAGGGCAGCGGCGCGATGGGTCCGTCCACCTGGCGCAGCAACTCGCCGATGGAAATCTCGTTCGGGCGCTTGATCAGCACATAGCCGCCGGCCCGGCCGCGGCGCGAGCCGACATAGCCGGCATTGCGCAGCTCCAGCATGATATGTTCCAGAAAACGCTTGGGCGCGCCGGAACGCTGCGCGATCTCTTCGATCGTCAGGGCATTGCCGCCGGCGGCGACCTCATCTGCCAGGGCCATCAGCGCCTTGATGGCATATTTCGTTTTCTGCGAGATCATAGGGGAATCCTTAGTGTTCGCCGTCCCGTCATGCAATGATTTCGGCAAGAAATTGCAGGGCGCCCCGCCTTCTGTTCAGGAACCATCGCCAAAGCGTCATCGTTTTGTCACATTGACCGCGCATTTCTGCGGGGCAACATCAAGGAGTAGCTCATGCGCATCGCAGTTCTTGGCGGCGACGGGTTCGTCGGCTGGCCGACCGCCCTGCACCTGTCCAATCTGGGCCATGACATTCACATCCTGGACAACCTGTCGCGGCGCTGGATCGACACCGAGCTGGGCGTGCAGTCGCTGACGCCGATGGATTCGATCCAGGAACGCTGCCGGATCTGGCACCAGGAGACGGGACGGCGGATCCATTTCCACCTGCTGAACCTGGCCACGGAATACGAGCGGCTGAAAGCCTGGCTGGCCGAGCATCGCCCCGACGCGGTGATCCATTTCGCCGAACAGCGCGCCGCGCCCTATTCGATGAAGACCGACCGCCACAAGGTCTATACGGTCAACAACAACATCAACGCCACGCACAACCTGCTGGCGGCGCTGGTGGAAACCGGCATCGACGCGCATCTGGTGCATCTGGGCACCATGGGGGTCTATGGCTATTCCACCATCGGCGCCCCGATCCCGGAAGGCTATCTGGACGTCTCCATCGAGACGCCCGCCGGCCCGCGCGCGCAGCAGATCCTGTATCCGACCCGGCCCGGCTCGGTCTATCACATGACCAAGAGCCTCGATCAGATCCTGTTCCAGTTCTATGCCCAGAACGACGGGCTGCGCATCACCGACCTGCACCAGGGCATCGTCTGGGGCACCCATACCGACCAGACCCGCCGGCACGAGCAGCTGATCAACCGCTTCGACTATGACGGCGACTATGGCACGGTGCTGAACCGCTTCCTGATCCAGGCCGCCATCGGCCATCCGCTGACCGTGCATGGCACCGGCGGCCAGACCCGCGCCTTCATCCACATCCAGGATTCGGTGCGCTGCATCGAGCTGGCGCTGCGGGACGCCCCGCCAGCCGGCGAGCGGGTGCGCATCTTCAACCAGATGACCGAGACGCATCGCGTCCGCGACCTGGCCGAGCTGGTCGCCCGCATGACCGGGGCCGAGGTCGCCTATCTGCCCAACCCCCGCAAGGAGGCCGACGAGAACGAGCTGGTGGTCAAGAACGACCAGTTCCTGGCGCTGGGCCTCAAGCCCATCACCCTGGCCGAGGGGCTGCTTTCCGAGGTGGTCGACGTGGCGCGCAGATATGCCCATCGCATCGACCGCTCGCGCGTGCCCGCCGTCTCGGCCTGGACCCGCGACATCGCCCAGCGGGTCGAGCATGATCCCGAAGGCAAGAGGCTGCGTTCGGTATCGTGACCCCCGAAGGCATTCACCCCCAGGGCAAGGCGCGGTCGGGCCGCGCCTTTGTCACGCTGGCGACCAATCCCGACTATGCGACCGGGGCGGCGGCGCTGTTCCGCTCGCTGCGCCGGACCGGGACCAGCGCCGACCTGGTCCTGCTTTACACCGACCTGCCGCAGGATGCGGTCGAGGCGCTGCGGGCGCTGGACGTGCGCCCGGTGCGGGTGGACCTGCTGCCCACCTCCGAGGGGTTCAACGCGCTGCACGCCCGCGACCGGCTGCACGGCGCCGCGCCCTTCACCAAGGGCGAAAAGCCGCCCTTCCACACGCCCTTGGACAATTTCGCCAAGCTGCGGCTGTGGCAGCTGGATTACGACCGCGTGGTGTTCATCGACGCCGATGCCATCGTGCTGCAGAATATCGACCGGCTGTTCGACTACCCGGAATTTTCCGCCGCGCCGAATGTCTATGAAAGCCTGGCCGATTTCCACCGCCTGAACTCGGGCGTCTTCACCGCCCGGCCCTCGGCACGGACCTTCCGCGCCATGCTGGCCCGGCTGGACCAGCCTGGCCGGTTCTGGCGCCGCACCGACCAGACCTTTCTGGAAAGCTATTTCCCGGACTGGCACGGGCTGCCGGTCTTTGACAACATGCTGCAATATGTCTGGCTGAACCTGCCGCAGCTGTGGCGCTGGCAGGATATCCGCGTGCTGCATTACCAATATGAAAAGCCCTGGCAGGATCACGCCAAGGCCGAGGCCCTGCGCCCGCTGGTCGATCTGTGGCGCGCCCATGCCGGCGACGGGCCGGTGCCCGATCCGCGCGACCTGCCGCCCCCGCCCGGCTGCGCATCCGGTGCGGCATGAGGATCGCGCTGACCGGCGCCTCGGGCCTTGTCGGACGCTGGATACACCGCGCCGCGGAGCAGGCGGGACATGAGGTCGCCACCCTGCCCGGCTGGCGCCTGGGCGACCCGATTGAGCTGGGCGGCTGCGACGCGCTGGTCCATGCCGCCTTCCAGCATGCCCCCGGCCGCTATCGCGGCGGTGAGGGCGAAGATCCGCAGGGCTTCGTCCGCGCCAACCTGGACGGCTCGCTGATGCTGTTCCGGGCGGCGCGGAACCAGGGCGTCGGGCGGGCGGTTTTCCTGTCCTCGCGCGCCGTGCATGACGGCCACCCCCAGGGCATGGCGCTGCCCGACGCGCTTTCCCCGGCCCCGACCAGCCTTTACGGCCAGGTCAAGGCCGAGGCCGAGGCCGCGCTGGCCGCCATGGCCTGCGCGGATTTCGCGACCGCCAGCCTGCGCCCGACCGGGGTCTATGGGCCGGGCGTGCCGCAGAAATGGGCCGGGCTGATCGGGGATTTCCTGCGCGGCACCACCCCGCCCCCCCGCGTCGCGACCGAGCTGCATGGCGCCGACCTGGCCCGCGCCGTGCTGCTGGTGCTGGAGGATCCCGCCATGGCTGGCAGCTACAATGCCAGCGACCTGGTGCTGGACCGCCGCGACCTGCTGGCCGAGGTCGCCCGCCTGACCGGCTGCGCCACGCCCCTGCCCGCGCGCGCCGATGCCGCCGCGCTGCGCCGTCCGCTTTGCGCGCGGTTGCAGGCGCTGGGCTGGCAGCCGGGCGGCATGGCGCTGCTGCGCCGGGATCTGCCGGCGATCCTGGACGACCTGCAACCATAGCAGAATTTCCCAGACCGATTCCCGCCGGTTGCGGCAAGATGTGCCTTTGCACCAATCCGCGGCCTGTTCTGGTTGGTCTGCCCCATGCGATCCTTTCCATCCCGTTCTGCCTGTCCTTTGCGATGATGGCCGGTTGCTTCCTTGCCCGCTCGGTCCTGGTCATGCCTGGCGACATGCCCCTGCGAGCCGTCGGCTTCGTCCCGCTGTCCTTGGGCGGTTCTGGCGCTGGTGATCGGCTGTGGCATCTTTCTGACCTGCTGGCGGGGGTTGGCCGGCGATACCCCGCCGGGGTGCCGCTGGTGCGGCCCCGCAGCTATAGGCGCGTGCCCGGCTGAGAAGGCAGCCCCGTGACAGGACCGCCGCGCCGGGCTAGTCTGGCGCCATGCCCGATTACGACGACCTTGCCGCCCGCATCCGCGCCCTGACCCATGGCGAGACCGACGAGGTCGCGCTGATGGCGACGCTGGCCTGCGAAATCCACCACTCGGACGCGCGCTTCGACTGGACCGGCTTCTATCGCGTCACCGCGCCCGAGATGCTGAAGATCGGCCCCTACCAGGGCGGCCACGGCTGCCTGGTGATCCCGTTCTCGCGCGGGGTCTGCGGTGCCGCGGCGCGGACGCGGCAGGTCCAGCTGGTGCCCGATGTCGAGGCGTTTCCCGGCCATATCGCCTGCGCCAGCTCGACCCGTTCGGAACTGGTGATCCCGGTGGTGGGCAAGGGCGAGCGGCTGATCGGCGTGCTTGACATCGACAGCGACCGCCCGGACGCTTTCACGCAGGACGATGCCGACCGCTTGCAGGAGATCCTGGATGACACATTCGGACGTGACCGCGTTCACCGGCCATTGCCTTTGCGGCGCGATCCGGTTCCGCGGCACCCATGACGCCACGAACGACCTGAAGGCCTGCCATTGCAGCCAGTGCCGGCGCTGGTCGGGGCATTACTGGGCGGCGATCCTGCCCAGCTCGCTGGAGATCGAGGGCGAGCCCAGATGGTATCGCGCCTCGGACTTCGCCCGGCGCGGCTTTTGCCCGGACTGCGGCAGCTCGCTGTTCTGGCAGCGCGACGGCTCGGACATCATCGACGTGGCGGCGGGCGCCATCGACAGCCCGACCGGGCTGCGGCTGCTGGGCCATATCTTCGTCGCCGACAAGGGCGACTATTACGACATCGCCGACGGGCTGCCGCAAGACCCGCGCGAATAGTTGACGCCGCGCGCCGCCCGTCCTAGGCGGCAGGAAAAGGGGGCGCGCGATGATCTGGGACACCTTGGCGAATTTTCCGCTGCAACAGCTGCTGGCCTTCATGGCCGGGGCATTGGTGCTGAACCTGGCGCCGGGGCAGGACGTGTTCTTCGCCAGCGCCTGCGGCATCCAGAACGGGCCGCGTGCGGGCGCGCTGGCCGGTTTCGGCGTCGGGCTGGGCGTGATCTGCCATGTGGTGATGGCGACCGTGGGCCTTGGCGCGCTGGTCGCCGCCCATCCCGGCGCGCTGGTCGCGATCAAATATGTCGGCGCCGCCTATCTGCTGTTCCTGGCCTGGAAAAGCTGGAACGCGGGCGAGGTCGATCCCCGCGCCCGTGCCGCCAGCCGGCCCTGGAACATCATCCGCCGCGGCGCGCTGTCGAACCTGCTCAACCCCAAGCCGGTGCTGTTCCTGCTGGCCTTCCTGCCGCAATTCACCAAGCCGGAATACGGCCCGGTCTGGCAGCAGATCCTGGGGCTGGGGCTGATGTTCACCCTGTCGGGCACGCTGGTGACGATAGGTTACGGCGTGGTCGGGGGCTTGGCCGGCCATGTGATCGGCAAGCGGCTGGGCATCGTGAACCGCATCGCCGCGGTGATGTTCGCGGGCCTTGCCCTGCGGCTGGTCTGGAAATGAGCTTCCTCTACCAGCCCACCGACGAACAGCCGCGCGTGATCCATGCCGATCACGAGATCCTGGTGGTCGAGAAGCCGGCGGGCCTGCTTTCGGTCCCCGGCCGGGGCGAGGATCGCGCCGATTGCCTGATCGAGCGGCTGCGCGCCGCCTTCCCGACCGTGTTGCTGGTGCATCGGCTGGACATGGACACCTCGGGCGTCATGGTCTTTGCCCTGACGCCGCATGCGCAGCGCCACCTGTCCAAGCAATTCGAGGACCGGCGCACGAAAAAGACCTATGTCGCGCGGCTCTGGGGCCGGCTCGAGCCGAAGACCGGGACGGTGGACCTGCCGCTGATCGTCGACTGGCCGAATCGCCCGCGGCAAAAGGTCGATCACGAACAGGGCCGGCCGGCGCAGACCGAATGGCGGGTGGTCAAGGCCAGCGATGCCGAGACGCGGGTGCGGCTGATGCCCGTCACCGGCCGCAGCCACCAGCTGCGCGTCCATATGGCCGCGCTGGGCCATCCGATCCTGGGCGATCCGCTTTATGCGACCGGCGCGGCGGCGGATTTCCCGCGGCTGATGCTGCATGCCGAAAGCCTGCGCTTCAAGCATCCCGAAACCGGGGTGATGCAAGGCTTTACCGCGCCCGCCCCGTTCTAGTTCACGCAGGTTTCATGCCCGAACCCGCCGCCCTCGCGTAAGCTTGCAAAAGAACCAACGAGGAGGGAGAGATGTTCAGGACCGATATGACCCGCCGCGGTGCCATGATGCTGGGCGGCGCCCTGCCCATGGCGCTGGTGCTGCCGGCCCATGCCCAGACCGCCCCCGCCCCGCCTGCGGGCGAGGCGCCGGCCTTTCCGGGCCGGGCCCACACCATCCAGCTGGGCGGCTTCGAGGTGACGACGCTGCTGGGCGGCGGCGGCATGAGCGACAACCCGATCGAGACCTTCGGCCTGAATGCCGAGCCGGCCGAGTTCGAAAGCCTCAGTGCCGAGAATTTCATTCCCGCCGACCGCAGCGGCGGCTCCTATACCATGACGCTGGTGCGCACCCCCGATGCGCTGGTGCTGTTCGACGCGGGCATGGTTCCCGCCAACAACGCCGCCTCGCTGGCGCAGGCCGGCGTCAAGCCCGAGGACGTGACCCATGTCGTGCTGACCCATATGCATGGCGACCATGTCAGCGGGCTGATGGATGGCGACAGCCCGGCCTTTCCCAACGCCCAGCTGATCCTGCCCCGCCCCGAGAACGACTATTGGGCGGCCAATCCCAGCGAGGCCTATACCGCCAAGGTGGTGCCGCTGCTCGACAAGGCGCAGCAGATCGAGGGGACCGAGGAAATCCTGCCCGGCATCAAGGCCGAGCAGGCGCATGGCCACACCCCCGGCCATACCACCTATCTGCTGGAAAGCGACGGGCAGCGGCTGCTGATCACCGGCGACAGCTTCAACCACTATGTCTATTCGGTGCAGCGCCCGGCCTGGCATGTGCGCTTCGACGTGGACAAGGACCAGGGCGCGGCCACGCGCCAGGCGGTGCTGGCCCGGCTGGCCGAAGAGAGGATCCCCTTCATCGGCTATCACATGCCCTTCCCGGCGCTCGGCTTCATCGCCCCGAACGGCGAAGGGTCGTATCGCTTCGTGCCCGCGACCTATCAGTTTGCGGGATAGGGCGCTTGGACCCATTCGCCTGACGCGGCACGCCGAACTGCGGATCGCCGGACCCGAAACCGTTGCGGCACGTTCCGCCGCCAGGTATCTGATCGGGCGATCCAAGTGGAAGAGGCCCTTATCCATGAAGACCATCGGCATTCTCGGCGGCATGTCCGCCGCCTCGACCCAGATCTATTACCGGGAACTGTGCGCGCTGACCCGCAGGCGCCTTGGGGGCCTGCATTCGCCGGAACTGCTTATCCGGTCGCTGGATTTCGCGAATATCGAGGCGCTGCAAAGCGCGGGGAACTGGGACGAGGCCGGCCGACTTCTGAACGCCGAGGCACGGGCCTTGGAACGCGGCGGTGCCGATCTTCTGATCCTGGCCACGAATACGATGCACAAGCTGGCGGATCAGATGATGGCGGGCGTCTCTGTTCCGCTGCTGCATATCGCGGACGCGACCGCCGCGGCCATCCGGCAAAAGGGGCTGAAAAACCCCGGCCTGATGGCAACCGCCTTCACCATGGAGCAGGCATTCTACACCGACAGGTTGGCCGCGGCGGGGCTTTGTCCCCTGGTTCCCGTGGCCGCCGACCGGGCCGAGACCCATCAGATCATCTATGAGGAACTGTGCCGGGACATCGTGACCGAGGACAGCAGGTCACGCTTTGTCGCCATCGCCCGCCGCCTGGCCGAGCGGGGCGCTGATTGCCTGATTCTGGGCTGCACGGAGGTGGGCATGCTGCTGGACCAGGGCAACGTGTCCGTCCCGGTGTTCGACACCACGTTGGTGCATTGCGATGCCGCGCTGACGGCGGCCCTGGCCGGATAGGGACCGCCTTGGGCGCCTAGCCCAGGTTGAACACGCGCGAGGGCTGCACCTCTCCGCCCATGTAGCGGCCGATGCAGAGCGCGCGGCCATTGCGGCTGACCCAGACCTCCTCGCCGAATTCGGCATGGCCCAGCACCTGGCCGGGATTGCCGTTCAGAATGCGGGTGGCGCCGATCTCGGTCGCCTGCATCTCGGGCAGGTCGGCCAGCGCGGCTTGCAGGGGCAGCAGCGCCGCCTCGATCTCGGCCTGATTGGCGCGGTCGATGCGGTCGAAGGCGATGCCGTCATCGGCCTCGAACGGCCCCGACCAGATGCGGCGCAGCTGCGCGACATGGCCCAGGCAGCCCAGCTTGCGGCCCAGGTCGCGGGCGATGCTGCGCACATAGCCGCCCTTGCCGCAGACCATGCGCAGCGCGGCGCTGTCGCGGGTCGCGCCCAGCAGCTCCAGCGATTCCACCCAAAGCGGCCGGGCGGCCAGCTCCACCACCTCGCCCTCGCGCGCCAGGTCATAGGCCCGCGCGCCATCGACGCGCACGGCCGAGACGGCGGGGGGAACCTGCATGATCTCGCCGGTGAACTCCGGCAGCGCGGCGCGGATCGCCGCCTCGTCCGGGCGCGCGTCGCTGGTTTTGACCACCTGGCCCGAGGCGTCGTCACTCGTGGTTTCGGCGCCCCAGGCCATGGTGAAGTCATAGGCTTTCAGCGCCTCGGCCAGGATCGGCACGGTCTTGGTCGCCTCTCCCAGCGCCACGGCCAGCACGCCGGTCGCATCCGGGTCCAGCGTCCCGGCATGGCCGGCCTTCTTCGCGTCCAGCGCCCAGCGGACCTTGCTGACCACATCGGTCGAGCCGATGCCCGCCGGCTTGTCCACGATCAGCCAACCGTGGATCTCGCGTCCCTTTTTTCGCGCCATTCTAGTTCTGTCCTACATATCCGATGATCGGCCCCAGCCGCCGCCCGAAATCGGCGCGGCCCAGGCTCGGGGCGTATAGCCGCGAAATCGAGCCGTCGAAATACAGCGCATCCTGCGCCCCCAGCCCGTCGCGGAACAGCCGGCCGAATTCGTGGAACGTCACCGCCCGGTCCGAGATGGCGAACCATGCCGTCTGCCCGTCCGGCGAGACGCCGACGCCGTTCCTGACATAGCGGCTGTCGCTGTCCACCAGGAAACGCGGATGCAGCGCGCCGTCGATGACCAGCATCGGCCCCGATTGCGTGGCGATGCGGCAGTCCGGGGCGGCCCTGGCAAAGGCCCGGCTTTCGATCACCTGATAGGGCCGCGCGCCGCCGGTGCAGAAGACGCCGTTCGGCAGCATGCCGAAATTGCCGCCGCCGCCGGCCGTCACCAGCCCGTGCTGGCTGACGCCGTCGCTGACGTAAAGCCCGACCGGGGTGAAATCCGGGTGATACATGCCGGCATTCATGGCAAAGCCCAGCACCTCGCCCTCGGCCAGCGTGCGGCGGACGGCGGTGAAATCGCCCAAGACCCGGCCGTCGGGGCCGTTCAGCCACAGCCGCAGCCCCGGCTCCTGCCCGGCCGTCAGCGTGCAGATCACATAGCCCTGCCCGTCGAAGTCGCGCTTTTCGCAGATCCCGGCCATGGCGGGCAGGGTTATGGCGATCAGCGCACCAAGGGCCAGGCCCAGCCGGCGCTTGAGGTCAATCTTCATCGTCTTCCGGGTGCGATTCGACGTCGCGGCGCACCCGGTCCTCGGACAAGAGCCGGCGGGTGTCGTCCATGCGGTCGAAGGTCTCGTCCAAGACAAAGCGCAGCTGCGGCGCGTATTTCAGCGTCATCGCCTTGGCGACCAGGTGGCGCAGCTCGCCCGCGTTGCGGCGCAGCGCGGCCAGCGCCTCTTCGGCGCCCTGCCCGCCCAGGGGCAGCACATAGGCCGTCGCGACCTTGAGGTCGGGCGAGGTCCGCACCTCTCCGACCGTGATCGAATGCCGGTTCAGGTCGGGATCGTGGACATCCCCCCGCAGGAGGACGTCGGAAAGCGTGCGGCGGATCAGCTCGCCCACGCGAAGCTGGCGCTGCGAGGGGCCGGTGCCGGAATGAAAGCGGTTCTGTGCCATGCGCGCAGATGTAGGGGGTCGCGGCCCGCGCCGCAACGGGATAGACATGCCGCAAACGGGGGATCGAGCATGGAAAAACCGGGAATCGTCATCACGGGCGCGTCGGGCCGCATGGGGCAGATGCTGGTGCGCACCATTCTGGGGTCGGACCAGGCCCGTCTTGTCGGTGCCATCGAGCGCGACGGCAACCCCTGGGTCGGCCGCGACCTGGGCGAGGCGATGGGCGGCGCGGCGCTGGGAATCACCGTCACCGACGACGCGGTCGAGGCCATCGCCAAGGCGCAGGCGGTGATCGACTTCACCGCCCCGGCGGCGACGGTGGCCTTTGCCGAGCTGACCGCGCAGGCCCGCGCCGTGCATGTGATCGGCACCACGGGATTCGAGCCCGCGGACCTGGACAAGCTGCGTGCCGCCGCCCGTCACGCGCCGATCATCCGCGCCGGCAACATGAGCCTGGGCGTGAACCTGCTGGTCGGCCTGACCCGCAAGGTCGCCGCCGCGCTCGGCGAGGATTGGGACGTCGAGGTGGTCGAGGCGCATCACAACCGCAAGGTGGATGCGCCCTCGGGCACCGCCCTGATGCTGGGCGAGGCCGCCGCCGCCGGGCGCGGCCACAGCCTGGACGAACTGCGCACCCCCGCGCGCGAAGGCATCACCGGCGCCCGTGCGCCCGGCTCCATCGGCTTTTCCGCCATCCGCGGTGGCGACATCGTGGGCGAGCATGACGTGATCTTCGCCACGGCCGGCGAGCGGGTGGTGCTGCGCCATGTCGCCACCGATCGCGCCATCTTTGCCCGCGGCGCGCTGCGTGCGGCGCTTTGGGGCCAGGACAAGGGGCCGGGCGAATACGACATGGCGGATGTGCTTGGTCTTTGAGGCTCCAGCGTCTAGGTTCACGCCATGACCCTGCTTGCGACGCTTGACGATGCCGATGCCGACCTGACCGCCTGCCTGGCGCGGGTGATGGCGGCTGTCCTGAAACCGGGTGACGTGGTGGCGCTGCAGGGGCCGGTCGGCGCCGGCAAGACCCATTTCGCCCGCGCCTTCATCCGCGCCCGCCAGGGCGAGGCGGCCGAAGAGGTGCCCAGCCCCACCTTCACCCTGGTCCAGACCTATGCCGACCCGATGGGGACCGAGATCTGGCATGCCGATCTCTACCGCCTGACCCATCCCGAGGAACTGGCCGAGCTTGGCCTCGACGAGGCCATGCGCGAGGCCATCGTGCTGGTCGAATGGCCCGAGCATGGCAGCCCGCTGGAGGGCGCGCTGACCGTGGGGCTGGAGCCCCTGGCAGACGCGCCCGACCTGCGCCGCATCACCCTGGCGGGCTCCGAGCCGCATTGGGGCCTGATGACCCGCCTGCCCGCCATCGCCCGGCTGATCCACCGCGCCGGCTGGTCCGGGGCGCGGCTCCGGCCGTTGGCGGGCGATGCTTCGTCGCGGCGCTATTTCCGGCTGGTCGAGGATGGCGGGCGCAGCGCGGTCCTGATGGATGCCTCGCCCGGCGTGACCGCGCCCTATGTCGCCATGACGCAATGGCTGCGGGCGCTGGACCTGCACGCGCCCGAGATCCTGGCCACCGACCAGGCGCAGGGCCTGCTGCTGATCGAGGATCTGGGCGACGACCTGGTCGCCCGCGTGCTGGAACAGCGGCCCGAGCTTGCGCCCCGCATCTATGACCGCATGACCGACCTGCTGGTGCAGCTGCATGGCCACGAGCCGCCGGATTTCGTGCCGCGCCTCGACGGGCCGGAACTGGCGCATCAGGTCGGGCTTTTCGCCGAATACTACCCCCCCGCCGCCGGCGCGCCCGGCAAGGGGGCCGAGGTCGCCGCGGTGATCGAGCACCTGCATGCCGAACTGGCCGCCGACATGCCGCCGGTGCTGGGCCTGCGCGATTTCCATGCCGAGAACGTGGTCTGGCGGGCCGATGCGCCGCTGGGCCTGTTGGATTTCCAGGACGCGGTGGCGGTGCATCCGGCCTATGACCTGGTCTCGGCCCTGCAGGACGCCCGCCGGGACGTCGCCCCCGAGATCGAGGCGGCGCAGATCGCCCGCTACATCGCCGCGACCGGGGTGGACGATGCACGGTTTCGCGCTGCCTATGCGCTCTTGGGCGCGCAGCGCAACCTGCGCATCATGGGCATCTTCACCCGGCTGGCGCAGCGCGAAGGCAAGCGGCGCTACCTGGCGATGATGCCGCGCGTCTGGGCGGCGATCCAGCGCGACCTGGCCCATCCGGCCCTGGCGCCGCTGGCCGAGGCGCTGGAGGGCATCCCGGCCCCGACCCCCGAGGTGATCGAGGGCATCGCCGGATGACCTTGCCGCTGATGATCTTTGCCGCGGGCAAGGGCACCCGCATGGCACCGCTGACCGACAGGGTGCCGAAGCCGCTGATCGCGGTCGGTGGCCAGACGCTGCTGGATCGCGCGCTGGCCTTGGGGCGGCAGGCGGGCGTCGGGCCGGTGGCGGTGAACATCCACCACCTGGGCCAGCAGATCCGCGATCACGTCGCCGGGCGGGACATCGCCGTCTCGGACGAAGCCGACCTGCTGCTGGAGACCGGGGGCGGCTTGCGCAAGGCGCTGCCCCTGCTTGGCCCCGGCCCTGTGATCACGATGAACCCGGATGTGGTCTGGACCGGCCCAAACCCGGTCCGCGCGCTGCTGGACGCTTGGCGCGAGGACATGGACGCGCTTCTGATGCTGGTGCCGCTGGACCGGGCGCATGGCCGGCAGGGCGGTGGCGATTTCAGCCTTGGCTCTGCCGGCCGGCTGATCCGCAAGGGCGACCTGGTCTATGGCGGCGTGCAGATCATCCGCCCCGAGCGGCTGGCCGAGATCCCCGAACAAGTGTTCTCGCTCAACCGGCTCTGGGATCTGATGATCGCCGAGGGCCGCGCTTACGGCCTGGTCCATCCCGGCGCATGGTGCGACGTGGGCCGGCCCGATTGCATCCCGCTGGCCGAGAGCCTGCTCGATGCCTGACTGGCAGAACGGCGTCTTCGCCCTGCCCTGCGGCGCCGATTTTGCCGGCGGCCTGGCCGAGGGGCTGGTCCGGCGCATGGCGGACCGTCCGCCGCAGGACATGGCGCGGGTCACGGTCTATGCCAACTCCGGCCAGTCGCTGATGGCGCTGCGCCAGGCCTTCATCCGGCGCGGGCCGCTGCTTTTGCCGCGGCTGCGGCTGATCGCCGACCTGGGCGGCGGCGCGGCCACGGCGCCGCTGGCGCGCCGGCTGGAGCTGGGCCGCCTGATCGATGCCGCGCTGCGGGCCGATCCCGACCTGGCGCAGGGGCAATCGGTGCCGGAACTGGCCGCCTCGCTGGCGGCGCTGATGGCCGAGATGCAGCTCGAGGGGCTGGACGCGCAGGCGCTGGACCGCATCGACGCCAGCGAACATGCCCAGCATTGGGGCCGCGCGCTGGCCTTCCTCAAGATCGCCGCCGGCTATTACCTGTCCGACCCGCCGCAGGACCGCGAGGCCCGCCAGCGCGCCGCGGCCCAGGCGCTGGCCGCAGCCTGGGCGCGGGGCGAGGATCTGCCGCAGGGCCCGGTGGTCGTCGCCGGCTCGACCGGCTCGCATGGCGCGACGCGGGATTTCATGCGCGCCGTCGCCCGGCTGCCGATGGGCGCGGTGGTGCTGCCGGGCTTCGACGCCGACCTGCCGCAGGCGGTCTGGGACGGGCTCGACGCGCTGTCCGAGGATCACCCGCAGGCGCGCTATGCGCCGCTGCTGGTCGAGTTCGGGTCGCCCGGCGAATGGTTGCCCGGCACCGCCCCCGACCCGGCGCGCAACCGGCTGATCTCGCTGGCGCTGCGCCCGGCGCCCGTCACCGACCAATGGATCGAGGAAGGCCCGCGCCTTGGTCCGCTGGTCCCCGCGACCGAACGCCTGACCCTGATCGAGGCCGAGCAGCCGGGGCAAGAGGCCGAGGCCGTGGCGCTGATCATCCGCGAGGCGGTCGAGCGCGGCCAGCCGGTGACGCTGATCGCCGCCGACCGGATGCTGACGCGCCGCGTGCAATCGGCGCTGGACCGCTGGGGCATCATCCCCGACGATTCCGCCGGCCAGCCCTTGCCGCTGACCGCGCCCGGCCTGTTTTTGCGCCATGTCGCCGACCTGTTCGGGGCCGAGATGATGCTGGACGCGCTGCTGGTGCTGCTCAAGCACCCGGTGACGGCGACGGGTCTTGGCCCCGACTACCGGCGTGACCACAACCGCCATGTCCGCGACCTGGAACTGCACCTGCGCCGCAACGGCCCCGCCTTTCCCGACGGCGCGGCGCTGCGGGCCTGGGCGGACCGGGGCGACGGCTCCAGCAAGCCCTGGGCGCTATGGCTGGCCGAGTTGCTGGACCGCATCGTGCCGCTGGCGCAGGACCGGGCGCCGCGTCCCCTGGCGGATCGGCTGCGCGATCTGCGCGCCTTGGCCGAGGATCTGGCCGCCGGTCCCGGCGGCAGCGCCGATGCCTCCGAGCTTTGGGCCAAGGCCTCGGGCGGGCTGGCGCGGTCGGTGCTGAACCACCTGGCCGCCCATGCGCATCTGGGCCACGACCTGCGGCCGGGCGAGTTCTGCGACCTGCTTTACGACGAATTGCAGGGACAGGCGGTGCGGCAGGACGTGGCCGCCCATCCGCTGGTCCGCTTTCGCGGCCCGCGCGAGGCCCGCACCGAGGCGGTGGACGAGGCCGCCGGCTTGGTGATCCTGTCGGGGCTGAACGAGGGCGGCTGGCCGCAGGCCCTGCCCCCCGATCCGTGGCTGTCGCGGCCGATGCGGCTGGCCGCCGGACTGACCCTGCCCGAACGCCAGGTGGGCCTGGCCGCGCATGACTTCCAGCAGGCCGTGGGCGCGGGCCGGGTGGTGCTGACCCGCGCCCGCCGCGATGCCGAGGCCGAGACCATCCCCTCGCGCTGGCTGAACCGGCTGGTGAACCTGCTGGGCGGGCTGCCCGATCAGCAGGGGCCGCAGGCGCTGGCGGCGATGCGGGATCGCGGCCGCCATTGGCTGGACCTGGCCGAGTTGCAGGCCCGGCCGCGGATGCGGCTGGCGCCGGCGCATCGCCCCTCGCCCATCCCGCCGCCGCCGGCGCTGCGCGAACTGTCCGTGACCGAGGTCAGGACGCTGATCCGCGACCCCTATGCCGTCTATGCCCGCCGCGTGCTGGGCCTGCGCGCGCTGGACCCCTTGCGCCCCGAACCCGACGCGGCCGAACGCGGCAACGTGCTGCATCACATCATGGACCGTTTCCTGCGCGGCCTGCCCGACCTGCCCGAAGCGCCGCAGGTCATGGCGGCGCGGCTGCTTTCCATCGCCGACGCGGTGCTGGAGGCCGAGGTGCCCTGGCCCTCGGCCCGGCTGTTCTGGCGCGCGCGCATCGCCGGCATCGCCGACCGGCTGATGGCGGACGAGGCCGCAAGGCTGGCGCGCGGCCGGCCGATCCTGGTCGAGGAATATGGCGAACAGGGCGTCCCCGGCCTGGATTTCCGGCTGATCGCCCGGCCCGACCGGCTGGATCTGCTGCAGGATGGCCGGGTGCATGTCTATGACTACAAGTCCGGCAAGCCGCCCTCGGACAAGCAGATCGCGCATTTCGACAAGCAATTGCCGCTGGAGGCCGCCATGGTCCGGCACGGCGCCTTCAAGGCGCTGGGACCGGCCGAGGTCGAGGGCATCAGCTATATCCAGCTGGGCGGCGAGGGAAAGACCGAGCCGCGCGAGTTCAGCCCCGGCTTCGCCGAGGAAACCTGGGCCGGCTTCGTCACCCTGATCCGCCGCTATCTGGGCGGCGAGCGCGGCTTTACCGCGCGGCTGGCGATGGAGCGGTCCGACCATGCCAGCGACTACGACCACCTGTCGCGGCATGGCGAATGGGACACGACCGAAATCCCCCAGCCGCAGAGGTTCGCCGATGATGGATGAGGCGACGCTGGCGCAGGTGCGGGCGGCGGACCCGCATCGCTCGACCTGGCTGACGGCCAACGCCGGCTCGGGCAAGACGCGGGTGCTGACCGACCGGGTGGCGCGGCTGCTCTTGGCCGGGACCGCGCCCGAGCGCATCCTGTGCCTGACCTATACCAAGGCCGCGGCGACCGAGATGCAGAACCGCCTGCTGGCGCGGCTGGGCCAATGGGCCATGCTGCCCGAACCGGCGCTGCGCGCGGAACTGGCGCGGCTGGGCGAGGCGGGCGCCCCCGACCTGCCCGCCGCGCGCCGGCTGTTCGCCCGCGCCATCGAGACGCCGGGCGGCCTCAAGGTCCAGACCATCCACAGCTTCTGCGCGGGCGTCCTGCGCCGCTTTCCGATCGAGGCCGGCGTGCCGCACGGCTTCACCGAGCTTGACGACCGCAGCGCCGCGCTGATCCGCGCCGAGATCATCGAGGAAATGGCCCGAGACCATGCGCCCGAGCTGGAAGACCTGCTGGCCTTGCATTCGGGCGAAAAGCTCGACGCTTTCCTCGCCGGTCTGCGGGGGTTCGATGCCCCCGCGGACGGGGACGCGCTCTGGGCGGCCTGCGGGCTGGCGCCGGGCGAGGAGATGCGGGCGCTCCTGGCGGAATGCTTCGCCGATGGCGCCACGGTCGTCGCCGCGCTGGTCCCGCATCTGCTGAAAGGCAGCACCACCGACCAGAAGGCGGCGGCGAAGCTTGGCCCCGGCAACTGGACGCAGCCGGGCCTGGCGGAACTGGCGATCCTCGAATCCGTGCTGCTGACCGGCGCCGGCGCCAAGGAGCCCTTTACCGCGAAATACGACAGCTTCCCGACCAAGGCGCTGCGCAGCGGCCCCTGCGCCGACCTGCTCGACGACCTGGCGATCCTGATGGAACGGGTCGAATCCGCCCGCCCCCGCCGCATCGCCTTGGCCCATGCCGAGCGCACGCTGGCGCTGCACCGTTTCGGCCATGGCTTCCTGACCCGCTACCGGGCGCAGAAGGCGGCGCATGGCCACCTGGATTTCGACGACCTGATCGACCGCACCGCGCGGCTTCTGTCGGAAAACAGCATGGCGCAATGGGTGCTGTTCCGGCTGGACGGCGGCATCGACCATATCCTGGTCGACGAGGCGCAGGACACCAGCCCGGCGCAATGGCAGGTGATCGAGCGGCTGACGGACGAGTTCACCGCCGGCCAGGGCGCGCGGCCCGGCAGCCGCAGCCTGTTCGTGGTGGGCGACCCCAAGCAGTCGATCTACAGCTTCCAGGGCGCCGACATCGCGGTGTTCGAGGCCCGCCGCACCGGCTTTGCGCAAGCCTTCCAGGCGGTGCAGAACCCGATGCAGGTTCTGGAGCTGCGGCATTCCTTCCGCAGCTCGACCGCGATCCTGTCGCTGGTCGACCAGGTCTTTGCCGGCGACGCGGCGCGCGGCCTGGGCGATCCGCCGCAGCACCGCGCCTTTCGCACCGGGATGCCGGGCCGGGTGGACCTGTGGCCGGCGATCCCCAAGCCCGACAAGCCCGAGCCCGGCGACTGGACCGACCCGGTGGACCAGCCGGCCGAGAATTCGGAAACCGTGCAGCTGGCCCGCGCCATCGCCCGCGCCGTGGACGAGATGCTGGGCCAGCCGATCCTGGACGCCAAGACCGGCCAGCGGCGCCGCATCCGCGCCGGCGACGTGCTGATCCTGGTCCAGCGCCGCTCGGAACTGTTTGCCGAGATCATCGCGGCGCTGAAATCGGCGAACCTGCCCGTCGCCGGCGCCGACCGGCTGAAGCTGGCCGGGGAAATGGCGGTGCAGGACATTGGCGCCCTCTTGTCGGTGCTGGCCACGCCCGAGGACGACCTGTCGCTGGCCGCCTGCCTGCGCTCGCCGCTGTTCGGCCTGACCGAGGAGCAGCTTTATCGCCTCGCCGCCGGGCGCAAGCGTGGCGAATACCTGTGGCGGCGGCTGCGGGAATCGACGCATCGCCATGCGGTGGATGTGCTGGCCGACCTGATGGGCCAGACCGGCTTCATGCGGCCCTATGACCTGGTCCAGCGCCTGCTGATCCGCCATGGCGGGCGCGAGCGGCTGATCGCCCGGCTGGGCCCCGAGGCGCAGGACGGCATCGACGAGCTGCTGTCGCAGGCGCTGAGCTATGAAAGCTCGGAGACGCCCTCGCTGACCGGCTTCCTGGTCTGGCTGACCGGCGACGATGTCGAGGTCCGCCGCCAGCCCGGCTCGGCCGGGGATGGCGAGGGGCTGATCCGGGTGATGACCGTGCATGGCTCGAAAGGGCTGGAAAGCCCCATCGTCATCATGCCCGACGCCGCCAAGCGCAAGCCCCCGCGCGAGGCGCCGGTGCTGCCCGGCCCGGACGGGCTGGCGCTGTGGCGCGGCCGCAAGGGCGAGCGGCCCGATCCGGTCGAGGAACTGGCCGCCGCCCAGACCGAGCGGCAGCTGCAGGAACGCAAGCGGCTGCTCTATGTCGGCCTGACCCGCGCCGAAAGCTGGCTGATCGTTGCCGCGGCGGGCGAGACCGGCCAGGGCGAGGACAGCTGGCACGCCATGGTCGAGGCCGGGCTGGGCCGCTCCGACCTGGCCCAGGCGCGCCTGCCCGCGCCCTGGGGGGGCGAGATCCGCCGGCTGTCCTTTGGCGACTGGCCCGAGGACGCGCCGGATGCGGTGCCGGCCGAAAGGCCGGTGCTGGCCGAGCCGGACTGGCTGCGCGCGCCCCCGCCCCCCGCGCCCGAAAAGCTGCGCCCCGTCGCCGCGACGGCTCTGGGCGGCGCCAAGGTGATCGGCGCGCCCGGCGAAGGCGATGCCGCGGCGGCGATGCTGTTCGGCACGCGGCTGCATCTGCTGCTGGAGCATCTGCCGGGCCGCGATCCCGCCGAATGGCCCGATCTGGCCCGCGACGTGCTGGCCGATGCCGAGGGCGGCCTGCCGGCCCCCGAGGAACTGGCGGCGCTGCTGGCCGAGGCGCGCGCGGTGATCGAGGCGCCGGACCTGGCGCAGGTCTTTGCGCTTTCCGACGCGGCCGAGGTGATGGCCGAGGTAGCGCTGGCCGCGCCGGTGCCGGGCATCGGCATCCTGACCGGGGCGGTGGACCGGCTGGTGGTCGAGCCCGGCCGCATCCTGGCGGTGGACTACAAGTCGAACCGCGAGGTGCCGGGGACGCCGCAGGCGGTGCCGCTGGGCATCCTGCGACAGATGGCCGCCTATCGCGCGGCTTTGCGGTCGATCTGGCCGCAGGCGCGGGTCGAGGTTGCGGTGCTTTGGACGGCTGCGCGCAGCCTGATGGCGCTGCCCGACGACTTGCTGGATCGGGTGATGGCGGGCCTTGACCCCAACCGCCCCGGTGCCTAGCTGTTGACGGATACGCCCTGCCGGCCCTGCCGGCACATTGCAGGAGAGCCCGATGGCCAACACCCAAGCCGTTTCCGACGCCGAATTCGACAGCGAAGTCCGTCAGTCCCCGACCCCGGTCGTGGTCGATTTCTGGGCCGAATGGTGCGGGCCTTGCCGCCAGATCGGCCCCTCGCTGGAAGAACTGGCCGCCGAATACGAGGGTCGGGTCAAGATCGTCAAGGTCAACGTGGACGAGAACCCCGAAAGCCCCGCCGCGCTTGGCGTGCGCGGCATCCCGGCGCTGTTCCTGTTCAAGGACGGCCAGGTCGTGTCGAACAAGATCGGCGCCGCGCCCAAGGCCGCGCTGAAGGCCTGGATCGACGAATCCATCTGATTTCAGGTGCCGGGGGCGGTCCCGATCGGCCAGCCGCCCCGGCGCATCGCCGCCAGGATCCGCGCGCCTGCCTCGGGCCGCGTGGCGTTGATGGCTTTTTCCTGAAGAAACCAGAACAAGTAGCGGTCGAAATCCGGCGCATGGGTTTCGGCCTGCGCCAGCGCCTCGGTCGCGCCCAGCTGGGCGACGTTCAGCGCGATGTGGTGGAAGTCGATCTGGGCGAACAGCACCGCCGGCTTGCCCAGCAGGTAGCCGTCGAAGGCCACAGCGCTGTTCTGCGTCGCGACAAAGGCGCAGTCACGCAAGAGCCGCATGCTGTCGCCGCCGATGGTCAGGTTCGGATGGCGCGCCGCCAGCCCGGCCAGCGCCGCGCGGTCGGCATCGTCGTAGCCTTCCCTTGGGTGCAGCGTGGCGGTGGTGGGCCGGCCGGTGGCGGCGACCGCCTCGAGCATCTCGATGGGGCTCATGGTCTGGAACGAGCGGCAGCGGCGGATATGGCCTTGCAGCGGCACCAGCACCGCATCGCCGCGCCGGGGCGGCGGCCCCGGCAGCACGCGGGCGCGCAGCCGGTCGGCGAAGGCGCGGGCGGGTTCGGGGTCGATGGCCGCGGGGTCGTGGCGGCTTTGCGCGACCTGGAAGCGCCAGCGTTGCGGCACCGGCTCGATCTGCCAGAACGGGTAGTGATAGGCGCGGCGAAAGGTCAGGGCGCGCGCATGGGTCGGCGCCTCCATGTGAAACAGCGCGTAGCCGTCGCGCAGGGGCGCGGCCATGCGGGCCGCGGCGCCGGTCTTGTGCCATTCGACGCG
>JAANMY010001566.1_pt1 | contig 25072 bp, 21 predicted proteins | sample 7279691 | NCBI WGS metagenome assembly JAANMY01 (sample SAMN14094543, study PRJNA606508) | bioreactor metagenome | isolation source: A lab-scale SPAN reactor treating ammonium-rich wastewater day 388 | place: Ireland: Galway | collected 2018-02-07
CGCGGTGGCGATCGGCGGCGAGTTGTACTCCGACGCACTGGGGCCGGAGGGCTCGGGCGCGGCGACCTACATCGACATGGTTCGGCACAACGTTCGCACGATCGCATCGGCCCTCACCCCGAAACCCGCGAGATGACCGCTCCCGTTGCCGTCGAGGTCCACGACGTCTCCGTTGCCTATCAGCGCAAGCCCGTGCTGTGGGATGTTGACGCGTCGATCCCCTCAGGGCGACTCGTCGCCATCGTCGGGCCCAACGGGGCGGGCAAGTCCACCCTGCTCAAGGCGATGCTCGGGCTGGTCCCGCTCGCCAGCGGGTTCATCACCGTCTTCGGAAAGCCCGTGAGACAATCACGTCGCCTCGTGTCCTACGTCCCACAGCGAGAGTCGGTCGACTGGGACTTCCCCGTCCGCGTCCTCGATGTGGTGGTCATGGGGACCTACGCGCGCCTCGGATGGATCCGCCGCCCCGGAGCCGCCGACCTCGCCCGCGCGAGGGAGTCCCTCTCGCTCGTCGGGATGGGCGAGTTCGAGAAGCGACAGATCTCGCAACTCTCCGGCGGGCAGCAGCAGCGGGTCTTCCTCGCCCGTGCGCTCGCGCAGGATGCCGCCCTCTGCCTGATGGACGAGCCCTTCGCGGGCGTCGACGCCGCGACCGAGGCGGCCATCGTCGAGGTGCTGCGTTCGCTGCGCGCGCAGGGGCGGACCGTCGTCGCCGTCCACCACGATCTCCAGTCCGTTCCCGAGTACTTCGATCATGTCCTCCTCCTCAACCTGAGGCTGGTGGCCGCGGGACCCGTCGAGGAGGTCTTCACGCGCGAGAACCTGCAGAAGACCTACGCCGGGCGTCTGACCCTCCTCGACGAGGTCGCCGAGGCGGTCCGGCGCGGGGGCCTGGCGTGACCTCCGACCTGCTGCGCCTCGTGACGCTCCAGGACTCGGCCACGCGGATCGTCCTGCTCGGGACCGTGCTCCTGGGCGTCGCCTGCGGCGTCGTGGGCACGTTCGCCCTGCTGAGGCGACGCGCGCTCGTGGGGGATGCGGTCGCCCACGCCGCGCTCCCGGGTGTCGCCCTTGCATTCCTCATCGTCGGCGACCGCAGTTTCCCGGTCCTGCTCGCCGGGGCCGCCGCCACGGGGCTCCTCGCCGCGGCGACCATCTCCGCCGTAAGGACCTGGACACGCATCCGCGACGACGCGATCACCGCGATCGTCATCGGAGGGTTCTTCGGCGTCGGAACCGTGCTCTCCCGCCTGGCCCAGACCCGGGGCGGAGGCGATCGCGCGGGCCTCGACACGTTCATCTTCGGGAAAGCCGCGACCATGAGCCGCACGGACTCGCTCACGATCGCGGCGGTGACCGCGAGCGTCCTGATCGCCACGAGCATGCTCGCGAAGGAACTCAAACTGCTCTGCTTCGATGAGGACTTCGCCGGCGCGCAAGGCTGGCCCACCCGTGCGCTCGACCTGCTCCTCATGGGGCTGATCTGCCTCTGTGTCGTCGTCGCCCTCCCCGCCGTGGGCGTCATCCTCGCGGTGGCGCTGCTCGTCATTCCCCCAGCCGCCGCGAGGTTCTGGTCCGATCGGCTCGGCGTCGTCACCACGCTCGCGGCCGTGTTCGGGGCGGCGTCTGGGATCATCGGGACCGCGTTCAGCGCCGTCGTCCCGACACCCGCGTTCGCCTCCATGCGAGGGTGGCCGACGGGACCGATCATCACGCTCACCGCGTCGGGCTTCTTCGTCGTCTCCCTCCTGGCCGCGCCGTCGAGGGGAATCATCCCATCACGTCTCCGTGCCGTGGGCGTTCGGCGCCGCATCGGCGTCGATCACCTCCTCCGCGCGGCGTACGAGAGCCTCGAATCCCGCGGAGACCTCCTCGCGCCGATCGATCGGGCGTCGATCGAGCGAGCTCGCCGCTGGAGGGCGGGCGAACTCGAACTGGCGCTCCGCCGGTCCAGACGCCTGGGCCTGCTCCACCCCGCGGAACTCCGCCTGACCGACCGCGGCGCGACGCTCGCCGATGCCGCCGCCACACGCCATCGCCTCTGGGAGCATTACCTCGTGCAGCGCGCGGGGATCGCGCCCGACCACGTCGACCGCGACGCCGATGCCGTCGAGCACCTCCTCTCCGACGACCAGATGCGGCGCCTCCACGACCGCCTTCGCACGGGCTCGGGCGATCCGCCGATCCCCTCCGCCCACCCGCTCCCGCCCCCGAGCGAGCCCGGCAGAGAGCGCGGCGACCAATGACCCTTACCGCGGCCATCACGTCCTACGACCTCTGGACCATCGCCATCGCCGCCGCATGCGCCGTCGCATGCGCCGTGCCCGGGTGCTTCCTCGTACTCCGCAGGATGTCTCTCCTGGGCGATGCGATCTCGCACAGCGTGCTCCCGGGAATCGCCCTCGCCTTCATCGCCACCAACTCCAGGGCTCCGCTCCCCATGTTCATCGGCGCCGCGGGCTTCGCCCTCCTCGCGGCCTCGCTCACCTCCGACCTCCGCCGCGTCGGCAAGGTGCAGGAGGACGCTGCGCTGGGCATCGTTTTCACCTCCCTCTTCGCCGCCGGCGTCTTGCTCCTGGCCGTCCTCCCATCGGGCGTCGATCTCGACCCGTCGTGCGTGCTCTACGGCGTGCTCGAGGGCGCGGCCTATGACACCACCTGGGGCGTGCCCAGGGCCCTGCTTGTGCTCGCCCCGGTCGCCTTGCTCAACCTCACCCTCGTCACCATCTTCTACAAGGAACTCCGCCTCGTCTGCTTCGATGCCGCTCTCGCGACCGCGATGGGCTTCTCGGCGGGTCTGCTCAACTACGCCATCATGCTCGTGGTCGCCGCGACCACCGTCGCCTCCTTCGAGGCCGTCGGGTCAGTCCTGGTCGTCGCGATGCTCATCGCCCCGCCCGCGACCGCCCGCCTGCTCACGGATCGGCTCGGGCTGATGATCGTGCTCTCTGCCCTCATCGCCCTCGCCTGCGCCGTGCTGGGTTACACCCTCGCGCTCCTCCTCGATTCCACCGTCTCGGGAATGATGGCCAGTCTCGCCCTCGCCTTCTTCGGGCTCGCCGTCGCCGCGGCCCCCAGAGAGGGCCTCGTTGCCCGCTCGCTCCGAAGGCGCGCCCTCTCGGCCCGGATTGCCCGCGAGGACGTCCTCGCCTTGCTCTATCGCGCTGCCGAGAAGAACGACCCGCTCCTCCTCCACCCGCCCCAAGAACCCCGATCCCCTCGCTTCCTTCGAGCGGCCCGCTCGCTTTTCCGCCGCGGCGCGATCCGTGCGAGCCAGGACGGACGGCTCCACCTCACCGCTCAAGGTGAGGCCCTCGCACGAGAACTCATCGCCTCCCATCGCCTCTGGGAATCCTACCTCGCCCGCAACCTGCCCCTCCCCCTCGACCACCTGCACGAGCCCTCCGAGCGCGCCGAGCACTTCATCTCGCCCTCCGTCCGTGAGAGGCTCGGGCGCGAGTCGAACGACCGCGAGGATCCCCACGGACGCTCCATCCCTTCCTGAGCCGCGTTCGCGCATCGACAAGGCCGCGGTATAGTGCCCGCGTGGACACCTTCCTTCATCCGCCCCGGTGGCCCGAGTCCATCTCCCCCGGGCGCTTCGCCTCCCGTGTCCGCATCGCCGGCGAGCCCCGACCCGGCGTCGTCGCCCTCATCGGTCTGCCCGATGACCACGGCGTCATTCTCAACCACGGTCGCGCGGGCGCTCGTCTCGGTCCCGACGCCTTCCGCGCCGCCCTCGCACGCTACGCCGTCTCCGCTCCGCCGGGGTTCGATTGGCCCGACGTGCTCGACCTGGGCGATGTCACGCCCGCGCCGGGATCCGGGCCCCAGGCCCTGCACGACACCCACGATCGCGTCACGTCGGTCGTTGAGCGAGCGCTCGCCTCGGGCGCGCTCCCCGTTGCCATCGGCGGCGGCCACGACCTCACCTTCGCCTCCGCCCGTGCCCTCGCTCGCAGAGGCCCCTGCGCTGGCGTCGCCTTCGATGCCCACCTCGACGTGAGGCCCGAGCCCGGCTCCGGGATGCCCTTTCGCGCGCTCGCTGAGTCCGGCGCCGTCAGCGAACTCCACGTCCTGGGCCTCGACCCGCTCGCCAACTCCGCCGAGCACACGCGGTGGTACACCTCCCACGCCGGAACGATCCACGACTCGCACACGCCTCGGGCGCGAACGCTCTCCGCCTCGCTTGGCATCCGGACCCGGACGGTCTTCGCAAGCCTCGACCTCGACGTGATCGATGCCGCCTTCGCGCCGGGCGTCAGCGCGACCAATCCATCCGGGTGGACCCCGGAACTTGCCGGCGCATGGGCCCACGCTTCCGGACGCGATCCCAACGTCGCCCTCTTTGATCTCATGGAACTCTGCCCGCCGCACGACGAGTCGGGGCGAACGGCGCGTCTCGCCGCCTGGCTCTTCCTCCGCTTCCTCTCGGGTGTTTCAGCAAGAGACGCCGCGCGATAGGCTGTCTTGCATGAGCCTCCTTATCCGCAACGCCCGGGTCCTCACCATCGGAAAGGGGCCAAGGCCCCGCCGAGGCCCCGCGATGGCCGCCCTCGCCAAGATCGACCGCACCGACATCCTCGTCGGTCGCGATGTCATCGCGGCCGTCGGGCACTCCCTCTCGATGCCACCGGGCGTTCGTGTCATCGAAGCCGGCGGACGCATCGTCCTCCCCGGGTTCGTGGACTGCCACACCCACGCTTGTCGCGTCGGGGACCGCCTCGACGAGTGGGCCCTCCTCCTCGCCGGGGCTCCTTACGAAGCCATCGCCGGCGGCGGTGGGGGTATCCTCTCGACCGTCCGGGCGGTCCGCGCCGCGCCACAGGACGCCCTCGCCGACGCCCTCTCCGCTCGCCTCGCCCTCATGCTCCGAGAGGGGACAACCACCGTCGAGGTCAAGTCCGGCTACGGCCTCAGCACGGACGACGAACTCAAGATGCTCCGCGCCATCGCCCAGGCCGCCGATGAGTTCCAGGGAACCGTCGTTCCGACCGCTCTCATCGGCCACGCGATCGACCCCGCCGACCCGGGCTTCGTGCGCCGGACAATCGTCGAGACGCTCCCCGCGGTCACCAAGGAGTTTCCTGGGATCACGATCGACCTCTACTGCGAACGCGGGGCCTGGTCGGTCGAAGACTCTCTCTCCCTCATCGACCACGCGCGTGAGGCCGGACACCCCGTCAGGGTCCACGTCGATCAGTTCAACGCTCTGGGCCTCCTGCCGCAGGCCCTCGTCCGTGGCGTGCGCAGCGCCGACCATCTCGAAGCCTCCACGCCCGAGGACCTCGCACGTCTGGCCGCTTCCGACACGATCGGCGTCCTCCTGCCCTGCACAGGGTTCCACCTCGACGTTCGGCTTCGCGACCACGCCGACTCGTCGAACCCGTGCATACCCCGCTATGCCGATGCGCGCGCGATCATCGATGCGGGCGGGGCCGTCGCGCTCGCGACCAACGACAACCCCGGCACGTCGCCCTGTCCCTCGATGCCCATGGCGATCGCCCTTGGCGTGCGCAAACTCGGGCTGTCCCCCGCTGAGGCGATTGTTGCCTCAACGGTCAACGCCGCGGCCGTGCTCGGGCTGGGCGATCGTGGGACGATCGTCCCCGGACAGCGGGCCGACCTGGTCCTCCTTCGTCACCGCGACGAACGCGAACTCGCGTTCGAGTTCGGCGGCAACCCGGTGGACGCGGTGATCTGCGGCGGCGAAGTGGTCTCGGGGACGAGGCCGCGCCTGCGGTGACAGTCCGGCAACGGGCGCCCTCTCCCGAGGCACGCACCGGGACGATCCATCCCTCCCCCCTTCAGTGGATCTGCAACATCTCCTGGTAACTCGGCAACGGCCAGAGGTCGTCGGGAAGATTGGCCTCGATCTCGTCGGCGATCTCGCGCACGTCGGCCATCGCTGGTCGCACCTTCTGCTGCACGTGAAGGGCATGGACCCAGACATCGGTGCCCGCCGGGTGCTCCACGCTCTCCTCCAGCGCCGCGATGGTCGCTCGCAGTCGCGCGAGCCGCTCGACGTGCTCCTCGAGCAAGGCCCTCGCGTCACCCGCGTCCACGTCCGCCGACTCCGTCGCCGCGACGGCCTCGCCCAGTTCCGCCTGGTACCGGATCGCCGCGGGCAGGATCAGCGTCCGTGCCATCGACGCCATCGTTTCCGCCTCGATCAGCACCTGCTTCGAGAACTTCTCGGCGAAGATGTGGGCGCGGCTCTCCACCTCCGTGCGGCTCAGGACCGCGTACTTCCGGAACAACTCTACGTTCTCTTTCGACAGCAGCACCCGGAACGCCTCCACGCTGCCCGAGATCGAGGGCAGCCCGCGAGCCGCCGCCTCCTTGTGCCACGCCTTGTCGTACCCGTCGCCGTTGAACACGACTCGTTTGTGCGCCTTGATCACCTTCTGAAGGATCCCCGCCACGATCACCTGGAGCTTGGCCGGCGTGATCTTCGGCGTGATCGCCTTCTCCAACTGCGTCGCGAGGTCATCGAGCGACTCCGCCACGATCGTGTTCAGCACCGTCACGGGCCACGCGACGGCACCCGAAGAACCCACCGCCCGGAACTCGAACTTGTTCCCCGTGAAGGCGAACGGCGAGGTCCGGTTGCGGTCGCCCGTGTGACGCGGGATCTGCGGGAGCGTCCGGGCGCCGAGGTCCAGCTTCCCACCCTTTGGCGTGCTCCGGGGCGTGCCCTCCTCCAACTGCTCGATGATGGTCGTCAGCATGTCCCCCAGGAAGATCGAGAGGATCGCGGGAGGGGCCTCGTTGGCGCCTAGACGATGGTCGTTGCCCGCCGAAGCCACCGAGGCGCGAAGCAGGTCGGCGTGCAGGTCAACCGCGCGGATCACCGCGCACAGGAAGACGAGGAACTGCATGTTCGTGTGCGCGTCGTCACGCGGGTCGAGCAGGTTCACTCCCGTGTCCGTCGAGAGCGACCAGTTGCAGTGCTTGCCCGAGCCGTTCACCCCGGCGAACGGCTTCTCGTGGAAGAGGCAGTGCAGCCCGAATCGCGGCGCCACGCGCCGAAGCGTCTCCATCAGCACCATCTGATGGTCCGCCGCGATGTTCGCGTTCTCGAAGTGCGGCGCAAACTCGAACTGGCAAGGGGCCACCTCGTTGTGCCGGGTCTTGAGCGGAACCCCCAGGCGATAGAGCTCACGCTCGCACTCGGCCATGAACGCGAGCACACGCTCCGGGATCGAACCGAAGTAGTGGTCCTCGAGCTGCTGACCCTTGGGCGGACGCGCGCCCACCAGCGTCCGGTCGCACGCGAGAAGGTCCGGACGCTTGAAGTACCCTGCCCGGTCGATCAGGAAGTACTCCTGCTCCGCCCCGAGCGTTGCCGTCACCTTCGCCACCCCCGCGTCCGACCCGAAGATCCGAAGCACGCGAAGCGCCTGCGCGGAGACGGCCTCCATGGAGCGCAGCAGCGGCGTCTTCTTGTCCAGCGCCTCCCCGTTCCACGACACAAACGCCGTCGGGATCACGAGTGTCACCGTGTTCCCGCCCCGATTCAGGAACACCGGGCTCGTGCAGTCCCAGGCCGTGTATCCCCTTGCCTCGAACGTCGTCCTCAGGCCGCCCGACGGAAAACTCGATGCGTCCGGCTCGCCCTGCACCAGCGCCGCCCCGGTGAACTCCGACATCGCCCCGCCGCTCCCATCCGGAACGATGAACGTGTCGTGCTTCTCCGCCGTCAGACCCGTCAGCGGCTGGAACCAATGGGCGTAGTGCGTCGCGCCATGCTCCATCGCCCAATCCTTCATCGCGCTGGCCACCACGTCGGCCACCTCGGCGTCCACCGGCTCGCCTAACTTGATCGTCCGCTGCAGACGCTTGAACACGTCCTTCGGCAGACGCTGCTGCATGACCCGGTCGTTGAACACGTCCGACGCGAACGTCTTGTCCACCGCGTCACGCGGCGATCGCGCTCGCCCGTGCGGCTCCTTCCAGTCCGAGGCGGGCGGCTCCGTACGTGAGGTCGTCATGGTCATGTTCCGATCGCTCCAGGGGGCTGACGGGCACGCGTGGGTGGGGGTTCGCCGCGCCGGTCGCGCACGGCGACCCCCAACGATTGGAGGGCTGCGCCTTGAAGTCATCTCTTCTTCCGATGACGTCACGATTTCTCGGACCTACTCCGACCTCGCCGACAGCGCCCGCACGAACGCGCACCCCGCCGCCACAGGGTCCCCCCCGGTCCGTGCGGCCTCCCCCATCTTCCGGACGATTGCCGATCCCACGATCGCTGCGTCCGCTTGCTCAAGCACCGCACGAACCTGGGCCGGCGTCGAAATCCCGAAGCCGCACGCGATCGGCAGCCGACTCAGACGCCGGATGGCCCGGACACGCTCGCCGATCTCCGGCAGTTCCCCACGCTCGCCGGTAAGTCCAGCCCTTGCAAGTAGATAAACAAATCCCGAGCAGGCCTCGACAATCGCCTCTACCCGCTCCAGCGGCGTGGTGGGGGCGACAAGCAGGCTCAACGAGCAGCCCGCCCCGGCCGCCGCCTCACGAAGTCCACCCGACTCCTCCAACGGCGCATCCGGGATGATGAACCCATCGAAACCCGCCGCCGCCGCCCGAGGGATGAACCCCGCGGCCCCGCCCAGCCTCTCAACCAGCGACATGCTCACCATCGCCACCAGCCCGAGCGACACCTCATTGCGAACCGCCGCGACCTCGGCGAGCACACCCGTCGGTGTGACGCCACACGCCAACGCCTCGTGCATCGCCGCCGCGATCACCGGGCCGTCGGCGATCGGATCCGAGAACGGGATCCCGATCTCGATGACGCTCGCGCCCGCCGCCTCGATTCCCTTGAGGAGTTCCCCCAGCCGGCCAGGCCTCGGATACCCCGCGCAGACGAACGGCATGATCGCACGCCCCCGATCGGCCCCGAGCCGACCCGAGATTCGCTCCAGCCCGTTCATCGGTCGATCACATCCGTGATCGCTTCGAGCCCGATCGTCAGCACCCGCGGGCCGTCCTCCGTGACCAGCACGTCATGTTCGTAATGCACGCTCAGCGAGCCGTCCGCCGTGAACACCGGCCACTCTCGACGCTTGCTCGACGTCCGCCCGGTCCCCGCCGCGATCATGGGCTCCACCGCCAGCAGCATCCCCGGTCGGAGGACCGTCGTCGCGTCGGGCCACTCCCCCGGATACGTAGCCTTGCTGTTCGACACAAACGGCGGCGCGTGCAGCCGCCGACCGTAGCCATGCCCACCGAGCCCGCGCACCAGGTGGAACCCGCACTCCTGCTCCACGTGCGTCTGCACCGCGTCGGCCCAGCCCGCGAGGATCTCTCCCGCGCGAAGCCGCTCGATCCCCCGGCGCAGCGCCTCCTTCCCACACCGGCACAGCCGCTCGACCTCCGGGGCCGGGGCCCCGAACACGTAGGTCCACGCCGCGTCCCCGATCCAGCCCTTGTGCGTCACGCCGATGTCGATCTTCAGCACGTCGCCCGTCTTCACCGGCTCGGTCGTGTACCCCGCCGTGCCGTGGACGATGCACGCGTTCAGGCTCAGGCACGCGTGCGAAGGGAACGCCGGCGAATGCGGGACCTTGTACCCCAGAAAGCACGAACGGCACCCCAGATCCTCCAGCGTCGCCGCTACGAACCGATCGATCTCCGCCAGCGACTGCCCCGTCCGCAGAAAACCCGACAGCCGTTGGTGCGTCTCGACGACGAGCGCCGCGGCCTCGCCGGCGAGTTGGGCATCCTGTTCAGAGATCGTCGGCGCGAGTCGCATGGGAGCGGGCATTTTAGCGCCCGCGATCACTCCACGCCCCAGCACGCCACATGGTCCCCCGACCGCTTCTTCTCCAGCGGGGGCCGCTCCACCCGGCAGCGTTCCTGCACGATCGGGCATCGCCCGGCGAACGCACACCCCTTCGGCGGGTTGAACGGGCTGGGTACATCCCCCTTCAGGATGGTCAACGGACGCCGGTCGTCCGGATCGTCGATCGGGTTCGCGCCCAGCAGCGCCTTGCTGTAAGGGTGCTCCGCTCGCTCGTGCAGCCCCTCGCAGGGCATGATCTCCACGACGTGCCCGAGATACATCACCACGACCCGGTCGCAGAAGTGCTCGACCACCTTCAGGTCGTGCGAGATGAACAGCATCGTCAGCGAGTATCGCTCCTTCAGGTCCATCAGCAGGTTCAGCACCTGCGCCTGGATCGAAACGTCCAGCGCCGACACCGGCTCGTCGGCGACGATGAACTCCGGCTTCACCGCCAGCGCCCGCGCAATCCCGATCCGCTGGCGCTGTCCGCCCGAAAACTCGTGCGGAAACTTCTCCTTGGACTCCGGCCTCAGCCCCACCGTTGCGATCAGCGAGTCGATCACGCCGCCCAGGTCCGTTCGATCCGCCACCTTGTGGAACAGGATCGCCTCGCGGAGCATCGCCTGCACCGTCAGCCTCGGGTTCAGTGACGAGTACGGGTCCTGGAAGATGATCTGCATCTTCCGCCGGTACGGCATCAACGCCGCATGGTCGAACCCCGTGATGTCCTGCCCCTCATACCTCACGCCGCCCGAGGTCGGCTCGATCAGCCGGATGATCGTCTTGCCCAGCGTGGACTTCCCGCACCCCGATTCCCCCACGATGCCCAGCGTCTCGCCCCGGCCCACGTCGAACGACACCCCGTTGACCGCGTGGACCTTCCCCACGACACGGTTGAGCACCCCACCCCGCACGGGGAAGTGCTTCACCAGGTCACGAACCTCCAGCAGCGGCGCCTTCATGCCCGTGCCCCAGTCGGACCGCCCGCGCGGCCAAGCGGATAGAAGCACCGGACCGGGCGGCCGTCGGGGCCGGGCTCGAGCGCAGGCTCCTCCGCCGCGCACTTCTCCTGCCTGAACGCGCACCGATCCTGGAAGCGGCACCCCCTGGGAAGTTCGAACAGGCTTGGAACAATCCCCGGGATCGTCGTCAGACGCGACCCCTTCTCACGCTTGCCGCCGGCCTTGGGGATCGAGTCCAGCAGCGCACGCGTGTACGGATGCTGCGGGCGATGGAAGATGTCGCGCACCGGGCCCGACTCGATGACCCGCCCGGCGTACATCACCAGCACGCGGTCGCACACCTGTGCCACCACCCCAAGGTTGTGCGTGATGAGCATGATGGCCGTCCCCAGCCGCTCTTTCAACTGCGCCATCAGCGACAGGATCTGCGCCTGGATGGTCACGTCGAGCGCCGTCGTCGGCTCGTCGGCGATCAGGATGTCGGGCTCGCAGCACAGCGCCATCGCGATCATCACCCGTTGCCTCATCCCCCCCGACAACTGGTGCGGATACTCGCGAAGCCGCTGGTCGGGGTTCGGGATCTCGACCAGCCGCAACATCTCGCGCGACCGCTCACGCCGCTGCTCTCGCGTCAGGTCCGTGTGATACTTCAGAGCCTCGTCGAGCTGCCACCCCACCGTGAACACCGGGTTCAGCGAGGTCATCGGCTCCTGGAAGATCATCGCGATCCGGTTCCCGCGGACCTCGCGCATCGTCGCGTCGTCGGCGTGGGCCAGGTCCTTCCCGTCGAACCTCACGCGGCTCTCCTCCCCGATGATCGTCAGGTGCGCAGGCAGCAGCCGCATGATCGTCTTGCTCGTCACCGTCTTCCCGCACCCGGATTCGCCGACGATGCCCAGCGTCTCCCCCCGCGCCAACTCGAAACTCACGTCGTCCACCGCCGTCACGATCCCCCGATCCGTGCGGAATCGTGTCGTCAGGCGCTCGACCTTGAGGATCGTCTCCACCTCGTCACCCCACGTGCTTCGGATCGAACGCGTCCTGGAGCGCGTCCGACAGGATGTTGAACGCCAGCACCAGCACGAACATGAACGCCGTCGCCGCACCGATCTGCCAGAAGAACCCGTTGATCACCTGCTGCGTCGATTCCTGGATCATCCGCCCCCACGACGGGCCCACCTTCACCCCGAGCCCCAGGAAACTCAGCACCACCTCGTTCTTGATCGCCGCGATGAACAGCAGCGAGAAGTTGATGAACATCAGGTGCAGCGTGTTCGGCAGGACGTGCCGAGTCAGGATGTACGTCCGCCGGAATCCCAGCGCCGTCGCCGCCTGCACATACTCCAGTTCCTTCACCTTCAGCACCTCGCCGCGGATCACCCGGCAGGGGCCGATCCAGAACGTCAGGCACATCGCCGCGTAGATCGGCACCAGGCTCAGATAGGGCTTCGTGATGTCGTCGAAGATGCTCCCCACAAACATGAACACCAGCACCCCCAGCAGCACCAGGTCCGGCAGCGACGAGAGCGTCGAATACAGCCACACCACCACCCCGTCCACCCATCCCCCGAAGTACGCCGCCGCTGCGCCGATCGTGCTCCCCAGAAGCACCGACAGCAGCGCCACGACCAACCCGATCTGGATCGCTACCTTCACCGAATACAGCGACCGGAGCATGATCGACCGCCCCTGCCGGTCCGTTCCCAGCGAAAGCCGCAGCGACTGCAGCCGCCGCTCCGTCGCCGTCAGAGGCGCGAACAGTTCGCCCGTCACGCCCTCGAGCTCCTCGAGACGAGGCAGCATCGCCGGGTCGACGTCCAGGTCGTCCGAGCCCTCGAGGTCCTCGTAGATCGCCTGCGCTCGCCCCAGGATCTCGCGCAACGCCTCCACTGGCTTCTCCGCCGCTCGCATGTCCGCGAACCGGATCCGCCTCAGCGCGGCCTCTTTGTCCCTCACCCGCGGCGCCAGCGCAAGCCGGAACTCGTCCATGTACGTCTTGCACGCCCGCAGCCGCACCTCGGGCCGGCCCTTCGCCAGCCAGCCCGGGAGTTCGTACGGTGCAACGACCTCGTCCGCACGCTCCAGCGTCAGCGCGTCCAGCAGCGGATACTCGCCAAGGTCGTACTTCCCGGTCCTCGCCCCGATCGCCTTCGCCGCGTCCATCCCCAGCACCCAGAACCCCGCCAGCGCATACAGCACGATGATCGCCAGCGCCGCAAGCGCCGTCCGGTTCCTCCGGAACTTCCGCGAAGCCCGCGACCGCCACGCCCTGGTGAGCCGTCGTCGCATCTAGCGAAGCCTCACTCTCGGGTCGACCACGGCGTAGAGCACGTCGGTCAGGATGTTGGACAGGATGAAGATCGCCGCGAACATCGCCGTGAACGTCTGGATGATCGGGAAGTCCTTGTCGCGGATCGCGTCCAGGATCAACTTCCCCATCCCCGGGATCCGGAACTGATACTCCATCAGGATCGACCCGGCGATGAGGAACGGCAGCGTGATCATCACCCGCGTGATGATCGGGATCATCGCGTTCTTGAGCATGTGCACGAACATGATCTTCGGCCGCGTCGCCCCCTTGGCCAGCGCCGTCGTGATGTAATCGCGCGTCGTCTCCTCCACCATCACCGCCCGGTAGAACCGCGTGTCGTACCCCATCGCCACAATCACGTAGATCAGCACCGGAAGCAGGCAGTGGTGCGCCCACGCCGCCGGCGACACGCTGACGGGGTACGGCAGGCTCAGGATCCCGAGGTCGATCGACCCCCACCTCGTCCACGCCTCGTACCCGCTCGCCGCGAACAGGTTCAGCCCCGTCGCCTCCTTCAGCCAATACCCCCCGAACTTCTGCCCCAGGATGATGAACACGAGCACGCTCACGCTCATCCCCAGCACCACGAAGAACATCAGCAGCCGATCGACCAGCCGCCCCCGGAAGAAGGCCGACACCATCCCCGCCGAGATCGACACGATCGTGCTCAGGAACGCCGCCGGGATCGTGACCGAGAGGCTCGGCCCGATCGCTTCTCTCAACTTCTGCCCGACGGGCTGCCCCTGGTACTTCCAACTCTCGAACCGGTCGCGAGGGTCCGTGCTCGACGCGTCCCCGAAGTTCAGCGTGAACACGCGCCACACAAACTCCACGTACTGCGAGTCCAGCGGGTTGTACAACCCGATCCCCGTCGCGACCTCCTCCCCCTCCTTCTCCCGCTTCGTCCACGCGACCTTCAGCCACGGCTTCGTGGTATAGGTCGCGTCGTACCGCCCGATCGGCAGCAGAGGCCTCGCCAGCCCCATCGACTCACGCCGTAGCCGGATCGACTCCTCGCTCGCGTTCTTCCCCAGATACGCCGACACCGGGTCGTTGACGCGCAGCGCCACCATCACGAAGAGGATGATCCCGAGGTACACCGGGATGCTGTACGCCAGGCGTCGAACAACGTAGGCCCACATCGTGTTCGGCTACTTCCTGAGGCTCTCGTCGACGTCGAGATACTTCATCCAGTTCAGGAAGTTCTCCGTGGGCTTGAAGTTCTTCAGCCAGGGCTGCACGAGGTAATACCTCACCCGCGCCTGCGAACCCACGTACGGGCAATCCTCGATGATCATGTCCCGCATCTTCTCGTACACCGCCGTCCGTTCCGGGCCCGGCTCCATCGTCAGGATCGTCTCGTACATCCGGTCGAACTCCGCCCGGTCGTAGTTGTAGTGGTTCGAGCCCGGCGCCTTGTTCTTGCTGTAGAACAACGCCAGGTTGTTCTCCGCGTCGGGGTAGTCCGACCCCCACGCAAACCCGAACACCTGCGCCTTCTTCTCGTTCACCGCCTCGATCAACTCCGAGAAGTTCAACTGCCGCGCGTTGAGCTTCACCCCGATCCGCTCCAGCATCCGCTGCTCCGCCTGGATCTGCTCCGCGTTGTTCCCCCCGATGCTCGTGTAAAAATCAATCACCAACTGGCGCCCCTGCGCGTCCCGACCCCCGGGATACCCCGCCTTCGCCAGCAGTTCCTTCGCGTGCTCGATGTCCGGCCCGCGATAACTCACCGACGCGTTCCCGTCCTCAGGGAACCCGTCGAGGCCCGGCGGGATCGGCCCGTCATACACGATGTTCAACCCGTTGTAGAACTTCTCGTTCATCTCGTCCAGGTTGATCGCCAGCGAGATCGCCTGCCGAAGCGCCTTCCGCTTCTCGTCGTACCCACCCACCACCGGGTCCTCCATGTTGAACCCGCGGAAGATGAAGTCCAGCAGCGGGACCGCGTGCGCCACGATCCCGCGTTGCTCCCACTCCGGACGCAGACGCCTCGTCCTCAGCACGAACGCCTGCTCGAAAAACTCCGCAGGAACCTGCGTGTATCCGATCTTCCCGGACTGGAAGTCCAGCCACATCGGCGGGTCCGGCACATAGAACGACACCTCGATCCGGTCCACCAGGGGCAGCCGCTTCCCCGCCGCGAGGTGCAGCCCAAGTTTCCGGTCCGCCGCCGCCTCCTCCGGGTCCGAGGGCAACTCGCTCGGGTAATAGTCCTCTCGATAGTTCGGGTTCCGTGTGAACACCAGCCGTTCCCCGGGCTTCCAGTCTCCGGGCCGTACCACGAACGGGCCCGTCCCCACCGGGCGTGTCGAGAACTCGCCCCGATACGTCTCCACCGCCTCACGGGGCACGATCGACGTCTGGAACTGGGTCAGAACGTACAAAAACTTGTACACCGGCTTGGTCAGGATCACCTCAAACTCGTGGTCGCTGATCTTCCGGAATCCCTCCACGGGCGCGGCGTAGTCGAACTTCTGCCCCGCCGACACCCGCTCCCCCTGCTCCTCCTTGTACGCGTCAAACCCCACGATCGAGCCCGCGAACAGCCACCAGTTCTCCAGTTTGTATTCCGGGTCCGCCAGACGCCTCCATGAATAGAACACGTCGTCCGTCTTCAGTTCCCGGCCCTTTCCCCCAGGAAAGCACCCGTCGTCCTGGAACCTCACTCCCTTCTTCAGCATGAACCGCCACGTCTGCGTCCCGTCCGCGTTCATCGAACTCTCGGGCATCCGCTCAAGGAGCAGCGGCTCCAGTTCCAGCGGCCGAACGAGGTACTTCCACTGCAGCAGCGTCTCGTAGACCTGCCCGCACCCCTGGTTGTCATACTGCGTCGAACCCTGCGCAGGGTCCAGGCTCTTGGGCCCGTCCGTCCGGATCGGCAGTTGGATCGTCTTCTGCGCCGCCGCTTGCCCGATCCCGAGCCCCACAACGGCCGCACCCACCGCCATCAGTCGTCCCAGTCCGATCATGGCTGCTCCTTTCGCCCGCGCAACGTTCCACCCCGCCGGCCACCATCCTAGTGTCTCCCTCGTCCCGCGTCGCGTCCGATCGGGCCTCGCTCCCCGCGCGTCGCCCTCCCCCACGCCTCCCAAACCGCCCCCACAAGTACACTCCCTCGCGATGGACCTCCCTCGTCTCGTGCCGCGACCGCGACACGTCGGCTCGCGCCCAGGCTCGTTCCACACGCCCCGCCAGCCTTGGGGCGTGCGCGGCCTCGCCGAAGCGACGTGCACACGCGCCGGCTTCTCTCCCGAAGCCACGCCCATCGCCCGGTTCACCTTCGATCCCGCGCTCGCCGCCGTCTCACACGAGCGCTACACCATCTCCGTCCCCCGGCAACCCCCCATCGCCGTCCGTGTCGCCGGACCCTCAGCCGTCTATCCCGCCCTCGCGACCCTCTCCCAACTCCTCCGTGAGAGCCCCCTCCCATGCCTCGAGATCGACGACCACCCGAAGTTCCCGACCCGCGGCTTCATGCTCGATGTCTCGCGCGATCGCATCCCCTGCATGCCCTCGCTCCTCGCCCTCATCGATCGTCTGGCAAGCCTGAAGTTCAACCACCTCCAACTCTACACCGAGCACGCCTTCGCCTACGCCGGACACACCGACGCCTGGCGCGGCTCTTCCCCGATCACCCCCGAAGACATCCGCAGGCTCGATGCCCACGCCCGCCCGCGAGGCATCTCCCTCGTCCCCAACCAGAACTGCTTCGGCCATCTCACCCGTTGGCTCAGCCTCCCGCGATACGCCCACCTCGCCGAGATCCACGCCGACTGGGACTTCTTCGAGTTCAGACGCTCTGGCCCCTTCTCCCTCTGTCCCCTCGATCCCGGCTCCATCGCCCTCGTTCAGGACCTCCTCACCCAACTCCTTCCTCTCTTCAGTTCCCCCCTCGTCAACATCGGCTGCGACGAGACCGTTGATGTCGGCCAGGGCCGATCCCGCGAGGCCGTCCAGCGCCTCGGCCGCGCTCGTGTCTACCTCGATTTCCTCAAGCAGGTCGTCGAGGTCGCGCGCCGTCTCGGCCGCCGTCCGATGTTCTGGGGCGACATCGCCCTCTCCCACCCCGAGTGCCTCCCCGACCTCCCCCGCGAGGCCATCGCCCTCGCCTGGGGCTACGAGGCCGACGCTCCCTTCGATCGCTGGTGCGAGGCTCTCCAGGGTCGCGAAACCTGGGTCTGTCCCGGGACCAGCACCTGGCGCAGCATCGTCGGACGAACCGCGATCCGCGACGCCAACATCGCCGCCGCGGGCAGGGCGCCCGCCTCGGGGTTCCTCCTCACGGACTGGGGAGACATGGGGCATCGCCAACAACCGATCCTCACGCTCCCCGGCCTGGCCCTCGCTGCGCAGGCCGCGTGGAACCCCGACGCCGATCTCGATCGCGACGCCGCCTCGGCCCTTCTCCTGGGGGATTCCTCTGCCTTCGCCTGGCTCGACGCGCTCGGCGAGATCGACGCCGACCTCCGCCTCGCCTTCGGCGCCGATCGTCCGAACTCCACGCGAGTCCCTCTACGCAACGCTTCCGCCCTGTACGTCGAACTCCACGCCCACGACTACACCTATCCGCGCGCAGGTTCACCCTCGCAGTGGGCCGGCGTGCGAGACCGCCTCGCCGAGGCACGCCGACGCATCCCAGGAGGACTCACGCCCCAGGCACGCGACGAGGCCCTGCACACCCTCGATGTTGCCGACCTCGCCGCTGAACTCGGGCTCGCACGCCGACAAGGTGGAGGCGTCGTCCCGCCTCGCGACAGGGAATCACTCGCCGAGACCCTCACGAAGATCATCCAGACGCACCGGACCCTCTGGCTCCGCACCTGCCGCCCGGGCGGGCTCACCGACAGCACCGCCCACTACTCCCGCGCTCGCGACAGGATCCTCTCCCATGGCTGATCGCCTCGTCGTCGGGTGCATGACCGGCACCAGCCTCGACGCCCTCGATGCCGCCATCGTCCGCATCACTGGCGTCGGTCTCTCCATGACCGCGCAGGTCCTCGAAACCCGGACCGAGCCCCTCGCCGGCCTCGCCACGACCCTCCGCGCGTTCGCCTCCGGACAGCCCATGACCGCGCGCGAAATCGCCGCCGTCTCGCACGCCCTCGCCCTCCTCCACGCCCGCGCCATCCTTGCCCTCTGCGCCAACCGCCGACCGGACCTCGTCGCCGTCCACGGCCAGACCGTCTTCCACGCGCCGCCCCTCTCGTGGCAACTCGTGAACCCCGCGCCTATCGCCGCCGCGATCGGCGCGCCTGTGGTCTCCGACCTGCGCGCCGCGGACCTCGCCCACCTCGGGCAGGGCGCCCCCATCACCCCGCTCGCCGATTGGATCTTCCTCCGCCGCTGCGGCCGCCGCGCCGCGGTCGCCAACCTCGGCGGCTTCTGCAACGTCACCCTCCTCCCTCCCCCGGGCGGCAAACCCGACGACTGTCTTGGTTTCGACGTCTGCGCCTGCAACCTGCTCCTCGACGCCGTCGCCCGGCACGCGCTTGGCGCCCCCTTCGACGATGGAGGGAGGGTCGCACGCTCCGGCCGGACCGACCCCGCCGCCCTCGACGACCTCACCTCGACGCTCGATGCCCAGCGAGGCACGGGACGCTCCCTCGGCACGGGCGACGAGGCCGCCGAGTGGGTGGCTCGCTGGATCGGTCGCATCGCCCCCGCCGACCTCGCGCGCACCGCGTGCGAAGGCCTCGCGCTCACCGTTGCCCGCGCCGTCTCGGGTGCGGAGATCGTCGCCCTCGCAGGGGGCGGCACTCGAAATGCCGCGCTTGTCCGGGCGCTCGAGTCGTCGTGCCCCGTGCCCGTGACCACCACCGATGCCCTGGGGCTTTCGTCCGAGTTCCGCGAGGCCGCGTGCATGGCCGTTCTCGGCGCGCTCAGCGCAGACCGCGTGCCCATCACCCTCGCCGCCGTCACCAGGCGCGATCGTGCCGATTTCCTCTCCGGAACTTGGACCTATCCATGAACCCCGCCGATCGATCCCGCGTCCTCACCGAGCAGCGCCACCCGGGCACCCGCGGCCTCCACGCCAGTTCCGTTCGCGACTGCGTCCGCCTGATCACCGCCGAGGATGCGCAGGTCCACGAGGCCATGCGTCGCGCGGAAGACGCCCTCGCCCGGCTCATCGAGGCCATCGAACCCGGGTTCGTCCGCGGCGGACGTCTGATCTACGTCGGCGCAGGTACATCCGGGCGCCTCGGTGTCCTCGATGCCGCCGAGGCGCCGCCCACCTTCGACGTCGAACCCGGGCGCGTCGTCGGGGTGATCGCCGGCGGCGAGGCCTCCCTCCGTCGATCCAGCGAAGGCGCAGAAGACGACCCGGCCGGAGCCGTGCCGGCCCTCGAAGCGCTCGCTCCGATCGCCCTCGACGCCGTCGTCGGAATCGCCGCGGGCGGAACCACGCCCTACGTCCTCGGCGCGCTGGATTGGGCCGCGGCGCTCCGCCCCGCCCCCGTCGTGGGCCTGATCGCCTGCACGCCCATGACCGCGCCGCCGGGCGTCGAACACCTCGTCATCCTCGAGACCGGGCCGGAGGTCCTTACCGGCTCGACCCGCATGAAGGCCGGAACCGCGACCAAACTCGCCCTCAACACCCTCTCCACGACCCTGATGGTGCGATCGGGCCGCATCTACGAGAACCTCATGGTCGACCTCCGCGCGACCAACGGCAAACTCCGCGACCGCGGCGCGAGGATCATCGCCGAACTCACCGGCCTCGACCGCCCAGCCTCGCTCGCGCTCCTGGAGCGGGCAGGTGGAAGGGTCAAAACCGCCGTCGCCATGGCTTGGCGATCCATCGACCGCGACGCCGCCGAGCGACTTCTGTCGGCGCATGACGGACGGCTGGAGCGGGTGCGGGACTGAGCACGACCGGTTGGTTCCACGTGGAACATCGTCGTCACCCGCGCGCACGGGCGCGCCGGTTGGTTCCACGTGGAACATCGTCGTCACCCGCGCGCGCACGAGCGCACCGGTTGGTTCCACGTGGAACATTCGGGCTTCTTCAGTGCCCCAGCGCCCGAAGGACCACCGTGGCATACGCGCCGCGGGGCAGGTCGAAACTCACCAGGCGCTTGAGGCGTCCGGGCGTCAGGTCGTCCGGCTCTGGCGCAAGAACGCGCAGGCCTCGCACGACGACGATGAACCGGCGGGGGGCCTCCCCGAAGTACGGCTTGGCCAGCCCCGGGATGCGGAGGTCCGCGGTGGTGATCCCCTCGGCGGCCAGGGCGTCGCGCATCGGGATGAACCACGGCTCGCGCGGCTGGGTCCCCGGGGCGGGGAGAGGGAGGTCGAGGTGCTCCAGTCCGGGCGTGACGGCCGGGGCGGCGAGGAAGAGCATGGGGCCGAAGGCGTCGTCGCTTCGCAGGTCGCCCGAAGCGCCGAGTGCGGCGGCGAGGCGACGGGCCGCGTCGTTCCAGAGGTGGGACTGGAACGCCTCGACGAGCATCGTCTGGAGGAACGCGGGGAGGGACGCGAACGCGTCGCGCATCGTCGCCCCTCTCGCGAGGGCCTCGAAGGGCTTGCGCTCCGGGCAGCGGGGGAGGTCGCGTGCGAGCCGGGCCCAATCGCCCCAGTGCGAGGCGCAGAGTCGGGTGAAGGTGCGGGTTCGGCCCGAGTCCTTGCGGGCGGGAGTGCCGACGGCGAGGCGGAGGGCGGTCTCGAAGTCGCCCCGGAGGAGGGCGCGGGCGGCGAAGCCCTTGCCGTGGCGGGCGGACCCGAAGCGCTGGTCGCCGAAGTAGTTGACGACGAGGAGGTCGTCCCCTCGGGAGAGGGCCGCGCGGCGGCGGTCCATCGCGATGCAGGTCTCCCTGGCGAGGTCGCGGACGACGATGGTGAAGGCGTTGGCGTCGATGTCGTCGGCGCGGATGTGGCGCGGGGACCACCCCAGCCGGGTCGCTTCCCAGCGCGGGCCGCGGGCGGCATCGGGCGCGTCGGGGGGGGCGGCGAGGGTGACGAGTTGGGAGGTGACGGCGTGCTTGTCCTTGAGGCCGGCGTAACTGGCGGCCCCGGGTCGGACCCCGAGGGCGCGGGCGAGCATGCCGACGCCCTCGGGCGTGGTGAGCGAGGTCTTGGAGAGTCGATAGACGGCGAAGGGGTGATCGGGCGAGGCGTCGTGGCGCAGGATCGACGCGATGGCGCCGGTTTCGCGCTCGGTGACCACGAAGTCCGCGGGCGTGCGACGGAGGGTCATGGCGAGGGCGGGGCGTCGGCGGGCGCGCCCCCTTCCACGAGCGCGAGGACGGCCCCGGCGGGATCGGAGATGACGGCGAAGCGCCCGGACTCCGGAGTGCCGCGAGGCGGCGTCAGGATGCGTCCGCCCAGCGCGGTGACGGCGTCGAGCGAGGCCTGGAGGTCGGTGACCCGCACGTAGACGAGCCACTGGGGCGGGAGGTCGGCGTTGACGCCGCGCGCGTGGCAGACGCCCGCGACCGGGGTCCTGGACCCCGGCGGGAGCATCGCGTAGTCGGCATAGTCGCCCATGCGGACATCGGCGACGTTCCACCCGACGACGGCGAGGTAGAAGTCGCGGACGCGAGGGGCATCCTCGACGGTGAGATCGAACCACGCGAGGTGGCCGGGGGCGTTGGTCATGGGTTGATCGGGGCGATGCGGATGTTGCGGAAGTGGATCTCGACGCCCTCGGACTGGAGGGCGACGGGGCCGGATCGGGGGACGACGCCGGTCGCGTGGTTGAGGAGGGCGTGGTTGACGAAGAGGGTGAGGGCATCGTCGTCGACGATGATCTCGTACTCGTTCCACTCGCCGACGGGGTGTTCGGCGTGGGCGGTCTTGGCGGTGCGTCGGCCCTGGGTGCGGGCGGGGTCGGGGGAGAGGGGGAGGTTGCCGATGTTGATGATGTCGCCCGCGCTGCCGGAGTGGAGTTGGGCTTCGAGGCAGGCGGGCCAGACCTTGTCCTCGCCCTCGATGTGGAAGAGGACGCCGGAGTTACCCGGGGCGTCGGGGAGGAAGCGCCACTCGAGTTTGAGGACGAAGCGATCGAAGGGGGCGTTGGTGCGGAGGTAGCCGGCGGGGGAGCCCGAGCAGACGAGGACGCCGTCGCGGACCTTCCAGATGGACTTGGGGTCGCGGTGGCCGGCGCTGAGGTCGGGGACGAAGGCCGTCCAGTTCGCGAGGGTGGGATCGGAGAGGAGGTTGATCTCTCCGGGCATGGGGGCGTCGAGGTCGCGGATGCGGATGTTGCGGAACCAGAGGGTGTCGCCGTGGTCCTGGAGGGCGATGTGCCCGCGGGGCTGGAGGCCGAAGCCGGGGTAGTCCTTGAACTTGCTGGCGGCGATTCGGTCGGTCCATGAGGCGTCGTCGGTGCGGCACTGGGCGACCAGGACGCCGTTGAGCCAGTGCCGGAGGCGTCCGTTGTGGAGGACGATGCGGGCGTGGTTGAACTCGCCGGCGGGGCGGAGGACCTTGTCGCCCGAGGGGGCGGCGAGGTCGTAGAGCGAACCGGCGGCGTGCATGTCGGTGGGCGCCGCGCCGTAGCCGAAGTCGTCGAGGATCTGGAACTCGGGCCCGGTCTGCCAGGTGGTGTCGAGGGTCTCGGCGACGCGGAACATGATGCCGGAGTTGGCACGGGGGGCGGCCTTCCATTCGAGTTCGAGTTCGAAGTCGGCGAACTGCGCACGGGTGATGAGGTCGCCGCCGCCGCCGGCACACTTGAGCGTGCCATCCTCGATGGACCATCCGCGTGCGGGGAAGGCGTCGGCGCGGAAGCCGCGCCAGGCGTCGGTGGAGGAGCCGTCGAAGAGGGCGACCCATCCGGCGGCCTTCTGGGCGGGGGAGAGGGGCTGGGCCAGGGCGGCGGGGGTGAGGGCGGTGAGGGCGGTGAGGGGGGCGAGGAAGCCGAGGGCACGGATCATGGGTGACTCCGAAGGGTGAGCGGGGGGGTGGGGGCGTGGAGGGAGGCAGGGAGGGCGGCTACGATAGGGGCCCTGCCGGAGAAGCCCATGAAGAAGGACATCCATCCCAAGTACCACGCCTGCAAAGTCTACCACAACGGCGAGGTGGTGTTCGAGTGCGGCGGGACGTCGCGCGAACTGCACGTGGAGGTGTGGTCGGGGACGCACCCGTTCTTCACGGGGAAGCAGAGTTTCGTGGACTCGGCGGGGCGGGTGGAGAAGTTCCAGCGGAAGTTCCAGGGGAACTACTTCAAGGACAAGAAGAAGGGGTAAGGGCCCCGAGCCGCATCTCCGGCTTCACGACCTTGTTCGCACGGGGCGGGCGAGCCATACAAGCGGCCTGATGGCATTCCGAGCGGCTACATGCGCTCGACGTGCGACTCGTCGAGGATCTCCTGGACCGTGAGGAGTTTGATGAGGCGCTTCTCGCGCTTGTAGAACGCCTTGCACTCATCCACGGCATCGCCGGTGAAGGAAAAGGCGACGATGAAGCCGCGGGCGCGGTCCTCGCGGATCATGGCGGCCTCGAACGCGTCCACGTCGGGGCGGCCGACGCGGTCCACCTGCTTGACCTGAATGGGGAACCAGTCGCCGGCGAACATGCTGTGCTTGTCCTCGGGCTTGGTCCCGAAGGGGAAGATGCGGCCGTCGATCCCCATGTCCCCGACCTGGACCTTGTTGGGGATGCCGCCGAGGGCGATGACGGCCCAGTTCTCGAACTCGAAGTGCGGAATGGCGCGGAGCTTCGCCACGGTCCAAGGCAGGTCGCGGACGATGAACGAGTTCGGGTCGCGGGCGCGATGCCCGGGCTCGCTCTCGCGCATCTTGCAGACATCGCGGAGGCGCTTGGCCATGACGCGGCAGGCGGTGGGGGAGATGTCGATCCCGATCCACTGGCGGCCTAGGTTCTGCGCCGCGACGAGGGCGGTGCCGCAGCCGCAGAAGGCATCCAACACGATGTCGTTGGGGTTGCTGCTGAGTTTCAGGATGCGTTCGAGCAGGGCGAGCGGCTTCTGCGTGGGATATCCGAGGCGTTCCCCGCCGGAGCTGATGCCGCGCAACATGTCGATGTCGTCCCACCAACTGCTCAACGCGACGCCCTTGCTCTCGTCCAGGTACCGCTTCTGGTAGACCATTCCTGACTTCGTGTAGACGAGGCGCCCCTCCTTCTCAAGCTGCTCCATCCGCTTCTTGCTGTTGCGCCAAGCGCGGGTCACGCCCTTCCACTCGTAGACGGGGCAACCCTTCGCCTCACCACCCGGCCCGCTTAGGTCGGCCTTGTTGTACCGCCGCCCGGTGCCCTCCTCGACGTGGCGATACCACTTGTCGATCGTGGACTGCGGCAACGGGTTGAAGTGCGGGTTGAATGTGTACGCCTCGTCCCCGCCAACGTAGTAGAAGATCGAGTCATGCACCCGCCCGAGGTGCTTCGCGCCTTGGCCCACGTCGCTCTTGGCGTCGCTCCGCTTCCAGACGATCTCGTTGACGAAGTTGTTCTCCCCAAACAACTGGTCAAGCATCACCTTGACGTAGTGGCTGGCGTGCCAGTCGCAGTGGTAGTAGAACGAGCCCGTCTTCTTGAGCACGCGGGCGAGCTGGACGCACCGCGGCCGCATGTAGTCGATGTACGCCTGGGTGCTCGCGTGCCGGTCCTCGAAGGATCGTTTCTCCCTGGTCTCGCCCCAGAAGACCTCGTAGTTGCGGTTCGAGTTGAACGGCGGGTCGATGTAGATGAGGTCGATGCAGGCGTCGGGGAGTTTGGCCAACTGCTCCAGGTTGTCGCCGCAGTAGATGATGCGGGTGTCGATGAGGGACGAGGGGCGGGAGGCGTGGGGCGGGACGGGGTGAGAGCCCGGGGCCGGGTCCTTGGCGGCGGTTCGCTTGCGGGGCTTGCCCTTGGCCATCGGGCGGAATGTACTCCATCCGTCGCTATCTCGTCGGGCCTGCTTTGCGGGGGGCGTGCCCCCCCCCGCACCCCCCCGCACCCCCCTGCGTTCCCCCCTCCGCACCCCCCGCACCCCCCGCACCCCTCGCCCCCTCCTTCCCCCCTTCTCCCCTCACGCCGCCGGCCTGACCGCTCCCTCCGCCTCGC
>JAANMY010001568.1_pt1 | contig 25038 bp, 24 predicted proteins | sample 7279691 | NCBI WGS metagenome assembly JAANMY01 (sample SAMN14094543, study PRJNA606508) | bioreactor metagenome | isolation source: A lab-scale SPAN reactor treating ammonium-rich wastewater day 388 | place: Ireland: Galway | collected 2018-02-07
TCCGTTCGAAGGCCAGCGAGGCGAAGGTCGTTTGCTTCATGGTGGCGACGCGATTTATGACCTGCGTATTTTACAGGCTCTGAATAGATCAGAGCTTCCTTAACCCAGGGATTGTCCTGAGCGGACGGGGATACCCATCATGCAAGTCTCGACCATCAGCTTCGATCGCTTCAACGTGCTCGCCGACAATGAGGCGCAGGCACGCATCCGTGCCGCCCGCGCCCGTCTCGGCGATCGGGCGGTCCTGCTCTGCCACCATTACCAGCGCGCCGACGTGTATCAACACGCCGACCTCACCGGCGACTCGCTCAAGCTCGCCCGCCTGGCCTCGCAGACCGATGCCGAATACATCGTGTTCTGCGGCGTGCACTTCATGGCCGAGGTCGCCGACATCCTGTCCAAGCCCAGCCAGATCGCCATCCTGCCCGACCTCGCGGCCGGCTGTTCGATGGCCGACATGGCGAGCCTGGCCAAGGTCGAGCGCTGCTGGCGCGAGCTCGCCGAGGTGCTCGACAAGCCCGACGAGGTCATCACCCCGGTCACCTACATCAACTCGGCGGCCGACCTCAAGGCGTTCTGCGGCGAGCACGGCGGAATCGTGTGCACCTCGACCAACGCCCCGGTCATCCTCGACTGGGCGTTCTCGCGGCGCGAGAAGGTGCTGTTCTTCCCCGACCAGCACCTCGGGCGCTGGACCGGCTTCAAGAAGGGCATCCCGCTCGACGAGATGGTGGTGTGGGACCCCGACCTCGAGTATGGCGGCCTCACCCCCGAGCAGATCCGCAAGGCGAAGATCCTGCTGTGGAAGGGCCACTGCTCGGTGCACCAGATGTTCCAGCCGGTGCACATCGACCGCTGGCGCGAGAAGCACCCTGACGGCTTCGTCATCTCCCATCCCGAGAGCATGCTCGAGGTGTGCCAGAAATCCGATTACGTCGGCTCCACCGAATTCATCCTCAACACCATCACCAATGCGCCGCCCAACACGCACTGGCTGGTGGGCACCGAGCTCAACCTGGTGAGCCGGCTGGCCGAGGAGATGAAGCCGCAGGGCAAGGTGGTGCAGTTCATGGCGCCCACGGTGTGCATGTGCTCGACCATGCAGCGCATCGACCCGCAGCACCTGGCATGGACGCTGGAGAACCTCGCCGAGGGCAAGGTGGTGAACCAGATCAAGGTGCCTGCGCACGAGGCCGAACTCGCCCGCATTGCGCTCGACCGCATGCTCGCGGTGTCCTGAGCGATCGCCCGGACATCATCGGATAGCCAATTCGCCGCGGGTGGCCATGACGCTCAGGATCTGCAGCTACAACATCCACAAGGGCTTCTCGCAGTTCAATCGCCGCATGGTGGTGCACGAACTTCGCGACCGCCTGCGCAGCCTGGATGCCGACCTCGTCTTCCTGCAGGAAGTGCAGGGCCTGCATGTGCGCCATACGACGCGCCATCCCGACTGGCCGGCAGCGCCCCAGCACGAGTTCCTCGCCGAGGATGGCTGGCAGCAGACCGCCTACGGCGGCAACGCGATCTACGACCACGGCCATCATGGCAATGCCATCCTCAGCCGCCACCTGATCCTCAGCACCGCCAACCAGGACGTCTCCGACCACCGATTCGAGCGCCGCGGGTTGCTGCACTGCGAGGTGGAACTGCCCGAATTCGATCGCCCGGTGCACTGCGTCTGCGTGCACCTTGGCCTGATGGCGGGTAGCCGGCGGCGGCAGATGATGGCGCTGGCCGAGCGCATGGAGCAGCTTGCACCGGATGGCGCACCGCTGATCATCGCCGGCGACTTCAATGACTGGCGCAACCACGCGGACGAACTGCTCGGCCGCCGGCTCGGCCTGGTCGAGGCCTTCGGCAACGGCAAGGGGCGGCCGGCGCGCAGCTTTCCGAGCACCTTGCCCTTCTTCCGCCTCGACCGCATCTACGTGCGCGGCTTTCGCGTGCGTCAGGCACAGGTCCATTACGGCGCGCCGTGGGCGCAGATCTCGGATCACGCCGCCCTCACCGCCGACCTGGAGCCCGTGCCCTGATGCAGTTCCTGGCCGGCAACGCGGTCGCGCTGCTGGAGAACGGCGAGCAGTACTTCCCGGCGCTGGAAGCGGCGATCGACGCCGCCGCGCACGAGATCTTCCTGCAGAGCTACATTTTCGACGATGACCGTACCGGGCGGCGCATCGCCGCGGCCCTCACGCGCGCGGCCGCGCGCGGCGTGGCGGTCAGAGTGATGGTCGACGGCTTCGGCGGGCGCAGCTTCGTCGCCGGTCTGCTGCCGCCCCTGCGTGAAGCGGGGGTGCAGGTCCTGATCTATCGTCGCGAGTTGCGTCCCCTGTCATTGCGCCGCCATCGCCTGCGCCGCCTGCACCGCAAGGTGGTGGTGGTCGACGGCCGTGTGGCCTTCGTCGGCGGGATCAACATCGTGGACGATTTCGACGCGGGCATGCTGCCGCATCCGCGCTACGACTACGCGGTCCAGGTCGAGGGCCCCTTGCTCGAGCCGATCGTCGCGTCGGCGCAGCGCCTGTGGCGGCTGGTGGCGTGGGCGAGCTTCCAGCACCGCGATTCGCAACCCCTGCTTGCCCCGCCCCGCACCGCGCCAGCGGGCGACATCCGCGCGGCTTACGTCGTGCGCGACAACCTGCGCTACCGGCATGCGATCGAGAACGCCTATCTCGATGCCATTGCCGGTGCGCGCGACGAGATCGTCATCGCCAATGCCTATTTCTTTCCCGGCCGGCGTTTCCGCCAGGCGCTGGTGGATGCGGCCGAGCGTGGCGTACGGGTGACGCTGCTGCTGCAGGGACTGTCCGATCATCCGCTGCAGGCGTATGCCACGCGTGCGCTCTACCCGATGTTTCTTGTGCGCGGGATCCGGCTGTTCGAGTACCACCGCAGCCACCTTCATGCGAAGGTTGCCGTGGTGGACCGCCAGTGGTCGACCGTGGGGTCCAGCAACATCGACGCCTTCAGTCTGCTGCTGGCGCGCGAAGCGAACGTGGTGGTGGACGACGCGGCCTTTGCCGCGCGGCTGCGCGCCAGCCTGGAGTCGGCGATCTGCGCCGGCGCCCGCGAGTTGAAGGCCTCGGACTGGCAGCGCTTGCCGTTGCTGCGTCGTGGCTTGAGCTGGCTCGCCTACCAGATCGTGCGCCTGGCCATCGGCATCGCCGGCTTCGGCCGCAGTCACTGAGCCCCTGCGGGCGCTGTCAGCCCCCGATCAGGCGCAGGTGCTCGATCTTGGTGCAGCGGTCGACGACGACCTTGAGACCGGCTTCGGCCGCCTTGCGTGTCGCCTCCGGGGCGATCACGCCGAGCTGGAACCAGACGCAGCCGGCGCCCACTGCGATCGCCTCATCGACGATCGGCATCACCTCGGCCGGCCTGCGAAAGACGTCGACGATGTCGATCTTCTCCGGCACCGCATGCAGGTCTGGATAGCACTTCAGCCCCATGACCTCCTGATACGCCGGGTTCACCGGGATGATGGTGTAGCCCGCGCGCTGCAGGCGATGGGCGACCTCGTTGCTCGGGCGCTCGGCCTTTGCGGACAGACCGACGATCGCGATCGTGCGTGCGTCCTGCAGCAGCTTGCGGATGGCGTCGGGTTGGGCGCTGATGTCGTTCGGGTGCATGGGGTTTCCTCAGGAAAAGTCGCTCGCCACCGCCTGGCGGCAGCGCGGCACGGTGGCGATGGACCAGTGCGCCTGCGCCCACTGCCAGAGTTCGGCAAGCGCTGCGCCGGCGAGCGCGTCGGGGGGATTCTGGCCGAGAAAGCGCAGCGCAGCCAGCACCGCGGCTTGCGGTGGATGGTCGTCGATCGCACGTGCCAGGGTCTGCTTGGAGAGCTTCTCGCCGGCGGCGTTGGTGGCGAGCGGCAGGTGCGCGTAGGCCGGCACCGGTTTGCCGAGCAGGCCGAGGAGGTGGATCTGGCGCGCGGTGGCGTCCAGCAGGTCGGCGCCGCGCACCACATGGGTAACGCCCGCATCGGCGTCGTCGACCACCACCGCGAGCTGGTAGGCGAACAGGCCGTCGGCGCGCTTGACCACGTAGTCACCGGCATCGGCGGCGAGGTCGAGCTGCTGTCTGCCCTGCACCGCGTCGTCAAAGCGGATCGTGCCTTCGGCGCGGACCCGCCAGGCGCGCCCCGCGCGTCCCGGCGGCAGGCCGCTGCGGCAGGTGCCGGGGTAGCGGCGCGAGCCGTCGCGGGCCAGCGGCTGGCTCGCGAGTTCGCGCCGGCTGCAGGCGCAGGGATAGGCGGCGCCCGCAGCCTTCAGCCTCGCGAGCGCGTCGGCGTAGGCGGTGGTGCGCCGGCTCTGCCACACGACCTCGCCATCCCATTCGAAGCCGAAGCGCTCCAGCGTGGCGAGGATGCCTTCGGCGGCGCCGGCGACGGTGCGCGGGGTGTCGACGTCCTCGATGCGCAGCAGCCAGCGTCCGCCGTGGGCGCGCGCATCCAGGAAACTGCCGACCGCGGCGACCAGCGAGCCAAAGTGCAGCGCGCCGGTCGGCGAGGGCGCGAAGCGGCCGATGTAGGGCGAATCGGGGGGGAGTGAAGTGGTGAACCGCATGGCCTGGATCCTAGCATCCGGAGGCTGGCCACCTGCGGCTGAGGGGGCCGTGGGCGGATGGGAGCGCCGCCCGGCACGGTCCGTACATCCACGATGGGTTATCGTGCACGCATTCGCGCCGCAGTCGTGGCGCCCACCGTTCCTGGTCTCATCGTGTCGCTTTCCCGTCTTTTCGTCCTGCCGCTGTGTCTGGCGTGCCTTCTACGTGCCCGGAGCCCTGCCGGGCTGCGCATCGTGCGCTGCGCGTGCGCGGTGTGCCGATGAGTGCGCCGCCAACGCGCGCTGCGTCGGTCACGGGGCAACGCTTCGAGGCCGATCTGCTGCTGACGCTGACCACGGTGATCGCCGCCGCCGGCTGGATCTTCTCGAAGGAGGCGCTTGCCGGGATGCCCCCGCTGATCTTCATCGGCCTGCGGTTCTTGCTCGCCGGGCTCGTGCTCGCGGCGTTCTCACTGCCCCAGTTGCGCGCGCTCGACGCCCGCGGCCTGCGCAGCGGGCTGCTCGTCGGGACCCTGTTCGCGGGCGCCATGGTGCTGTGGATCCTCGGCCTCGCGCACAGCAGCCACCTCGGCGAGGCCTCGTTCATCTCCAGCCTGGGCATCGTGCTGGTGCCGGTGATCGCGCGCATCTTCTTCGGCGACCGCCCGCCGGCGAGCACCTGGTTCGCGCTGCCGCTTGCGCTGGCCGGCTTCGCCTGCCTGTCGCTAGACGGCGGGTTCGAGGTCGAGCTCGGGCAGTGGTTCTTCCTCGGCGCGGCGCTGGGGTTTGCGCTCATGTTCAACGTCAATTCGCACGTGGTGCGCAACATCCCGGTGCGCGCGCTGAGCGTGGTGCAGATGCTGGCCGTCGGCGTGCTGGTGCTGCCGCCGGCGCTGGTGATCGAGCCCTGGCCCGAAACCTGGAGCGCGTCGGTGCTCGGCTGGCTGCTCGCCAGCGCGCTCATCGCCACCACGCTGCGCTTCCTGCTCCAGCTCCACGGCCAGAGCCTGACCACGCCCAGCCATGCCGCGCTGATCCTGATGCTCGAGCCGGTGTGGACCGCGCTCGCTGCGGCGTGGTGGTTCGGCGAGACGATGAGCGCGCTGCAGCTCGCCGGATGCGGGCTGATCTTCCTCGCGCTGGTGGTGAGTCGGTGGGTGTGGATTCGCGGGCTGTTCGGCGGGCGGGGCTGATGAAGGCGTGTCCGGCGTGAGGGCTTCATCGCAGAGGACTTGTCGGCGGGAAGCGTCCATCAGGCCATGCTCATGCTCGACATGCATCGAGCGTGCGGTCGTGCATCGGTGCCCGGAAAGCACAAGCCCCGCAGTGCGGGGCCTGGATGGTGAAGCACGCTGCGGGTGAGGTTCAGACGTTGAACAGGAAGTTCAGCACATCCCCATCCTTGACCACGTACTCCTTGCCTTCCGCGCGCATCTTGCCCGCCTCCTTCGCGCCGGCTTCGCCCTTGTACTGGATGAAGTCGTCATAGGCGATGGTCTGGGCGCGGATGAAGCCGCGCTCGAAGTCGGTGTGGATGACGCCCGCGGCCTGCGGCGCGGTGTCGCCGACGTGGATGGTCCATGCGCGCACTTCCTTCACGCCGGCGGTGAAGTAGGTCTGCAGGCCGAGCAGCTTGTAGCCGGCGCGGATGAGGCGGTCGAGGCCAGGCTCGTCCAGGCCCATGGTCTCGAGGAACTCCTTCTTGTCAGCGTCCTCGAGGTCGGCGATCTCGGCTTCGATCGCGGCGCACAGCGCGACCACTTCGGCACCCTCGGCGGCGGCGTGGGCGCGCACGGCGTTCAGATGCGGGTTGTCGGTGAAACCGTCCTCGGCGACGTTGGCCGCGTACAGCACCGGCTTGGCGGTGATCAGGCAGAAGGGCTTGATGCTGGCCCATTCCTCCTTCGACAGGTCGAGCGCGCGCACGGCCTTGCCCTGGTCGAGCTGGGCGAAGCACTTCTCGAGCACGGAGACGAGGATCCTGGCTTCCTTGTCACCCGAGGCGGCGGGGCGCTTGTAGCGGTTGAGCGCCTTCTCGACGGTGGCCATGTCCGCGAGCGCGAGTTCGGTGTCTATGACCTCGATGTCGCGGATCGGGTCGACGCTGCCGGAGACGTGGATCACGTTGTCGTCGGCGAAGCAGCGCACCACGTGCACGATGGCGTCGGTCTCGCGGATGTTGGCGAGGAACTGGTTGCCCAGGCCTTCGCCTTTCGATGCGCCGGCGACCAGGCCGGCGATGTCGACGAACTCGACGATGGCGGGCTGGATCTTCTGCGGCTTGACGATCTCGGACAGCGCGGCCAGGCGCGGATCGGGGACTTCGACGATGCCGACGTTGGGCTCGATCGTGCAGAAGGGATAATTCTCGGCCTGGATGCCGGCCTTGGTCAGCGCATTGAAGAGGGTCGACTTGCCGACGTTGGGCAGGCCGACGATTCCGCATTTCAGGCTCATGGCTGGGGTTCTTCCTTGGGAGTTTCGGTGGCCGCCGCGTCGGGCGTGGCTGCGGGTTTGGGCGCCTTGGGTGACTTCGGCGGTTTTGGCGGCTTGGGCTGCGCCGGGCGGGCGTTGAGCCTGGTCGCCGCGGCGTTGAGCTCGCCGCGCACGAGCTGCGGCCAGATTGCGAGCGCCTTGTCGATGGCCTCGTCGATCAGTTGCTGCTCGTCGCGGCGCGCGGGCTTGAGCACGAAGTTCACCACTTCGTTGCGATCGCCCGGGTGGCCAATGCCGATGCGCAGCCGCCAGTAATCGTTGGTGCCGAGGTGGGCCGAGGTGTCCTTGAGCCCGTTGTGGCCGCCGAGGCCGCCGCCGAACTTCAGGCGCAACTGGCCGGGCGGGATGTCGAGCTCGTCGTGCACGACGAGGATCTCGGCCGGCTCGATGCGATAGAAGCGCGCGAGCGCGCCGATGGCCTGGCCGGAGCGGTTCATGAAGGTCTGCGGCATCAGCAGCCACATGCCGGCGTCGCGCGCATTGGCGACCAGACCGTGGAAACGGGATTCGAACGCGAAGCGCGCGCCGAGCGTGCCGGCGAGCCGCTCACAAAACCAAAACCCGGCGTTGTGCCGGGTTTCGGAATATTCGGCGCCCGGATTGCCGAGACCGACGATCAGACGAGGCGGGCGCGCAGGCGCAGTGCTCATCGGGAGTCGGTCTCCGGTATCCGGGCTGCGGGCAGGGAAGGGGGAGGGGCCGATCAGGCCGCTTCGCCTTCGCCCTCGCCTTCGGCAACGGCGCCCTTGACCTGCAGCGCGGTGGCGACGACCGGGTCGCCTTCACCGTGGGCCGCCAGCTCGACACCGGCGGGGAGCTTGATCTGCGACACGTGGATCGACTGGCCGGCTTCCAGCGCCGACAGGTCGACCTCGACGAACTCGGGCAGGTCCTTCGGCAGGCACTGGACGTCGATCTCGTTCATGGTGTGCGAGATCATGCAGCCGCCGAGCTTGACCGCCGGGCTGACGTCGTCGCCGACGAAGTGCAGCGGCACCTTCAGGTGCATCTTCTCGCCCGCGGCGACGCGCTGGAAGTCGAGGTGCAGCACTTGCTGCTTGAACGGATGCCACTGGGTGTCGCGCAGCACGACGCTTTCCTTGCTGCCGTCGACGTCGATGTTGAGCACGGAGGCGTGGAAGGCTTCCTTGCGCAGCAGGTGGTAGAGCTCGTTGTGGTCCATGGTGATGGCCAGCGCGTCGCCCGCACCGCCATAGATGATGCCCGGGACGTGGCCGGCGCGACGCAGGCGGCGGCTCGCACCCGTACCCTGCGCGTCACGCTTGGTGGCCTTGAATTCGATTTGCATGGTGTTGCTCCTGAGGTGATGAAGGTCTTCGCCCGCGACCAGGCGAAGACGGGAAAACCCGCGCCCGTCACCGTGACGGACGCGGGCGAAAGATCATTCCATGAACAGCGAGGACACCGACTCCTCGTTGCTGATGCGCAGGATCGTGTCGGCCAGCAGCGACGCGACCGAGACCTGGCGGATGCGGCCACAGGCCCTGGCATCCTCGCGCAGCGGGATGGTGTCGGTGACGACAAGTTCGTCGAGATCGGATTCGGCAAGGCGCGACACCGCGGCGCCCGACAGCACCGCGTGGGTGCAGTAGGACAGCACGCGCTTGGCGCCGTTGGCCTTGAGGGCGCTTGCGGCCTTGCACAGCGTGCCGGCGGTATCGACGATGTCGTCCATGATTACGCAGGTGCGGCCTTCGACCTCGCCGATGATGTTCATGACTTCGGACACATTGGCCTTCGGGCGACGCTTGTCGATGATCGCCAGGTCGCACTCCATGCGCTTGGCGAAGGCGCGCGCGCGCACCACGCCGCCGACGTCGGGCGAGACCACGAGCAGGTCGTCGTACTTCTGCTTGTCGAGGTCGTTCAGCAGCACCGGGGCGGCGTAGACGTTGTCGACGGCGATGTCGAAGAAGCCCTGGATCTGGTCGGCGTGCAGGTCCATGGTCAGCAGGCGCTGGACACCCACCGCCTGCAGCATGTTGGCGACGACCTTGGCCGTGATCGGTACGCGCGCCGAGCGCGGGCGGCGGTCCTGGCGGGCGTAGCCGAAGTAGGGGATGGCGGCGGTGATGCGGCCGGCGGAGGCGCGCTTCAAGGCGTCGACCAGCACCAGCAGTTCCATGAGGTTGTCGTTGGTCGGCGAGCAGGTGGGCTGGAGGACGAAGACGTCCTTGCCGCGCACGTTCTCGAGCAACTCGACGTTGACTTCACCATCCGAAAAGCGGCCGACGGTGGCCGAACCGAGCGAGATGCCCAGACGTCGCGTCACGTCGGCGCCAAGCTTGGGGTTGGCGTTGCCGGTGAAGACCATCAGGCTGCCATGGGGCATTTCTGCTACTCCGAGTGCCGTAAGAAACGACGCGCGAATATTCGGCGCGTAAAAACGACTCGGGCAGACCCGTGGTCTGCCCGTCGTTGTGTGGCTGGGGAGGAAGGATTCGAACCCTCGAATGCCGGAATCAAAATCCGGTGCCTTAACCGACTTGGCGACTCCCCAAGAAACCTTTTTTCGCCTGCGATGCGGATCGATCGACGAAACGGGCGCTATTGTAACCACTCGTATAGCGGATGGCGAGTGAGGCTGCGCACTTTCCATGCCTTCCAGTGTGGCGGACAACTTTTCACGATGCGGTCGGCCTCGGCTTCCGAGGGGACTTCCGCAAACACGCAGGCGCCCGAGCCTGTCATCATGGCCGGCGCATGTGCATCCAGCCAATCGATCGCGCGTTGCACTTCCGGGTAACGGCTGCAGGCGACTGCTTGCAGATCGTTTCGAGTGGTGCTTGCTGCGAAGTCCGCCATTTTGATGGGGGCGGTATTTCGCGTCAAGTCCTCGGCCGAAAAAATTTCCGCGGTGGGGACCGAGACGCCGGGCGAGATCACCACGTACCAGGCGGGTGGCAATGCGAGCGGCTGCAGGGCCTCGCCGACGCCTTCGGCGAATGCGTCCTGGCCGAAGATGAAAACCGGTACGTCCGCGCCGAGTTGCAGCCCGAGTGCCTGCAGTTGGACACGTGACAGACCGGTGCCCCACAGGCGGTTGAGGGCGATCAGCGTGGTCGCCGCGTCCGAGCTGCCGCCGCCGATGCCGCCGCCCATCGGCAGCGCCTTGTGCACGGTGATGTCTGCGCCAAGCGTGCAGCCGGTGTGCGCCTGCAGCAGGCGTGCGGCGCGCACGACCAGGTCTTCGGCTTCCGCCACGCCCGGCACGTCGTTCACGCGGCGGATGCGGCCGTCGGTGCGCCGCGCAAAGTCGAGCGTATCGCCCCAGTCGAGCAGCCGGAACGCCGTCTGCAGCAGGTGGTAGCCATCGGCGCGGCGCCCGACGACGTGCAGGAACAGGTTGAGCTTGGCCGGTGCCGGGCAGGCGGTGAGCCGTGCCGGGGCGTCCTCGCCGCGGGGCAGGGGCTGGGGCGGAGTCAGTGCAGGGCGGTCCATGAATCGATGATCAGGCGGATGCGCGCGTCGCCGCGCGAGATGTCGAGGCGGGCGGGCAGCGCCGCGGGGTGCTCGTCAGCGTAGGCGAGGTAGTCGATCCGCCAGCCCTGGTCGATGACCAGCAGCGGGCGTCCGGCGCCATCGCGCTCGCGGACGTCCGCGCCGGTGTCGGGTGCGCCCTGCACCCAGCGCGGCAGGCGGGCCGATGGCACCTCGATGCCCAGCACCTCGGGCAGGAGCGCATCGGCGCTGGGCGCGTCGCGCTGCGTGCCGTCCGCGCTCGTCAGCCGGGCGCCGTCGGGGCCGCTGTCGAGACGGGCGACGATCTGGCCGAGCGGGCTGAGCAGGGTGAGGCGGTCGGTGCGCGCGGCGTGCTCCCATTCGACGCGCCCGCTTGCAGCCTGGCGACCGTCGGTGGCGGACATCCGGCCGCCAAGCAGGAAGGCAGGCATCGGCGCGCGCGGCGCCACGGCGACGGCTTCGCGTGGGGCCATCGGCGCACAGGCTGCGAGCACCAAGGCGGCTGCCGTGCCTGCGAGCAGGCTGCGGCGGCGCGGCAGTGGTGGCCGGGGCTGGGGCATGCGCGTCATCGAATGCCCAGTCGGCGTGCGGTGTCGACGAGGAGCGTGTTCTCGGGGTGGGCGGCGAGCGCCTGGTCGAGGATGCGGCGGGCATCGTCGCGGCGCGACAGGCTCCACAGCACCTCGCCCAGATGGGCGGCGATCTCGGCGTCCTGGCGCTTGGCGTAGGCGCGCTCGAGATGCATGAGCGCCGCTGCGCCATCGCCGCGGCGGAAGCGTACCCAGCCGAGGCTGTCGAGGATGAAGGGGTCGTCCGGGGAGATCTCGAGCGCGCGCACGATCAGCGCCTCGGCTTCCTCCAGGCGCAGGTTGCGGTCGGCGAGCGAGTAGCCGAGCGCGTTGTGTGCATGGGCGTGGTCGGGCTGCAGTTCGATCACGCGGCGCAGGCGGGTTTCCATCAGGTCCACGCGGTCGATGCGTTCGGCCAGCATGGCGGCCTCGTAGAGCAGGCCGGTGTCGTCGGGCGTCTCGCGCAGGGCGTCGTCGATCACCAGCAGCGCCTCGGCGGGGCGGTTGGCGTCGCGCAGGATCTGCACCTCGGCGAGGATGTAGCGGCGCATGATCTCGGGTTCGTCGGCCTCGGCCTGGAGCAGGGCGCGGGCTTCGTCGACCCGGCCTTCGCGCGCGATGCTGTGGGCGCTGCGGATGTTGGCCTCGGGGCGCAGTTCCGGGTCGGTGATCTCGTCGAACCACTTCCGCGCCGCCTCGCCCTGGCCGCGGTCGGCAGCGATCTGGCCGAGGTGGAGGCGGATCAGGTCGGACTGCGGGTGACCGGCGGCCAGTGCGCGCGCGAAGTGGATCTCCGCCTCGGCGGGCTGGTCGACCTGGAGCGACAGCAGGCCGACCGCATAGAGCAGCTCGGCGTCGTCCGGTGCGGCCGCGAGCAGGCGGCGGAATTCGCTGCGTGCGGGCTCGAAGCGCTGCGCCGCCACCAGCGCGCGCGCCCACGCCAGGCGCAGTGTCCTGCTTTCCGGTTTGCGCGCGACTTCGGCCTCGAGCTGGCGCAGGGCCTCGTCGATCGCGCCGGCCTGTTGCAGGATCTGCGCCTTCAGCAGCACAGCGGGTTCCCAGCCGGGATGGAGTTCGAGTGCGCGCTCGACGGCGGCCAGGCCGCCCATTGCGTCCTCGACGACCAGCGCGGCCTGGGCGCGGGCGATGTGCGCCTCGGGTACCTCCAGGTAGGGCTCGGTGAGTCGATTGACGATGCCGCGCACGGCCTGCTTGTCGGCCACGCGCTCGAGCGTGCGGTTCAGTCCGAGCAGGTTCTGCGGCAATCTGCCGTTGGATTGCGCCAGCACGCGCGCGAGCTGGATCTGGATGGCGTCGAGGTTGATCTCGCCGCCATGTTCCGGGTTGGTCATGCTCGCCAGCACGCGTCGCGCTTCCTCGGAGTCGGGCGCGACCTCTGCCCACAGGCGGGCGGCTTCGCCGGCCATGCGCAGGTTGCGCGAGTACATCGCGATCTCGGTCGCACGGCGCGCGATGCGCGGGTCGCGGGTGGCGCGCGCGAGGTCGAGATAGAGCTGCGCGGAGAGGCCGATCTGCCCGCGCGCGCCGGCGATCTCGGCGAGCAGGAAGTGGTAGAGCGTGCGCGGGGTGAGCTCCTGGCCGGGAAGGGGGCCGCCGACCGCATCGCCGTTGGCCGCGGTTGCGGTTCCGCCTGCGCCGAGCGCGACAGCCAGGCACAGGGAGCGGGCGAGGCGGGAAAGCTGGATCTTCATGGAATGGGTCCGACGGACTTCGATGGAATGCGGCAGTGCGCGGCGTGGGGGCACGGCCGCGCGTTGTCGTGGATGGAGCGGGTTGGAGGACTGAACTAGAATTCCGTTCGCTGCATGGTATGCAGATCGGCGCCGTGGCCGCAACCTGTCACGCCTGTACCTGATCCCTCGCGAGGCCTTTGCCGATGCCCGAGCTGCCCGAAGTCGAAACCACCTGTCGCGGCATCCGGCCCCATGTCGAGGGCCGCGTGCTGAGCGCGCTGACGGTGCGCAACCCGCGCCTGCGCGTGCCGCTGCCGGCCGACCTGCCGCCGCGGGTCGCCGGGCAGGTTCTGCGCACGGTCGCTCGGCGCGCCAAATATCTGCTGCTGAATTTCGACGCGGGCACCGTGATCGTGCATCTGGGCATGTCGGGCAGCCTGCGCGTGGTGCGCAGCGACGAACTGGCAGGCGCGCACGACCACGTCGATTTCGTCTTCGGCGGTGAGGCGCTGCGCCTGCGCGACCCGCGCCGCTTCGGCATGGTGGTGTGGCAGGCGGGCGAGGCGGCGCAGCATCCGCTGCTCGCGCGCCTCGGGCCCGAGCCGCTCGATGAGGCCTTCGACGCAGCCTGGCTGCACGCCGTGACCCGCGGCCTGCGCGCGCCGATCAAGCATGTGCTGATGGACAGCCACCGCGTCGTCGGCGTGGGCAACATCTACGCGTCGGAGAGCCTGTTTCGGGCCCGCATCCATCCGCTGGAGCCCGCCGGGCGGCTCGGGCCACGGCGTTGCGCGCGGCTGGTGGCGGCGGTGCGCGAGACCCTGGCGGCGGCGATCGAGGCGGGCGGCAGCACCCTGCGCGACTTCGTCGGCGGCGACGGCCAGCCCGGCTACTTCCAGCAGCAGTACTTCGTGTACAGCCGCGATGGCGAGGCCTGCCGCATCTGTGGCACGGCGGTGCAGCGCGTCGTCAGCGCGCAGCGAGCGACGTTCTTCTGCCCGCGCTGCCAGCGTCGAAGCTGACTCCGCTCCTCCCGCCTGCCCCGTGTTCGCAGTGGGCGTGCACTTTGGCACGGAAGGGGCGGTGGAAGCTGGCTATGCTCCGGCGTGCAAGGATGTGCGAGCCCCGGTCTGCCCGGTTGCGGGACCCTCCGCAAGGACAGCCTGTCCGATGAGCGAACCAATGACCAACCTGACCGAACAATTCTCCGCGTACAGCCGCTGGCGCAGCAATGCCGGCGAGGCGGTGGCGCGCCTGCGTACCTGGCTCGCACGCAATGACGTGGGCGATGCGCAGTCCGACCTGCGCCTGCAGTATCTGCTCGAGCGCCTGCACGACGACAAGCTCACCGTGGCCTTCGTCGCCGAGTTCTCGCGCGGCAAGTCCGAACTCATCAACGCGATCTTCTTCGGCGACCACGGCGATCGCATCCTGCCCTCGAGCGCCGGGCGCACCACCATGTGTCCGACCGAGCTGCAGTGGAGCAAGGGCGCGACCCCCGAGCTGCGCCTGCTGCCGATCCGCACCCGCGCACGGCAGACGCCGGTGAGCGAATTCAAGCGTTACCGCGAGGAATGGACCATCGACTCGCTGGCCGCGGTCGATGCGCCCAGCCTGCAGCGTGCGCTTGCGCGCGTGGGGGAGACCGAGCGCGTCAGCACCCTGGACGCCGAGATGCTCGGCTTTGCGATCGACCTGGCGGGCGAGCAGGGCATCAAGCCGGGCGCCGACGGGCTGGTCGAGATTCCGCGCTGGCGCCATGCGGTGATCCAGTTTCCGCATCCGCTGCTCGAGCAGGGGCTGGTGGTGCTCGACACGCCGGGCCTCAACGCCATCGGTGCCGAACCCGAGCTCACGCTGTCGATGCTGCCCAGCGCCCACGCTGTGCTGTTCATCCTCGCCGCGGATACGGGCGTGACCCAGAGCGATCTCGCGGTCTGGCGCAACTACGTGCAGGGCGGCGGCGTGCGCCAGCCAGGACGGCTGGTCGTGCTCAACAAGATCGACGGCTTGTGGGATGGCTTGCGCGACCCGGCGCAGATCGACCTCGAGATCGGCCGTCAGGTGGATTCGGTGGCCGAGACGCTCGGCGTGGACCGTGGCGTGGTCTTCCCGGTGTCCGCACAGAAGGGCCTCGTCGCCCGCATCCAGGACGACGCAGCGCTGCTCGAACGCAGCCGCATCCCCGTGCTCGAGCGCGCGCTGAGTGACGACCTGCTGCCGACCAAGCAGGAGATCGTGCGCGAGGACACCCTCGCCGAGACCCGCGAGGTCAGCGCGCAGACCCGTGCATTGCTCGAGGCCCGGCTGACCGGGTTGCGCGAGCAGTTGCAGGAACTCACCGACCTGCGCGGCAAGAACCAGAGCGTCATCGAATACATGATGCGCAAGATCCGCACCGAGAAGGAGGAGTTCGAGCAGGGCCTGCAGAAGTATTACGCCGTGCGCTCGGTGTTCTCGAACCTCACCAACAGCCTGCTCAACCACATGGGACTGGATGCGCTGCGAGACGAGACCCGCCGCACGCGCGAGGCCATGCTCGAGTCGACCTTCACGCGCGGGCTGCGTGACGCGATGGAGGGGTATTTCCGCAATCTGCGCGCCAACCTGCAGCGCTCGACCAGCGAGATCGGCGAAATCACCCGCATGCTCGAGGCGATGTACAAGCGCTTCAGCGTCGAGCACGGCCTCAAGCTGTCGCCGCCGACGGGCTTCTCGACCCTGCGTTACGAGACCGAGCTCGATCGCCTGGAGGCGACCTTCAATCGCCAGATCAACACCGCGCTCACGCTGGTGACCACCGAGAAGCATGCGCTGACGCAGAAGTTCTTCGAGACCGTGGCCATGCAGGCGCGGCGTACCTTCGAGGTGGCGAACCAGGACGTCGAGCAGTGGTTGCGTGCGGTCATGTCGCCGCTGGAAACCCAGGTGCGCGAGTATCAGATCCAGCTCAAGCGTCGCCTGGAGAGCGTCAAGCGCATCCACGAGGCGACCGACACGCTGGAGAACCGGGTCGACGAACTGAAGCAGGGCGAAGAGGGCGTGCGTGCGCTGATCGCCGAGCTCGATGCGCTGCAGGAGGGGGTGGCCGAAGCGCTGGGCGTGGTCGCTGGCGAAATCGCCGAGCGCGGCGAAGTGCGCGCCGCGGCCTGAAGCTGGCCGAGCGGGCGCGCGAGCGCCCTGAACCCGCTGGCCGTGCAGGCCACGTTTGCAACAAAAAAGGGCAGACCAGCGGTCTGCCCCTGCCGAGCCATCGAGGCGCGTGCGTTGCCTGGCTCAGGCCTTGCCAGTGAGCTTCAGGAACTTGGCCATCAGCTGGTCCTTGGTTTCTGCGTGGTTGGGGTCGAGCGGGATACAGTCGACCGGACACACCTGCTGGCATTGCGGTTCGTCGAAATGGCCGACGCACTCGGTGCACTTGTTGGGGTCGATCTCATAGATCTCGTCGCCCTGGGAAATGGCGCCGTTGGGGCACTCCGGTTCGCAGACGTCGCAGTTGATGCATTCGTCGGTAATGATCAGAGCCATGGTCTTCGCTTCCTTGCGTTTACTTTGATTTGAGTCTTTCCTGCAGCCGTGCCAGCACCCTGGGCTGCACGAACTTGCTTACGTCGCCGCCGAGGCGGGCGATCTCCCGCACCATCGTGGCGGAGATGAACATGAACTCTTCGCCCGGCGTCAGGAATACCGTTTCGACGTCCGGATAGAGCTTGCGGTTCATCCCCGCCATCTGGAATTCGTATTCGAAATCCGACACCGCCCGCAGCCCGCGCAGGATCACGCGCGCGTCGTGCTGCATCAGGAAATCCATCAGCAGGCAGTCGAAGCCGACCACGTCCACGTTGTTGAACGCGGACAGCGCATCGCGTGCGATGTCGACCCGGTCTTCGAGCGAGAAGATCGGGTTCTTGCTGTTGCTGCGCGCTACGGCGACGATGACGCGGTCGAACAGGATCGACGCCCGTCGCACCAGGTCTTCGTGTCCGCGGGTAAACGGGTCGAATGTGCCCGGATAGACCGCGATCGTGTCCTTCATGCCTGACTCCTGCGCATCAGATGGAAGTGAACCTGTCCGGCGCGGCCCTGTTTGACGACATGCCATGCGCCGAACTGTTCCACGGCGGCCTCGGACTCGACATAAAGCCAGCCCTCCGGCTTCACGAGCCGGTCGAGCCAGGGCTGCACCCGCTCTATCCAGCCCTGCTTGTAGGGTGGGTCGAGAAACACGCCGTCAAAGCTGCGCGGCGTCGTTTGCGCGAATCTTACCGCATCGCCGCGCACGATCTCTACTTGCGAAGCCTGTAGGGTCTTTGCGGCCTTGTGCAGTGCATCGAGCGCGCGTGGGTCGCGCTCCACCAGCACCACGGCCTCGGCGCCGCGCGAGGCGGCTTCGAAGCCCAGGATCCCGGTGCCGGCAAACAGATCGAGGCAGTCCTGGCCATCCAGATCCTGGCCCAGCCAGTTGAACAGGGTTTCGCGCACGCGATCCGGCGTCGGTCGCAGGCCGGGCACGCTGGCGACCTCGAGCAGCCGCGAGCGCCACGCGCCGCCGACGATGCGCACACGACTCATTGCGCGCTGGTCCCGGCCGGAGCCGGCGCGGCATCGGCGGCGGGCGCCGCGCTGCGGTCGCCATCGCCGCCCGCGATCACGGTGACGAGCTGCTCGGGCCGGATGCGGCGCTGCCAGGCATCGCGCACCGCTTCCACCGTGACCGCTTCGACCTGGCGCGGATAGGCGTCCAGCCAGTCGAGCGGCAGGCGGTAGAAGCCGATCATCGCGACATGGTCGAGCAGCTTGGCATTGGAGTCGAGGCGCAGGCCGAAACCGTTGATGATGTTGTCGCGCGCGGCCTGCAGCTCTTCCGCGCTCGGCCCCTCGGCGAGGAAGGCGGCGAGCGTGGCGCGCACCACGCCGAGCGCCTCCTCGGCCTGTCCGCCCCGCGTCTGCAGGCCGATCTGGAACGGTCCGGTCACCTGCTGCGGCGCCAGGAAGCTGTACACGCTGTAGGCAAAGCCGCGCTTCTCACGCACCTCCTGGGTCAGCCGCGACACGAAGCCGCCCCCGCCGAGCACGTGGTTGCCGACCAGCAGCGGGAAGTAATCCGGATCCTGGCGCGCCATGCCCAACTGGCCGACGAGGATGTGGGCCTGTGCCGACGGGTGCGGGATGTGGATGACCTGCGCCGTGGTCGTGGCCGGTGCAGGCGGGGGCGCGGCCGGTTCGGTGGCGGGCAGGGCTTCGGTGAGGCGGATGGCGATGCGTTCGGCGGCGGCGCGGTCGAGGTCGCCGACGATGGCCACCGCGGCGCGGTTGGCGCCGTAGTGGCGGCGGTGGAAGTCCACCAGATCGTCGCGGCCGATGGCGGCGAGCGATTCGGGCGTGCTGTTGTTGCCGTAGGGGTGGCCGGCGTACAGCGTGGCGTTGAACTGGCGCGCGGCCAGGGTCGCGGGCTTGGTCAGCGCCTCGCGCAGCCCCGCGATCGCGCGGCTGCGCTCGCGCTCGAGGATGTCATTGGGAAAACTCGGGCGGGCGAGCAGGGTGGCGACCAGTTCGACCGCGGCGTCGAGCTCTGCGGCCGAGGACAGGCTGCGCAGGGACAGGCTGGCGCGGTCGTTGTCGGCGCCGCCCTGGACCTCGATGCCGAGGTCGGCCTTGCGGTCGGCGATGGTCTGCTCGTCGAGCGCGCCGGCGCCGGCGTCGAGCAGGGCCTGGGTCATGCTGGCGAGGCCGGCCTTGTCCGCGGGGTCGAGCGCAGTGCCCGCGGCGAAGTCGATCTGGATGTCGACCAGGGGCAGCGCGCGGCTCTCGACGAAATGCACACGGGCGCCGGTGGGCGCGGTCCAGTGCCGGATCTCGGGCGCCGCCTGCGCCGTGGTGGCGAGCGCGGCGAGGCCGAGGCAGAGCGTGGCCAGGCGGGCGAAGCCAGTGAGCGCAGGCGCCTGTGGGGGCTGGCGAGCGGCCTTGGTCGGCGCGCTGAGGCCGGCCGTCGCGCAGTCGGGCGTCGTGAGGGCGGGATTCGTGAGGGGTCGGGTGGCGGTCATGAGGATGCGGATTCCGTGCGTTGCGCCGCGGATGCAGGCGGCTTGGAAGCGGAGCGGGAGCGGCGCGGGCCGAGCTTCCGTGAGCCGAGGCTTGGCGAGGGGGCGTTCAATGTGCCGGCGGCTCGGCGGACCGGCGCTCAGTGGCGCGCGGCGGCGAAGGGCGAGCGTGGACGCTTGGCGCCCAGCGCCTGCGGTTCGAGACGCGCGGTGCTCAGGGTGTCGTCGTCGAAGTAGCGCCGGGCGACGGCCTGTACTTCTTCTGCGGTGACGGCGCGCAGGCCATCGAGCAGCTTCGCCTCGTCGCGCCACGACATGCCGGCCGATTCGAGGTAGCCGATCTCCATCGCCTGGCCCATCAGCGAGTCGCGCTTGTAAACCTGCGCCGCAACGGCCTGCGTCTTCACGCGCGCCAGCTCCTCGGCGCTGATGCCTTCGTCGCGGATGCGCTGGATCTCGGCGCGCAGTGCGGCTTGCAGGGCCTCGGGGGTGGTGCCGGCGGCGGGCACGCCGTGCACGTAGAACAGCGCCGGACCGCGGTTGCCGGTGTCGTAGCTGGCGCCGACGCTGACCGCGATCTGCTGGTCGCGCACCAGGCGGCGGGTGAGCCGGGCGCCGTCGTAGCCGTCGAGCACCGCCGCCAGCACCTGCAGCGCGTAGGCTTCGCGGTCGTTCTCCGGGTCGCGCAGGGTGGGCACGTGCCAAGCCATGGCCAGGTAGGGCAGCTCGGCGGGCGCCTTCACCACCGCCGCGCGCGGGCCGCGCTGCGCGGGCTCGGGCGAGATCCGGCGTGGCGGCAGTTCGCCTGCGGCGAGGCTGCCGTAGTGCTTCCCGGCCTCGCGGAACACCTCGCGGTGGTCGACGTCGCCGACCACGACCAGATACGCGTTGTTGGGCGCATACCAGCGCCGGTACCAATCGCGCGCGTCCTCGGGCTGCATGGCCTCGAGATCGGGCATCCAGCCGATCACCGGGCGACGGTAGGGATGGGCCTGGTAGGCGGTGGCCATCAGTTGCTCGAAGACCAGCGCGCGCGGCTGGTCGTCGGTGCGCAGCCGGCGCTCTTCCTTGACGACCTCGAGCTCGCGGCGAAACTCGTCGTCGGTGAGCACCAGGTTCTGCATGCGGTCGGCTTCGAGCGCCATCATCGCCGGCAGGTGGGCGGGCGGAACCTGCTGGAAATACGCGGTGTAGTCCTTGCCGGTGAAGGCGTTGTCGCGCCCACCGACCGCGGCTACGCGCTTGTTGAACTCGCCCGGGCCGACGTCCTCGGTGCCCTTGAACATCATGTGCTCGAGCACATGTGCCACGCCCGAGACGCCGTCCGGCTCGTCCATGCCACCGGCGCGGTACCACACCATGTGTACCACGGACGGCGCGCGCCGATCTTCCTTGACGATCAGTTTCATGCCATTGGCAAGGGTGGTCTCGAACGGGTTGGCGAGCGCGGGCTGCGCGAGCGGGGCGGCCAGTGCGGCGCCCAGGATCAGGCTGCGGGCAAGGGGGTGACGAAACATGGAGTTGTCCTGCATCTGTTAGAATCCGCGGCACTCCGCGAGACCCGCTGCGCGCTGCGCAGCCCGGCCGGGGAGCCGCATCTTAGCGTGATCGGCGACACCCGCCCATGGTTGGTCGGGCGGCTGGCGCCGACTCAAGACGACCTGACTCAAGCAGTCCCCTCTGACCCGAGCGTTTCATGTTTGGTTTCCTGAAGAAGAAGTTCGGCAAGTCCGACGAGGCGGCCAAGGCTGCCGAGTCGGCCGCCGAGGATCAGCACGTCCCCGAGCAGGCCGATGCCGGCGCCACCGCCACCGCGGTGCCCGCATCGCTGCCGGTCGAGGCCGAGCCGGCGCCGGCGCCTGCGGCCGAGCCCGAGGTTTCCGCCGCGGCCGAAGCAGCGCAGGACGTGGCCGCCGAGGCGCCCTCCGCGCCACTTGGCGACACCGTGAGCGCGCCCGCGGTCGAGCCAGAACGCGAAACTGCCCCCGCACCGCAGACTGAACTCGAGCCCGAGCTCGAGCCTGAGCGCGACGCCGCGCCGGCGCCCGAACCCGTGGCGCCTGCCGCCGCGCCGAAGAAGTCCTGGACCGAGCGCCTGAAGGCCGGCCTCGCCCGCACCCGCCAGCAGCTCGGTGGTGGCCTCGCCAGCCTGTTCGGCCTGCGCAAGATCGACGAGGACCTGCTCGAAGAGCTCGAATCCACCCTGCTGATGGCCGACTGCGGCGTCGATGCCACCCAGCACCTCATCGACGACCTGCGCCGGCGCTGGAAGCGCGATCGCCTGGAGACCGCCGACCAGCTCCAGCAGGCGCTCGCCGACGGCCTGCACGAGATCATCGCCCCGCTCGAGGAGCCGCTCGTGGTCGACGGCCACCAGCCCTTCATCATCATGATCGCGGGCGTCAATGGCTCCGGAAAGACGACCTCGATCGGCAAGCTCGCCAAGTATTTCCAGAACCAGGGCAAGAGCGTGCTGCTGGCCGCCGGCGACACCTTCCGCGCCGCTGCGCGCGAGCAGTTGATGACCTGGGGCGAGCGCAACAACGTCACCGTGGTGGCGCAGGACGGCGGCGATTCGGCGGCGGTGATCTTCGACGCCATCAACGCCGCACGGGCGCGCAAGATCGACGTCGTGCTCGCCGACACCGCAGGGCGGCTGCCGACCCAGCTCCACCTGATGGAAGAGATCGCCAAGGTGCGGCGCGTGGTCGCCAAGGCCGACCCGAGCGGTCCGCACGAGGTGCTGCTGGTGCTCGACGCCAACATCGGCCAGAACGCGCTCACCCAGGTCAAGGCCTTCGACAAGGCGATCGGCGTCACCGGCCTGGTGGTGACCAAGCTCGACGGCACCGCCAAGGGCGGCGTGCTGGCGGCAATCGCGCGCCAGTGCCCGAAGCCCTTGCGCTTCATCGGCGTCGGCGAGGGCATCGACGACCTGCAGCCGTTCAAGGCGCGCGAGTTCGTCGATGCGCTGTTCGAACCGGGTGCCGCGGCGGTCAAGACCGGAGCGGGCAAGCGCGCATGATCGTCTTCGAGAACGTGGCCAAACGCTACGCGGGCGGCTACACGGCGCTGGCGGGCGTCAGTTTCGAGATCCGCCATGGCGAGCTGGTCGTGCTGTCCGGGCATTCGGGCGCGGGCAAGAGCACGCTGTTCAAGCTCATTCCGGTGATCGAGCGGCCGACCGCCGGCCGAGTGCTCATCAACGGGCAGGACGTCTCGCACCTGCCGAAGACGGCGATCCCTTACCTGCGGCGCAATCTTGGCCTGGTGCTGCAGGAGAGCCGGCTGCTGTTCGACCGCAACGTGCACGACAACGTGATGCTGCCGCTGGTGATCACCGGCCATCCGCCGCGTGATGCGGTCAAGCGCGTGACGGCGGCGCTCGAGCGCGTGGGGCTGGACGGCCGCGGCAAGGAAATGCCCGCCGGCCTGTCGGGTGGCGAGCAGCAGCGCGTGGCGATCGCGCGCGCCATCGTCAACCGCCCCTCCATCCTGATCGCCGACGAACCCACTGCCCACCTCGACCCGGCCTACGCGGCCGACATCGCGGCGCTGTTCCGCTCGTTCAACGACGCGGGGGTGACCGTGCTGGTGTCGACCCACGATGCCAACCTGTTCGCCGCCAGTCGGCCGCGCCGACTGGTGCTGGCCAAGGGGCTGCTCGTCGAGGACTCGCGTCCGACCGGGCGTCCGGCGGCGGAGGAGGCCGCATGATGAACTGGTTCTATCTGCACCTGCGCGCGATCGGCCACGCGCTGCGCCGGCTGGCGGGGCAGCCGCTGGGCACGCTGCTGTCGGCGCTGGTGGTGGGGATCGCGCTGTCGCTGCCGGGCGGCGGTTACCTGCTGCTGGACAACGTGTCCTCGCTGGTGCGCGGGGTGTCGGGCACGCCCGAGATCAGCGTGTTCCTCGATGTGGACGCCGGCGCGCCGGACGTGGCGGCGATCGAGCAGCGCCTGAAGGCGGAGCCGGCGTTGGCGAGCTACCGCTTCGTGCCGCGCGACGAGGGCCTGCGCCAGCTCGAGGCCGCCGGGCTCGGTGACGTGCTCGGTGGGCTGAAGTCGAATCCGCTGCCCGACGCCTTCGTGATTGCGCCCCGCGGCGAGGATCCGGCGGTGTTCGCCGGGCTGGCGGCGCGCATGCAGGCGTGGCCGAACGTTGCGCACGTGCAGCTCGACTCGGCGTGGGTCGAGCGCCTGCATGCGCTGCTCGGCCTGGGGCGATCGGCGGTGCTGATCCTGGCCGGCCTGCTCGGCTTTGCGCTGGTCATCGTCACCTTCAACACCATTCGCCTGCAGATCCTCACCCAGCGCCAGGAGATCGCGGTGAGCCGGCTGCTCGGCGCGACCGATCCCTTCATTCGCCGGCCCTTCTACTGGTTCGGCGGCCTGCAGGGGGCGCTCGGCGGTCTGGTGGCGCTGGGCACGATCTGGCTCGGGGTGCGGGCGCTCGCGCAGCCGGTGGCGCGCCTGGCCGAAACCTATGGTGCGGTGTTCCAGCTCAGCGGGCCGGACTGGCGCGCCGCGCTCGCGATCGTGGCCTTCGCCGCGCTGCTGGGCTGGCTGGGTGCGGTGATTTCGGTGCGCAGGCATCTCGCCGGCGCTTGATTTGCGCTCGTCTGCCCCCATCTGAATGCAGTTGCTGGTCGTATTGCGGTGATGCGTGACGGCGCTGCAGTGTGATTGGCAACTGTGTTTCCGCCGCGGTTTTGCGATAGCGATAGCCAATCGAGCGCATCTCGATTATCAATTAGAGCAATTCATGGAAGCGGTCTAAACTCCCTTCCATCGCGTTTCAACACACCGTTCCACCCACCCTCCCGGAGGATTACAGATGTCGCTGATCAACACCCAGGTTCAACCGTTCAAAGCCCAGGCCTACAAGAACGGCAAGTTCATCGAAGTGACCGACGCCGACCTGAAGGGCAAGTGGTCCGTGCTGATCTTCATGCCGGCCGCCTTCACCTTCAACTGCCCGACCGAGATCGAGGACGCGGCCGAGCACTATGCCGAGTTCCAGAAGGCCGGTGCCGAGGTGTACATCGTCACCACCGACACCCACTTCTCGCACAAGGTCTGGCACGAAACCTCGCCGGCCGTCGGCAAGGCCCAGTTCGCGCTGGTCGGCGACCCGACGCACGCCCTGACCCGCGCCTTCGACGTGCATATCGATGAAGAAGGCCTGGCCCTGCGCGGCACCTTCGTCATCAACCCGGACGGCGTGATCAAGACGATGGAAGTGCACGACAACGCCATCGCCCGTGACGTCACCGAGACCGTGCGCAAGCTCAAGGCTGCCCAGTACGTCGCCGCGCACCCGAACGAAGTCTGCCCGGCGAAGTGGAAGGAAGGCGAGGCCACCCTGGCGCCGTCGATCGACCTGGTCGGCAAGATCTAAGTTTTCGCTGCATGTGCCCGGGCCTATCCGGCCCGGGGTGCGCGCCACGCAGCCGGCCTCGTGCCGGCTGTGTCGCATCAGGACCACCGAAAACCGCGGTGGTATGAAGAATTCAAGGGAGAACCATCATGCTGGACGCCAACATCAAGACTCAACTGAAAGCCTACCTGGAGCGGGTGACGCAGCCGATCGAGATCGTGGCGTCGCTGGACGATGGTCCCAAGTCGCGCGAGATGAAGGAACTGCTCGACGACGTCGCCGCGCAGTCCAGCCTGATCACCCTGATCGAGCGTCGCGACGACAACGAGCGCAAGCCCTCCTTCTCCGTCGGCCCCAAGGGTGGAGACGGTCGCGTGCGCTTTGCCGGCCTGCCGATGGGCCACGAGTTCACCTCGCTGATTCTCGCCCTGCTGCAGTCCGCAGGTTATCCGCCCAAGGTCGAGGCCGACGTGATCGAGCAGATCAGGAACCTCGATGGCGAGCTGAACTTCGAGACCTACATCTCGCTGTCCTGCCACAACTGCCCGGACGTGGTGCAGGCGCTCAACCTGATGGCGATCCTCAACCCCAACATCCGCCACACGATGATCGACGGCGCGCTGTTCCAGAAGGAAGTCGAAGCGCGCCAGATCATGGCGGTGCCGACGGTGTACCTGAACGGCGAAGAGTTCGACCAGGGCCGCCTCGAGCTGGGCCAGATCCTCGCCAAGGTCGACACCGGCGCTGCGGCGCGGGACGCCAGCAAGCTGTCGGCCAAGGATCCGTTCGACGTGCTCATCGTCGGTGGCGGTCCGGCCGGCGCGGCGGC
>JAANMY010001570.1_pt1 | contig 25022 bp, 21 predicted proteins | sample 7279691 | NCBI WGS metagenome assembly JAANMY01 (sample SAMN14094543, study PRJNA606508) | bioreactor metagenome | isolation source: A lab-scale SPAN reactor treating ammonium-rich wastewater day 388 | place: Ireland: Galway | collected 2018-02-07
GGAATTCGACCAGTCCGGGTGATGGTCCAGCTTTTCCGCCGCCAGCGCCACGCGGGTCATCCAGCCGAAGGCGGCGCTGAAATCCTTGAAGCGGAAGCTTTTGGCGATCACGTCGCGCCCGGGATCGTGGCGCCAGCCCGCGGCCGCCAGTTCGGCCAGAGCTTCGGCACGGGCATTCCCCGCCAGCTTTGAGGGCCGCGCCATCTCAGCTATCCTTGGCCAGGCCGCGCAACCGCGCCGGTCGGTCCTTGATCCGGTCCCAATAGGCCTCGAACGCCGGGCGCCTGGGCAGGGTGCCGAACATCAGCCCCCAGCCGATCTGCGAGCCGACATAGACATCCGCCGCCGTGAACCGCGCCCCGGCGATATAGGGGCTTTGCGACAACCGCCCGTCCAGCGCGGCCACCACATCGTCGAGCGATCCGTAACCGATCATCCCCTTGCGTTCGGGCGGGACGACAAAGCCCAGCGCCGTGTTGCTGACGGCGGCTTCCAGTGGCCCGGCGGCGAAGAACAGCCAGCGGTAATAGGCGGCGCGTTCAGCGGCTGTCGGCGCCAGACCGGCCTCGGGAAAGGTATCGGCCAGATAGGCGCAGATCGCCGCAACCTCTGTCACCACCACGCCGTCATGCACGATGGCCGGGACCTTGCCCATCGGATTGATCGCCAGATATTCCGGCGATTTCATCGTCGTACCGAAATCGAGCCCATGCGCGACATAGGGCTGGCCGGTTTCCTCGAGCATCCAGCGGATCATGGCGCCACGGGAACGGGGATTGGTGTAGAACTCGATCATTCGCCCTCCTCGGGGATCGGGCCGCGGCGGAACGGCCCATAGCTTTCCAGGAGCCGCATCTCGTCGCCCACGGCTGCGGTTTCCGCCTTGAGGTAATCGGCGACCGCCTTGCGGAACCCGCGGTCAGGGAACCAGTGCAGCGAATGCACCTCGGTCGGCAGATAGCCGCGCGCCAGCTTGTGCTCGCCCTGCGCCCCGGCTTCGACCCGGGAAAGGCCCTGCGCCAGCGCCCAGTCGATGGCCTGATAATAGCACAGTTCGAAATGCAGGCAGGGATGTTCCTCGGTGCAGCCCCAATAGCGGCCGAACAGCGTATCGGCCCCGATGAAGTTCAACGCCCCGGCCACCGGCCTGCCGTCGCGTTCGGCCAGAACCAGCAGGACATCGTCGGCCATCGTCTGGTGAACCTGATCGAAAAAGGCGCGGGTCAGATAGGGACGGCCCCATTTGCGGCTGCCAGTATCTTGATAGAATTCCCAGAAGGCCTGCCAATGCTCGGGCCGCAGGTCAGGCCCCGTCAGCGCCCGGATCGTGCCGCCGAAGGCCTGCGCCGTCGCCCGTTCACGGCGAATCGCCTTGCGCTTGCGCGACGAGAGCGCGGTCAGGAAGCCGTCGAAATCGCCATAGCCTTCATCCTCCCAGTGGAATTGCTGGGTGATCCGGTGCAGCCAGCCCTCGTCGATACCCAGCGCCGCCTCGTCGGCGGTGCAGAAGGTCACATGGGCCGAGGACAGGTTGTTGCTGTCCGTAACCTCGCGCAGCGCCCGCAGCAGGATCGGCCGCAGTTCGACCGCGCCCAGCAGCCGGGGGCCGGTGGCGGGGGTGAAGGGCACCGCCGATTGCAGCTTTGGATAATAGCGCCCGCCCGCCCGTTGCCAGGCCTCGGCAAAGGCATGGTCGAAGATATACTCGCCCTGACTGTGGCTTTTCACATAGAGCGGCATCGCCGCCAGCAGCCGCCCGTCCTGCCGGATCGTCAGATGCCGCGGCTCCCAGCCCGTTCCCGGCCCGACCGAGCCCGAAACCTCGAGCGCGGCCAGAAAGCGGTGCGTGGTGAAAGGGTCGCGCGGGCGGGATGGGCCCTGCGCGCAAAGCCCGTCCCATTCGGCGGCACCGATGGCGCTGATCGACTCGGCAAGGGTGATGTCCACGTCGTTTCCCCGGATTGTCGGGTCAAAGCTGGCGGCCCGGCGCCGCGGGTCAAGCCCCGGCTCAGGGCCGCGCCGCCAGATACCGCTCGAAGGTGATATTCTGCGCGATGCGGCGGGCTGTCGCTTCCTCGTCCGGCGAGCGGATGGTCCAGCACAAGATCCCCGCCCCCTGCGTCTTGAGCGCAGCCACCCGCGGGCGATCCAGATCGCGCCAGTGATGCGAGATGAAACTGGCGCCGACCGCGTCGAAATCGGCAATCGCCGCCAACGCCTCGCGGTGGGCGTTCAGTTCGGGGCCCGCATCGGCCGGGAAATCCTCGACCGGGAAGGCATAGGTGGTCAGACCGCGCGCGACCCCGGGGGCCAGCCGCTGCATGTTGGCAACAGCCGAGGGGTTGAACGACATCACCGCCACCGGCCCCGCATAGCCTTGCAACGCCGCCGCCGTCGCCGCCTCGAGCCTGCCATCGGTCGGGCCCATCACGCCGGACTGATCCTTGATCTCGATGAGCAGGGGCACCCGGCCGTCGATTTCGGCCAGAACCTGCGACAGCGTCGGGATCGGCTCGGCGCAATCGCGCACCCGCAGGCGTTGCAATTCGGCGGCGCTGCGGGCGTTGACCGGGCCGGTCTCATAGGTCAGCCGGTCCAGGGTTTCGTCGTGAAAAACCATCGCCACCCCGTCGGCGCTGGGCTGCAGATCGATCTCGATCGCATATCCTTCGCGCAGCGCGGCGCGGATCGCGGGCAGCGAATTCTCGGGCCGGTTCGCCCCGGCATCGTGCAGGGCACGGTGAGCGACGGGCAGGCGCAGAAAATCGGCGGGCAGGGAGGGGCGCATCAGACGATCTCGAAAATGGCCTCGATTTCGACCGCCACCCCCAGGGGCAACGACGGCGCCCCCACCGCCGAACGCGCGTGCCGCCCGGCCTCGCCCAGAACGGCGACCAGAAGGTCCGACGCGCCGTTGATCACCTTGGGCTGATCGGTGAAATCGGCCGTGCAATTGACAAAGCCCGTCAGCTTGACCACCCGCTTCAGCCGCGACCAGTCGCCGCCCAGCGCCGCCTTGGCCTGCGCCAGCAGCGACAGCGCGCAGGCGCGCGCCGCCTCGGCGCCCTGCTCGGTGCTCAGGTCTGCGCCCAGCGTGCCGGTGATGAAACCGCCCGGCGACTGGCTGACCTGCCCCGAGACGAAGATCTGGTTGCCGCTGATGACCCAGGGCACGTAATTGGCCGCCGGCGCCGGGGCCGAGGGCAGCGCGAGGCCCATCTCGGCAAGGCGGGATTCGATGGCATGGGGCATGGGCGACCTCCTGTCGGCGTGCGAGGCTGCTGCGGATCAGCAGGGTTTCGTCGGCAGGTAAGCACGTTTGACCCGGCGCGAAAAGCCCCGGCGGGGACGCCGGGCCTCCAGACGCTGCGGGCCGTGCCGGGGCCGATCGCCCGCGCCCGCCGTCGCTCAGGGCTCGCGCAGGGCGCGGGCGAAATGGTCGCGCACCGGCTTGAGCAGATAGGCCAGCGGGGTTTGCTGACCGGTGGTGATGAAGGCCTGTACCGACATGCCGGGCACCAGCTCGCTGCCACCCAGCAGCGCCATCGCCTGCGCCGTCGGCCGGATTTCGACACGGAAATGCCGCGCGCCGCTGCGCTGATCGACAAAGGTTGCCCCCGAAACGGCTGCGACAGTCCCCGGCAGATCCGGCAGGTTGCGCGCCGCCAGCGCCGGAAAGCGCAGCATCGCCGCCTGGCCGATGTCGATATGGTCGATGTCGTCGGGGCTGACGCGCACGGTCAGCACCGGGTCGGTGACGGGGGTGATGATCTGCATGACCTCCTCGGCCGGGCGCAGCACGGCCTCGGCCCCTGTCACCAGCAAGCCATGCACCCGCCCCGAAGCCGGCGCGCGCAGATTGAGCGCCTCGATCCGGGCCAGCAACGCAGCCCGGCGTGCCTGCAGTTCGACCTGTAGCATCCCGGTGTCGGCGTATTGCTGTTCGGCCTCCTCGCGCCGGGTGGCCAGCAGCGTCACCGATTGCATGGCGATCTCGGTGATCTGGCCGCGCAGTTCGGCCTCGTAGCTGTCGAGCGCGGCCCGCGTCCCGGCCAGCCGCGCCAGCGCCCGGGCGATCTCGCTGACCCGGCCCGACCGGGTCAGCCCGCGTTCGAGCAGCGTCTGTTCGTTGGCGAGGTCGGCGCGCAGGATTGTCGCCTCGGTCTCCATCTCTTCGCGCTGATGGACCAGCCCTGCCAGCGCGCTTTCGGCCTGATGACGCCGCTGCCGCAACTGGGCCTGCTGACGGACCAAAGTGTCGCGCCGGGCGTCGAACAACCGCAATTGCGCGCCCAGCGCGGCGACCAGCCGACGGTCGCGCATCGTCTGCAACGGCAGCACCGGAAAATCGAGGCCGTCGCGCTCGGCCCGCAGCCGGACCAGCCGCGCCTCGGCTTCGTCGATCTGCGCCTCGACAAACTCCAGTTCAGTGCGCAGCCCGGCGCTGTCGAGCCGCAGCAGCACCTGCCCGGCGACGGCCATCTGCCCCTCGCGCACCAACACCTCTTCGACGACGCCACCCTCGATGTGCTGAACCGGATGCCGCGCAGGGGCGGCATCGACCTCGCCCATCGCGACGACCGCGGAATTGATCGAGGCGCTGGCGGCCCATCCCAGCAGGCCGACCACGAGCGTCAGGCAGGCGGTCAGGCCGAGGGCGACGGCATTGCGCGCACCGAGGGCGGGCAGGTCAGTCATGGGTTCTCCCCCCGGAAGAGCCGACGACGGCCATATGGTTGCGCACCATCTCGCGCAGGATGATGTCGCGGGGGCCAAAGCCGGTCTGAACCCCGCCGTCGAGCACCAGAAGATCGTCGCATTCGGCGATCGACGTGGGCCGCAGCGCGGTGATGACAACCACCGCGCCGCGCGCCTTGAGCGCGCGCACGGCGGCATTGAACGCCGATGTCCCCTCGGCATCCAGATGCGCGCTCGGTTCGTCGAGGATCACCAGCAGCGGATCGCCGTAAAGCGCCCGCGCCAGCCCGACGCGCTGCACCAGACCACCCGACAGATGCGCGACCTCGGGCGCGGTGCTGGTTTCGTAGCCATCCGCGAGGGCCACGATCCCGGCATGCGCCCCGGCGAGCCGGGCAGCGGCGGTGATCCTGTCCGGCGTTGCCGTCGGGCTGTGGCGGGCGATCGCCTCGCCCAGGGTTCCGGGCAGCAGCGCGAATCGCTGCGGCAGGTAGCCGACACAATGCGGTGGCACGCGCGACAGAGGGGTCTCGCCCAGCCGCAGCACACCGGCACTGGGCGGCACCGCCCCGGCCAGAACCCGCGCGAACAGGCTCTTGCCCGAGCCGCCCGGGCCGATCACCCCCAGGGCATGGCCGGGCGGCACCTCGAATCCGTTCAGGCGCAGCACGGCCTCGCGCCGCCCCTGCGGCACCACGATCAGCCCGCGCACGCTGAGCGATCCCCGCACCGGCGCATGCACCGGTTCGACCGCGCTGCCGGTGGCGCGCAGAAAGGCGTCGAGGCGCAGCCAGCCGGTATAGGCGACATGCAGCGTCGCCCAATGCGCGGCGAGCTGTTCCACCGGCGCCAATGCCCGCCCCAGCAGGATCGACGCGCCGACCATCAGGCCGGGCGACAATTGATCGTCGAGAACCAGCCAGGCCCCCAGCGCCAGCGCCGCCGATTGCAGGAACAGCCGGAAGGTGCGCGACAGCGCCGACGACCGGACCGACCGGTCCGCCGAACTGAGCAGCGCCGACAGGGCGTTTTTCCGATGTTCGCGCCACAGGTTATAGACATCGCCGGTCAGCGCCGCGACGCGGTCGCCGCCCTCGTTCTCGATGGCCGACTGCATCTGATCGGCGACCGTGCTGTGATGGCGCGCCACGCCGAGCTGGGTGCGTTGCTGCAAATGCCCGGTCAGGGCGAGCATTGTCAGCACCAGACCGCCGCCGACGGCCAGCCACCCCAGCAGGGGATGCACGAAATAGAGGATGCCCAGAAACACCAGCGTCCAGGGCAGATCGAGCAGCGCCTGCGCAACGGTCGATCCCATCACCCGCTGCACCGAATCCAGATCGCGCATTGCCAGTGCCGCGCGCGGATCGGGCGGATCGCGCAGGCGGGCGCGCAAACTGGCCTCGAACACCCGTTGTTCCAGCGCATGCCGCATGCGCGCGCCGATCCGCGTCATGACCTGAGCGCGCGCGGTATCGATGCCCGCCATCATCGCATAGAGGAACACCACCAGCGCAAAGAGGACAAACAGCGTCGCCGTCGAACGCCCGGTCAGCACCCGGTCATAGACCTGCAGCATGAAGATCGGGCCGGTGAGCACCAGCAGATTGGCCACGGCCCCGAACAGGACCGACGCCTGCCACAAGCCGCGGGTTTTTGCCGTCCAATCGCCCAGTGTGATCCGAAACGGCATCATCGACCCCATTCGTGAAGGGGTGCATGGTTGCCCTTGCCGTCGCCCCCTTTTACACCACCCTTAGGGAACAGGTGCTAGCAATCCGTAAATGTCGGCAAAGGAAGGCACAGTGCGCAGAATGGGCGGCCTCAGAAGTTGGGTGATGATCGCGGTGGTGGCGGGCCTCGCGTCCGGCTGCGCGCGCAACCCGGCGCCGGGCGTCAACGACCCGTTCGAGGCCACCAACCGCGCCCGGTTCGAGCAGAACATGGCCCTGACCGGCGCCCTGGGCGCCGATGACGGGGACGAGGCGCCACGACCGCGGCCCCTGCGGCGGATGGTGCGCAATTTCGGCGCCAACCTCGGGCTGCCCTCGACGATCCTCAACGATCTGCTGCAGTTGCGCCCGCACCATGCCACCGAGAACACGGTGCGTCTGGCGATCAACACCACGGTCGGCCTGGGCGGGCTTTTCGATCCCGCCAGCCGCATCGGCATACACGGCCGTCGCAGCGATTTTGGCGAAACCCTGCACCGCTGGGGCGTGGGCGAAGGGGCCTATGTGGTGCTGCCGCTTTACGGGCCTTCGACCGAGCGTGATACGCTGGGGCTGGTGGTCGATATGGCCATCGACCCGCTGCGATTCGTCCTGCCGGGGTCGGAATACGGCTGGAGCCTCGCGGCGAGGAATGCCGCGCGGCTGGCCGACGCGGCCGAGTATTCCGACATTCTCGACGCGAATGTGATCAATACCGCCGACCCCTATGCCCAGGCGCGCCTTCTCTACCTGCAGACCCGGCGTTATCATCTGGGGGTTGAAGTGGAAGAAGAGGTGATTGATCCCTATGCCGATTTCTGAACCCACCCGCCGCCAGTTCCTGTGTGGCCTCGCCGCCACCCTCGCCCTGCCCTTGTTGCCGCTGGGGGCCCGCCCGGCCGCCGCGCTGAGCGAAGGACAGGCGCAGCAGCTTATCGGCCAGGTGATGGACGAAGTGCACGGGATCATCAATTCGGGTGCCTCGGAATCGCGGATGATCGGCCGGTTCGAGGGGCTGTTCGACCAGTTCGGCGATGTGCCGGTCATCGCCCGTTCGGTTCTGGGCCCGCCCGCGCGCAGCGCCTCGGCGGCGCAGCTCAGCAATTTCACCGCCGCCTTCCGGGGCTATATGGCGCGCAAATACGGCCGCCAGTTCCGCCGCTTCATCGGCGCCAGCGTGCAGGTGCAGCAGGCGCGGCAGGTGCAGAACTTCTGGGAGGTCATCACCACGATGACGATGCGCGGCGAAGCCCCGTTCGAGGTGCGCTGGCATGTGTCCGACCGCAGCGGGCGCCCGTTGTTCTTCAATCTGATCATCGAGGGCGTCAACCTTCTGGCCGCCGAACGGCAGGAGATCGGCACGATGCTGGAACGCCGGGGCGGCAATATCGACCGCATGATCCAGGATCTGCAGGCCGCGGGCTGACGGCACTTGATCGGCCAACGACCTCGGGCATACTGCGCCCTTCCCCAATGGAGTGGTTCCGATGCGCGTCGCCCTGTCTTTGTCGATCCTCTTTGCCCTCGGCACCCCGGCTGCAGCGCAAGTCACCCCCTATGACGGGGAATGGGGACTGACGAACGTACCCGGCTGCGTGCAGAACGACATCAGCGTGTGCCCGGTGCTGCTGATCGGCAACGGCACGCTGCAGGGCGAGGAAAGCCTGTGCCAGATGTCCGGCGCCGAGGCGGTGCGCGGCGTCGATGCGATCGCCTATGACGTGTCCTGTCAGGGCGAGGGGGATACCTGGGCTTACCGGGGGATCTTCTTGATCGACGACATGGGGCAGTTGACCATTCTCAGCCATGCGGGCCCGTCAACCTATTTGCCGACCGCGCCCCGGGACAATCCGCAGGCCGCGCCCGGCAAATAGCCTCAGTTTCCGCCCAGAATCCCGTTCAGCAACCCGCGCACCGCATCCGACAACGTGCCGCCCTCGCCCTGTGTGGCGCCGGGCGCCCCACGGGTTGCCGGGGGTTCCAGCGTCGGGCGTTGTGGAACGCTCATCGGCAGCGGATGCACCGGCAGCCCCTCGTTCACCCGCACCATGACCTCGCGCCAGATGTCGGCGGGCAGGCCGCCGCCGGTCACGCCGGTCAGGGGGGCGTTGTCGTCGTTGCCCATCCAGACGCCGACGACGTAATCGGCGGTGAAGCCGATGAACCAGGCATCGCGGGCCGAGGTGGTGGTGCCGGTCTTGCCCGCCGCGGGCCGCCCGTCGGGCAGCCGCGCCCGGCGCCCGGTGCCATAGGGCGCCTCGAGCACCTGCGTCATCATCCAGACCAGCCGATGCGCCGCCTCTTCGGAAATCACCCGCTCGCCGATCCCCGAGCCGATGGTCATCAGCGGCGCGCGTTCCCCGGCCAGTGTCAGCGAGGTGAAGCCGTAGGGCCGCACCGAACTGCCACCGTTGAGAATGCCCGCATAGGCAGCGGTCATGTCGAGCAGCGTTGCCTCTGACGCGCCCAGCGCCAGCGCCGGCCCCTCGGCCAGATCGGAATGCAGCCCGAAGGCATTCGCCGCCTGCCGCACCCGCTCGCGCCCCATCGCCTCGGAGATGCGCACGGCGGGGATGTTCTGCGACCGGGCCAGCGCCTCGCCCAGATTCATCATGCCGAGGAAATCATTGGTGTAATTGCGCGGCGCCCAAGGGCCTGAGCCTGGCACGTTGATGGTCAGCGGCGCATCCTCGACCATGTCATAGGGGTTATAGCCGTCGTTCATCGCCAGCGCATAGACGAAGGGCTTGAAGGCCGATCCCGTCTGCCGCAGCGCCTGCGTCGCCCGGTTGAAGCCGCCGGTGACATAGCTGCGCCCGCCGACCATGGCCCTTACCGCGCCATCGGCCGACATGACCAGAACCGCGGTCTCGGCCTCGGACCCTTCGCGCACCCGGGTGGCAAAGACCTCGGCCACCGCCTCTTCGGCGGCGCGCTGCACGCGCTGGTCCAGCGTGGTCTGGATCGTCACATCCTCGGTCGTGTCGCGGGTCAGCCAGGCCGGGCCCGATTGCATCACCCAATCGGCAAAGAACCCGCCCGTCGTGCGCTCGGCCGCCTCGTGCAGCGTGGCGGGACGGGCGCGGGCCTCGGCCAGTTCGGCGTCGGTGATATAGCCCTGATCGTGCATCAGCCCCAGCACCACATTCGCGCGTTCCTGCGCGCGCTGCAGGTTGCGGGTCGGCGCGTAATAGCTGGGCGCCACCAGCAGCCCGGCCAGCATGGCCGCCTCGGCGGGCTGCATCTGCGCGGCGGAATGACCGAAATACCGCTCGGACGCCGCGGCGAAACCGCGCGACCCGGCACCAAGGAAGGCCCGGTTGATATAGATGCTGAGGATATCGTCCTTGGTATAGCGCAGTTCCAGCGCGAAGGCGTAGGGCAGTTCCTGGATCTTGCGCCAGATCGTCCCCTCGCGGCAGTCGGATTCGTATTCGGCCTCGGTCGCCCAGACGGCGGGGTCATAGGCCCGGCCCAGGCACAGCAGTTTGGCCACCTGCTGGGTGATGGTCGATCCCCCCGCCCCGCGGAAGGGCCCGCGTCCGGCGGCGATGTTGCCGACAATGGCGCCGATGATGCCGCGCGGGCTGACGCCCATGTGCCACCAAAAGCGCCGGTCCTCGGTGGCGACGATGGCGTCGCGCAGGTTTTCCGACACATCGCTGACGCGGGTAAAGCCGCCGAATGTCTCGCCGCGCCAGGCAAAGACCTGCCCGTCGGCATCCAGCATCGTCACCGAACCGCGGGCGCGCCCGTCCAGCAGGTCGTTCAGGTTGTCAGGGAGCGTGGTGTAGAAATACAGCGTCGCCGCCAGCATCGCTGCCGACAGGCCCAGCGTCACCCGCCAGAACACGCCCCAGATCAGACGGAAGGTCCAGCGGAAGATCCCGCCGATCACGCGCACGAACCAGTTGCCACTGGGTTTGGGCGGCTTGCGGCGCGGTGCGCGGCGCCCGCCCGATCCCCCGGAACCACCACCGCCGTTGCCGCGCCCGGCGCCGTTCTGCGCCCTTGGCGCAGCCGAACGCCGGTCCGCCACGAGGGGGGGACGCCGAGTGCCATTGGATGCCATGCGTGGTTCTGCCCGTCTGCCGCGTGTTTTCTGCCCGGCTACCATACAGGCGGCGCGGGGGATTGGGAAAGACTCCTGACGCGGCGATTCGCCTTCGTGATGCGCCTATATTTTAATCGAACCTGCCTATTTGTTCATTTTTTGAGCAGATGAGCCGGTTTTCAGGCAGGCCATTGCCGCACGGATCGTTGCGCTTTGATCGACGGTTCCGCGGTATGGGCTCAGGACGCGCCCCAGAATGGGCGCCCCTGGGACCGCAAGAAGGGGGCACACGTGAAATACATCATCGCAGCAATCAAGCCGTTCAAGCTGGAGGAGGTGCGCGAGGCGCTCACCGCCATCGGCGTTCGCGGCCTGATGGTCACCGAGATCAAGGGCTTCGGCACGCAGTCGGGCCACACCGAGATTTACCGCGGCGCCGAATACGCCGTGAACTTCGTTCCGAAGGTGAAACTGGAAATCGCCGTGCCCGACAGCCTGGCGGATCAGGTGGTCGATACGCTGGCCCGCACCGCGCGGACCGGCAAGATCGGTGACGGCAAGATCTTCGTGCTGGATCTGGCACAAGCAACCCGCGTGCGCACCGGCGAAGCCGGCGACGACGCGCTCTGAGCGGTATGGGACAAAGGGACAGACCGACATGCAACTGAAGAAACTTCTCCCCTCTGCCGCCGTGGCCGCGCTGCTGCCGCTTGCGGCCTTCGCGCAGGAGGCGACCGAAACCGTCGCCGAAGCGGTCGAAACCGTCGCCGAGGTCGCGGGCCCGATCATGGACAAGGGCGACGTCGCCTGGATGATGACCGCCACCGTGCTGGTGCTGTTCATGATCGTCCCGGGCCTGGCGCTGTTCTATGGCGGCCTTGTGCGGTCGAAGAACATGCTCAGCGTGCTGATGCAATGTACCTCGATCGCCGCCATGGTCATGGTGATCTGGGTGTTCTGGGGCTATTCCTTTGCCTTCGGCGGCAGCACCTCGCCCTATTGGGGCGGGTTGGGCAAGCTGTTCCTCGGCGGTGTGACGGCCGATTCGATGGCCGCGACCTTCACCGACGGTGTGGTGATTCCGGAATACATCTTCATCGCCTTCCAGATGACCTTTGCCGCCATCACCCCGGCACTGATCGTCGGCGCCTTTGCCGAGCGGATCAAATTCGGCTCGATGATGCTGTTCATGGCCCTCTGGGTCACGGTCGTCTATTTCCCGATCGCCCATATGGTCTGGGACGCGTCGGGCATGATCTTCAACTGGGGCGCCATCGACTTTGCGGGCGGCACCGTGGTCCACATCAACGCCGGTATTGCGGCGCTGGTTGCGGCCCTCGTCCTCGGCCCGCGTCTGGGCTTCAAGAAGGAGAACATGGCGCCGCATTCGATGACCCTGACCATGGTCGGCGCGGCCATGCTGTGGGTCGGCTGGTTCGGCTTTAACGCCGGTTCGAACCTGGAAGCGAACGGTGGGGCCGGTCTGGCCATGATCAACACCTTCGTCGCCACCGCTGGCGCGATCCTGGCCTGGAACATCATCGAGAAATTCACCCGCAAGCATTCGTCGATGCTGGGTGCAGCCTCGGGGATGATCGCCGGTCTGGTGGCCATCACCCCGGCCTGCGGCACCATCGGCCCGGTCGGCGCCATCGCCCTCGGCGCGATTGCCTCGGCGCTGTGCTACTTCTTCGTCGCCGTCGTCAAGAACAAGGCCGGCTACGATGACAGCCTCGACGTGTTCGGCATCCACGGCATCGGCGGCATCGTCGGCGCCATCGGCACCGGCATCTTCACCGCGCCGGGTCTTGGCGGCACGGGCGGCGACGACTTCGTCATCGCGGCGCAAACCTGGGTCCAGATCAAGGCCGTCCTGGTGACGATCGTCTGGTCGGGTATCGCTACCTATGTCCTGCTCAAGATCGTCGACATGGTCATGGGTCTGCGCGTTCCGGCCGAAGCCGAGCGTCAGGGCCTCGATCAGACCAGCCACGGCGAATCGGCCTATAACTACTGATCCCTCTTCCTCTCCAGGGGTCCTGAGCCCGGGCGTTCGCGCCCGGGTTTCTTCGTTCCGCGGGCACGAAAAAACCCGCGGCGCGCCGCGGGTTTCCTGAAGGTCCGGCCCTGCCTCAGCGGCGGATCGTATCGCCCGGTTCCAGCCGCGGGCTCAGTTCGATCCGGTGCCCGCCGATCACCCCGCCATCCAGCCCCTTGCCCGCGATGATATTCGCCGCCCGTTCACCGATCTCACGGCGGCAGGCGTCGATGGTCGCCAGCCGCATCGGCAAGCCCTCCAGAAAATCGACGCCGTTGAACCCGGCCAATCCCAACTTTCCGGGGATGTCATAGCCTTTCTCAAGACAGTACAGCAGCCCGCCCGCGCCAATCATGTCGTTGGAATAATACAGGAAATCAATGTCGGGATTGCGGGTCAGGATCGCCTCGGTCAGCTCGCGCCCCTTCTTGAGCGCCGAGCCGCCTGAATAAAGCTCGGTATCCGCCAGATCGATGCCATGTTCGGCCAGCCGCTCGGTCAGGCCCTGCAGGCGTTTGCGCGCGCGGTGGTCATCGGACATCTTGGTGCCCAGAAAACCGATCCGCCGATAGCCCGCCGTGACGATGGCATCCGCCATCTGTCGCCCGGCGGCGCGGTGCGAGATGCCGACCATGCTGTCGATCGGCTCGCCGTCGCTGTCCATGATCTCGACGATGGGGATACCGGCGTTCTCCAGCATCGCCCGCGCCGATTCGGTATGCTCCAGCCCAGCGATGATGACGCCTGAGGGGCGCCACGAGAGCATCTCGTAAAGGACGTTCTCTTCCTTTTCCGGCGAATAATGCGTGACGCCGAACACCGGCTGCAGCCCGGTATCCTCGAGCGCGGCCGAAATCCCGCCCAGCACCTCAGGAAAGACCATATTCGACAGCGACGGTACGATCACCGCCACCAGATTGACCTGCTGCGACGCCAGCCCCCCGGCGATCTTGTTGGGCACATAGCCCAACGCCCGCGCGGCAGCGAGCACCTTCTCGCGCGTCGCGGGCGAGACGTCCTCGCGGTTGCGCAGCACGCGGCTGACGGTCATTTCGCTGACGCCGCAGGCCTCGGAGACGTCACGCAGGGTGAGCGGGCGGCGGTTGTCGGACGGGCGCGGTGGGATCATCGTATGGGGGGCCTCCTCCCCGGGCTCGCCGCGGCATTTCCCGCTGCGGCAAGGACTTGTCGCGTTCCTTCCCTTTCTAGAACGCGGTCCGGGGCCGAAGCAAGCGCCACCTGATACCGCGAACATGCGCGAATCCCCCCGGCGAGGCTTGCCATGCGCCGCGCAAGTGGCAATAGAGGAGGGGAAGACGGCGGCCCCGTGGCTCAACTGGATAGAGCAGCCCCCTCCTAAGGGGCAGGTTGCAGGTTCGAATCCTGCCGGGGTCACCAAGAAACCCAGTAAAATATGGCGTTTTGTCGGGGCCTTGCGAAGGCGGGTGCGAAAACGCCCGTTTGATTTTCCGGGAAATCGGCCGCCGAAAGCGGGATTTCTGTACAAAACCTGTACAAGTTCGGACGCGATTCCGCCGCTCCGAGGCGCCCCGATGAGCTGGCGCGTCGCGAATGAATGCGCCGACCGCCGGTTTGGCAGCGCAGCGCGCAAGCAGATCATCATGTTCCTGGCCGACAAGGCGAGCGACGACGGCTCGGGCATCTGGTGCTCCAAGGGCACGATCCAGCGCCACACCGAGCTGGGCGAAAGCACCGTGAAGCGGACGATCAGCGATTTCCTGAAAGAAGGCATCCTGATCGAGACCGGACGCCGCCCCTGCAAGAACGGTTTCACCGTCATCTACCGGATCGTGCTGGCCCGCGTGATGGCACTGGAATCCATGGCTGAACCCGATGACGGGACGGGGTCCACAGTGGACCCCGTCCAGCCTGAACCCGGTACGGGGTCCACCATGGACGGGGTACGGGGTCCAGGGTGGACCCCAAACCATCCTAAAACCATCCATAAACCTCTTACGCGCGAGCGCGCAGAGGCGGCGGCGGATGAAAGGTTCGAGAAGATCTGGGTGGCCTATCCGAAGGACCGCCAGCGCGGGAAGGCGGCGTGCTTGGCCAGGATCGCGGAGGCCGTGAAAGAGGGGATCGACCCCGCCGACCTGCTGCGCGCCGTGCAGGCTTACGCCACCGAGAGCGAGGGGTTCACGAGGTCCAAGGTCTGTTTCGCCGACAACTGGTTCCAGTCGCGGCGCTGGCAGGCGTTCATCGAGAGGATCGAGGCCGAGCGCGAAGCGGCGGAGGCCGTACAAGCGGATCATCACGCCAGGCTGGTCGGCTGGATTCGTGATCGCAGCCCGATGTGCAAACACATCACCGCCCCGCAGGTGAAAGCGCTTGTGGCGGCGGGGCTGGTGACCGATGGCCAGCTTCGCTCCGCGGGGCTGGCGGCATGAGGAGCGCGTTCCGTGCAGGCTGCATCGCGCATCGCGTCCCGTGCATCCCGTTTTCCGTTCCGTGCGCGCTGTCCCGCGTCCCCCGCGCCGCGCCCTCTGTATCGCGCATCGCGTCCATTGCGCCGCGTCAGGTGCACCCTGCTGCGCGCAACGCGTTTCCCGCTTTGTGCAGCCCTCACCCCACTCCGCCCAGCAAAACCACTGAAACGGACTCCCAGCCCCTGATCCGCCTCCGCTGACGCTGGGAGGCGGGGGGCTTGGAGGAAGTTGGCAAGAAATAAGAACGTAAACTTCACATGCGCCACCACCGCAAACTGTCCGACGACGAACGCCGCCAGATCACCGAAGCGCGCGCCGGGGGCACCCCTGCCGCCGCGCTGGCCCACCGCTTCGGCGTCTCGACCCGAACGATCTACAACACTCTGAGCCGGACCAAAGGCGCGCTCCCGGGCTCGACCAGGACGATCAGCACTCGCCTGAGCGTGCGCCAACTGGCGGGGTTCCATGCCGCCCTGGCAGGTCGCGGCATCACCGACCACCCCGCCGCCCTGCGCCGCCTGATGGGGGCGGCCGACATCCTGCTGCGACCCGCAGACACGGTCGTGCTCGACCATCTGCAAGCTTGGGGCGCGCAGGTCGCGACCGAGGGTGCCGCGGTCAACCACATCGCCCGCAAGCTAAACGAGTCCAAGCTGCGCGGCCGCCCGATCCCGTTCGCCGATGATGACATGACCACGATCCGCACCTTCGCCGGGGGCCTGGTCGAATTCGCCGAGAAATTCCGCATCCTGTGGGAGGCACAGCTGGCCACGATGACGCACGAGGTCGACAAGGCGTTGGAGGGGTTGGGGGACCGAGGGAAAGGCTCCTAGATCAGGTCCCGCACCTGCGCTGCCCGCTGCATCGCATCGCTTGCGATTGGTTCGCTGACCGCTGCTGGCACCTGATCGCCCACCGCCATGAGCGTCCGCTCCAGCGCTGGACCCAGCCGATCCGTCATGTCCTGCAACAGCTCCAAGGCACGGCCCTTGGGCAAACCCGCCGCGCGCCCCTCGACCTCAAAGTGCCGGGGCACGATCTCGTCAATGCCATAATGGCCATCGACCGACATCGCGAGCCGATAGCGCTTGCGCTGCAACCGTCCGGCGCGCACGACTGGGGCGATGCTCAGGATGTCGTAGAGCGGTGCAAGCCTGAACCGTCCCCGAGGCCCCAGACGCAGGCTGAAGTTCTTGGCATGCCCGTCCGAGGCACCGATCAGGAAGAAGAAGATCTGCGCGCGGAAAAACGTCTCCCGATCCTCGATGGGCGTGTCGGATTCCCGCAATAGCTTCATGATCTGCGCGATGCCGGGGCCGCCCAGCCTCTGGTATTTCATGGCAGAAGGGTAACCCAGCGACTGGCAGATATCTTCTTGCGGTATGCGCTTCAGGGTGTCGCCGTGCCAGACGCGGTCGAACCGCTCAACCGACAAAACGACCTGCCCGCGAATGGTGAGCTTTTCGACATGCGCGACGGGCAGGCCGATTTCGCCAGCCAAGGCCATGCAGAACAACTCGTTTTCGACGCTGTCGCTCAGATCGATCTGCTCAGGGCCGGGAATGAGGCCCATGGGTGTCTTGAAGATATGGCTGGTCGGCGTGATGCCGCGCGGCTTGGCCCAGTGGCCGTCTACGCGCAGATAGGCCGTCTTCTCCTGCGCACCTGCGATAGAGATTCTGAAATCCTCATCGTCGCCCAAGGCGAGCGGCGCAGCGGCGAGGTTCTTCAGATCAGCGACCATCTCCTCTTCCGAGATGATGCGATACTGCATGTCCTGTCCCGCTGGCACTTCATCCATCGGCAGAAACTGAAGTGCCCCGACGCAATCGCGCCCCAAGACCGAAAGTAGCGAGAACACATCCTTGCCCTGCGCCCCGACTCGCGCAGCGATCCTCTCGCGCAGCTCTCCCTCCGCATCCGGCAGCAGGTTGTCGAAGGCGGCGACAACGGGATCGCCCTGCCATTTGAGCCTGGTCAGCGGAAGGGCGCTAGCAACCGGAAAAGCGGCCTCGGACGCGAGCCAGTCTGGATCATAGGCGAAGGCGATAGCGCCATCCGTCGCGCGGGTCAGCGTGCCCACCCTCGCCCTTTCGTACCAGACAGCTGTTTTGCTTTGGCGTGTGCGTCGGCCCGCGCGGGCGATGCGTACCATCTTAAGTTGCGTCCCGGTCTGCCAGACGGTCTGCCGCTGACAGTTCCGCGCCAAGAGCTTCTAGTAGACGCAGATAGACATCGAGACTCACTGAAACGATACCGTTCTCGATGTCGGAAATGGTCGACTGAGCGGTGCCAGTCATTTCGCCCAGCTGCTTCTGACTGATCTTCTGCGCAGCCCGCCGTGCGCGCAGAACCGCTCCGGCTTGGCGAAGGCTTCGGATTGAGTGTGCGGGAGTGTTTGTCATGGCGGATTGATAGCCCATAAGCGATATTGCGTCAATATCGCTTATGAGCTATCAATCCGCCTCATAGCCCTTGGGCTATAGACGCCAGGAGCCAGATCGACTGAAACCAAGGGCTCGGTCGCAGGGGAAAGCGTTCTACTCACGACTAGTCCTCGTCATGCGCGGCGACCAGCTCACCTTCATCTATCGGTGGATCACCAGACGTAGACCACACGCCGAGATGTATGGCGCACAAGCCAGTCGTTTAGCCTCGATAGCTCGCCTGGCTGTCATGCTCTTGGCGCAGCGTCTGAAGGGCGACCTTGTTGGCTGTCGTCTCAAACCTTTTAATGAACTCCGCTCGATCGACGCCGTCCAGCCACCGATCACCGGCCAGGTCTTTGACAAGAAAATCCCGTAATACCTCCAGCACGGCGGCCCTGTCCCGCGCGGTCCGGCGGTTGAGGAGAAGGTCGCGAGCCGAAGCCGATGATGCGGTGTCCGCTAGTCGTGCCGGGGCAAAGACCGGCTGGCGCGCCTCGACGCTTCTCGCAATCAAGATCGTGCGAACACACCACAGCGCCCGTTTCAGGAGTAGCTGCGAGTTGAGCTCCGAACCGAATCTGGCGAGAAACCACACGAAATCGGTCGCATGCGCGATGTCCGCCGCATAGCTTGCCCGATATCGAAAAGCTTGCCGCAGCCTTTCCAGATAGCGGTCCGGATCGATGAGGGGCATCGCTTCTTGGACGAGGTGGCAAACAAAGAGGTCGCCGTCGCGGGCGTCTTGCTCGAGCTGTGCCCAAGGGTAGAGAAAGAGCGAGAGATGACCGACCGTGACGTGGCGGGTCTCCTCGTCCAGGCCGATCAGAAGGAGATCGGTATCGGATCCATCAGTTTGTTCGGCTCGCGCGAGGCTGCCGAAGAGCAAGGTGGCGGCTACGGGCATCGGAGCCTTTCCCGGTCGAGCGATCGAGGCGCAGACCTAAGCTGTCTGACTCTCGTCATGTCGCGTCGCCGGCGGCGGCGCGTGCGAGGGCCTCAACCGACATCTGGCGTGACAAGGCTCGAGCTTGAATCACCTCCTCACGGTTGTGTAGCACTATCTGCTGTTTCTCGGGCTTCAGGACGCCGGGTTCCACGTCCAAGTTGTATTCGCTCATCAAATAGAAGCTGAGGCTGAGGCGGCAGGGGCGTAAAAGCCTGCCGTCCGTCATGCCATGTTCGGCTGCGACGGCGATCTGACGCTCGGCCGTCAGTTCAGGATTGGGGCGGATATCGAGGTTGATCTTGTGGACCCACTCGAAGTCTAAGCTCGCGTCTACGGTCGCGGGCCTGTGGGCGCTGACGGTCGCGATCCGATTGAGGTTGTAGTCCCGAAAATCGTTATGGTCGCGGGACCAGGATCGGATGTACCAGCGGCCGGCGCTATGGGAGAGGGCATGCGGCGCGATTGTCCGTGTCGGCTGCGTCGATCCGGTCAGCGAGGCGTAAACGATATCGATTTCCTGACGTCTGCCGATCGCATCGAGGACTCGGAGCAGAACCTCGGGGTCGGTCGGGCGCCTTCCTAGCGTGATGACTTCGACGGGCGGAACGGTGTTAAACCAAGTGTCTTCCGGCCGCATCCATCGGTTCTCGATGGCTACAAGCTGCAGCAGATAGCGCTCGATGCTCTCGCCGATCAGGACGGGGTCGAAAGCCGCTGTGCGGACGTAGGCCTTCTCGGCGCGGTCGTAGCGAAGGTTGGCGGGGGCGATCTTTTCATACTGGGCGATGTCGGCTGACGCCTGCTGCGCCGAGATCGCGAAGGTGGCCGACAGGTCGCTTCGGTTGAACCGCCCGTCCCAAAAAAGGCGGAAGTCGATGAACTCCAGCCGTCGGCGCACGCCCCAGCGCAGTTGCCCGCCATCTTCTCCCATACCATCCCCCCTCAAGAAAACGCGACGCTCTCGAGTGAATCACATCTAGTTACTTGACGCAATTCCGGAGCTTCCCCATATGATGTAGACGGGACCGGGTGTGGACGCAACCGGCTTTAATTCGGGGACGGCAGCACACGTATGGCGGTAGAGCAGAAAGATCAGGGTGTTAAGCGGCCCTATAGGGTGCTCAGCCTCGACGGCGGCGGGATGCGGGGCATCTATACGGCGGCGTTTCTGGCGCGCCTGACTGACCAGTTCGCCCGTATTCGTGGCGAACCGGCGCTCGACTTGGGACGCGGCTTCGACCTCATCACCGGGACGAGCACCGGTGCGATCGTCGGCTGTGCCTTGGCGGTCGGCCGCCCGATGACCGAAGTCGTATCGCTTTATCGAGTGCACGGACCCAAAATCTTCCCGCACCGGATCGCGAGCAAGCGGAGCGCGATCTACCGCGCGTGTCAGGGTAGCCGCTTCGTTCGCGAGGGTGACAAGGCGTTGCGCCAAGCCCTGCACGGCGTCCTCGACGATGTGACAATGCTGGACGTGTTCGAAGGGCGCGGCATCTCGCTTTCAATTCCGACCGTGCTGATGAGCGAACACCGCGCCTGGGTGTTCAAGAAGACGCCGAAGAGCGGTGTGCGCGACGATCGCTATCCACTGGTCGATGTCTGCATGGCCACCAGCGCGGCACCGATCTACCGTTCCTTGGCGGCAATTGACGACCCGAACGCGCCCGGCGGACCAAAGCAGGTGTTCGCCGATGGTGGGCTTTGGGCCAATAATCCGATTATGGTCGGGCTGATCGACGCGCTGACTGTCGCGCCGCCCGATCAGCCCATCGAGATCTATTCGCTCGGTACCTGTCCGCGCCCCGAAGGCGACCACCTCGATGCTGATAGCGCGCATCGCTCGATGCTGGACTGGTCGCTTGGCGCCGATGTCGCGCCGCTCAGCATCTCCGCACAGGAGTTCGCCTTCGACCATATGGCGCGGCTGCTGACCAACGCCATCAGCAACTGCGGCCGCGCGATACGGCGTGTGCGATTCCCCAACAAGCCCGTGCCGGCCAGCATGATGCCGTATCTGGCGCTCGACGACACCCGCCCCGAGGCGATGGATCGGTTGGTCGGTCAGGCTCACACCGACGCCGACCTGACCAAGAGCGCGTGCGACGATCCAAACAGCGAGGACGGCCGGATGATCCGCCGCCTCATGCACGACCTGCCGGCGATGCCGGCGACCGGCGCCGTCTGGCGCTCAGGCTCCACCGACGATCAGAAAGGATAGGTGATGTTCGACTGCTCCAAAGACGTACGTGCGTATCACGACCAAGAGGTGACCCTGCCCAAGAGCGAGCAGGACGCCATGCGCGACCGCCGCAACACCAACCGTACGCGGCTGCGTAAAGGTCTGGAAAAGGCGGGCAAGCCCAAGCCGAGCGAGTTCGTCAAGCAGGGCAGCTACGCCATGAAGACGATGTGCCGGGATCCGGACAACGATTACGACATCGATGATGGCGTCTACTTCCACAAGGCCGATCTGGTCGGTGAGCGCGGCGCTGAGATGACCTCGCTCCAAGCGCGCTGGATGGTGCGTGACGCGATCGACGACGGCAAATTCAAGCGGGCTCCCGTGGTCCGGTCGAACTGCGTGCGCGTCCTCTACGAGAAGGGCTACCATGTCGACCTGCCGGTCTATCGCAGGGTCGTCACCGACCCCGCGTTCGGCGAAGAGGTCCATTACGAGCTGGCGGCGAGCAGCGGCTGGAAGCGGTCGGACGCGCGCGACGTTTCTGACTGGTACGAGGATCAGCGAGCGGCCTCGGCCGACGGCATCCAGCTGCGCCGCATCAACCGTGACCTGAAGAAGTACGCCCGCAGCCGCTTCAGTTGGCGCGGCTCTATCCTCAGCGGCTTCGGCATCTCGGTGCTGACGACCGAGAAGTTCAGCGCCAACGACCGCGAGGATCGCGCTCTCTACGACACCATGGTCGCTATCCGCGACCGTCTGAACTGGAACCTGCAAGTGGCCCATCCGGTGACGGCGGGCGACACCATCACCACTGGACCCGACGATGCCAAGGCGCGTTGCTTCCGCGAGAAGCTGACCGAGGCGATCGACACGCTCGCACCGCTCTTCGACGCTGATTGCACGCGCGAGAAGGCGCTCAAATGCTGGGACAAGGTGTTCGCGACGACCTTCTTCAGCGAGCGGCTGGAGTCGGAGCAGCGGGCGTCTGTGGCTGTCCCCGCGATCATCGGATCGGCCGCCCTGTTGAGCGCGACATCGGCGGCGGCGAGTGCGGTCAGCACGGTCGGCGGCGGCCGTCATGCCTAGAGATCTGCTCCCGCTCCGCTGGCGCCAGGCGGCGCTTCTCCTCGAAGTGACCCTGCGCGAGCGGGTGGGAGCGGCGTTTGAACGCCTCGATCGCTATACGATAGCCAGAGACTATCCGGCGCGCGACTGGATCGTCGGCGCATGGCGGATGAGCGTCGCTTTTTCCGACGGGGTCACGCGTCGGATCGATGTTCTAGCCGGTGCTCAATTCCCGACGACGCCGGTCAGGACGGCGCTGGTCGACCATCCTGAAGCGATGACTTGGCCGCATGTCGAGAGCGATGGCGTCCTGTGCCTTTGGCCGAACGCGACAGAGTGGGATCCTGACGATCCTGCCGAGGTGGCGATGGACCTGTTGCACCGCTCGGTACGCCTGATTGAGGAGCTGCTGGAGGGCCGCATCATCGAACGCGACTTCCGCGAGGAGTTTGTCACTTATTGGGGCTACCGCGCGCACGCTCGGGGCGAACGTCTGTTCAGCTTGGTCAGTCCTCGGTCGCCGTCCCGCCCGGTGCGGGTTTGGCGAGGCAAGAGTCTGGAGGTCGTCGGCGAGGACCACGACTCCCTTGAGGATTGGGTGCGTCGTCGCTTCGGCGACAAGACGCCTGTGAAGACCGAGGCGGCCGCCTTTCTGTGGCTCGACGAGCCATTACTGCCTGGGGATTACCCCGAGACAGCCGCCGATATTTACAGCCTGGCCGAGCGGATCGGCGATGACGCGAGGTTGGCGCTCGAAGAGGCGGCGAAGGCGGAGCCGGACGAGGTCCTGGTGCTGTTGGGCGCGGCCGGACGAGGTGGTGCGGCCGCGATCGGGGTGAAGGTTCCGAACCCCAAGCGGCGCAAAGGCCGCCTCCGCGCGCCAGAAGAGCCCTTGTCGGTAGGTTTCCGGCCCCGCCATACCCCTGGGCCCGTCCTACTTGGGAGGTTCTTTGCGGCGGCGCCGATTCTGAGAACACTGGTGCAGCGCGCGGACGGCGACTGGGTCCATGGGCGCGGCCAAGATCTAAGGACCTGTCGTCTGCTCGGCACCACGGCGGTGCTTGTCGGCTGCGGCTCGGTCGGCGCGCCCGTGGCTTGCGCGCTAGCGCAGGCCGGCGTCGGCCGCCTCGTCCTCGTCGATCCCGAGGAGCTAAGCTGGCCGAACGTCGGACGTCATCCACTCGGCGCGACCGCTGTCGGGCGCAACAAGGCCGAGGCCTTGGCCGTTCGGCTTCAGGCCGACTATCCGCATCTCCTGGTCGAGCATCGCCCTCTCGGTCTTCATCAGCTGATCGCGCAGGACGGCGAACTTCTTTCCGCCGCAGATCTGATCGTTGCCGCGACCGGAAACTGGGTTGCCGAAAGTGCGCTCAATCGCTGGCATCTCAGCCAGGCGCGTGCGATGCCCATCGTCTACGGGTGGACGGAGGCGCACGCCTGCGCCGGCCACGCGGTCGCAATCGGCAGGACCGATGGCTGCCTGCAATGTCACATCGGGCGCACCGGTGCGCCGGACTTCACGGTGGTCGAGTGGCCGGTTGGCGCCGAGCCCACCTTGGAAGAGCCGGCCTGCGGCGCGCACTATCAGCCTTACGGACCGATCGAACTTGCCTTCGTCACCGCCATGATTTCGGAGGTGGCGCTCGACTGCCTCTTGGATCCGCCGGAGGCCTCCTTCAGTCGGGTCGTCGTCGCCGCACCGCGTCGCTTTGAAGCGCTCGGTGGGCAGCTGACGCCCGCTTGGCGGTCCGAGTTTGGGATAGGCAACGGCGGTTCTCGCACCGTTGATCGTCCTTGGACCGCAGCAGCATGTGCGACCTGCGGGCCCGAAAGGCTGGATGAAGCGGTTTGAGCGCGTACCACGCCAGACGCTGATAATCGTGCGCCGGATAGAGTGTGGGGTGGTCGATTCCGATTGGGCCGCTCGTAGCTCTACGCTGAGTCGAACGTCCGGTTTGGGTTGCGATCGGCCACGGTCGCTTTGGCCGGAAAGGCGACTATAGGCACAGCGCCATTGCTGTCGCAGCACGATCAGAAAAGTAGTCACAGGCGTGTGACGAAGTAACGGCCGAGTGCGCTGTCAGGACTAAAAGTTTTCCTATAGTAGATGGGAATGCTCTCCGAGCCGATCAACTGCTCAAGACCATTAAGAAACCTCTAAGACAGTCGGCCTTTCAAACTGATGCCGTTACCGCCGTGCATCTCCAACCTTCCTACATTACCTCGAAAGCTGACCTCTCTACTTTCGGATTCTTGCTGTCCCTGCGGTAACCGAAAATTCCGCCGTCCTGCGATATCTTTACACCCAATCCCAATAAAGCAAGCTGCTTGGCGGCGGCGGTTCGGCCGCCGCTGGTGCTTCCACCCTTGATCCTCAGGATTGCCCCGACGGCGACAACATTGCCTTCGTGATCGATCACCGTTGCCCCATCAATCGCCGACAGCTCTTGGCGAAGCGTTCGATCAAGCGCGTGAAATTTCTTCCCGTTGACAATGCGCGCGATTGCTTTCGCTTTGTCAGAAAGGCCCTTGGACAGCCAATCTGTCTCTGCAATCATGTCTTGAGCCAACCTCATGCTGCCCGCGGCGATCACGCCAATACAGGCGCCTGTCCGCGCGAAAGACGCGTCCAACGCGGTTTCGTAAATCGCTTTTCTGATGTCCTCGTCTTTTGGCACGCCCATCTGTCGAATGATCGGCCCATGCGTCAGAAAGTGCCAGTTGCTCCCCCTTCGCGCGAACAATAGCTGGCCATCCCGAAAGATAAGGATTTCGCCGAGCCGGTTTAGAACAACTGCAATCCGACCCGTTCCACCCGCGGTCCACGCAGCAATCGCCGAGTGTCGCCAAGGGCAGTATCCTCTTGCCGAGGGTGTTGCATCAAGGACCACGTGCCCCGTAAAGTTAAGGTGCTTCGAAAGCGTGAGCATCGTATCGAAGCCATTTGACAGGACCGCGAAGAAGTCCTCTTTCGCAATATTGGCAAGTGGCAGGAATTTGGCTCCCCGGATGGCGGGATCAATCCCGATCGCGCTGGCGATAGGGGCTCCTTCATACAGGCGCGTAGCCCAATGCGCTTGTTGATCTATGACAGTCAACAGGTTTACGCCTTCACCCGGTTCTGCTGTTGCCTCCGCGACCACGCGACGCTGAAAGGTCGAGAGAAGATCGTCCTTCAGTGGACCTTTCAGTTCGTCGGACATCTTTTCTAGAACGTCGACGAAAGCTTCGACAACACGCTTCTCTCGGGCCGGATCTGAATCAGCTGCAAAAGGCTGATCGCGACGGACTACAAGGCGGTACTGATCCGAGCGGTTTACCTTGAACGCGATTGACTGCGTTGTCTTAGGGTCAGGACCCATTGATTTTGCGACTGCGGTATGATTCAGCCTCCGCAAGGAGACTGATCGATGAGCAATCTTTTCTGGCTGACGGACGCGCAGAT
>JAANMY010001573.1_pt1 | contig 24974 bp, 26 predicted proteins | sample 7279691 | NCBI WGS metagenome assembly JAANMY01 (sample SAMN14094543, study PRJNA606508) | bioreactor metagenome | isolation source: A lab-scale SPAN reactor treating ammonium-rich wastewater day 388 | place: Ireland: Galway | collected 2018-02-07
TCGAGGGTTCGAATCCCTCACTCTCCGCCAGACGTCGTATTCATGGTGTTGACGCGATCCGCGGCTTTCACCATAATCCCGCTTCTGCCACGCGCCCGTAGCTCAGTTGGATAGAGCACCAGGCTACGAACTTGGGGGTCGGAGGTTCGAATCCTTCCGGGCGCGCCATCAGAGAGAAAAGCCAACCTCGCGGTTGGCTTTTTTGTTGCGACGATGCGCCCGTCGGATTTCCAGCCCGTCGCAGCGCGACGGGCGTTCACCGGCGCGCGAAGCGATGCTTCGCAAGCCGCGCCGGACTCACCCTTCCGGGCGCGCCATCAGAATGAAAAGCCAACCTCGCGGTTGGCTTCTTGTGCCTGCGAAGAAAGCCAGCTGCCCGCCTGGCCGTCATCATCCCCATAAAACAAAAACCCGCCGCATCGGCTGCGACGGGTTTGTCCTCGGCTGCATCGTTCGATCAGACGAACGGATCGAACGGATCCTGCAGCACGATGTTGGCATCACGGTCCGGGCCCGTGGACACGATCGCCAACGGGCACTCCGCCAGTTCCTCCAGCGCGCGCAGGTAGGCACGTGCGGCGGGCGGCAGCTTCTCCCACTCGGTGATGCCGGCGGTGGACTCCTGCCAGCCCGGGAACTCCAGGTAGACCGGCGTGCATTCCTCCCAGCCCTTGGCGTCCAGCGGCGCGTATTCGGTGCGCTTGCCACGGTATTCGTAGGCGATGCACATCTTCAGCGTCTCCATCCCGTCGAGGATATCGAGCTTGGTGATGCACAGGCCGCTGATGCCGTTGATGGCCACCGCGCGCTTGAGCGCGACGATGTCCATCCAGCCGCAGCGGCGCGGACGCCCGGTGGTGGCCCCATATTCCTGGCCGCGGTCGCGGATGCCCTGCCCCACGTCGTCGTGCAGTTCGGTCGGGAACGGACCGCCGCCCACGCGCGTGGCGTAGGCCTTGGCGATGCCGAGCACGTAGTCGATGGCGTCCGCGCCGACACCGGTGCCGGCCATCGCGCCACCGATCGTGGTGTTCGACGAGGTGACGTAGGGATAGGTGCCGTGGTCGATGTCGAGCAGCGAGCCCTGCGCGCCCTCGAACAGCACCCGCTTCCCGGCCTTGCGCAGGTCATGGAGGATGCCGGCCACGTCGGCCTTCATCGGCTCGACGTATTCGCCGAAGGCCAGTGCCTCGTCCAGCGTCTGCTGGAAGTCGACCGGATCGACCTTCAGGTACTGGGTCAGCACGAAGTTGTGGTAGTCGAGCGCGACGCGCAGCTTCTCCGCCAGTTCATCCGGATAATGCAGGTCGGCGACGCGGATGCCGCGACGCGCCACCTTGTCCTCGTAGGCCGGGCCGATGCCACGGCCGGTGGTGCCGATGGCGGACTTGCCGGCCGCCTTCTCGCGCGCCTGGTCCAGGGCGATGTGGTACGGCATGATCAAGGGCGTCGCCGGGCTGATCTTGAGGCGCGAGCGCACTTCCACGCCGTTGCCTTCCAGTTCGGCGATTTCCTTCTGCAGCGCGCCCGGGTGCAGGACCACGCCGTTGCCGATCAGGCACAGCGCGTCGTCGCGCAGGATGCCGGACGGGATCAGGTGGAGGACGGTCTTCTTGCCGCCGATGACCAGCGTGTGGCCGGCGTTGTGACCGCCCTGGAAGCGCACCACCGCGCCGATGTCCTGCGTCAGCAGGTCGACGATCTTGCCCTTGCCTTCATCGCCCCATTGGGCACCCAGAACAACAACCGACTGACCCATTTCCGTGCTCCAGACGTGGAAAAAGCCGGCGGGGGAACGTCCCCGGCCGGCTTTTCCAAATGATACCGATGGCGGCCGGCCTTGACCAGCCGCCGGGTTCAGCGGTCGTTGCGCAGGTATTGCAGGAAGGGATCGTTGCGGTCCAGCACGATCACCGAATCGCTGCCCTTGAACGAGGCGCGGTAGGCCTCCAGGCTGCGCTGGAAGGCATAGAAGCCGGCATCCTTCTGCGCCGCGCCGGCGTACAGGCGCGCAGCCTCGGCATCGCCCTCGCCCCGCAGTTTCTGGGCGTCGCGTTCGGCCTCGGACACGATCACCGTGCGGTCGCGGTCGGCCTGGGCGCGGATCTGCCGGGCCTGCTCCTCGCCCTCGGCGCGCAGGCGGCTGGCGACCTGCTGGCGCTGGGCGCGCATGCGGTTGTAGACGTCGCCGATCACGTCGCTGTCGGTCGGCAACTCGATCTGCTTCAGCCGCAGGTCGATGATGCGGACACCCACGTTCTTCGCGCCCTGGTTGATGATGTCGAGCTGCTGGCGGGTCACTTCGCCGCGGTTGCCGGACACCACTTCCTTCAACGTACGCGAGTTGATCTCGTTGCGCAGCGCGTCCTTGATGATCGGCGCGAGGCGCTGCACGGCCACGCTTTCATCACCGTTGGTCGCGCGGTAGAAGGCACTGGCGTTCTCGATCATGCCGAGGGCGAAGAAGTCGACGCTCAGGTCCTTGCGCTCCGAATCCAGGTAGCGCTCCGGCGTAGCGTCCAGCACCTGCAGGCGGCGGTCGAAGATGCGCGCACTCTCGATCAGCGGCACCTTGAAATGCAGGCCCGGACCGATGTCGGCGCGGTTGACGCGACCGAGGTTGAGCACGATGGCGGTCTGCCCTTCGCGGACGATGTAGAAGGAGCCCGTGGCCAGCAGCAGCGCGACCACGACCAGGGGCAGGATGCGCGGGACAAATCCGTTCATGTCGATCACCTCCCTTCCGAGCCGGAGCGCGGCTGGCGCGCAGGACGCGGCGTGTTGTCGGCCTGTTGCACGGCTTCGGCGGCGGCCTCGACCGGCACCACCGGCGACACGGCGCTCGATGCGGGCGCGGCCTGCACCTCGCCCTTGCCGGCCATCGGCACGTAGATCAGCTGGCGGCTGTCACCACCGACGATGGTGCGGTTCTCGGCCAGCACCTCCTGCACCGTTTCCAGCCACAGGCGCTTGCGGGTGACTTCCGGGGCCGACTTGTATTCGTCGACCAGCAGGCTGAAACGCTGGGCATCGCCGGTGGCGCGGGCGATCTTCGCGGTCTTGTAGCCCTCGGCCTGGGTGCGGATGCTGGCCGCCTGGCCGCGCGCTTCCGGCACCACCTGGGCGGCGTAGGCACGCGCTTCGCTGATCACGCGGTCGCGGTCCTGGCTGGCGCTGTTGACGTCGTCGAAGGCCGGCTTCACTTCATCCGGCGGACGCGCGTTCTGCAGGTTGAGCTCGGTCACGACGATGCCGGTGCGGTAGGCATCGAGCGACTTCTGCAGCTGTTCACGCGCCGACACGGCCAGCGCGTTGCGTGCGCCGAGCACGGTGTCGAGGGTGGCGCGGCCGACCTGCTCGCGCACGTTGCTGAGCGCGGCCTGTTCCAGCACCTTGTCGGCATCGCGGGTGCCGAACAGGTACTTGAGCGGATCGCCGACGCGGTACTGCACGTTGATCTGGACTTCGACGATGTTCTCGTCGCTGGTCAGCACCGGCACGGTGGTGTCGAAGGTCTTGATCGAGGTCGCATCGACCTTGGTGACCGTCTCGATCGGCCACGGCAGCTTGAAGTTGGGGCCCGGCTGCATGACGCGGGCGAACTGGCCGAAGCGCAGCACCACGCCGCGCTGCTGTTCGGCCACCAGCACGAAGGTCGAGAACAGCAGCCACAAGGCCAGCGCGATGGCGACCCAGCGCAACGGCGAACCGCCATCGAACAGATCCCTGAAGCGGGCCAGCAGGCCATCGAGCGGGTTGCGTCCGCCGCCGCCGGATGAGCGGGGAATGCGAGGCGGAAGGTCGCGTCCGCCGTCTCCGGGTTTGTTCCAGGCCATGCCTGCTCCGTCTGGGCCCGTGCCGTGGCGGGATGCCGTCGCGCGGGCGGAAGAATCTCGATTCTAGCGGGCGCCGCGCCGGGCGTCCGCCCGATTCAGATGGGGTCGCCTTCGTCCTCAGGCAAGAGGGCCCGCAATCCCGCGGCGTGCGGGTCGGCCAGCAGGCGCCGCGCATCGCTTTCCGGCAGGTCGATGTCGAGCCGCCAGCCGTCCTCGTCATGCGATTCGGCGCGGATCGCGCCCAGCCCGTGCAACTGCGACCGCAGCCGCGCGGCATCGCTCGGCAGGCGCAGCGTGGTGGTGATGCGACGCATGCCGAACAGCTGCGCCAGGCCTTCGCGGAGTCCATCGAGGCCCAGTGAATCGCGCGCCGACACCCAGGCGCGCGGCCGCGTGTCCTCGCCGCGCTCGAAGCGCGGCACGATCTGCTCCAGCCGGTCGATCTTGTTGTAGACCAGCACCTGCGGCAGGTCGCCGGCGCCGATCTCTTCCAGCACCGCATCGACCTGGCCGATGCGCTCCTCGCGCAGCGGATCCGCGGCATCGACCACGTGCAGCAGCAGGTCGGCCTCACGTGCCTCCGACAGGGTGGAACGGAACGCGGCGACGAGTTCGTGCGGCAGGTCGCGCACGAAGCCGACGGTATCGGCCAGCAACGCATGCCCGCCCGGCAGGTCGATCCGGCGCACGGTCGGGTCCAGCGTGGCGAACAGCTGGTCGGCGGCATAGGCCTGTGCGCCGGTCAGCGCGTTGAACAGCGTCGACTTGCCGGCATTCGTGTAACCGACCAGCGCGATCCTCGGCAGCGCACTGCGCACGCGCGAGCGACGCATCTGGGTACGCTGCACTTCCACCTTCTCCAGCCGTTTCTGCAATTGCTCGACGCGCTTCTGCAGCAGGCGGCGGTCGGTTTCCAGCTGGGTTTCACCCGGGCCGCGCAGGCCGATGGAGCCGCCACGCTGGCGTTCCAGATGGGTCCAACCGCGCACCAGCCGCGTGGCGAGGTGCTTGAGCTGGGCCAGTTCCACCTGCAGCTTGCCTTCGTGCGAATGCGCGCGCTGGGCGAAGATGTCGAGGATCAGCCCGGTGCGGTCGACGACGCGACGCTCCAGCAGCTTCTCCAGATTGCGTTCCTGGCCGGGGGAAAGCTGATGGTTGACCAGGATGAGGTCGGCGCCCACCGCATCCGCGGCCGCCTTCACTTCCTCCAGCTTGCCGCTGCCGATCAGCGTGGCCGGATTGGGCTTGTCGATGCGCGCGGTGGCGACGTGCAACACCTGCGCGCCGGCGGAGCGCGCCAGCTCGGCGAACTCCTCCATCACCTCGTCTTCGGGCGCACCGCCGCGATGCGGCTGGATCAGCAGGGCGTTCTCGCCCTTCTTCGAACGATCGAACAGTTCCACCGGTCAGTTTCCCGCCTGTTGCGCGACGCGGTGGAACGCAAGCGTTTCCCGCATCAGTCGTCGATCTGGGCGACGGCCATCTCGCCGTCTTCGCCATTGGATTGCACGTAGCCACCGCCCGGCCCCACGCGCACGTTGCGCGCCGGCACCACGGTGGAAATGGCGTGCTTGTAGACCATCTGGCTCACGGTATTGCGCAGCAGGACCACGAACTGGTCGAACGATTCGATCGTCCCCTGCAGCTTGATGCCGTTGACCAGGTAGACGGACACCGGCACGCGCTCGCGGCGCAGCGCGTTGAGGAAGGGATCCTGCAAGGATTGGGCTTTCGACACGTCTGTCCCCTTTTTCTTGTTTGTTGTTGTTCTGATGTCGCCAATGCCGGCCCTCACCCGGCCGGACGCCCGAGTTTAGCGCAGCGCCGGGATCAGGCGGGCAGGAAGCGTTCGGCGGCCTCGCGCAGGCGTGCGGTTCCGCGATGCGGGTCGAACCACAGCGCATCGTGGCGCCCGCGCAGCCAGGTCAGCTGGCGCTTGGCCAGTTGCCGCGTGGCGAAGATCGCGCGGTCGCGGAACGTGGCCGCATCGAACACGCCATCGAGATATTCCCAGGCCTGCCGGTAACCCACCGCGCGGATCGCCGGCAGGTCGAGCGGCGCGGGATGGTCGCGCAGCCGGGGCAGCTCACGCAGGGCGCGCACCTCGTCGAGGAAACCGGCGTCGAGCATCGCGTCGAAGCGTATTTCGATGCGCCGGTGCAGCTCGGCACGATCGTCCGGCACCAGCACCAGCTTCAGCACTTTCGCCGGCAATCGTGGCGCGTTCGCGCCTTCGCGCTGCCAGTGCGAGATCGGCTTGCCGCTCAGGCGCCAGACTTCCAGCGCGCGCTGGATGCGTTGCGGATCGGTGGCATGGATGCGCGAGGCGGCGTCGGGATCCACCTTCGCCAGTTCCGCGTGCAGGGCCGGCCAGCCGCGTTCCGCCGCTTCCTCGGCGATCGATGCGCGCACACCGGCATCGGCTTCGGGCATCGGCGCCAGGCCATTCAACAACGCGTGGAAGTACAAGCCGGTGCCCCCGGCGAGGATCGGCAAGCGCCCGCGTGCGAGGATGTCGTCGATCGCTGCCCGCGCGTCGGCCGCGAACTCAGCCGCCGAATACGCCTGCCACGGCTCGCGCAGGTCGATCAGGTGATGCGGGATGGTGGCGCGCTCGGCCGCGCTCGGCTTGGCCGCACCGATGTCGAGGCGGCGATAGACCAGCGCCGAATCGACGCTGACGATCTCGCCGCCGAAGCGTTCCGCGAGTTCCAGCGCGAACGCGGTCTTGCCCGACGCCGTCGGGCCCATCACCGCGATCGCGGGCGAGCGGCGATCGGCCGGCATCAATACCCCGTCTGCGCGAGCTCCGCGCGGACCGCGTCGTGCGTCGCCAGCACTTCACGCGAAGGTGCGCGCGTGGCCAGGCTCACCCCGACCACCGCCAGTGTGCCGATGATGAAGCCGGGCACGATCTCGTACAGCGCGCTGCCGGCGACCTGCTTCCACAGGATCACCGTGGCCGCACCGGCGACGATGCCGGCCAGTGCGCCCCAGCCGTTCATGCGCCGCCAGAACAGCGACAACAGAACGACCGGGCCGAAGGCCGCGCCGAATCCCGCCCACGCGTAGCTCACCAGGCCGAGCACGCGACTGTCGGGGTCACGCGCGATGAAGATCGCGACCAGCGCGACCAGCGCCACCATCGCGCGGCCGAACCAGACCAGTTCGCGCTCGCCGGCCTGCGGCCGCACGAAGCCGCGATAGAAGTCCTCGGTGAGCGCGCTGGCGCAGACCAGCAGCTGGCAGGACAGCGTGCTCATCACGGCGGCGAGGATCGCCGAAAGCAGCACGCCGGCGATCCAAGGGTTGAACAGCAGCTCCGCCAGCACGATGAACACGCGCTCCGGATTTGCTGTGACCGGCCCCGCCTGCTGCGGATGCGCCTCGAAATAGCTGATGCCGAAGAAGCCGACGAGGATTGCGCCGAGCAGGCACAGGATCATCCACGTCATGCCGATGCGCCGTGCCTGCGGGATCGTCCTGACGCTTTCGGCCGCCATGAAGCGCGCCAGGATGTGCGGCTGCCCGAAGTAACCCAGCCCCCACGCCAGCGCGGAAACCACCGCGATGAAGCCGCCCTTGCCCACCCATGACAGCTTGAGCGCATCGCTGCGCTCGATGATGGCCAGGCTTTCCGCCGGCCCGCCCACCGCCGCCATGACGATGATGGGCGTGAGGATCAGCGCGAAGATCATCAGCGTGGCCTGCACGGTGTCGGTCCAGCTCACCGCGAGGAAGCCGCCGATCAGCGTGTAGGCGATGGTCGCCGCCGCGCCCCACCACAGCGCCTGCGCGTAGGGCAGCCCGAACACGCTCTCGAACAGGCGCGCGCCGGCCACGATGCCACTGGCGGCATACAGCGCGAAGAACACCAGGATCACCAGCGCCGACACCACGCGCAGCAGCTTCCCGTTATCGCCGAATCGGGTGGTGAAATAGTCCGGCAGGGTCAGCGCGTCGGCGCTGCGTTCCGTGTACAGCCGCAGCGGCCCGGCCACGAAGCGCCAGTTGAGATAGGCGCCGATCACCAGGCCAATCGCGATCCACGCCTCGGACAGGCCGGTGAGATACAGCGCGCCCGGCAAGCCCATCAGCAGCCAGCCGCTCATGTCCGATGCGCCGGCGGAGAGCGCGGTGACATACCCGCCCAGCGAGCGCCCGCCGAGGATGTAGTCGTCGAAATCGCGCGTGCGCCACCAGGCGATGAAGCCGATGGCGACCATCGCCAGCAGGTAGAAACCGAAGGTGATCAGCAGCGGCGTGCTGGCGGTCATGCGCGAATCCCCGGGAGACGATGCCGCGAGTGTACCCGCCGACCGCCCAGCGCTATTCCGGCCAGACGATGGCCGGCGGCGGCCGCTCCACACGCGGCGCGGGCACCGCGGCGACCGCTTCCCACACCTTCAACGCATCCACCGTCGCGGCGACATCGTGCACGCGGACCAGCTTGGCGCCGTTCTGCGCGGCGATCACATGCGCGGCCACCGAGCCATGCACGCGTTCGCTTGGCACGCCCCGCCCGGTCAGGTCGCCGATGATGCGCTTGCGCGACAGGCCGGCCAGTACCGGCACGCCCAGCTCGGTGAAGCGCTGCAGCCGCGCCAGCAATTCGAGGTTGTGCGCGGCGGTCTTGCCGAAGCCGAAGCCGGGATCGACCAGCAATTTCTTCTTGTCGATGCCGGCCATCTCGCAGGCGAAGATGCGTTCGGCCAGGAAGCGGTGCACCTCGCCGACCACGTCGTCGTACTCGGGCGCGGCCTGCATCGAACGCGGCTCGCCGAGCATGTGCATCAGCACCACCGGCACGCCGAGTTCCGAAGCCGCATCCAGCGCACCCTCGCGACGCAGGGCATGGACGTCGTTGATCATGCCGGCGCCCGCGGCCACCGCCGCGCGCATCACGTCCGGCTTGGACGTGTCGATGCTGATCGGGACTACGACGCGCGCGGCCAGCGCCTCGATCACCGGGATGACGCGACGCAACTCTTCCTCGACCGGCACTTCATCGGCACCCGGACGGGTGGACTCACCGCCAATGTCGAGCACGTCGGCGCCCGCTTCCACCAGCGCGAATGCATGGGCGATGGCGGCCGCGGTCGAGCCATGCTCGCCACCGTCCGAAAAGGAATCCGGGGTGACGTTGACGATGCCCATCACGCGGCAACGGTCCAGCTTCAGTACGCGGCCGGCGCAATCGATCCGCGGCGAGGTGTCGAACATCAGCGGGTCTCCATGTGGGCATCGGGATGCCGGTCCGGCACCAGGTTGAGTTGCACGCCCTGCTCCAGCCACGCCTTCGCCCCGGCCAGCACCAGCGCGAAGCCTTCGGTGCTGTCGCGGACCTGGGCCAGCACCGCATCGCCATCGCCTAGGAATCCGGTGTGTTCGATCTCGACGAAGGTCGCCGCTTCATCACGGGGGGTGAGGCGCCAAGTCACGATGCCGGCGTCATCGCCTTCGCCCCAGCGCAGTTTCAGCAGATGGGGCGCGCCGATTTCAAGCACTTTCACGGCACTCTCGACGCCGTACCAGGACCAGCGCCAATGCGCACGCTGGCCGACTTCGTGTAGCAGGGCACTGCCTTCGCTGAACCAGAACTTCGAGGTGATCGCTGGGTCGGTGAACGCGGCGAAGACCTCCGCAACGGGACGGCGGATCAGCATCGCGGCCTGGGCGGTCGGGTTGTCCATCGGGGCAGCGTAAACCAGCGCCGGCCGCAAACGAAACGGGCGACATCGCTGCCGCCCGTTCGCATCGTTACTGCCGTTGGATCAGACGCTGGGCGCCTGCACGCCCCCGAGGTTGATCGGCTTCGGTTCTTCCGTCGCCGGACCGCCCGGCGACCAGCCGGCCGGCGGCGGCGGTTCGCGGCCTTCCATGATCGCGTCGATCTGCGGGCCGTCGATGGTCTCGTACTTCAACAGCAGCTTCGCCATCGCGTGCAGCTTGTCGTTGTGCTCGGTCAGGATCTGCGTCGTGCGGGCATAGGCCCGGTCGAGGATGCCGCGCACCACCACGTCGATCTTGCGCGCGGTCTCGTCCGACACATGCTTGGTCTGCGACACCGAGCGGCCAAGGAAGACCTCTTCCTCGTCCTCGGCGTAGGTGATAGGGCCGAGTTCGTCGGACAGGCCCCACTTCGTCACCATGTTGCGCGCCATCTTGGTCGCGCGCTCGATGTCGTTCGATGCGCCCGTGGTCACCTTGTCGGCACCGAAGATCAACTCCTCCGCCACGCGGCCGCCATAGAGCGAGGCCAGCTGCGATTCGATCGCCACCTTGTTGAGCGAGTACTTGTCGCCTTCCGGCAGGTACATCGTGACGCCCAGCGCGCGGCCGCGCGGGATGATGGTGACCTTGTAGACCGGATCGTGCTCGGGAACCATGCGCCCGACGATCGCGTGGCCGGCCTCGTGGTAGGCGGTGAGCGTCTTTTCCTCCTCGCTCATGGCCATCGAACGGCGCTCGGCGCCCATCAGGATCTTGTCGCGCGCCTTGTCGAAGTGGTCCATGCGCACCGACTTGGCGTTCTCGCGCGCGGCGAACAGGGCCGCCTCGTTGACCAGGTTGGCGAGGTCGGCACCGGAGAAGCCCGGCGTGCCGCGCGCGACGATCATCGGCTGGACGTCGTCGGCCAGCGGCACCTTGCGCATGTGCACGCGCAGGATCTGCTCGCGACCCTTCACGTCGGGCAGGCCCACCACCACCTGGCGGTCGAAGCGGCCCGGGCGCAGCAGCGCCGGATCGAGCACGTCGGGGCGGTTGGTCGCGGCGATCACGATCACGCCCTCGCCGCCCTCGAAGCCATCCATCTCGACCAGCAGCTGGTTGAGCGTCTGTTCGCGCTCGTCGTGGCCGCCGCCGAGGCCGGCGCCGCGGTGGCGACCGACGGCGTCGATCTCGTCGATGAAGATGATGCACGGCGCCTGCTTCTTGGCCTGCTCGAACATGTCACGCACGCGGCTGGCACCGACGCCGACGAACATCTCGACGAAGTCGGAACCGGAAATCGAGAAGAACGGCACGCGCGCTTCGCCGGCGATGGCCTTGGCCAGCAGCGTCTTGCCGGTGCCGGGCGGGCCGACCATCAGCACGCCGCGCGGGATCTTGCCGCCCAGCTTCTGGAACTTGGAGGGATCGCGCAGGAACTCGACCAGCTCGGAGACCTCCTCCTTCGCCTCGTCGCACCCCGCCACGTCGGCGAAGGTGACCTTGGTCTGGTCCTCGTTGAGCAGTTTGGCGCGCGACTTGCCGAACGACATCGCGCCCTTGCTGCCGCCCTGCTGCATCTGCCGCATCATGTAGATCCAGATACCGATGAACAACGCCATCGGCAGCAGGTTGATCAGCAGGCTGAGCAGGATGCCGCGACCCGAGGACGCCGGCTCCTGGCTGATCTCGACCTTGTGGTTGATGAGGTCGTCCATCAGGCGATCGTCGCGCGGGGCGATGGTCGTGCCCTTGGTGTTGTCCTTGCGCTCGAACTGGATGGTGCGGCCGTCGTCGGCGATGTCGACCTTGCGGATGCGGTCGTTGCGCACGGAATCGACGAATTCCGAATACAGCACGTTGCCGCTGCTACCGCCGGTGCGCGGGCTGAAGCCCTGGAACACCATCATCAGCACGATGGCGACCGTCACCCACAGCAGCATGTTCTTCATCAGGTCTTTCATCACGTCTCCGGGGCATGGCCCCAAGCCGGGCTACTTCTTCATCTGCGCCAGCTTGCCCTGGGCCAGCGCATAAACCTCGTTGGAGCGGCGGCGCGAAGCCGCGGGTTTGCGGATCGCCACCTTGGTGTAGCGGCGGCGCAGGTCGCGCACGTAATCGTCGAAACCCACGCCCTGGAACAGCTTGATCAGGAAATCGCCCCCGGTGCGGAGATGGTCGTCGGCGAACGCCATCGCCAACTCCGACAGGTGCATGGCCCGGGCCTGGTCGACCTGGTCCACTCCACTCATATTGGGGGCCATGTCCGACAACACAAGATCGACCGGCGCGCCGCCGAGCATCGTCTCCAGCTGGGATAAGACGGCATCCTCCCTGAAATCCCCATGAAGGAAGTCGACGCCGGCCAGCGTCGGCATGTCGAGGATGTCGGAGGCGATCACCCGCCCGCTGTCGCCCAACTGCTGCCGGACCCACTGCGACCAGCCCCCCGGCGCCGCGCCCAGGTCCACCACGACCATGCCGGGCTTGAGCAGCCTGTCGCGCTCGACCAGCTCCTCCAGCTTGTAGGCGGCACGCGAACGCATCCCCTCCGCCTGCGCCTTCTTGACGTAGGGATCGGAGAAATGCTCCTTGAGCCAGCGCTGGCTGGATTTGCTGCGGGACATGGCGGCGGAATGCGTCCGTTCGGCGGGAAGGACGGGGCCTGCATGATACCCTGAGGCCTGCTTCCCCCCTTCCCCAGACACTGCATGACCAACCCTCCGCTCACTTCCGCCCAGACCCGTTTCCTGCGGGGGCAGGCGCATGGCCTGAAGGCCCTGCTGCAGGTCGGTGGCAAGGGCGTCGGCGATGCGCTTCTGGCCGAGCTGAACCAGCTGCTGGAGGACCACGAGCTGGTCAAGGTGAAGGTGGGTGCGGAAGACCGCGAAGCCCGCGACGCGATGATCGCGCTGCTCGCCGACCGCGCCGCCGCCGAGATCGTTCAGCGCATCGGCCACACGGTGGTGCTCTACCGCGCGTCCAAGGACAAGCGCAGGATCGTCCTGCCGCGCGCCTGAGGCTGTCGGCAATGCAGCTGGTCGAGGAAAAACCCGACTTCGAATTCTTCCTCCGCGGCGCCGACGGCCAGTCCGCGCGGGTGAACGAGCGGACGCTGACTGCCAGCTTCATCATCGCGCCCAACCAATTGGTCGAAGACTGGTTGCCGCGCGATATCGCCACGCTGGATGCCGATGCCATGCAACCCGTGATGGCGCTTGAACCGGAAGTGGTGATCCTCGGCACCGGCGGCCAGCAGGCGTTCCCGCACCCCGAAGTCATGGCCGCCTGCCTGCAACGCGGCATCGGCATCGAATGCATGGCGAATGCCGCCGCCGCGCGCACCTACGACGTGCTGGCCGGCGAAGGCCGTCGCGTGGTTGCGGCCTTCCTGCTGCCGGGCTGAGCCGGCATTCCCAAGATTACTTCCGCGGCAGGTACAGCAGCGGATCGACCGGCTTGCCGTTGAGGCGGACGAGCCCGAATGACCGCAGTCCATCGGACTGCATGAGGGCGAGCGCCCGTCGCGCTGCGACGGGCCGGGGATCCGCCGCCGGGCCGCCTCTGCGTTGATTACTTCCGCGGCAGGTACAGCAGCGGATCGACCGGCTTGCCGTTGAGGCGGATCTCGAAATGCAGCATGTTGCGCGGCGCGCCGGTGCTGCCCATCTCGCCGATCTGCTGGCCGGCCTTGACCACCCCGCCCTCGTTGACGAGGCGCTTGCGGTTGTGGCCGTAGGCGGAAAGCCACTGGTCGTTGTGCTTGACGATGATCAGCTCGCCGTAGCCGACCAGGCCCGAACCCGAATACACCACGGTGCCATCGGCCGCGGCGCGGACGGGGACACCTGCATCGCCGGCGATGTCGATGCCCTGCCGGGTCGGGTTGCCCGACTGGTAGGTGTTGACGACCGTGCCGTCGGCCGGCCAGCGCCAGGCCAGGCTGGCGACCGGGGCCACCACCGAAGGCGGCGGCGCGGTCGGGCGCGTCGGCACCGGTTTAACCGGCGTGCGCGCGGGCGGGATGGTCGCCACGCTGCCGCCCGGATACAGGCGCAGGCGCTGGCCGGGGTGGATGATGTACGGCGGCGGGATGTTGTTCCACAGCGCCAGGTCGAGCGCGGTGATGCCGTTGCTGGTGGCGATGCGGTAGACCGTGTCGCCCTTCTGCACCACCTGCGTGGCGCCGTATTTGGGCTGCGAGACGCGCACCGGCGAACTGCCGGCCGGGCGCGGGGCGCTCGACGGGGCGGAAGCGCCTCCGGTACGCACCACGCTGCTGCTGCAACCTGCGGCGAGCATCGCGGTGCCCGCCATCGCCATCAAGATGTTCGTCGTGCCGCGATTCATTCGCTCAAGCCTTCCAGATGAGGTAACCGACCAGCGCCGCCAGGAGCGCCAGCGCCACCCAGCCTATCGGTTCGATGTAACGGTGGAGTGCACGCTCGGCGCGTTCGCCGCCCAGGCGGATCGCCAGCGCGATCAGGAACACGCGCTTGCCGCGCCCGACCAGCATGCTGGCCAGGAAAGGCAGCATCGGCACGCCGACGATGCCGGACGCCCACGTGAACACCTTCATCGGGATCGGCGAAAAGCCGGCCAACACCAGGAACCAGAACACCGACCACGGCGATACCGCCGACTTTGCCTGGACCACCGCGATGCCCTGCTCGATCTTGTCGAGCATGTGCAGCGAAGCGAGTGCCGGCTTCAGCGCCTCGAACGCGTGGTGGCCGAGGTAATAGCCGATCACCGCGCCCGCCATCGAGGCCGCCAGGCTCACGCCGGCGAACCAGAAGCCGCGCTTCGGCTGGGCCAGGCACATCGGCGCCAGCATGGTTTCGGGCGGAATCGGGAAGAAGATCGCCTCGATGAAGCTCAGCCCCGCCAGCAGCCAGGTGGCGTTGCGGTGCCGCGCCCAGCGCAGGGTGCGTTCGTAGATCGGGCCGAAAATCTTCATGCGTCTTGGGCTGCCTTCATCCGTCGATGATGCCGGCCAGCAACGGGACGAAGCTGACCGGCGCGAGATTGAGTTGTTCGATGCCGCCATCGGCCGACTTGCGCAGGCGCAGCAGCTGGCCGTTCACGGGTGCGACGAGGGTGCCACCGGGCGCGAGCTGGTCCACCAGCGCCGGCTCCAGCGCGGCGGCGCCGGCGGTGACCACGATGGCATCGAAGGGCGCGTGTTCGGCCCAGCCGACGCGGCCGTCGTCGTGGCGGCTGCGGATCTCCATGCCCAGCTTGCGGAAGCGCTTGCGGGCGCCGCGCAGCAGGTCGCCGATGCGCTCCACCGTGTACACCTGCAGGCCGAGCGCGGCCAGCATCGCGGCCTGGTAGCCGGAGCCGGTGCCGATCTCCAGCACGGTCCTAGGCTGCGTCTCCAGCACGGCCTCGGTCATCTTCGCCACCACCCACGGCTGCGAGATGGTCTGGCCGTGGCCGATCGGCAGCGCGGTGTCCTCATAGGCACGGGCGGCCAGCGCTTCATCGACGAACAGATGACGCGGCAACGTGCGCACCGCCGACAACACGCGTTCGTCGTGCACGCCCTGTTCGCGCAGGCGCTCGATCAGCCGGTCGCGCACGCGCTGGCCGGTCATGCCGAGGCCGAGCGCTTCGGGTTGCAGGCGCATCCGCTGGATCATGGCTGGCCGAACCCCTGCACCCAGCTCGCCACCTGTTCCAGCGCCTGGTAGCGGGTCAGGTCGACCTTGATCGGGGTGACCGAGATGGCGCCGCGGCGGATCGCGTCGAAATCGGTGCCGGGGCCGGCGTCCTGCTCGGGGCCGGCCGGCCCGATCCAATAGAAGGCGCGGCCACGCGGATCGGGCGCGGCGATGCAGCTTTCGGCGCGATGCCGGTTGCCGAGCCGCGTCGCCTCGAACGCGGTGACATCGTCCCAATCGATATCGGGCACATTGACGTTGAGGATGGTGTCGGCCGGCAGCGGATCGCGCGCGAGGCGATCGACGATCTGCACGGCCGCGCGCGCGGCGGTCTCGAAATACCGCGGGTCGTGGTCGCGGCTGACCAGCGACACGGCCACCGCCGGCAGGCCGAGGAAGCGGCCTTCCATCGCGGCCGAGACGGTGCCGGAATAGATCACGTCGTCGCCCAGGTTGGCGGCGTTGTTGATGCCGGAGACCACCATGTCCGGCTCCTCGCGGCCTTCGAACATGCCGGTCAGGGCCAGGTGCACGCAGTCGGTGGGGGTGCCGTGGACGCGCCAGGTGTCGGCATCCATCTGCACCACGCGGATCGGCATGTCGAGGGTGAGCGAATTGCTGGCGCCGCTGCGGTCGCGGTCGGGGGCGACCACCGCGACCTCGTGCCCCGCCGCGCGCAGTTCGCGGGCCAGGATGCGGATGCCGGGCGCGTCCACGCCGTCGTCGTTGCTCACCAGAATGCGCATGCGGGTCCTCGTTGCGGAGCGGTCATGATACCGGAGCCCCTTCCCCGCTAAAGTTCCCGGCATGCGCCGCAAGCCTGAAAATCCCGATCCGCCCGTGGATGACGACGCCGCGCTGTTCCGCGCCGCCATCGGCGACGTGCGGCAGATCGAGGCGCCGCCGGAACCTCCGTCCAGACCCAAGCCCCGGCCGCGCGCGGCGATGGCCGAACGCGACGAACAGGACGCCCGCGACAGCTTCCGCCTGGCCCTCGACGAACAGCTGCTCGGCGCCGGCGACGCGCTCAGCTACCGGCGCGACGAGATCCCGCCGCGCGTCCTGAAACGGCTGGCCCGCGGCGAATACGCAGCCCGCGACGAACTGGACCTGCACGGCGTCGATGCGAAGACCGCCGAACACTGGCTGCGCGAATTCCTGCGCCACGCGCTGTCCGAGGACCTGGGCTGCGTGCGCGTCATCCACGGCAAGGGCCGATATTCCGCCGAAGGCGTTCCGGTGCTGAAGAACCTGGTGGACCGGATGCTGCGCCAGCGCGCCGACGTGCTGGCCTTCCATTCCGCGTCTGCCGCACAGGGCGGCACCGGCGCGGTACTGGTGCTGCTGTCGAAGAAGGCGCGCTGACTCAGGCGGCGTTGGCGATCTCGCCCAGCTCGCGCATCACCACCGTGGCATAGGCGCCGGGCGGCAGCGCGAACGACAACTGCAACGCGTCATCGACCAGCCACTGCCATTCAGGACCGCGCACCGGCAGGCGCAGGCTGCGGCGCTCCTGCTTCATGCCGGCGGCTTCCAGCCCGTCGCACAGGGCTTGATGGGATGCGGCGATGGCGGATTCCAGCGCGTGGATCGCGCCCGTCGTGCGCGGTTCTCCGCGCCCCCACATCGGGCCGGTCGGGTGGATGTCGAAGCCTGCGATGCGCGCGGCAATGGCCTCATCGGTCTCCACCGGCCCGAACACGCTCTGGCTGCCATCGAGCATGAAGACGTCACCCTCCGTCGCGGCATCCCAATCGCCACGCGCGACACGCGCCGCGAGCGCGGCATTGAAGATTTCCGAACGGGCGGCGGACAGCAGCAGCGAGCGCTCCTCGCGGCGCACCCGCTTGCCGGCGAACATCGCCAGCGCCTGCGCGACGTTGCCGCCGCCGTGGCCGAAGCGCTGCTCGCCGAAATAGTTGGGCACGCCGCGCGCGGCGATGGCCTGCAGGCGCGCGTCCACGCCGTCGCGGTCGCCTTCGACTTCGCGCAGCACCAGCACGAAACGGTTGCCGGCCAGCGCGCCGCGCGGAAGCTTGCGGCTGTGCCAGGCCGACGCGACCACCTTCAGGTCTTCCGAGCCGAGGGCGGCGATGTCGGGTGAGGCTTTCTTCGGCAGCCACACCGAGAAGCGCTGGCGCGTGACCGCATGGCGATCCTTCAGGCCGGCGTAGCCGATCGCCGATTCCGCCACGCCCGCCCACTGCGCGATGCGGCGCGCGGCGAACGCGGTGTTCATGCCGCGCTTCTCGACGGTCAGCAGCAGGTGTTCGCCCGCGCCGCTGGCCTCGAAGGCATCGATCTCGTCGACGCGGAAATCCTCCGGCGCCACGCGTGCACGCGCGCGGATCAACGGTGCGCCATGCGCGCGCGGCAATTCGGATGTCGCCTCGCTCATTGGCCGACCAGCAGGCAGACCGCCTGCGCGGCAATGCCCTCGCCGCGTCCGGTGAAACCGAGTTTCTCGCTGGTGGTGGCCTTGATGCTGACCGCATCCACATCGATGCCCAGCGCCGATGCCAGCGTCTCGCGCATCGCCTGCGCGTGCGGCCCGACCTTCGGCGCCTCGCAGACCACGGTGACGTCGCAGTTGCCGACCCGCCAGCCGCGTTCGTTCAGCAGCGCGTTGCAGTGGCGGAGGAAATCGAGGCTCGCCGCATCCTTCCAGCGTATGTCGCTGGGCGGAAAGTGCCGGCCGATGTCGCCCAGCGCCAGGGCGCCGAGCATGGCGTCACAGAGCGCGTGGATGGCCACGTCGCCATCGCTGTGCGCCACCACGCCAAGCACATGCGGCACCCGCACGCCGCCGAGCATGACGTGGTCGCCTTCACCGAAGGCATGGACGTCGAAGCCCTGCCCGATGCGGAAGCGCGGCGCGGCGGTCTGTTCGCTCATCGTCTGGACACCATGAATTCGAAGCGCGCCAGGTCGGCGGGCGTGGTGATCTTGAAGTTGTCCTCGCTGCCCTCGACCAGATGCACGTGGATGCCGGCGCGCTCCATCGCCATCGCCTCGTCGGTGACTTCGATGCCCTGCGCAGCCGCATCGGCCAGCGCATCGGCCAGCGCGCGGCGTGGGAAGGCCTGCGGGGTGAAGGCACGCCACAGCGCCTCGCGCGGCTCGGTGGCCACGATATCGCCGGCGGCATCGGCACGCTTGAGCGTGTCGCGCACCGGCGCGGCCAGGATCGCGCCCTGCGGATGCACGGCGAGCGCATCGACCAGCGCATCGATATCCCGATGCGGGAGGTTGGGACGCGCGGCATCGTGGACCAGCACCGCATCCGCATCGCCCACCTCTTCGGGCAAGGCCGCCAGTGCATTCGCCACCGATGCGGCACGGCTGTCGCCGCCGATGCAGGTCAGCACCGGCTTGCCATGCAGGGTGAGTCCACCCGCCACGCCATGGACGTCGGCTTCGGAGACCGCGACCATCGCGCCGGCGATGCGCGGGTGCGACAGCAGCGCGTCGAGCGTGTGCATCAGCACCGTCCGGCCCGCCACTTCCCGGTATTGCTTGGGGATGTCGCCGCCGAAGCGCGTGCCGCGACCGGCCGCCGGGATCACGCACCAGTGCGCGCGGTTCACTCTGCCGGCGCCTCGGTGGGCGCGGGTTCCGCCGGCGGTTTGCGGCGGTCGTCGACCACGCGGTAGAACGTCTCGCCCGGCTTGATCAGGCCGAATTCGTCGCGCGCGCGCTCCTCGATGGCCGCGCCGCCCGAAGTGGGCTCCTTGAGGTCGCGCACTTCCGCGGCGAGCGCGTCGTTACGCTCGCCAAGGTCGCCATTGGTCGCCTTCTGCTTCGCGACCTGTTCGGCCAGCGCATCGACCTCGCGCTGGCCGCCCACGCCGAACCACAGCCGGTACTGCAGCCAGCCCAGCAGGGCCAGCAACAGCAGCGCGACCAGCAGCAGCGGGCGCGGGCCGCGCATCGGCGTCAGCGCTTGATCGACACGAAGGCGTCGCGGCCGGCGTACTTCGCGGCGGCGCCGAGCTGCTGTTCGATGCGCAGCAGCTGGTTGTACTTCGCCACGCGGTCGCTGCGGCACAGCGAGCCGGTCTTGATCTGGGTCGCGGTGGTGGCCACGGCGATGTCGGCGATGGTGGTGTCCTCGGTCTCGCCGGAGCGGTGCGAGACGATCGCCGCGTACTTCGCCGCGTCGGCCATCGCGATGGCTTCCAGCGTCTCCGACAGCGTGCCGATCTGGTTCACCTTGATCAGGATGGCGTTGGCGACGTGTTCGTCGATGCCCTGCCTGAAGATGCGCGGTTTGGTGACGAAGAGATCGTCGCCCACCAGCTGCACGCGCTGCCCGATCTTCGAGGTCAGCAGCTTCCAGCCTTCCCAGTCGTGCTCGCCCATGCCGTCCTCGATCGTCATGATCGGGTACTGGTCGCACCAGCCGGCCAGGAAGTCCGCGAACTGTTCCGAGGTCAGGCGCTTGCCCTCGCCGGTCAGGTTGTACTTGCCGTTGTCGTGGAACTCGCTGGAGGCCACGTCCAGGCCCAGCAGGATGTCGTCGCCGGCCTTGTAGCCGGCCTTGCCGATTGCTTCCATGATGGTGTCGAGCGCTTCGGCATTGCTGCGCAGGTCGGGCGCGAAGCCGCCTTCATCGCCCACCGAGGTGGACAGCCCACGGCCCTTCAGCACCGACTTCAGCGCGTGGAAGACCTCGGTGCCGGCGCGCAGCGCCTCGGAGAAGCGGTCGAAGCCGACCGGCAGGATCATGAATTCCTGCAGGTCCACGTTGTTGTCGGCATGCGCGCCGCCATTGATGATGTTCATCATCGGCACCGGCAGCACCGGCGCGCGGCCGTTGGCCAGGTACTTCCACAGCGGTTCCCTGCGCGAGGCGGCTTCGGCATGCGCCACCGCCATCGAGACGCCGAGCAGCGCGTTGGCGCCCAGGCGGCCCTTGTTCTCGGTGCCGTCGAGGTCGATCAGGCGCGCATCCACCCCTTTCTGGTCGGCGGCTTCCATGCCCTTCAGCGCATCGGCGATCGCCCCGTTGACGTTCTCGACCGCCTTCTGCACGCCCTTGCCGAGGTAGCGGGTCTTGTCGCCGTCGCGCAGTTCGACCGCTTCCTTGGTGCCGGTCGAGGCGCCCGAGGGCACCGCCGCGCGGCCGAAGCTGCCATCGGCGAGCGTCACTTCCGCTTCGAGCGTGGGGTTGCCGCGGCTGTCAAGGATCTCGCGGGCGTGGATGTTCTGGATGGCAGTCATGCGTCGTCCGTCAGTGCTTTGAAGTCAGGATTGGGATTCGAGGAAACCGTGGCGCTTGGTGATCGCATCGATCTCCTTCAGCGTTTCCAGCAGCGCGCGCATCCTGCCGAGCGGCCACGCGTTGGGGCCGTCGGACAGCGCCTTGCTCGGGTCGGGATGCGTTTCCATGAAGATGCCGCTGATGCCCACCGCCATCGCCGCGCGCGAGAGCACCGGCACGAACTCGCGCTGGCCGCCGCTGGAACTGCCCTGCCCACCCGGCAGCTGCACCGAATGGGTGGCGTCGAAGACGACCGGACAGCCGGTGTCGCGCATCACGCTCAGCGAGCGCATGTCGCTGACCAGGTTGTTGTAGCCGAAAGACGCGCCGCGCTCGCAGACCATGATGTCGTGGTTGCCGGTGGACTTCGCCTTCTCCACCACGGGCTTCATGTCCCACGGCGAGAGGAACTGGCCCTTCTTGATGTTGACCGGCTTGCCGGCGTTGCAGACGCGGGTGATGAAATCGGTCTGGCGCACCAGGAAGGCCGGCGTCTGCAATACATCGACGACCGAAGCCACTTCGTCCATCGGGGTGTATTCGTGGACATCGGTCAGCACCGGCACGTCGAGCTGGCGCTTCACCTCGGCCAGCACCTTCAGGCCCTCTTCCATACCGGGACCGCGGAACGAATTGATCGACGTCCGGTTGGCCTTGTCGAAGCTGGACTTGAAGATGAAGGGGATGCCGAGCGCGCCGGTGATCTCCTTCAGCGCGCCGGCGGTGTCGAGCTGCAGTTGCATCGACTCCACCACGCACGGCCCGGCGATCAGGAAGAACGGCTGGTCCAGGCCGATGTCGAACCCGCAGAGTTTCATGCCGCCGCCTCGTTCAGGAGTTTGCCGCCGACCTTGCGTTCGCGCGCCGCACGGATGAAGCCGACGAACAGCGGATGCCCGCCGCGCGGCGTGGAGAGGAATTCCGGGTGCGCCTGGCATGCCAGGAACCACGGGTGCTGCGGCCACTCGATCATCTCGACCAGGGTGTCGTCCATCGACTTGGCGGAGAACACCAGGCCCACGTCCTCGAGCCGTGTGCGGTAGTGGTTGTTGAATTCGTAGCGATGGCGGTGGCGCTCGCCGACCACATCGCTGCCGTAGAGCCGGTGCGCCAGCGTGCCCGGCTTGACGCGCTGCTGCTGCAGGCCCAGGCGCATGGTGCCGCCGAGGTCGCTGCCTTCGTCGCGGCGCTCCACGTCGCCGGTGGAGGTGCGCCATTCGGTGATCAGGCCGATCACCGGATGCGGCGACTGGCGGTCGTTCTCGGTGCTGTTGGCGCCGTCCAGATGCGCGAGGTTCCGCGCGGCATCCACGATCGCCGCCTGCATGCCGTAGCAGATGCCGAAGTACGGCACGCCACTCTCTCGCGCATGTCGTGCACTCAGCACCTTGCCCTCGAAGCCGCGGTCACCGAAGCCGCCCGGCACCAGGATGCCGTCGACGCCGGCCAGCGCCTGCGCCGCGCCGTCGCGCTCGACATCCTGCGATTCCAGCCACTTCAGGTTGACGCGGGTGCGCTGGCGGATACCGCCGTGCTTGAGCGCCTCGGCCACCGACTTGTACGCATCCTTGTGGTCCACGTACTTGCCGACCACGGCGATCGTGACCTCGTCGACCGGGTGCTGGGTCGCATCGACCACCGCCTCCCACTCGGAGAGGTCGGCCTGCGCCGCGGCCTTGCCTTCCAGCCGCAGCTGGTCGACCACAATCTGGTCCAGCCCCTGCTCGTGCAGCCAGGCCGGGATCTTGTAGATGTTGTCGAGGTCGATGGCGGTAATGACCGCACGCTCGGGCACGTTGGTGAACAGCGCGATCTTGCGCTTCTCGCCTTCCGGCAACGGCTGCTCGCTGCGGCAGATCAGCACGTCGGGCTGGATGCCGATCGAACGCAGCTCCTTGACCGAGTGCTGGGTCGGCTTGGTCTTGAGTTCGCCGGCGGCGGCGATGTACGGCACCAGCGTCAGGTGCATGAACATCGCCAGCTGCGGGCCGCGCTCAGTGCGGAGCTGGCGGATCGCCTCGAGGAAGGGCAGCGATTCGATGTCGCCGACCGTGCCGCCGATCTCCACCAGCGCCACGTCGAAGCCACGGGTCGCGTCGTCGATGCGCGCCTTGATCTCGTCGGTGATGTGCGGGATGACCTGCACCGTGCCGCCCAGGTAGTCGCCGCGGCGCTCCTTGCGGATCACGGCCTCGTAGATCTTGCCGGTGGTGATGGAGTTGGCGCCCGACAGCCGGGTGTTGACGAAACGCTCGTAGTGGCCGAGGTCCAGGTCGGTCTCGGCGCCGTCGTCGGTGACGTAGACCTCGCCGTGCTGGAACGGCGACATCGTGCCGGGATCGACGTTGATGTAGGGGTCCAGCTTCATCATCGTCACCCGCAGGCCGCGGGCCTCGAGGATGGCGGCGAGCGAGGCGGCGGTGATGCCCTTGCCGAGCGAGGACACCACGCCCCCGGTGACAAAGATGAGCGGCGTGGCGGCGGCGGGGGTCGTCATGATGCGGGCGTCGCGCTGGAAATCCCCATTCTACCGGCCAGGGCCCCCAAACGCGAACGCCCCGCGGCTGCGGGGCGTTGCGTGATGGAGGGGCCGGAAAGGGTCAGCGGACCGGCTTTTCCTCTTCTTCCTCGCGGTCGTCGCCCGTGCGCGACGCCTTGCGCTCGGCGCGGCGCTGCTTGGCGGCTTCGGCATCGGCTCGCTTGCGGGCGTCGGCTTCGGCCTTGGCGCGCTCGGCGCTGCCATCCTTGTGGGATTGCTCGCTGGCGTCGGCCTTGGCGGCGTCCTTCTGCTGGGCGACGGCGGTGCCGGCGACCATCAACGCGGCGGCGGCACCGGCCAGCCAGATCATCGTGCGGAATTTCATGCTTGCCTCCTGGTCCCGTCTCGTCCGGCGGGACAGGCGCACCTTAATCTGCGGCGCCTGAATACCGGCTGGTGCGTAAAATGCCCGCGATGAACACACGTTACAACGCCGCCGACATCGAAGTCCTCTCCGGGCTGGATCCGGTCAAGCGCCGCCCCGGCATGTACACCGACACCAGCCGGCCCAACCACCTGGCGCAGGAAGTCATCGACAACGCGGTGGACGAGGCCCTGGCCGGCCACGCCAGCCGCATCGACGTCACCCTGCACGCGGACGGCAGCTGCGAGGTGGCCGACGACGGCCGCGGTATGCCGGTCGACATCCATCCAGAGGAAGGCATCCCCGGCGTCGAGCTGATCCTCACCCGGCTGCACGCCGGCGGCAAGTTCAGCAACCGCAACTACACGTTCTCCGGCGGCCTGCACGGCGTCGGCGTGAGCGTGGTCAACGCGCTGTCGAGCCGCGTGGACGTCTTCATCAAGCGCGACGGCAACGAGTACCGGATGGCCTTCGCCCACGGCGACCGCACCTCGCCGCTGGAGATCGTGGGCAGCGTGGGGAAGAAGAACACCGGCACCCGCGTGCGCTTCTGGCCGGAAGCCGGCTACTTCGACACCCCGAAATTCGCCCTGCGCGCGCTCAAGCACCTGCTGCGCGCCAAGGCCGTGCTCTGCCCGGGCCTGACCGTCACCCTGTTCGACGAGGCCAGCGGCGAACGCGCCGAGTGGTTCTACCAGGATGGCCTGCGCGACTACCTCAAGGGCGAACTGGCCCAGACCGAATCGCTGCCGCCTGAGCTGTTCGTCGGCCAGCTGAAGAAGGACACCGAGATCGTCGATTGGGCCGTGGCCTGGATTCCCGATGGCGAGCTGGTGCAGGAAAGCTACGTCAACCTGATTCCGACCGCGCAGCATGGCACCCACGTCAACGGCCTGCGCTCCGGCCTGACCAATGCGCTGCGCGAGTTCTGCGACTTCCGCAACCTGCTGCCGCGCGGCGTGAAGCTGGCGCCCGAGGACGTCTGGGACCGTGTCGCCTTCGTACTGTCGCTGAAGATGCAGGAGCCGCAGTTCTCCGGCCAGACGAAGGAGCGGCTGTCCTCGCGGCAGGCGGCCGGTTTCATCGAATCCGCCGCCCACGATGCCTTCTCGCTCTGGCTCAACACGCACACCGAGTTCGGCGAGAAGATCGCGCAGCTGGCCATCGAGCGCGCCTCGGCCCGGCTCAAGACCGAGAAGCAGGTCGTCCGCAAGAAGGTGACGCAGGGGCCGGCCCTGCCCGGCAAGCTGGCCGACTGCATCAGCCAGGACCTCTCGCGCACCGAGCTGTTCCTGGTGGAAGGCGATTCCGCCGGCGGCAGCGCCAAGCAGGCCCGCGACAAGGACTTCCAGGCGATCCTCCCGCTGCGCGGCAAGATCCTCAACACGTGGGAAGTGGGCAGCGGCCAGGTGCTGGCCTCGACCGAGGTGCATGACCTCGCCGTGGCCATCGGCTGCGACCCGGGCAAGGACGAGCTGGCCGGCCTGCGCTACGGCAAGGTGGTGATCCTGGCCGATGCCGACAGCGACGGCCTGCACATCGCCACCCTCCTCACGGCCCTCTTCCTCAAGCATTTCCCGTCGCTGGTGGCGGC
>JAANMY010001577.1_pt1 | contig 24954 bp, 21 predicted proteins | sample 7279691 | NCBI WGS metagenome assembly JAANMY01 (sample SAMN14094543, study PRJNA606508) | bioreactor metagenome | isolation source: A lab-scale SPAN reactor treating ammonium-rich wastewater day 388 | place: Ireland: Galway | collected 2018-02-07
AACAGCCGCCAGCAACAGCAGCGTAAGAATGTAAACAGTGGAAATCGACCCGAATAATTTCATGGCCACCCCCGATTTGTTTATCACCAGCCAGAGTGTGAATTCTCTGAAGGAGAATGCATCTTATTCTGAAAAAGACAACAGGGAAGCTCTCAGACGGGTTGTCAGTACCGCCAGGCCCGAGAACATATCTTCATACTGGACAATCGTGTCGGCTGAAACTGTGAGCGCACGCGGTGCAAAATTCCAGATGGCACGGATTCCACCTGCAACCATCAAATCCGCGACCGACTGCGCGGCCTCCGCGGGTACAGTAATGATTCCGGTCAGAATCCGCATCTGTCTGGCCATGCCAGGCAGCCACCCCACAGGCAGGATTTCACGGCCATGGACCACCTGCCCGACTTTATTCGCATCACTGTCGAAGATGGCCACAATATTCAACCCATACTTATTAAACTGCTGATATCCCAGAATCGCGGTCCCGAGGCTTCCAGCCCCCACCAGGACCGCATGAGTTACATTGTTCCAACCCAGCACCTTTTCAAGGGCCTGAATCAAGGCGGGGACCTCATACCCTACCTTGGGTTTCCCCACAATTCCGGTAACAGCCAGATCTTTCCGAATCTGTGTGGGGTCGAGATTTAAGGCGCGGGCGATATCACTGCAGGAGATCACCTTTTTTCCGGAATTCTCTTCCCGCATGAGGAAATGGTGGTAACGAGGGAGTCGGCGAAGTGTCGGTTCTGGAATGGGATGGGTCAGGAGTTCGGTTGTTTTTGGCATTTTATGACCTCCCATGAATTTCGCTCACCGATATCGTGAAATATATCTCGATTATTCCTGCCGGGAGGCTGAATGTCAAGAACAGATAATGGTAATTATTATTGCATATTATAAGATACTCTCTTTTCCATTCATTTCTCTGAACTGGATTGAACCCGAAGCTCAAACAGCGCACCTTCATTGGAATGGGAGGATAAAAAAAATCCCCCATCCGGAGACAGGGGATTTTATTCATCAGCTGGAACGGGTTCCTTTTGTGTGGCTGTTTCTCAGTGGCCCACAATGCTTCCTAACTGGAACATGGGAAGGAACATTGAAATGACGATTCCACCTACCACAACACCCAGGAAACAGATGATCAGCGGCTCCATCAATGAAGTCAGTCCGGCCACCGCGATGTCCACCTGCTCCTCATAATAATCGGCGATCTTCACCAGCATATCATCGAGCGCGCCGGTCCGCTCACCGATATCGATCATGCGGACCACCATGGGCGGAAAGACTGAGCATTGTTTCAGTGGCCCTGAAATGGATTCGCCTTCCTTGATGCTGTTGCGAACGCGAATGACGGCTTCTTCCACCACGCTGTTGCCTGAGCTGCGCGCCACAATTTCCAGCGAGAGGATGATGTTGACTCCGGATCGGAGCAGTGTGCTGAAAGTTCTTGTAAATTTCGCAATCGCAACCTTCTGAAACAGTTCACCGAGGACCGGCATCTTCAGAAGTGCTGCATCGAACTGGTAACGGCCTGATTTGGTTCCGATGTACCGTTTAAAAAGAAAGACGAGGATGATCACCCCGATCGAGACAGCAATGAAATATTTCTGGCAGAAGAAACTCAGATTGATCATGAATTTCGTCGGAGCCGGGAGTTCCGCATCGAACTGCTCAAAAATATCCGCAAAGACCGGGATGACCTTGATCATCAGAAGCGCCACAACCGCCACAGCCACACTTCCGATAACAGCCGGGTAGATCATGGCCGACTTGATTTTACGCTGCAGTGAAGATGCCTTTTCAAGATAACTGGACAGCTGCAGCAGGATCTGATCGAGCATACCGGCCGCTTCACCCGCACGGATCAGGCTGATGTACAGTGTATCGAACACCTTGGGGTGCTTGGCCATTGCCTCGGTCAGTGTATCGCCCCCTTCAACATCTTTTTCAATCTGCTTGATGATCGCGGCGAAAGAGCCATTCTCCAGGTTATCCGCCAGGATGGATAATCCCTCGATCAATGGCAGACCGGCATTGACCATGGTGGCCAGCTGGCGGCTGAAGACCACTTTGTCATCGATGGTGATTTTCTTCTTTTTCTGGTGTTTCTTGGTGGCAGCGGCAGCACGAGCCTGGGACTCTTTGATGGATGTCACCACCAGCCCGCGTTCACGCAAAGCCCCCATTCCCTCGATCGAGTTGGCCGCATCGATGGATCCCTCCACCATCTGGCCGACCCGGTCACGCGCCGAATACATGAATGTCGCCATATTCTCCTCCTTCCCGCCACTTATCAGTTTTCATAAGTGGTGCTGAGAACTTCCTGAACAGTGGTCATTCCATCCAGGACTTTTACGATACCGCTGTCGCGCAACGTCTTCATGCCATTTTTTCGCGCGATGTTTTTAATATCGCGGTTTGACAAACCTTTGATGGCTGCATCGGAGAGTTCTTCATCCATCTCCATGACTTCATAAAGCGCCATTCGTCCCCGATAGCCGGTTTCATTGCAATTCCCGCATCCTTTGCCCTCAAAAAAGACCAGCTGGTCGGCCGTAGCCATATCGAGTCCCAGTTGATGGATCAGTTCCGGGGTCGGCTGATAAGGCCGTTTGCACTCAGGGCAGACCTTGCGCACCAGCCTCTGCGCCACCACCAGCAGGAGGCTGGCGCCCACCAGGAATGGTTCCAGGCCCATGTCCACCAGGCGGTTGAGACTGCTGGGTGCATCGTTGGTATGCAGAGTGGACAGCACAAAGTGACCAGTCAGCGCCGCCTTGACCGCAATCGAGGCTGTTTCCAGGTCACGAATTTCACCGATCATGATGATATCGGGATCCTGCCGGAGGAAAGAACGCAGCACTTCAGGGAATCCCATTCCGATTTCAGGCCGGACCTGAACCTGGTTGATCCCACGAATCTGATATTCGACCGGATCCTCCGCAGTCATGATGTTCTTGCCTGGATCATTGATTCGGGACAGAGCCGAATAGAGGGTTGTGGATTTTCCAGAACCTGTGGGGCCGGTAACAATCATCATTCCATAAGGCCTTCGAATGGCGCGTTCAAATTTGGCCAGCGACTCCGGTTCGAACCCAAGCTTCGAAAGGTCGAGCTGCAGGTTCCGTTTGTCGAGAAGCCGCATGACCACCTTTTCGCCATGAACAGTCGGAATAATTGAAACACGAAAATCGACCACACGGTTTTCCAGCTTCATTTTGAAGCGTCCATCCTGGGGTTTCCGTTTCTCTGCGATGTCCAGCTCGGAGATGATTTTGATGCGGCTGATGACTGCATTCTGCATCTTTTTGGGGATGCTCGGCATCTCTTTGAGCACACCATCGATGCGGTAACGGACACGGAATGTTTTTTCTTCCGGTTCGAGGTGGACATCGCTGGTGCGCCCCCGAATTGCTTCGGAGATCAGCATGTTGACCAGGCGGATGATCGGGGCGGATTCCATCCCTTCACCATCGAGGTCGTCATCCTGGTCATGGACCACCTCGATATCATCCTGCTCGAGATCGCCAAGCAGGCTGGCATAGGTTTCATCCGATTTGGATTCCTGCTTGCCGTAATATTTGTCGATGGCGGCTTCGATTTCTTTCGGCAGGGAAATGACCGGCATGACATCCATTCGAGTCTTGATTTTGATCTCATCCAGATGGTGAATGTTGTCCGGGTCGACCAGGGCGACAGTGAGCAGTTTGTCGGTCCGGTCGAGTGGAATGATCTTGTACCTGCGGGCGATGTCTTCGCTGACCGAATCGAGAATTTCGCGATCGATCTCATACTCGGAGATCGAGATATAGGGGATCTGGTAGTGATCCGAGAGGGCTTTTGCGAGTTCTTCCTCAGTAAGGTGATTGTTCTCGACAAGGAATGCAGCCAGAGATTGGGTTCCATCGCTGGCATTGAGCGCCTTTTCGATGTCCACAACCTGATCGATTGAGAGTATCCCGCGTGTGGTCAGATATCTCTGGAACGATCTCGAAAAGATCGGTTTTGATAAAGGCACACTTCGGACAACCTGGCGAACCATGGTGACAATCCAGTCTCAACTTTGGTTCCGGAATTGACACAGTTTCAAACTGTTTAACGGAAAGCCTACCCAAGAATGATTGATTTGTCAATATTCTATTTTATGTAGATTCTATCTTTTCTTTCGATTTGTTGAACCCGGAAGGCCAACCCTGTTCAGAATGTTATTCATCAGCAACCTCCTGGATTTTCTGGATAAGGTGATTTTTCTGTAAATAAGTGGTATTCTTTGCTGTCTCAAGGTGGGGACCGCAGGTGGGCAAACCGGAAATTTCCTGATTCAATCAGGTTTTATTCTGAAAAAAACTGTGAATTAATCGGTTCCAGACTATCCAGAAGCGGAGTCTGGGAAGGAGATAGATATGAAAATCGATGCACATACCCAAATTTGCGCGGTGCTGGGAAAGCCGGTGCGCCATTCCCTTTCCCCCACCATCCATAATGCAGCGCTTCAGTCCAAGGGCTTGAATATGGTGTATGTGGCATTCGAAGTCGATGACATTGCACAGGCAGTCAGCGGGATGCGCGGATTGGGGATCCGCGGATTCAGCATTACAATCCCCCATAAGGTTGCAGCAATGGCATTGGCGGATGAAATCGATCCGGTTGCGGCCAGCATCGGTTCGATCAACACCCTGGTGAACACCGATGGTGTCCTTCGTGGATATAATACGGATGGATATGGCGCACTGCGTGCCATCGAGTCAGCAGGCATCAAACTGTCTGGCAGTGAGGTCACGATCCTTGGCAGCGGAGGCAGCGCCCGTGCGATCGCCTGCACCCTGGCGGCAAAGACCGATATCGCCAAGCTGACTCTCCTGGGTGTGGTTGAGGATGAATTAAAAGCGCTCACACGGCATGTCGCCCAGATTTCCTCTGCTCATGTCGAGGGGCACATGATCAATGACCAGACAATCAAAGATGCCCTTCAGCATTCCAATCTGCTGGTCAATTGCACTCCGATTGGAATGCACCCCAAGGTGGATGAGACTCTTGTGCCGGCCCAGTTCCTGGGTGAGCCGATGGTGGTCTTCGATATTGTTTACAACCCGATGGAAACCCGCCTGCTTCGAGAGGCGCGCCAGGCAAAATGCCGGGTCATATCCGGGGTTGAGATGTTCATCCACCAGGCAGTCGCGCAGTTCGAGCTGTTTACCGGCCAGAATGCTCCTGACAATGTCATGCGGAAGGTCGTCCTGGAGAGCTTGAAATCTTGAGGCAGTCCCGTTTCCTGCATTCCCTCGCAGCTGGCCTCACTTTTCTACTGACCACTTCTGCAGGCAATCTTGCTGCAGTTGCCGGATCCACTCCGCTGAATGTAGTAGTCAGCATTCTCCCTCAGGCCTTTTTTGTTGAAAGAATCGGTGGCTCCCAGGTCAAAGTGGAGGTGCTGGTAGGCCCGGGAAAATCCCATCACACCTATGAACCGACTCCCCAGCAGATGGTTCTGATCTCCAAGTCGGATATCCGCTTTCTGATCGGTGTTCCCTTTGAAAAGGGGCTGGCAACCCGCCTGGCCTTCACCCTTCCGAATCTGACACTGATTCAGACACAGAAAGGAGTCCCTCTGAAATGGATTCCGGAATCCGGTGGACAGGGAGAAGCGGATCCCCATATCTGGCTGGATCCTCATCTTGTCCAGATTCAGGCGGAGAATATCTATGCCGGGCTTGTCCAGAAGGATCCGGAGCACAGGGACTATTTTGAGACCAATCTGAAGTCCTTCAAAGCCGATCTCGAGCAGGTGGATTCTGAAATCAAGAAACTGCTGGCTCCTTTTTCAGGCTCCGAGATCTATGTTTTCCATCCAGCCTTCGGCTATTTCCTCGAAAGATATGGCCTTAAGCAATGTTCGATTGAGGTCGAAGGAAAAGAACCTGGCCCGCGGCATCTGGCTGAAATCATATCCCGGATGAAAGAACATCAAGTCAAAGTGCTGTTCGTGCAGCCACAATTTTCGAGCAAGACCGCAGAATCCATTGCCGCTGAGGTCGGAGCACAGGTCATCACCATCGATCCGCTGGCTCCCGATTATCTGGCGAACCTTCGAGAGATGACTCATCAAATCGCCGAAGCCCTGTCATTACGCGATCCTGATTAAACCTGGCAGATACTGTTTTTTTCAATTTATGGTTGATCGAACTGGTCCAGAAGGGCTAACCTGATAAAGATCTGCCGAAAAAGGCTCCACCTGATCTGAAACAGGTGGTTGAATTTTCAAGATGAAGGAGGAAGACATGGTGGTGAAAAATCATCAGCGGGCATTTACTCTGATTGAACTGCTGATTGTCATTGCAATCATTTTGATCCTGATTTCCATCGCCCTTCCGAATTTCCTTGAGGCCCAGGGGCGAGCACGGGTCGCACGTGTCAAAGGGGATATGAAAAGCATCGCCACAGCGATCGAAGCCTTTCGAACCGAACGAGGCGTCCTGCTGATCGATTTCTGGGATGATGGCACCAAGGCAGCGAGCGAGCGCTGGGCGACGAAGTTTGGGAAGGTTGGGCGAAACCCAATGGGCGAATACATGTACTTCGAAGAGTCGTACTACCCGCTCACCTCCCCCGCACGTTATCTTACCAAAGTCCCCTATGACCTCTGGAACGACCCGAAGCGGCAGGTCGGTTTTTCTGGAAGTGAAGTCGGCCTCGGATACATCTATTTCGACAATGATCCGGGATTTCCAGGCTGGGATTTCGCGATCAATCGCTTTTTCCCGGGAGATCCGCTTCAGGTATCATCTCAGACCAAACCGCTTGGCGAGGGTGAATTCGCCATTCTGAGTGTCGGTCCGGATGGGTTCATCGGGGTCAGCAAAGATGGGAAACAGAGGGGCATGGCCTATACACCGACCAATGGAACCTTCAGCAATGGTGATATGGTGTATCGTTCCTCGGGTGCTCAGGACTAATTTCTGGTGAAAAGGTTGATTTTGTGATGGCGCACGATTTTTCCTCATCGGATCCTCATGAAATATCCGAGAAGGCCTCCCGCCAGGAAGCGGCTCGAAAAGAGGGATTCAAAGATCTCCAGCGCGAAGTTGAAAGGTTGAGGCTGGTAGTGGAAACTCTGGTGCGCGCCCTGGTCGAAAAAGGGCTTTATACCCGCGAGCAGATCAATGCCCTTGCCAACCTGATCGATATGGAGGATGGCCGCCGGGATGGGCGGATACCCATCTCCAGGAAAGTGAAAAACTGCTCGGCCTGTGGGAAGGTGATGATGAATGTCTCCGGAGCCTGTGTGTATTGCGGCCATCAGGAGGTGATGGATATTGTTTAAGCTGTTGCTGCTGCTGTTCTGCATCTTCCTTTCATCCATTTCACCCCTCGATGCCTGTGCAGAGCAGGGACAGGCGGCCCAGGGGACATCCACCAGCCCGATCACCCTCGCTGTCGGTGATCTGACAGTGACCTTCACAGATAATACTGCCTTCGGGGAGTTCCATAAGAGCAGATACAATGGGATTGCCTCGCTGGTGCATTCCGCTTCACCGGGGAACCTGTTTGTCCCGGATTATGCCGGCTTCAATCTCGAGCATTTCTTTGGAGGAGAACGGCTTGAGGAGCTTTTCGAACCCCGTGAACACCCGATGATCCTCTCACAGATCGACGGCCAGACAGTCCAGTTGCACCAGCCCCCCTCACCCCGTTCCAAAGTCGAGACCAATCAGTTATTCAAGGTGGTTCCACCGCACTCGATCGATATCCAGGTCCGGGCTGTCCTCGGCGATCTCACACATTTTCCCCATGGTTACGCAGGCTTGTTCTGGGCCAGTTACATCCATCGACCGGAGAACCGTGCGGTATTCTTCTGGGGGAGAAGCCAGGAGGATCCCACCCCGCGCTGGATTGAAGCATTCTCCGAAGTCCATGGGGTGAAATCATCCCACCTCTATGCAGAAGACCGCTTTCAGCCATTCTATTCAGCAGATTTTAATGTGACCCTTGCCAATCACTTCTCAGATTTTCAGTACCTTGAACCCTGCTATTTTGGCCGGAGTGGAAAGATGGTTTTCGCAGTGTTTTTCGATCGCAGTGAGGGGATTCGATTCAGCCAGTCCCCGACTGGTGGAGGAGGCAAAAACCCCGCCTGGGACCACCACTTTCTGATTCGGAATCCTGAGGTTGGAAAGGAATATGGCTATCGTGCCAGAGTGGTTTATAAGCCTTTCATTTCCAATGAGGATATCCGCGCTGAGTTCAGCGAATGGCGTCGGCAGCTCAATTAAAGAACAGGTGAATCAGGCATCAAACCGGGCCGGGCAATGATGCAACCAATTGGGTTTTCTGGCTTGAAACAGATCTCGATTGGAAATATCTGCAAAGATCAGCCCACCCTGCCCTCAGTGAGTTGTTTTCGTGAGAGCGGAGCGAACCGGCCGGATATAACCTGTCAGGTCCTGTTTTGCGTAAAGAGCAATCCCCACATCAAAAGACACATACCAGGATTGCCCCGGAACACCAGCCACAGGTGTTGAGGTCCAAGCCCATGAACTGGTGTTGAGAAAAACAGGGTCAATTGCGGGGGCGCTCCTCGAATAGTCTATCAGGCTGCTCAATTCATTGAGATTCGGCAAACGCCAGTCGGCAAATCCCGAAAAAGTGAGACTCTCACAAGTGCTGAGGGCCTCTGACCAATTCATCGCTCCGGCAACTCCAGGGACACTCGGATCTTGTATCCACATCAATCCAGTGTTGTTGTCGCTAACAGTTCCGTTTCCGTTGACAGTGAAACGTTGGTTCTTGCTTGAGTTACCTCCACGCACCGGGCGTATAAAATTCGAGACTGATTTGAAGGTCCAGTTAACCGGCCCATAGGAGTATTTCATCCATGCATGACCTTCCGGGTTATTTTTAAAGGGCGTGGCAGACCAATAGGCAGCTTCTGTTCGAGAGGAAAAAATCGGATTGATGGCTGGATCAGGCCGGCCTGCATCGGTCAGAGTCGAGAGTTCCTCAATTGATGGTAAACGCCAGTCCGAATATCCGGAAAACTCCAGGCTCGCACAGGCCTGATTGGCCTCATCCCATGTATATGTGGCACTGACAACAGTGGATGCCGGATCCTTCAGCCACATCAGCCCCGTGTTGTTATCAGTAATGGTTCCATTGCCATGGTCGCTGAAAGACTGAGGCGCCCCCATCCTGTAATGACCATCATCACCAGATAGCTGCGAAATTGTGACGCCTGTCGCAATCGTTCCAATGATACCCTCCCGCCAGGCTCCTCCCGGATTCGGAGGTGTGGGAGTTGGGGTTGGAAGGATTTGGACCTGCCACTGGCTCATAAAGATGATCAGGTCTTTAGCATCGATTACCTGGTCGTGGTTTAAATCAATTTGGGGTAAATCCGGAGTGGGAACTGGATCCTGGGCTGATACGGGATGGATCAACCCTCCAAGGAGGATTGATAGTACCAGAACAACTCTATCAATTTTTCGGTCTTGCATTCTGATCCTCCTCTCGAGACCGATTTGTAAGGATGGCAATGTTATCCCGTCAGTTAAAAAATGGTCAACAACAAAATCATGCTGCCAAGCATATTTTTTCCCTATCCAATCGCATATGACCTCACTAAATTAGTGCCCAGCTTATGATCTGATTTCTGCAGGAGGGAAAATAATGGCACGGCTGCTACAGACTGCATTGCTGCTGGTTGCTTCCGGGGCTTGTCTCTTCATGGCCGCGACTGCACAGACAGGAACAAGCCAGACAGGCAGGGAATACCATGTTTCGGTGCATGGCGATGATGCAAATGAAGGTTCCCAGGAAAAGCCATTGCGAACGATATCCGCCGCAGCGCAACTTGCGCAGCCTGGAGATATCATCACTGTCCACTCGGGGGTCTATCGTGAATCGGTCCAGCCTCCAAGGGGAGGTGACTCGGAGGATAAGCGCATAACCTACCAGTCAGCTGCTGGTGAAAAAGCTGAAATCAAGGGGTCTGAAATCATCAGGAACTGGGAGAAAGTCCAGGGTGACACCTGGAAAACAGTCCTTCCCAACAGCTTCTTCGGAGACTTCAATCCATACAGTGACCTTATCCACGGTGACTGGTTCAATCCGAAAGGCCGGCAGCACCACACAGGCGCTGTGTACCTCAATGGCTTCTGGCTGGCCGAAGCGGCGGCACTGGAGGATGTGATGCAGCCAGCCAGTGAGACTCCGTTATGGTATGGCACAGTCGATGATCAGAACACAACCCTCTGGGCTCAGTTCAAAGGGGTGAATCCAAATGACCAGGAGGTTGAGATCAATGTCCGCAAAACAGTTTTCTACCCGGCCAGGCCAAACATCAACTACATCACTGTGCGCGGCTTTACTCTCTGCCATGCTGCGACACAATGGGCTCCTCCGACAGCGGAGCAGACCGGATTGATCGGCACACACTGGAGCAGGGGGTGGATCATAGAAAACAACACAGTGAGCCACTCGATCTGCTCCGGGATTTCACTTGGAAAATACGGGGATGAATGGGATAACACTTCGGCGGATACGGCGGAGGGCTATGTCAAAACCATCGAACGCGCTTTGCAGAACGGCTGGGACAAGGGCACAATCGGCCACCATGTTGTTCGCAACAACACCATATCACACTGTGAGCAGGCTGGAATTGTCGGCAGCCTGGGCGCCGTGATCAGCACCATCACGGGCAACACAATTCATGACATCCATGTTCGCCAGCTCTTTACCGGGGCGGAGATGTCCGGAATCAAACTTCATGCCGCTGTCGATGTAATAATCGAAGGGAATCGGATTTATCGCTGCTGCCGTGGACTCTGGCTTGACTGGATGGCGCAGGGGACACGTGTGTCTTCCAACCTGTTTTATGACAATATCGATCAGGACCTTTTTGTCGAAGTCAATCACGGCCCATTCGTGGTTGACAACAACATTTTCCTTTCACCCATGTCGCTGCTTTCAGTCTCCCAGGGTGGCGCTTATCTGTATAACCTGATGGCCGGGAAGCTGGTGCTGAACAGATTCGATGGACGGCAGACCCCTTTTCACAAGCCGCATTCCACAGAATTGGCCGGGATGCATGACAACCCCTTTGGCGATGACCGTTACTGCAACAATATTCTCACCGGAGCTGCCGATCTGAGCCTTTATGATGATGCAACACTTCCAGTTTTTATGGCTGGCAATGTTTTTCTCGGCAGTGCCAAACCATCGAAGCACGAAAAGGATCCACTCGTCATCCCGGATTATGACCCCGGCCTTGGATTGGCTGAAAAGGGCGGAGAGGTCTTTCTTTCAGGCAGATTCGATAAAGCCTGGTCCGGGACACAGAAGCGCCAGATCATTACAACCGGACTGCTTGGTAGATCGGCAATCTCAGGGGCCGCCTACGACAATGCCGATGGCACTCCATTGAAGATTCAGCACGATTACTTCGGGCTGCAGCGCCAAACGGACAACCCTTTCCCAGGGCCATTCGAGACAGCCTCGGATGGAGATCAGAAACTGAAAGTCTGGCCAGTGAGCAGGACCCGATAGAGCCTGCCCCCGAGTCTGCAATGGGGCAGGCCTCTCCCCCGTCTCCTTATCTGAGGAAGGGCCAGTTGCCGACCGAAGATGGATTCTGTGTCGGTGTGGGCGTGGGTGTTTCTGCAAAGGGCAGCACATCAGGAACGACACTGACATCTGTAGTGAACTTGAAGGGGTACAATGCCCCACTCGGAAATTCCAGTTCAACAAAGAAAGCACTCCAACCCTGCGCTGGAGGGTTCACCTGGCCGATATAGAGGCCACCACCCTGATTGCTCAAGGGAGTGCTGGTCCAGGCAGGGCCGATCGAATCCAGGCGAAAGTTTCTCGCTGAAGGATTGGTCGCCTGCCAGAGCCTGACAGCGGTCGGGCTCGCCACAGTCTGCACATGCAGTGATCCATCCGGCTGCCGGGTCCAGGAGTACTGCGGCCGGGGTGTCTTGTTCAGAAAGGAATGGTAGCAGGCCAGGAGGCTTTGAACGGCATCGGCATTCAGACCATGGTCTGTATTGGGAACATATCGCAGGTGCTTTTCACCCACCAGGTCATCGAAATAAAACTGGGAGGAATCCGGCAGGAAGAACTGGTCTCCGGTTGAGTTCACGATAAATTTGGGCATGGTGTAACGGTTCCGGTAGGAATATGGATCGACGATCGCAAACATGGCCTGGCTCTGTGCAGTCCCCATCCAATCCATAAAACCCATGTCAACATAATCATTCAGGGCATCAGCCCAGTAACCATAGGCTTCCCAGTGGTGCTGGATGCTTTTCTCGACATTGAGCACATCGATCACCATGGGGGCGATCGCTTCAACCCGCGAATCGACAGCGGCTGTTGTCCAGGTGGTCCAGCCGCGCTTCGATGCTCCTGCGAGCATGAAACCAGTAATCGATGGATATTCGGATTGGATGGTGTCCATGGCACGCACAACCGCTTTGGTCATCGGAAGCCGCGGCAGCCACAGGGGATCTTCCTGGTTTGCATCCAGGCTCTGCTTGTATTTATCCCAGGCAAAGGCGATCAGCTCATCCTCGATCCGGCCACTGGCGATGTACCTTGGATCGGATTCATCGGAGAACTTGATCGGCTGGTTCGGAATCATCCGTATCTCAGCAACAACAGAGTTGGTGAGAAAGGCTGCCGACAGGAGGCTGGAATCGACTGTAGAGGGTGCGGGGCCGCCATTGTTTCCAGCACTGATATACAGCAAGGACTTGTCATGATGCAGGATCGATGGAACAACAACTATAAGCCAATGCTTCCATAAGGTGCGATCGACCTCAGAGGGGCTGCGCCAGGCCTGTGAAGTCATTTCCCATACTTTGGCTGTATAACCCGGACCACTGATAGAATTCGCGAGGCTGTAAGAATAATTCGGATCGGGGGCTGCAATGTAGTCATCCAGGGGTGTTGCCACTGTCTGCAGGCAGAAAAAAACCAGGAGAGCCACTGTAAAAATAAAACGTATAAACATCTGGAACATCCTTTCCTTTCGGTCAGCCAGGTTTTTATTTATGGACCTGGGGCTGCAATTTTGAAATCTTCTCTTTCATTTGAAAAAAATCATCGATAACCATAAAAATATAAAAAGGGCTGTTCATTCATACAACGACCAGGCGGGGTGATTGGCGGAAAGAGGTCGCGGATAAAAACGAATCAGCTGAGAGATATCTACATTCCGTGGATTCTGCTGGTAACGCAGCAAGAATTCAGCGACGACATCATAGGCTTCACGGCTGAATGGCGCGATACGCAGAAAATATCCAGGAATCAATACCTGGTTGGGGCCAAATGCTGGAGTTCCGACAATGTTTCCGAACAACACCCCATCGCCGAGCCTGCCAAAGCCCCGGATGATGGTCCGTGCGAATGCCTGCATGTCGCTTTCGGTAAATACCTCCCCCTCCAATCCGAGGGTTAAAGGAAACGCCGCAGTGAGCGCGGCATGAGAAAAATCCTCTCCGCCATTGAGATCCGTGACCTGCTGCTCGGGCAAGGGATTGTTTAATGGAAGAATCGATAAGTAGTAGGGCCAGAAAAAGGCTCCGGGACCATACTTCGGACCGGCATACAGCCCCATCCTCCGCTTCATATATTGGCCGATCTTTCGCGCCATGACCTTGTGCTTGATATTTCCACTCGCCTTCCAGGAACCCCATAATGCCAATCCCATGGCGCTCTGCCAGTTCCCGGGGAGGATATTTCCTTCCTCAGAGGGAAGGTCGTCTTTGAAGATGTAATGCCCCTCATCCGGACTCGGACCATCAACCCACTGGCGGTCATGCCAGTCAAGGGTTTCTCCAATCTCCGTTTGCCAGGTGTTGAACTCTGCACCAATTTCATTCAGGAGATCCGGCTCCCTTTGAACCAGCTCCAGAAATTCGACAACTCCGAAAGCAATCATCCCGGTATGGACAGCATGAATGGTATGCCTTCCAGCGTAATATGAAGTCCCCCAGGCGGGGGCGGTTTCACCGAAGAAGGTGGCATATCCCTTTTTATCATCGCGGTTGGCCATGGTGGCACGGATAATTTCGAGGTTCACATCAAGGTATTTCCTGTCCCCGGTCCCACGGTACATGTCATTGAGAGACTGTGCCTGATAAGAAGACCCCCATGCCATGTCAGTGTCGAGATTCTGCCTGCTGTTGATACGGTTCAGCCAAATCTGCAGGACCGAATAGAGGTGCCGGCTGTCGTATGTCTGTGGAACTGCATACTGTTCCAGAGTAGGAACTGTATCCGGAATCTGGCCGAGGCTTCTCCAGTAGTAATCGAAGCTGTCGATATAGGATTGATCCTGGGAATTCGATTGAGCCGACACAACAGCAAGGAAGGTGCACACCAGGACAAATTGGAGGAAACAAAATCGCATTTCGCTTGAGATTATCACAAAAAACCTGCTGATGTGGTACCCGGGCAGAAGTTGGCCTCGCGCCAGCAGCAGGAGACAATCTCACTAATCGAATAAAAGTGAAGAGTTTCAGCGCCTTTCAGGGCTTGATCGACTGTGTCGGAAAGACCTCACGGATCACCTCGAGTTTCATGGCCTGATCCCCCTGTGTGGGCGCTACAATTCCTCCCTCTCCATACTCATTCCAGGCATAGATAGTGAACATCTTCTGATGGGGAAAGCCCAGCCTGGGATTCCCCTGAAGATCGTGTTTTATCTGTTCCAGGGCATGCCTCCACTGCTCACGATTGGGGAGCTGATAACACGGCCGGGGATCATGCCAGGGGCGTGGGTTCCAGCCAGCTGGAAGGTATGGGATATAGGGAAGCGCATCTTCTGCATGGGCCAGTCTGCCCTGATGGGCATGGTCGGCGATTTCTTCATACGGATGATCCTGGGGGGTCTGGTCACCCGTTGGCACATCCATATAGGTTGTGGTGAATTCGAACAGCTGGCAGGCAGGGTGCCCTGCCCCGATCTTCTCATGTGCAGAAACCCCACAACCGATCAGCATCTCCCCCAGCCCCGCTTTTCTGACAGCCTCCCTCAGCGACTCGATGCGTTGACGGCACAGATTGATGTCCTGACCGCAATGCTTGTACAGATGATGAAGGCTGTGGAACTTTAAAAACAGTTTTCCATCGATCTTGAGATAAGCCGGATGGCCCAGAGCAGGCAACCAGGCCTGGATGCACCGCTGCCATTCCTCATCAGTCTTCACGACAAATGGATCATGATTGCAGAATTCGATCGCAAATTTCATGCGTCCGGATTCCGGTGAATGAACATACTGATCGACACCAGCATTCAGGGAGACCAGGCCTGGTTCCGGGTTGGGAATGGTATGCACCGGGTACCAGAGGATCAGGAAGAAATCCACACCATTCCCGGAGGCTGCCCGGATTTCCTGATCCATTGCCTCCTGGGTGTTGTACATTCCCAAATGGGGTGCCCGGCCCGGGTAGTCCGGACGCCAATCCCGGCCTGTGCTGTCATGCCATTTGTTCGGCAAGGCCTCCCACCATCCCGCAAAGTAGTTGACCCCCACAAGAATTTCCTTTTTAGGGGCTTCCGATGTGGGCTGAGCCAGGGCGGAAATCATCGAAATGAGTAACAGATGGAACACCATTGAGTTGACACTCCCGATTATCATCAGCCATCGAGGCGGCTCCTTTCCAGAATCCTGGATATGAGCCGCTGCTTATCCAAAACAGATGGTTGAGGAAACAGCCTCTTCAGGTCTTTTCTGTTTTTGCTGATAATGGAAAGAACTGTAAACCGGGAGGATTCGAACATGAAGGGTGTCATTCTGGCGGGGGGGCTTGGCTCCAGGCTTCGCCCCCTCACAAAAATTACCAACAAGCACCTGCTGCCGATCTATGACCGACCCATGATTTTTTACCCCATTCAGGCCATGATCAATGCAGGCATCAAGGATATTATGATTGTCTGTGGTGGAAATCATGCCGGTGAGTTTCTCAGGCTGCTGGGAAATGGAAAGGACTTTGGGTTGAAACACCTGAACTACACCTATCAGGAGGGGGAGGGTGGAATTGCGGATGCACTGGCACTGACCCGTTTTTTTGTCGATGACGACCGTGTGGCTGTCATGCTGGGAGATAACATCATCGAAAACAATTTCCTGCAGGCCAAAAACGATTTTGAAGCCCAGGAAGCCGGAGCGAAGATCCTCCTCAAAGAAGTCACTGACCCACGGCCTTACGGGGTGGCTGAGGTCTCTGGTGGCAAGGTCCTTGGGATCGAGGAGAAACCCCAGCAGCCTAAATCGAACCTGGCAGTGATTGGAATCTATTTTTTCGATAACACGGTCTTCAAGATTGTCGATACCCTCAAACCATCGGGCCGGGGTGAACTGGAAATTACTGATGTCAACAATGCTTATATCCAGCGGGGGGATATGTCCTATTCGATCCTGGAGGGCTGGTGGGGAGATGCGGGAGAATCATTTGAATCCCTGATTGAAGTCAGCAACCTGGTCTATCAGACCGGCGCCAACAAGATGTCATGAAACCTCCCGGAGAGGGACAGCAGAATGCACTTGAGATTACAACCAATTGGAATGGCAGGCCAATGAAAATCATTGTCACCGGTTCGAAGGGGAAGCTCGGCCAACGCCTGATCCGCGTGTTATCCTATTCACACGATCTGCTTGGCTTCGATCTGCCGGAACTGGATATCTGCAATCTTCAGGATGTTACAAAGAAAATCCTCCAGTTTCAGCCGGATATACTGATCAATGCCGCCGCACACACCGCAGTGGACCGTTGTGAAGACGAAGCCGACCTGGCTTACCAGATCAATGCTCTTGCGGTCCGGAACCTGGCGGTTGCTGCAGAATCCACCCGTGCGCGATTCATTCATTTTTCGACCGATTTTGTCTTCGATGGGGAACGCCAGGGGCCACCCTACATCGAATATGATACTCCCAACCCACAGTCGGTTTATGGAAGATCGAAGCTGATGGGAGAGAGGGAAGCTCTCCTCAACTGCACCCGTTCGATCGTATTGCGACTTTCCTGGCTGTATGGCAGTGGGGGGTGGAATTTCACCGACTGGGTGATCGGAGAAGTCCGCGAGAACCGGCCGGTCCGGATTGTCACAGACCAGCTGGGATGCCCCACCTGGATCGGGGATGTGGTCAATCAGGTGATCCATCTGTTCTCAACATCCGCCCAGGGGCTTTATCACTGTGCAGGAAAAGGCTGCTGCAGCCGGTATGACTGGGCCTGTGAGGCGGTGAAATGTGCCGGCCTGGATACCTCATTGGTCAAACCGGTAACTTCAACAGAGTTTAAGCAGAAGGCCCCACGGCCGACTTATTCCGCAATGCGGAATTTCTGCCTGGAAAAACAGGGGCTGGAAGTCATGCGTCCCTGGCAGGATGCCCTGAAGGATCATATCTTCGAGGAATAAACCGGATCAAAAGGAGCTGTCCCGATGCGAATCGCCCGTTTCAAGACCTGCAAAGGTGATATCCAGTATGGTGTCTGGGAAGACAACGGCAGGATTCGCCTGGTAGCGGGAGATATTCTGGATCTCTGGGCGGTGACGGACCAATGCATCGATCGTGAGGAGATCGCACAGATCCTCGCACCGGTCTGCCCACCCAATATATTTGCAATGGGGCTGAATTATCGTGCTCATGCTGCGGAAGGCGGAGTGCCAGAGCCGGACCATCCTCTTATTTTTATCAAGGCAACCACAACTGTGATCCCGACGGATCACCCCATCCTGCTTCCGAAACCAGCACCGGATGCGGTTGATTTTGAGGCCGAACTGGCTTTGATCATTGGCCGTAAAACCCGGGAAGTGAATGTCGAGGAAGCGGCTGGATCGATCCTCGGCTATACTGCTGCCAATGACGTCAGTGCACGCGACTGCCAGATGAAACACGACCGCCAGTGGGCGCGTGGAAAATCCTTCGATACCTTCTGCCCTCTCGGGCCATTTATCTGCATCGGTGAGGATCCGGATTCCGCCTCGGTCAGAAGCCGCCTCAATGGGGAACCCATGCAGGATGGCCACACAAGTGACCTGATTTTCAACTGCCGCCACCTCGTCAGTTACCTCTCACACCAGTTCACCCTGCTCCCCGGGACAATCATTCTGACCGGAACGCCCAGCGGGGTCGGGGTTCATCGGAATCCGCCGATCTTTCTCAAAGACGGGGATCTCATCGAGGTCGAAGTGGAGGGTGTGGGTGTTCTTTCCAATCCGATTGTCTGTAGCCCATAAATCGGTATGACCGGAACACAACTGAAACCCTCATCCAACCGGAAGCAACCTGTTGTCGATGCGCTCCTGCTCGCGGCGGGAAGTGGGAAGCGGATGGGCTCCGCAGGCCAGGGCGGAAATAAAGTATTACTGCCTCTGATGGGCCATCCGATTCTGTGGTATTCGCTGGTTTCTCTGTTGAAATGTGAAGAGATTCGCCGGATTGTCCTGGTTCATAGGTCAATCGACCAGGATGAAATCACAAAAACTCTCTCCTCCTGCAAGCCCGATAAGGAAATTCTTCTGTGTGAGGGTGGCAATGAACGCCCGGATTCTGTGTTCAATGGCCTTGAAGCATTGTCCGGACAGCCCCCGGAGGTTGCCCTCATTCATGATTCGGCCCGGCCTTTTTTTACCCGGGAAATGGTGGCCAGCTCGATTGAACTGGCACAGATCAACGGAGCAGCCACTGTCGCCATCCCTCTGACCGATACTTTGAAACGGGGACGGGATGGCTTTTTATACGAAACGCTCCCGCGCAAGGAGCTCTTTCGAATCCAGACACCCCAGGCATTCCAGTATGATCTGATACGGGAAGCACACCAGATTTTCAGAAGCAATCCGGATCCGGGAGTTACGGATGATTGCATGCTGCTTGAGAAAAAGGGGATGAAAATCGCCCTGGTGGCTGGAGATGAGAGGAACCTGAAAATCACCACAGCCCTGGATTTGCTGGTGGCGGAAATGACTTTATCCCAGGGGAAAAAAGAGGGTTCTCAACCCTACCCCTTTTATACCCGATAATGCTGTCGATAGAATAAAGGAAATACGGGTCTCAGGCGGAAAGGATAATCCCGTTGTGCACCTCAACCTCTTTCCCACTTCCCGGATTGATGGGAAGCCATGGAGAGCATTGTGTGCTATAATGAAGGTTGAGTGAGTCCGTATCAAAAAGACAAAGGAGAATAGCCCCTCCCAAGGCGATTCCAAGAGGAGCATTCAAATATGAATCTTGAAAGATTAACCGAACGCGCACGACAGGTCATGAGGCGGGCCAAAGAAGAAGCCGCCCACCTGGGAAGCAGCCATGCCTCAACCGAGCATATCCTGCTGGGGCTGATCGCCGAGACGGACAGTGTTGCGGTAACTGCCCTGAGAAATCTGGGGGCTGATCTCTCCCTGTTGCGGAAGAAAACGATCGCCCATATCCAGAATACCTCCTATTTCCTTGAGAAAGATGCAACGCAGCTGTCTCCCAGCGGAAAAAGGGCCATCCAGTTCGCCCACCAGGAAGCTCAAAGCCTGGGAGTCAATTTCATTGGCACTGAACACCTCCTGCTTGGAATCATCCGCGAGAGCGATGGGATTGCAGCACGGGTCCTCCTGTCTCAAGGGATCGACCTGGTCAAGGCACGCGCCGAAATTCTACGCCTGATGGGACTCAGCGGAAATTCGAGTGATCCGCAGGCCCAGGCGACCAAAAAGAAATCAAAAACACCTGCTCTGGATGCTTTTGGAACCGATCTGACCGACTTGGCACGAATGGGGAAACTCGATCCGGTGATCGGCCGCCATGATGAAGTCGAACGGGTGATCCAGATCCTCTGCCGCAGAACCAAAAACAATCCGGTTCTGATCGGTGAAGCGGGAGTCGGGAAAACAGCAATCGCTGAAGGCCTGGCTCAGAAGATTGTCAATAAACAGGCGCCGGACCTGCTGGCAAGCAAACGCCTCATCACCCTCGATCTGGCCGCGCTGGTGGCAGGGACAAAATACCGTGGCCAGTTCGAAGAACGCCTGAAAGCGGTTCTCGAAGAAATTCGCCGCAATGACAACATCCTCCTGTTTGTCGATGAGTTGCACACACTGGTCGGGGCAGGCGCTGCCGAAGGATCGATGGATGCTTCGAACATGCTCAAGCCAGCCCTGGCGAGAGGGGAGTTGCAGTGCATCGGCGCTACCACACTCGATGAATACCGAAAACACATCGAAAAAGACAGCGCTCTTGAACGTCGGTTCCAGACAATCATTGTCAATCCACCATCGGTCAAGGAAACCATCGAAATACTGAAAGGTTTGAGCGAGAAATACGAATCACACCACCAGGTTCATTACACCGACAAAGCCATCCAGGCAGCCTCGGAACTTTCTGACCGTTATATTACGGATCGTTTCCTCCCGGATAAGGCAATCGACCTGATCGATGAAGCGGGAGCGCGTGCCCACCTCAAGGCCACCACCCGACCGCGCGAGCTCAAGGAGCTGGATGATCGAATCGAACAGCTCAACCAGGAGATCGAAGCTGCTTCGGTGACCGAAGAGTTTGAAAAATGCATGGATCTCAAGCAGCTGCGCGATGAACTCAAGGAAGAAATTCAGACAAAGACCAGCGAGTGGGAAGAACGCAAATCCCGGGAAGAAAACCGGGTTGTCGTAGATGAGGAGGAGATTGCCTATCTCGTCTCGAAATGGACCGGAATTCCTCTGGTGAAGCTCGAGGAGAGCGAGAGCGAGCGCCTGCTCAAAATGGCGGATGAGCTGCACAAGCGCATTGTCGGGCAGGAAGATGCCATTCAGACCATTTCCAAAGCAATCCGCCGGTCACGCGCCGGACTGGCCGAAAGGAAACGCCCAATCGGGTCATTTATGTTTCTCGGGCCTACCGGTGTCGGGAAATCCGAGCTTGCCAAAGCCCTGGCGGCCTATTTGTTTGGCAATGAGGATGCCCTCATCAACATCGATATGTCCGAATACATGGAGAAGTTCGCGGTTTCGCGCCTGGTTGGAGCGCCTCCCGGCTATATCGGGCATGACGAAGGCGGCCAGCTGACCGAAAAAGTGCGCCGCCGCCCTTATTCCGTGGTCCTGCTCGATGAGATCGAGAAAGCGCATCCGGATGTTTATAACATCCTCCTTCAGGTTCTTGAGGAGGGCCGCCTCACCGATACGACCGGACGCACAGTCGATTTCAGGAATACAGTCCTGATCATGACCTCGAATATCGGAACCCAGGAGATTACACGCAAAACCGGGCTGGGATTCGAGGCACACGCACAATCGCTGGATATGGCCAGCATCCGTGAACGCTTGATGAGCGAGCTGCGCCGGAATTTCCGTCCGGAATTTTTGAACCGGGTCGATGATGTGATTATCTTCCATCCACTGGATGAAGATCACATGCGCTATATCATCGATATCCTGGTTCGGGATATCGAGAGCCGCTTCAAAGGAAGTTCGACACGCATTCATTTAACGGATTCAGCACGGGAGTTTATACTCGAAAAGGGATTCGACCCGGTTTATGGCGCCCGCCCGCTCAAGCGAGTGATGCAGAGATACCTCGAAGATCCATTGGCAGATGAAATTTTACGTGGAAAAATATTCGAGAATACCGATATTTATGTGGACCGTCGTGATGATGATCTGGTTTTTTCCACCCCAGAGGGGGCGGTAACTTCGGAGGCTCTGGCAGAAATCAATTGATGCGGGTTGGGAGTCCCGTGGGCTGATGCAATGATAAGGGTACTGACCTTCATACTATTCCTGTGTCTGACCACCACCGCCAGCCAGGGACAGGTTATCGGGGAGATTCAGGTTGAAGGGACAAAAACATCGGATCCGGCTGAAGTCCTGAAAGTTATCAAGACCAAGGTTGGAGTTTCCCTTCAAAGCCAGCTCACCCAGCGATCGATCAGTGAAGATCTCACCCGGATCAGCGAATTGGAACGGTATGATCCACTGAGCCTGCGTGTTGAAACCCGTGGCTCAGAAACCCTGAAAACTCTCGTTTTTATTGTCAAAGAATACCCGGTCGTTTCAGATATCCGTTACAGCGGAAACACCAAGTACAAGAAAAAACGCCTCGATACGGAAATCGGCTTCGAGGCGGGTGAACCGCTTTTCTTCAAACCGGAACTGATTAAAAGCCTCGATGAAAAACTCGAAACTTTTTACAGTTCAAAAGGTTTTACCAATGTCCTTGTCGAAGGACGCCAGGCCGAGGAGACCGATGCCGGAGTCGTTCTTGAATTCGCCATCGAGGAGGGGCGCAAGCTCAAACTTCAATCGGTCGGCTTTGAAGGGAATACCGCATTTACCGATGATACGCTTCGGAAACACATCCAGACAAAACCGAAGCTTCTTCATCTTTTCCGGAAGAAATTCGACAACGAGCAATTCCAGAAAGATATCAAGGCCCTTGAATACTATTACCAGCAACATGGATTCCTCGAGGCAAAGGTTTCCGAGGGAACCAGAAAGCTGGTCAAGGATGACCGCCGCCTCGATGTCAACTTTGACATCTCCGAAGGCCCACAGTATCGACTCGGCAAGGTGGTCATCGAAGGGGCCTCGATCTTTGACCGCTCAGATATTCTCCACCCGCTTACTGTTCAACGAGGTGAAATTCTCGACCGGCCTCGGCTGGTTCAGAACCTTCAGGATGTGCGTTCACTGTATTGGAACCAGGGCTACCGGTTGGTCGATATCGAACCCGAGATCATCCCGGATCGTGAAACCGGAGTAGCGGATTTGTTCCTGCGGGTGAATGAAGGGCAAAGGCTCCGGTTGCGGAATGTTCAGATCAAGGGTGTCGGAGAAGCTGCAGATCACAGCACCTTCGATGTGCCTATGGAAACGAAAGATTATGTCGTTGAACGGGAATTCGAGCTGGAGGAAGGGGATGTTCTGGACTGGTCGAAAATCGAGGAAACCGAACGAAAACTGGTGAATCTCCAGTTTTTTGAAACCCAGGAAGGTGTTTTTCCACCCAAGCTGAAACATGGTTTCCAACTTGAACCCATCCCCGGCACACGTGAAGCGGATTTGCTGCTGCAGCTGGAAGAAACCAACACCGGATTTATTCAGCTCGGGGGTGGTTTTTCAACTGACTATGGAGCCAGCCTGAACTTTGAGTTCAAAGACCGCAATGCTTTCGGGAGAGCCTGGAGCTATTCCTTTGCGGCGGATGTTGGCAGCAAGCGCCAGAGTGTGAGTCTGACTTTTTTCAATCCGCACCTTAATAACACAGATTACACCAATCGTTACGGCGTCTATTACCGCCGGACAGATAAAATCGGTGGGAAAGATTTCTCCGAGAAACGGATTGGAGGAACTGTCGCGGTCGGCCGGCAGCTTACCAAAGAGGTCCATGCTGAGATCGAGTACCGCCTCGAACAGGTCAAGCTGGAAGATATCGGCAATGACCTGATCCTGCGGGATCCCGATGACAAGAATGCGACTCTGGTGGACAAGCTCTACGCCGAAGACAGCACAGTCACCAGCAGCGTGGCGCTGAGGGTTGCCAGAGACACACGCGATTATGTCTTCTTTCCGACCAAAGGGTTGCGGGATGTTTTCAGCATTGAGGGAGCCGGCCTGGGTGGCGACAATAAATTCGTGGGGCTGGCGGGAACAGCCGATCGATACATCCAGCTGAAAGAGAAGCTGGTTCTGGCACTGCGGGGCCATTATGCCATGCAGTTTCCGTTCGGAGATACCGAGCGAATTCCATTGCATGAACGGTATTTCCTGGGAGGTTCGAATACCATCCGCGGATTCCGGGTAGCGGGAATTTCTCCGGTGAAATATGCTCAGCGCCGGATTGTGGATATCGATGGGAATGAGATAATTTTTGATGATGACATGCGGGTTGGGGGCGAAGCCGAGTGGTATACCAACCTCGAACTGCGTTACCGCTGGAATGATACAGTCCAGTCGGTTGGTTTTGTCGATGCAGGCAATGTTTTCGAGGAAGCCACCGATTTTGATCTGAACACGACCCGCGCCGCAGTTGGCACCGGATTGAGGCTCAACCTGTTTAACAACGCGCTGGTTCGGCTGGACCTCGGATTCCCTGTCGCCAAAGAAGATGAGGACAAAAAGCAGAACTTCCAGTTCAATTTCGGGGCGAGTTTCTAATCACCTCTGGGGTGCAAGGATAGCATCACAACAATCAAGGGATGGATGAAGGAGGAGAAAAATGAAAGGATATCGTGCTGTCTGGCCTGTTGTCCTGATCGGAATTGCCATTGCTGCGGTCAGCACACCCGGTTCAAAAGCCTTTGGGGAAGCTTTGAGCATCGGTTTTGTGGATTTGGATCGAATCCGTGAGGGGTACAAGCGTTACCAGGATGCGCTGGGATCGATCCGCGGAGTAAAAGACAAGGAGCAGGCCAATCTGGATGAAATGAGCTCCACTTTCGACAAGGCTGTCCGCCAATTTGAGCTTAAAGAAGGCCTTTTCGCAACCGAAGAGCAAAAAAAGACTGAGCTCGAGGATCTCAAAAAAAAATGGAATATCCTGAACGAGTACAAAGCAACCAAAGACCAGGATCTCGAGCGAAAAAGCCGGGAAACCCTGGGGCCATTGATCGAAAAGATTAAAACCACGATCAAAGATGTTGCCGCGAATAATGGATATCACATGATTTTCAAGCAGTCCGACCTTGCTTACAGTGATCCCCGCCTGGACATCACCGATAAAGTGCTTGCGGCTTTGAATAAGGAGTGAAATTGTGCCTACCCTCCGATTGGGAGAATTAGCCGAAAGAATCGCCTGCAAGCTGGTGGGTGATCCGAATGTTCTGATATCCGGTGTCAATACGATCGATGCGGCAGGTCCAGGGGAGCTGTCGTTTGTTCATAACGAGAAATACATCAGTGCCATCCCGAATTCCCGCGCCTCGGCAATAGTTGTTCCGATGGATTTGGAGACGGAGTTCCGGCCT
>JAANMY010001578.1_pt1 | contig 24935 bp, 20 predicted proteins | sample 7279691 | NCBI WGS metagenome assembly JAANMY01 (sample SAMN14094543, study PRJNA606508) | bioreactor metagenome | isolation source: A lab-scale SPAN reactor treating ammonium-rich wastewater day 388 | place: Ireland: Galway | collected 2018-02-07
GCCCGCCGCACGCCTGCAGGAGTTTTCCATGGATCAGAAGCAAGAGCTGCTGGCGCGGATCGCCCAGTTCCGCAAGATGGCGACGGACGACCCGGACAACGAACTCGGCCACTTCCGCCTCGGTCAGCTCCTCATGGAGGCGGAGCAGTTCGACGACGCGGCCCGGTCGTTCCGGCGGGCGCTGGAGCTGAACCCGCAGTTCTCCAAGGTCCACCAGCTGCTCGGCACCTCGCTCCTGAAGCTCGGCCGGCGCGGCGAGGCGATCGCCGTCCTGAAGGACGGGTACGTCGTCGCCGACGAGATGGGCAATAACGTGCCGCGCGACGAGATGGCGAAACTCCTCAGGGAGCAGGGCGAGGCGCTGCCGGAGACGCGCAAGGCGCCGGCGCCGGCTGGCGGGCCGGCGGCCGGCGACGGGTTCCGGTGCCAGCGCCCGGGGTGCCCCTACGGGAGTCACGCGCGGCGGCTCGACCGGCCGCCGATGAACGACGAGATAGGCCGCCGTATCCAGGAGGTAGTCTGCGCCGACTGCTGGAACTGGTGGCTACGCGACGTCAGCATCAAGGTCATCAACGAGATGCATCTCGACCTGAGCAGCGACCGCGGGCAGCAGCTTTACGACCAGGTCATGCGCGAACAGCTCGGCCTGGACTGAGTACCCGCGGGGCGGTGCGGAATTTCGGATAAGAGGCGACATGAGCGAGGCGGGCGGCGGCGAGTACCTGGTGAGTTACGGCCGCAGCGGGGCCGTCGGCCGCTTTGTGGCCGCCCTGAGCGATCTCCGTCGCGGCGTGCGGGTGGTGGTCGCCGGCCCGCGCGGCGTCGAAATCGGCGTTGTCCTCTGTTCGGCGACCCCGCGCCACGTCCGCCTGTTGCCCGGGGGCCGAACGGGTTCCCTCCTCCGCCGGGCCGGCCCCGACGACGAGAGTACTGCCAAACAGCGCCGCGCCCTTGGCGACCAGCTCTTCGCCGACGGCCGGCGCCTCGCCGCCGAGCTGCACCTTCCCCTGGAGATTCTCGACGCTGAGGTTCTCCTCGACGGCCGTCGCGCGGTGGTGCAGCATCTCCGCTGGGCCGAGTGCGACTACGAGCCGTTCGCGGCGGCGCTCCAGGGGGCGCACGGCGTCGAGGTTCTGTTCGAGGATCTGGCGGTGCCAACCGCGCCGGATGAGGAGTCAGACGGCGGATGCGGCGAGCCCGGCTGCGGTCGTGCCGAGGGCGGCCGCGGCTGCACTTCGTGCGGGACCGACGGCGGGTGCGGGTCGTGCGGGACCGGGAAGGTGGACATGCGGGCCTACTTCGCCCACCTCCGCGAAAAGATGGAACAGCAGCCGCAGCGCACGCCTCTCCTCTGACCCCCCATCTCTGCGCTCGCGCCCTTTAACGTTACCGGACCGAACGCTGAGGCTTCGCCGAGCCGGAAGCGTCAGCGACGAAACCTGTCGAGCCGGGTCGTTGCTGACGCTTTCGGCTCGTCGGGATGTCTTGCCGGTCGGTGCGTCGCACGGCTACACTGGAACGCGGAAAGGTCGTCGCTCCAGGGGGGAAGTCCATGCTTCGCATTCACGACGGTGGCTCGCGGTTGTGTGACGGCCTGACGCGCCGCGAATGGTTCAGGGCCGGCGGCGTGGGACTCCTCTCTCTCCCGACGCTCCTCCAGGCCCGCCAGGACGCGGCCGCTGCTGAGGCCCGGCGCCCCCCAGGGCGAGCACGGTCGTGCATCCTCCTTTGTCTGCTGGGCGGCCCGCCGCAACACGAGACGTGGGACCCGAAGCCCGACGCCCCCGCCGAGATCCGCGGGCCGTTCCACCCGATCGCCACCAGCGTCCCGGGCCTGCGCGTCTGCGAACTGATGCCGCGCACCGCGCGCCTCGCCCACCACTGCGCCATCCTCCGCGCCATCTCGACCGGCGACAACGCCCACTCGTCGAGCGGCTATTACATGCTGACCGGGCAACCCCACCGCCCGATGAACGTCGAGAACGCCCGCCCCGGCGCGCCGAACGATTGGCCGTCGGTCGGCGCGGTCGTCAGGCACCTGCTCCGCGGTAATGGCGCCACGCCGTCGGCGATCACCGTCCCGGAACACGTCTGGAACACCGGCAACATCCCGTGGCCGGGGCAGGACGCCGGCTGGCTCGGCCGGACCGCCGACCCGTGGCTGCTCCACTGCGACCCGTCCCGGCCCGACTTCCAGGTGCCGGCCCTCACCCTCGCCGCCGACCTGCCGCCGCTACGCTTCGACGGCCGCCGCACCCTGCTCGACCAGGTCAACCGCCACTTCGCGGCCGCGGACCGGGCGACGGCCGGGATCCGCTACCGGGACCAGTACCGGCAGGCGTTCGACCTGCTGCGCTCGTCGGGCGCCCGCGCCGCCTTCGAGATCGGCCGCGAGCCGGCGGCGGTGCGCGATCGCTACGGCCGCCACCGCTTCGGCCAGAGCCTCCTGCTTGCCCGCCGACTGGTCGAGAGCGGGGTGCCGCTGGTGCAGGTGAACTGGACGCGCCTCGCCGGCAAGCCGAACGACGGTATGTGGGACACGCACGCGCGCAACGCCGAGAGTCTGCGCTCCTTCCTCATGCCGATGATGGACGAGGCGTTTTCGGCGCTGCTGGAGGATCTGGCGCAGCGCGGGCTGCTCGATGAGACGCTGGTGGTGTGGATGGGCGAGTTCGGCCGCACGCCGCGGCACAACGGCGCCGCGGGCCGCGATCACTGGGGCGCGGTGTTTTCGGCGGCGTTGGCGGGCGGCGGGGTGCGCGGTGGGCTCGTGTACGGTGCCTCGGACCGGATCGGGGCCCAGCCGCGCGACGGCCGGGTGCGGCCCGAGGATCTGACGGCGACGCTCTTCCACTCGCTGGGACTTTCCTCCGACACCGAGATCCGCGACCCGCTCGGCCGGCCGGTGCCGCTGAGCCGTGGCGACGTGATCCGGCCCATCCTCACTGCCTGAGTACAGAAGCGCCCGGCAGCGCGGGGCTCCGAGTCTACCGTCCCTCCCGCTGAATTGACTTCCGCCGCCAATCCGGAACAATGACCTGAACCCGCGTCGCCTGGTTACCAGCCGCGAGCAATCCTCTCGCTCACGGCTGGTAAATCAGCCCGGTCATCCTGCGCGGCGGGGCAGGTCAGCGGAACAACTCTTCGACCGGGCCAGCATCGGTGAGCGGCTGCGCGCGGCCGTCCGGGCCGGGCAACCGTGTGGCCAGGTCAATGCCCAGGCTGCGATAGATGGTCGCGGCGACCTCGGCGGGAGCGACCGGCCGGTCCCGCGGCGCCGCGCCCAGACGGTCCGACGAGCCGACCACCTGGCCGCCGCGCACTCCCCCGCCAGCGAAAAGCACCGACCAGACGCCCGGGTGATGGTCGCGCCCGCCGCCCGCGTTCAGCCGCGGCGTGCGCCCGAATTCGCCCATCGCCACGACGAGCGTGTTGCCCAGCAGGCCGCGCTGGCCCAGGTCGTCGAGCAGCGCGGTGTAGGCAGCATCGAACATGGGGCAGAGGGTGGCGGCGTAGTCGTCCAGGGTCGTCGCCAGCGAGCCGCCGTCGGCGTGGCAGTCCCAGGTGAGCTTGTTGAAGACGGTGTCGAACATGTTCACCGTCACCAGCCGTACCCCGTTCTCGACCAGCCGCCGCGCCAGCAGGCACGACTGGCCGAAGGTGTTCCGGCCGTAGCGGGCGCGCACCTCATCACGCTCGGCGGCGAGGTCGAACGCCCGGCGCGCGTGCGAACCGAGGAGGGTGCCGAATGCTTGCGTCCGGGCGCTGTCGCCGGGGCTGGCCGCGAGCGTGGCGTCGAGGTCGCGCGCGGCGCCGTCGATGGCGTCGAGCAGGGCGCGGCGGCTCTGCAGGCGGGCCGGATCCACCCCGCCGGCGACCTGTCCGGCGCGGATGCGGAAGCTGGGCGCCGCCGGGTCGCCGTGCAGGACGAACGGCTCGTGGCGGGCGCCGAGGCAGCCTGCCCCCTGGCCGTGGCTGACGTTGACGCCGGTGTTACCGACCGGGGCCGGGAGGACGACGAACGGCGGCACCTCCGGACGTGCCGGTCCGCGCAGGTGCGACAGCACGGCGCCGTAGTGCGGTTCCTCTCGGTCGCTGCCGCACAGGCGGCCCGTCTGCATCAGCTGGTGCCCGGTTTCGTGGATCGGGGCGGCGTCGTGGTGGACGGAGCGAACGATCGCGTACCGTTCCGCCATTTGCGCCATCTGCGGGAAGTGCTCGCAGATCTGCACGCCGGGCACGCTCGTCTGGACCGGGCGGAACGGCCCGCGAACGCCAGCGGGCGCGGTCGGCTTCAGATCCCAGGTGTCGAGCTGACTCGGGCCGCCGACGAGGAACAGGAGGATGCAGCTCGCATCGCCCCGCGCGGCGGCGCCGGCCTGCTGCAGCCCGAACCAATCGCCGAGGGAGAGTCCGACCGTACCGGCGCTCAGGCCGCCGACGCGCAGGAAGTCGCGCCGCGTCAGACCGTCGCAGAACCGCGGTCCCCGGTTGCCTTCAAAAGTCAGCATGGCAGTCTTCTCCCTGGGTGGTCGGGCGCGCCTTCGGGGCTCAATCGTCCCCTTATCCTAACAGGCAAGGATCGGGTTGCAATCGAATTGCCGCCCGCCCCTGCCCCAGCGCGGGTCAGGGGCGTTCGCCGTTCTTCTTCTCCGGCGCCGCCTCGACGCGGCCGAACTGCACCTCAACGAGCGTGTGGGCCGGGAACAGCTTCCAGCCGGCCGGCACCCGGCCCACCAGCCCTTGCAGGCGGCCCGCCTTGCCGTCCTCCGGGCTGGCGTCCTGGAGCAGCGTCAGTGCGTGCTGCTTGCCGTCCTTGAGCGTCACCTCGAACTCCAGCGGCAGCGCCTTCTTGCCCGCCGGGCCAGCGTAGCGCAGTTTGTCGATCTTCCCCACGTCGATCTTCACCGTCGTCTTGAACCGCAACGTGTCGATGCGCTTCTCCCCCTCGCGCCCGAGCGCATAGAGCGGACGCAGATCCCGGACCGTGGCGGTCCCTCCGTCCTCGACCGTCACGACCGAGGGCGTTCCGGTCGGCTCGGCGGTCGGCTGCGGCGCCGGGAACTGGATGCTGCGCACCCCCTTGGCGTCGCCGCCCCGGTACTTGATCGCCGCCTTGCCGAGTTCGCCCAGATCCGCTTCACCTTCGAGCGCCACCTTGTTGATGCCGACGAACCGCGTCGTGCCGGTCAACACCCCCTCTTCCGGCCCCTTCGCGCCCGCGTGGAGATACGTCACCTGGACGGTCTTCTTGTCGAGATCGTAGTCGATCCGCTTGATACTGGCGAGCGGGATCAGGGTGAGGACGCCGTCCTTGTAGCTCGTGGATTTCTCCTCGCGGAACTCCAGCGCCTCGGGGCCGACCGGCGCCGCCTTCTGCGCCGGCTCCTTCTCGCCCTTCTTGCCCGATGGCACATCCTTGTTTGGCTGGCGTTCGGCGAGCCAGGACAGGTGGCGCGTGCCCGCCAGGAATGTCCAGTTCGCGACCTTGACCTCCTTGCCGGCGTTGTCGATCACGACCAGCGCCGCGGGATTCGGTTTCGGCCCCTGCGCCGCCGCCCCGTCGCCCCAGGCGAGGGCAATCCCCAGCACCGCCGCCGACAGCATTCGCGCGCTCATCCCAGCTTCTCCCGTCACTCGGTCGTGCCTTCTCCGCCATCTTTGTATGAACGGTACAGGCTTCCGGAGATGGTCCCGGCGGGATCCTTCTCGGCCCCTGCGGTCTTTGACGACGGGGTCAGCCGTGAATACAGTGCTAGAGCAGGTTCGCGACCGAGGCATCAGCCGCTCTCTCCCGGCGGCAAACCCGGTCCGCGGCGTCCCCCGTTTCCGCACTATCAGGAAGGATGCGCGATGACCCAGCTCGTCGAAACCAACGTCACGGAAACGTCTTCTGACACGGATCTGGTGGCCGCCGTCCGTCGGGTGCTGGAGGCGAGCCCCGAACCGCTGACCGTCTCGAAGGTCCGGTCGGCCCTCCCGAGCGCCTTCCGCGCAGTGAGCGTCGAGGCGCTCGCCGAGGTACTCGGCCGGCAGGTGGCGGCCAGCGTGCTCGTGCAATACCCGAAATATCGCAGCGCGCAGGATCGGTTCTGGGACCGGCCGATGCGCGTCCATGTGACCCACCTGCTCCAGGTCGCCCTCGCCGAGCAACCGCTGGCGGCGTCCGAGCTGCGTCGCAAGCTGCCGGACTATGCCAAGACGCAGGCCGAGGCGGTTCTCGAAGAGGAGGTCGCTCAGGGCCGACTGTTCCGCCACCCGCCGGCCAATGCCCGCAGCGGACCGCGCTTCGGCGCCATGGCCCCCGACCCGCGGACCTTCCTGCGCACCGAGCTGAACGCCCTGTTCGGCCGACTGGCACGGCTCGGGTTCGGGATCCCCCAGCTGCGCGAAGCCGCCCTGGAGGTGCTGCACGACGAGGAGTGGGCTCCGACACCCGAGCCGGAGCCGGCGGCCACCCCGGAACCGACGCCCACCGCGTCTGCCCGGCCCGACCAGCCGGAACCCGACCGGCCCGCCGTGGAACCGATGACGCAACCGTCTCCGAGCGCCTGATCATTCCCGCGGCCGGCCCGCGCGACGGGCGCGCGGGCTGGCCGCCCTGTTGCAGGAGGACACCATGCGACCGCGCACCATTCTCGCCGGCCTGGTCCTGGCTCTGGTCCCCTGGGGCGCCGCCACCGGCGACCCGGCCAATGAGTTCTTCAACGGCAAGGATCTGACCGGCTGGGAGGGGTTGAAGGAGTACTGGCAGGTCAAGGACGGCGCCCTCGTCGGCACCACGCCACCGCCGAAGGGGCTGTCGTTCAACACCTTCCTGTGCAGCAAGCGCAAGTACGGCGACTTCGAGCTGCAGTTCCAGATCCGCCTCAAGAACGGGGTCGGCAACAGCGGTGTGCAGATCCGCAGCGAGATCTTCGACGCCAAGAAGTTCGCCGTCCGGGGTCCGCAGTGCGACATCGGCGGCGGGTTCTGGGGCAGCCTGTACGGCGAGCACTTCGGCGGCATGATGAGGGCCGCCCCGGCGGACAAGGTCGGGAAGGTTCTGAAAAAGGCCGACTTCAACGACTACTACATCCGCTGCGTCGGCAAGCACGTAACGATCCGCATCAACGGCGTCACGACAGTCGATGAGGACTTCGCGAAGATGCCGGCCGAAGGTATCATCGCCTGGCAACTCCACCAGGGGCCGCCGATGGAAGTCACCTTCCGCAACATCCGGTTCAGCGATCTGGGCAGGAAGAAGTAACGCGCTGCTCAGCCCAGCGCTGTCCGAACCCGCAGCGTCAGTGAGGAACGAGACCCTCCCCTCGCTGACGCTGCGGGCTCGGACAGCGCTGGTCCGCGCGAGGGATCACTCCGGGTAATACTTCTCCACCAACCGCGAGTCCGGCTGCGTCAGCAGGCTCACGCCTACCCCCAGAATCAGCGACGCGAGCAGCCCCCAGACCAGCGTATCGACGCCACCGGCGAACAGCGGCTGGAACGGGTCGTGGCGGTGCTCGCCCCAGCCCGGGATCCAGCTCAGGTTCTCCTGGAGCCAGCGCGCCGTGTCCGGCTCCATCGGCGCCGGCACGTCCGACTGACCTCGGGCCACGGCTTCCCGCGCCTCCTGATAATCGGTCAGCGCCTGCCGGCTCCCGCTGTCGAGCCACCCGAGGACGTACAGCGACACCACCGCCAGGAACCCGCCGAGCATGGCGGCGATCACCCCGGCCCGCGTCGCCCGCCGCCAGTACAGCGTCAGCAGCATCGGGATCAGGAACGAGCACCCCAACCCGCTCCCGGTGAAGACGATGATGTATTGCAGGAACCGCGGTGGGTTCAGCGCCCCGAGCATCACGATCGCGCCGACCGTGCCCGTGACGACGTAGCTGCCGATCTTGATGGTGCGGTCGGACACCTTCGGATTCAGAACGCGCTGGTAGATGTCGCGGACCAGGCTGGAACTGATCATCAGCAGGAACGCCGCCACCGTGGACATGATGGCCGCGTATGGGGCCGCGAGCAGCAGTCCGGCCACGAGTGGGTGCGCCAGGTGGCGCGTCATCGCCGGCATGATACGGTCCGGCTCGCCGAGCGCCTCGTTGCCGGCCTCGCGCAGGAACTCGGTCGGGAAGATGGCCCGGGCGCAGACGAAGATGATCAGCAGCGACAGGTACGTCAGAATGAAGTACCCGCAGATCAGGAGCAGAGCCCGGCGGACGCTGGGCGAGTCCCGGAACGACATCAGCCGCACCATCCCGCTCGGCTGGCCCGGCGACATGAGCGACCACATCAGGAAGAACGAGAACGCCATCCCCAGCGGCAGGTAGTTGCCCGGCCCCGGACCGTAGACCAGGTCCGGATCCTGCTTCAGCAAGCGCTCCGTGGCGGCGGCCAGGCCGTGCAGTTCTTCCTTGACCACCACCGCCTGAGCCTTTTGGCCCGGCGGGGCCGGGGCCAGCCGCTCGACGGTGACCGGCTCAACCGCCTGGACGGCCAGCACCGCCATCACGATCACGCCGGCGAGCATGACGAGCCCTTCGAGGACGTCGGTCCAGGTGACTGCCCAGAACCCGCCGTAGGTCGTGTACGCCACCACCGTCAGCGCGAAGACGATCAGCCCGAGCAGGTAGCCCTTATCGACCGGGCCGGCGACCGGCAGGTCCACCCGCTGCTCCGGGAAGCTGACGCGCCGGGCGAGCGGCCGCTCGGCCTCGCCCTTGCGCTGGACGAGCAGATGCACCATCACATGATCGGGTTCGTTCGCCGGCCGCGGTTCCGTCCGCACCACCCGGTAGGCGGCGTCTGCGTGCGGCAGCGAGGCGGTTTGTGTCACCGTCTGCCCGTCGGTCAGGCGGAAGCGGACGTGCAGGCGCTTCTCCTTCGCATCGATCTCGGTGCGCTCGACCTGCCCCTGCGCCGGCGGCAGCCGCAGCGCCTCCTGCATGACGAGGGCGCCGGCCTTGAACTGGGCGACCAGGTTCACCGTCAGCAGGACGAGGATGAGGATCGTGGACAGGATCCCCAGCCCTGGGCTCTCGAATCGGTCGCGCAGCACGTCCGGGACGGTGACGGCGCCGGACAGGCGGGCCACCTGGTTGATGCGCTTGCCCATCAGGGCCATCGTCATGAGCGGCACGACCATGTAGCTGGCGATCCAGATCGCCATCACCCAGCCGTTGGTGTAGATGAGCGACGGGAACCCCATGAACGTGCCGCCGCTGATGGCGGTCGCCGCCACCGTCAGGGCCAGCACCCACGGTCCGAGCCCGCGGTTGCCGAGGAAGTACTCCTTGACGAAGCTGCCGCGGCTCAGGTAGCGGTGCGCGAAGACGCCGAGGGCCGCCACCCCGACCAGGTAGCAGCCGAACGCGACGAGCACCTGGGCGCTCTCGGCGGACAGCTCAATGCCCATGCGATCCTCCTTCCGCGGCGGGTTCGTCGGCCTCGGCGCCGAGGTCGTCGTCCCTCATGCCGAGGCAGAAGCCGACGGTAAAGGCGGAGCAGAGCAGCCACGGGACGAGGATGCCGATGAACACCCAGTCGGGGATCCCGAAGAAGTGCTGAAAGTTCGCGGGGGTGCGCTGGACCGCCAGCCCCTCTTGCAGCGCCCAGCTGTCCGGCTCGTGCTGATATCCGCGCAGCCAGCAGTAGCCAACGGTCCACGTCAGCGCGAGCAGCCAGATCGCGCCGATGAGGACGGCCTCGCGGCGCGCATTCCGGTACAGCCTGGCCGAGGGCTTGATCTCCTCCGGCATCACAGCTCCTTGAAAAGGTCCGCGGCGGCGACCGGGGGAGTGTACGCACGGAAGGCGTCAGGGGACAGAGGGCCGAGCCCGAAGCGTAAGCGAGGGATGGAGTTTCGTCCTCGCTTACGCTTCGGGCTCGGACGCCGCCCACTGCCCACTGGCCACCGACCCCTGTACTCTATCGGCAGGGTTTCCCGAGGAACCATCTCTGGGAGGTACAGTATGATTCGCAGGATCGCGGGGCTGGCCGTGGCGGCCGTGGCCGTGGCGCTGGTCGCCTTCGGCGGGACGGCGGACGCCGGAAGCGAGCAGGGCGACAAGAAGAAGGTCCAGAAGCAGAAGCGAGCCGAGTACGTCCACACCGTCTTCTTCTACCTCAAGAAGGACGCGCCGGCCGGCGAGGTCGAGGCGCTCATCAAGGACACCCACAAGCTGCTCGGCAAGATTCCGAGTGTTCGCGGCCTGTGGGTCGGGCGGCCGGCCGCGAAGTCCACGCCGAAGTTCGCGCTGACCGACTACCAGGTCGGACTGCTCGTGTTCTTCGACGACTACAGCGGGCTGCAGACGTACCTCGACCACCCGCTGCACACCGAGTACCTGGAGAAACACGGCAAGTACTGGGACAAGGTGCCGGTCTACGACTTCGCCAACCAGAAGAAGTGACCGCAAGGTTTCCCAAAGTCCACGGGCGGCGTCCCGTGGGGGAAGTGCTGAAGACTTCCCCCACGGGGCGCCACCCGTGGACTTTGCCAGACCCTCTTCTCTCACCCCGTCGCTGGCGAAGTCCATAGAATGAAGAGAAACCGGTCGCCGCTGCGCCCGGGGTCTGGGCCAGGCCGGGGTCAACCATGCAACCACGCACGATCGCCATTCTGGTTGGAGCCATCCTGCTCGTGGCCGTCGGGCTGCGCGTGTTCGTCTACGACTCGGCGCTGCTCCCCGTCAGCGAGGAGGTTATCCTCAAGCAGGCCACGCAGGTGACGGTCAAGTACACCCTGCCCCACCAACCCGATCCGAAGAAGGGTCCTATCCTCAAGGAGAAGCCCTTGCTCGTCGATCGGGCGGAAGACCTCCAGGCTCTTCTGGCGACTCTGACGGTGCGGCGCGGGCAGTACCACGACGACCCGGGGATGAAGTGGCCCGTCGCCGGTTGGGCCGCGCCGCCCCCGGCGGTCGTTTTCCGGATGCCTGACGGCAAGGAGATAACGCTCACCTTCGAGCGAGAGAATTACGTGCGGAGCAGCCAGAACGATTGGGGGTCGGAGGTGGACCCGCGCTTTTACGAGAAGGTGCGCGAACTCGTCTCCCGCGCCGAGAAGCGGCCGATCGATCTGCTCCAGCAACAGCCCGGTGCGATCAAATTTGACGGCGGACCGCTGCGCCCCGGGCAGTGGCCGCCCGGCGTGGCCCCGCCGCCCGGTGCGGTCGATCCGCTGGCGCCGGGAGGGGTGCCCGCCCCCGGCAACTGACGCCCGCCCCCACAGACCAGCGTTGGCAACCGAGTGGATGCAGCAGTCCGGAGACGCGAGAGGTTCCTGCCGGCCTGCCGACAGTCGAGGTATCATCATGAGCGATTCCGACAAGCCCGAACCCACGTCCACCCCGACTCCGCCCGAGTCGCAGGTCCAGCCTCCCGCGTCCGAGCAGCCCGCGCCGGCCGAACGGGTTCCCACCTCGCCCGGCCGCCAGGATCGGCCCGGCGGCGGCGATCGCGGCGAACGGTTCCGCCGCGGTGGCCGACCCCAGGGCGCGACCCCGCGGCACGAGCCCGTTCCGTCCGTCCAGGAGGAGCATCTGTTCGGCCGCGCCCCGAGCCTCCGCGACCTGGACCGGGAGATCGAGGACGAGTTGCAGCAGGCGCTCGCCGGGGTGGACGAGAAGCTCCTCTCCGGCGGGGAGGTGAAACCGGCTGGCAAGGGCGAGCAGCAGGCCGGGCCGCCGGGGCGCAAGAAGGGCAAGGTTATCTCCGTCCGCGGCCCCGACGTGTTCGTGGACGTCGGCGGCCGCAGTCAGGGGTTCCTGCCGATGACGCAGTTCCCCGAGGGGCCGCCCGCCCCGGGGACCGAGGTCGAGGTCGCGATCGAGGGCTACGACCACGCCAACGGCCTGCTCATCCTGACGCGCAAGGGGGCTGCCATCGAGGCCGACTGGTCCACCGTCGAGGAGGGCCAGATCGTCGAGGCGCGGGTGATCGAGACGAACAAGGGCGGGCTGGCGGTGGACGTCAACGGCATCCGCGGGTTCATGCCGATCAGCCAGATCAGCCTTTACCGGGTCGAGAACACCGAGCAGTTCGTCAACCAGCGGCTGAAGTGCCTGGTCACTGAGGTGAACCGGGAGGAGCGCAACCTCGTGGTCAGCGCCCGCGCCCTGCTGGAGAAGGAGCGCGAGGAGAACCGGGAGAAGCTCTGGGCGGAGCTGGCCGAGGGCCAGATCCGCACCGGCATCGTCCGGTCGGTCCGCGATTTCGGCGCCTTCGTGGACCTGGGCGGCGCGGACGGCCTGCTCCACGTCAGCGAGATGAGCTGGCAGCGCGTCCAGGATCCGACCACCCTCGTCCAGCCCGGGCAGTCGGTCCAGGTCGTCGTGCTCCGGATCGACCGCGAGAAGCGCAAGCTCAGCCTGGGGATGAAGCAGCTGACAGCCAGCCCGTGGGACAACGCCGAGGAGACGTACCACCCGGGTACGGTCGTTCCGGGCAAGGTGACGCGGACCATGGATTTCGGAGCGTTCGTCGAGCTGGAGCCCGGCGTGGAAGGGCTGATCCACATCTCCGAGCTGGCCCCGCAGCGCGTCTGGCGCGTCACCGATGTGGTCAAACCGGGGCAGGAGGTACAGGTGGCGGTGCTGAGCGTCGATAAGGCATCGCGCCGCATCTCGCTGTCGCTCAAGGCGGCCCAGCCGAAGGAGCCGGAGAAAACGGAGGAGGAGACAGAAGAAGCCGTCGAGGAAGCGCCGCCGAAGCCGCCGCGCCCGCGAATCACGCCGCTCCGCGGCGGGCTCGGGAGCCAGTAACACTTTCGTCTTTCCCCCTCTCCCCTCGTGGGAGAGGGACAGGGGGGTGAGGGGGAAAGCCAGACACCCTTCGCCGGATCCTGAATGAGTTCTGGTCTATCAAGGTCACGTCGTGCGTCTCTTCAGCTGGTAGCCCCTGTTCGGGATGTTCTCAACCTTTTCCTGCTTGACGAGGTTCCCCAGTGCTACCCAGACGACGTTCGTGAAATCCTTGCTCTCCGTCTGGTATCCCGCCGCACGGGCGCGGTCGGCAAGCTCTTTCGCCCGCAGAGGCTCATCGCTGGCGTCAAGCAACCGGAGCAAGAGCGCACTCAGAGGCTCCCGCAATTTCTTCCCAGCCGGAGGAACCTTCCCGTTCGAGCTGGCCGCTTTCCTGGAACGCTGTGCCTTCGTCGCCCCGACTGCCGGTTTGGCCCGCTCCTTGACGAAGACCACGCCGGCCGCCCCCTTGCGCTGCAGCACGCCCCGCTTCACCAGTTCCGAAACCTTGTTCTTCACCAGCTTCGGGATGTCCCGGCTGGTCGTGGGGAATTGGTCCTGGACCACCTTCTCCGTCAACTCCTTCACGGTAATCGGGCGGCCGGCCTGCTGGACGAGATCCTCCAAGAACCGCGACAAGGTCATTCCTCCCTGAATCGGGCTCTGGGATGCCGGAGGCTCTGGCGCGGGGGCCACCGGCGCCGGTTGTCCCGCTGGGGCTAGCGGCTCAGTATTGGGGACACGGGCTGCCGCGATCTCGGCCTCCACCGTCTGGAGCTGGGCAACGAGTTCTTCCCGGCGCCGGACCAGCTCCTCGCGGCGGCCCTCGAAGGCCCGCCGCGCCTCTTCCAGCTCGGCTTGTTTCTGAGCTTGACGTTGGGACAGCTCCAGCAGGGAAAGGTCGGCGGGGGGCATGGTCGGTGGCACCTTGAGGGACTGGGAGCGACTGGCTCTCTCTACTTTGCCTGACGGCTCGTTTCTCGTCAAGGACAGGGACCGGACGGGTGGGGCAAGCGCGGGGGATTGCGGCGGACAAGGAGGGCTGTACCGTTTGCTCCGTCGCGGCACCTGGTGCAGACCGACTCCGGTAAAATGAGGAAGGCACGCGGTCCGACCGCGTGCCCGAGTTCCGTGAAGCCATTACGGAGTGCTATCGCCGTGAAAGCGTCCCGCTACGTTGTCGGCATCGACCTCGGCACCACGAACAGCGCGCTGGCGTATGTCGATACCGCCGTGGGCGAGGGGCAGGATCCCACGGTCCTGCACCTGCCCGTCCCCCAGGTCGTCCAGCCCGGGACCGTCGAGGAGCGCCCACTGCTGCCGTCGTTCCTGTACCTGCCTGGCCCAAATGAGCAGCCCGTCGGCGCCCTGAAGCTGCCGTGGGCGCCCGATCGAGATTACGCTGCCGGCGAGTTCGCTCGCACGTTCGGCAGCCAGGTGCCGACGCGCCTGGTCGCGTCCGCGAAGTCGTGGCTGTGTCACGGCGGGGTGGACCGGCGGCAGGCGATCCTCCCGTGGAAGGCGCCCGAGAACGCCCGCCGCGTCTCCCCGGTCGAGGCGAGTACCCTCTACCTCAAGCACCTGGGCGAGGCGTGGAACCACCTGATCGCGAGGGACATCGCCGAGAACCGGCTCGAACAGCAGGACATCATCCTGACCGTGCCGGCGTCGTTCGACGCGGTGGCGCGCGAGCTGACCGTCGAGGCGGCCCGCGCCGCCGGGCTGGAGCACGTCACCCTGCTGGAGGAGCCGCAGGCCGCGTTCTACAGCTGGATCGAATCCAGTCGCGAGGGGTGGCGCAAGCAGGTCGAGGTCGGCGACGTGGTTCTGATCTGCGACGTCGGCGGCGGCACCACCGACCTGAGCTTGATCGCCGTCAGCGAGGAGGATGGCCAACTCGCCCTGACGCGCGTGGCGGTCGGCGACCACATCCTGCTCGGCGGCGACAACATGGACCTGACGCTGGCCCACGCCGCCGCCCAGGGGTTCGCCGCGAAGGGCGTCAAGCTGGACTCCGGCCAGATGCACATGCTGTGGCACAGCTGCCGGCTGGCGAAGGAGAAGCTGTTCGCCGACGCCCACCTGGCCGCCGCCCCTGTGACGGTCCTCGGCCGCGGCAGCCGGGTGATCGGCGGCACGCTCAAGGGCGAACTGACCCGTGCCGAGGCCGAGCGCGTCCTCGTCGATGGCTTCTTCCCGGAGTGTACCGGCAACGCCGCGCCGCGCCGCCAGAAGGCGGTCGGCCTGCAGGAACTCGGGCTGCCCTACGCGGCCGACCCGGCGGTGACGAAGCACCTCGCCTGGTTCCTGACGCGCAACCACGAGGTGCTCGCCCAGCGAGCGCCGAGCAAGCGCAGCAAGAAGAAGGCGACCCAGGCGACGGCGATCCTATTCAACGGCGGCGTCTTCAAGGCCGTCCCGCTGCGCCAGCGACTCCTGGAGGTCGTCAACCAGTGGACAAAGACGGCGGGCGGCGTCCCGGTGAAGGAGTTGGAGGGCGCCGACCTCGACCTGGCGGTCTGTCGCGGGGCCGCGTACTACGGGCTGGTGCGGCGCGGGCGCGGCATCCGCATCCGCGGCGGCACGGCCCGGGCGTACTACGTCGGCATCGAGACGTCCCTGCCCGCGGTGCCGGGGAGTCCGCCGCCGATCAAGGCGCTGTGCGTGGTGCCGTTCGGCATGGAGGAGGGCAGCGAGACGGACGTGCCGGGGCAGGAGTTTGGGCTGGTCGTCGGCGAGCCGGCGGAGTTCCGCTTCCTCGGCTCGAACGTGCGCCGCGGCGACACGGTCGGCACGATCGTCGAGGACTGGGAGGAGCAGATCGAGGAATTGAGCCCGCTGACGATGACGCTGGAAGCGCCGGGGCGCGAGGGGCGCACCGTGCCGGTACACCTCCACAGCAAGGTGACCGAGGTGGGGACGCTGGATTTGTGGTGCCTCAGCCGCGACGGCGAGCAGCGCTGGAAGCTGGAGTTCAACGTGCGTGAGCGGGTCGAGTAAGGGCTCGCGCACGGATGGGGCCGGGCATGGGTTCACGCCGGCGCAGGGAGGGCGGTCGTCTGCACCTTCGGCGCCAGCAGCCGCAGCCGGTCGCGAGCCAGGAACCACAGCCCGGTCGCGTTGACCAGCACCCACTCCAGCGCGTGCAGCACCGCCGCGAACGCCAGCGCGACCTCGCCGCTGTGGACCGCCACGAGGTACAGCCCCAGCCGCGCGAACCCGTGGTACGTCCCGACCGCGCCCGGCGCCGCCGGGACCACCGCCCCGAACGCCGTCATGAACACAACCACGACGTAATGCTCGGGCGCCAGATCCAGCCCCAGTCCGCGGCCGACGAACCAGCACGTCCCGACCGACACGCCCCACACCCCCAACGACAAAATGCCGACCTGCACCACCTGCCGTACCGAGGCGAAGACCTTCAACCCCTCGCAGAAGCGCAGCGCGATGTCGGCCGCCCGGTCGGCGAGCCGTGCGCTGACCAGTGACAGCGGACCGGCAACGCAGGCCCGCAGCCAGTGCCGGCGCCAGTAGCCCAGCGCGAGTACCGACGCCAGCGCCAGCGTGATCGCCAGCGCCACCCACCCGGCGAGGGCCAGCTCGGCGGCGTGCGGCCCGGCCGACACCAGGACGAGATACCCGGCGAGCATCAACACCAGCGCCAGCAGGTCGAGGACGCGCTCGATGGCGACGGAGCCGAGGAGCGCGGCGGCGCTGACGCCTTCCAGCTGGCGCAACGACCGGACCCGCACCAGCTCGCCGAGCCGGAATGGCAGCACGTTGTTCGCCAGGAAGCCGACGCACGTGGCCGAGAGGCACGATCCGGCCCGGACCCGCCGGCGCCCCTCCAGCAACACCTGCCACCGCCAGGCGCGGAGCCAGAGCGTCGCCAGGAAGCAGAACCCGGCGAGCATCAGGTCCGACCCGCGGCAGCTCATCGCCCGGTGCCAGCTCTCCGACACGTCCACGCCCTGAAAGGCGAGCACGGGCAGGACCACGCCGAGCGCGATCCCCAGCACCAGGGCCGCCCAGCGCTTGCGGTTCGATTGGGGATATGCGTCCGTCCCGTCGCCGTCCGGCCCGCCCCGGACGGCTTCCGTCGCGATCTGTGCCATGCCCTCTCCCTGCTCTGCTGTGCCTCGGTCGCGGTTCCAGTCCGTGGGCTGGCACGTCGGGGGACGGGTGCGCGCGTGCCTGCCGACCAAGCCTAGCACACGGCCGGTCGGGCGGCGCGGCATGGGCGGAAAGAAGGGGTGAATCGACCGAGGTGAGTTTGCGAGAGGGCCAACGGTGTGCTAAGTCCCTGGCAAGGACTGTAAACCGTTTCCAGGGCAAGCGTGTCCTTCGCGGAGGGTGCATGCTTCCACAACCGCCGATTGTCCAGGCGGGGCCGGTCGCCTCGGCCCGCCCGTGGTGGCCGCTCGCCCTGGGGGGACAGTTCGTCTTCGTGTTCACGGCGCTGGCTCTGTCAGGCCCCGGGCGCATCGACATCGTCGATGGGCAAACCCGTTACGAGGTCGCTCGCAGCCTGACGGAACACGGCGACTCGGTCATCCGCGACCCGCTCGTCTGGTTCCGCGTTCATCGGGGCCGGGACGGCCTGAAGCACACGCCCTACCGCTTTCCGCAGAGCGGCCTGGGCGCGGTCGCCATCCGCGTGGCCGACGCGACCGGGGGCCAGTCCGAGTCGCGCCGGCACTTCTTCTTCGTCCTCACCAGCGCCGTTGCCGGGGCCGTCCTGGCGGTGACGTACAGCGTGCTGTTCCGCCGGCTGGGCCTGCGCCCCTGGCCGAGCCTGTTGTGGGGGGCGGCGGGCATCTTCTGCACGCCGAGCTGGTACTACAGTACGAGCGCCTTCGACGACATCCTGGGGGCGTCGGCGGTCGTGCTGGCGCTTGTGGTCGCGCTGCTGTCTCGCGAGCGCCGCCCGCTGCTCGGGGCGGCGGCCGCGGGCCTCCTCCTCGGCTGGGCCGTTAACTGTAAAGAACCGCTGGCCGTGTTCGGCCTGCCGGCGGTGGCCGCACTCTGGCGGGCGGACCTGCCGCGGCGCCGGCGGCTCCTGCCCGCGGTCCTCGTTGCCGGCGGGCTGTGCCTGGGGATGGTCGCATACAAGGCTTACGATGACTACAAGTTTCCGCCCGGGTCGGAGGATCCGAACGCGGAGTACGAGCAGCTGTACGGGGCCATGTGGACCGCGAATCCTGCTCCGGCTCTGCTCGGGCTTACCTTCAGTCCCTCGTCCGGCATGTTCTGGTACTGCCCGACGTTCCTGCTGAGTCTCGCCGGCTGGACGGTGTGGCGTCGGCGCTTCCCCGGCTTCTGCGCGGCGGTGGGCGCGTCCTCGCTGCTGTACGTGCTGTTCCTGTCGGTGCTGACGTTCTTCAAGGGCGAGCCATGCTGGGGGCCGCGCTACCTGACGCCGGTCCTTGCCGTCTGGTGGGTGTTCGCCCCGGCGGCGCTGGTCCGTGTGCGCCCGTTCCTGGCCGCCGTCGCCCTGGGACTGGGCGCTGTGGTGCAGTTCCTCGGTCTGAGCGTCGATCCGCAGCGCCTGCTGCTGGAGAAGGCCATTCCGTTCAACTACTACATTTACGATCCGTGGCTTCAGTTTCACCCGGAGGCGTCGCACCTGTTCCAGCGCCCCCGCGAAATCGCCCGCATCCTGTCGGCCGCGGAGCGCGAGCCGCACTACACCCCAGTCCACCAGCCGACCTACGCGACACGCATCCCGCCGGCCGTGCCGGTGGCGCTCACGAGCGCGCTGGGGCACGTCCCCTCGCCGCTTGCGCCCGGCCCGCTGGCGGGGGATTCGGCGTACCTGCTGACGGCGACGGGCCACGGCATCAACCAGTACCGGGGAGCGGTGCGGCGCTACCACGTCTTCGGTGGATTCCGGCCGTGGTGGCTCAGCCAGCGCTACCTGGCTCCGGGCGAGCGGCCGGTCGATCTCGAACGGACCGTGTTGCTGCTGGCCGGCGTCGGGTTCGGCGGGCTGGGGCTGATGCTGGCGGGCGCCCGGGCGTGCCGCCGAACGCCGACGAGGTGACCGCATGACCGACGGCGCGGAGAGAATCCCGGATGTACCTGCACGCCGCGGCGGGCCGTGGTGGCGGGTCGCGCTGGCTGGTCAGTTCGTGTTCGTCTTCGCGGCGGTGGCGCTGTCCGGGCCGGGCCGCATCGACATCGTTGACGGCCAGACGCGCTACGAGGTCGCCCGCTCGCTGGTGGATCACGGCGACTCCGCCGTCCGCGATGAGCGGGTCTGGTTCTGGGTCTTCCCGGGCCGGAACGGCGAGCGTCACACGCCGTATCGGTTCCCGCAGAGCGTGCTCGGCGCGGGCGCGATCTGCCTCGCCGACGCGACCGGGCCGGTTGACGAGGGGCGGCGGCACTTCTTCTTTGTCCTCACCTCCGCCTTCGCGTGCGCCCTGCTGCCGGTCGCCTACGCGCTGTGGTTCCGCCACACCGGCCTGTCTCCGGGGGCGGCGCTGTTCTGGGGGACCGCTGGCGTGTTCTGCACGCCGATTTGGTACTACGGCACGAGCACATTCGACGACATCCTTGGCGCGGCGGCGGTCGTGCTGGCGGTGTGCGTGGCGCTCCTGATCCGGCACCGCCGTCCGCTCCTGGGGGCCGCGGCCGCCGGCCTGCTGCTTGGTCTGGCGTTCAACTGCAAGGAACCGCTCGGCGTGTTCGTGTTCGCCGCGATTGCGGCCGGGTGCGACCCGCGACGCCCGCTGCGCCGCCAACTGGGCCGGGTCGCGCTCGTCGTTGCGGGGGTAGCGCTCGGGGTGCTCGCGTACAGGGCTTACGACCTTGCCAGGTTTCCGCCGCGCAGCGCCGAGGAATGGGCGCGGGTCCAGGCGGGCTACGTCCCGTTCTGGCAGAGCGAGCCGAGCAACGTGCTCGCCGCCGCTCTCGGGCTGACGCTCAGCCCGGCGAAGGGCGTGCTGTGGTACAGCCCCACGCTGGTTCTGTGCCTTTACGGTCTGGCGCGCTGGCGCGTGCGGGAGCCGTGGCTGGTCCGGACGGTGGGCGGCGGTTGCCTGGCGTTCGTCGCGTTCCTGTGCTGCCTCACTTTTTTCGCTGGCGACCCAACCTGGGGGCCGCGCTACCTGACGCCGGTCCTCGCGCTGCTGTGGCTGTTCGCGCCGGCGGGGGCGGCGTGGGTGCGCCCGGGGACGACACGCCTGCTCCTGCGCCTGGGCCTGGTGGTGCAACTGCTCGCCCTGGCCGTCGATCCGCACCGGCTGTACGTCGAGCGCGGGCTCCCGGCGGCGTTCTACTACGACCGCGGCCCCGGGCTCTACTTCCACCCCGATACCTGGCACCTCCTCCACCGTCCGCGGGAAATCCTCGAAGTTGTAAACCCGACCCGCTCCCGTGCCGAGGCTTTCACCCCCGCGCCTGCGCGGACGTTCGCCTTCCCGGTGCTGCACCACGTTGGGAGGGTCGATGCGCGCCTGGCCGCAGTCCTCACCGGCCAGTGCGCTCAACCCGGGGGCGGCCCGTTCGGGGCGAGCATGGCTGCCGCCGCCACGATGCCGATGGACGCCGGCCCGGACGCTGTCCACCGCTACCACGTGCTGAACGCCCTGCGGCCCTGGTGGGTTAGCCAGTGGTATCTCCCGCCCGAAGAACGCCCGGTACACCTACCTGCCACTCTTGCCCTCCTCGTCGTCGCACTGGCCGCGGGTCTGGCCCTGATGAGGGCCGGTCGGCGCGCTCTGGGGTGACTTCAGTGTTTCGCGCAAAGACGCCAGGAGCGCAAAGAGAAGGGTCGCTATCTTCCCTTTGCGCTCCTGGCGTCTTTGCGCGAAACAAAGACACGAACTCCTGTCTCGCCGGAATAATCGCGACATTTGCTCGCGCGGATCCTGTGACCTATGTTTGCAGCGACACCAGCCCCGTCCCGGGGAGCAGACCCGGCGCGGTGGGCCGAACATCGACACCCTGGACTCACCGAGGCACCCATGCAGGCGACGTTTCCCGATACCCCAACGGCCGCCCCGCCGGACAGCAAGCCTCCGGTCGAAGTGTCCATCGTCATGCCCTGCCTGAACGAGGTTCGCACGGTCGGCGCCTGCGTCGGCAAGGCGGTCGCGGCGCTCGAACGGCTCGGGGTCCGCGGCGAGGTCATCGTGGCGGACAACGGCAGCACGGACGGCTCGCAGGAGATCGCCCGCGGCCACGGTGCCCGCGTCGTCCACGCCGAGCGGCGCGGGTACGGCAGTGCGCTGCAGGCCGGCATCGCGTCTGCCCGCGGCACCTACGTCATCATGGGCGACGCGGACGACAGCTACGACTTCGGCAACATCGAGCCGTTCGTCACCCGGCTGCGCGCCGGCGATGAGCTGGTGATGGGCAACCGCTTCCGCGGCGGCATCCGCCCGGGCGCCATGCCGTGGCTGCATCGCTACGTCGGCAACCCGGTCCTTACCGGCATCCTGAATCTGTTCTTCCACACCCCGATCGGCGACGCCCATTGCGGTCTGCGCGGGTTCCGCAAGGACGCCTACGAGCGCCTCGGACTGCACACGCCCGGGATGGAGTTCGCCAGCGAGATGGTCGTCAAGGCGGCCCTCAACCGGCAGAAGATGAGCGAGGTGCCGATTGTCCTCTATCCCGACGGCCGCGATCGCCCGCCGCACCTGCGCAGCTTCCGCGACGGGTGGCGGCACCTGCGCTTCTTGCTGTTGTTCTGCCCGCTGTGGCTGTACCTGATCCCGGCTGGCCTGCTCCTCGGCGGCGGGTTCGCCGTGATGGCGTGGCTGACCGCGACTCAGTCGGCGAGCGCGGTCGGCGTCCATACGATGCTGTTCGCGGCCCTGTCTGTCCTCGTCGGCTACCAGACGCTGTGGCTGTGGGCGTATGCGAAAATCCACGGCTGGACGAGCGGCCTGCTCCCGCCGGACACGTTCTCGCTGCGGGTGTTCCACTACCTGAACCTCGAACGCGGGCTCCTGGCGGGGCTGGGGATGCTCGCGGGCGGACTTGGGCTGACGTTCTGGCTGCTGAGCGAATGCTGGGGCCGCGAACTGGGGACGCTGGAGACGCAGAGCACCCTCCGCGCCGCGCTGTGGGGCTTCACCCTGATCATCATGGGCGTGCAGACCGTCTTCGGCAGCTTCTTCCTGAGCATGCTCGGCATGTCCGAGAAGGCCCAGGAGGCGCGGACCCGGGCGGCCCAGGTGGTGTGACCGGGGCCGGAACCGAGCGGCGGTCATTCCCCATCGCACTTAACCGTTGAGCAAACTCCCATGCGTTGCATCGATCGCGTGCTGCAGAGGTGGCGTGCCCGGATGGCCCGGCCGTGGATCCCGGAGGGGGCGAACGTCCTCGACATCGGCTGCCACCAGGGCGAGTTCCTGGACAGCTTCGGCGAGCGCATTGGCCCGAGCGTCGGCTTCGATCCGCTGACGGACCCGTCCGTGAGCCGGCGGCATCGGCTGGTCCGCGACATCTTCCGCGCCCCGGCCCTGTTTCCCGACGGGTCGTTCGACGCGGTCGTCATGCTCGCGACGCTGGAGCACATCCGCGACAAGGATCCGCTGGCGAGCGAGTGCTGGCGACTGCTGCGGCCGGGCGGGCGGGTGATCATCACCGTCCCGTCGGGGTTCGTGGACGCGATCGTTCACTGTCTGTGCAAGGTGCGTCTGGCGGATGGGATGTCGCTGGACGAGCACCACGGGTACGACCCACGGACGACGCCGCAGGTGTTCGGCCGGTACGGCTTCACCCTGGAGCGGCACCGCCGTTTCCAGCTCGGACTGAACCACCTGTTCGTGCTGGGCAAGCCGGTCGCCGTCGAGGCCGAAACCCCCGACCCCGCCATGCGTCCCGAGGCGGTCCCCATGCCGGCGTGACGCGCCGATTTGACCTTCCACACTGGCTTTTCCGAGCCCGAAGCGTCAGCGCGGGGGAGCGACCTGGCCCGCGCTGACGCTTCGCGGCTTGACAGGACCGCAGCCCAGAAATCGAACCCGGAGTCGAGTCTCGCACCGCGCCCTAAACTGAGAGGAGGTAACACGGCATCCCGTCGCCCGCCCTAACTTCGCAAGGCGGTGACCATGATCCAGGCGGCTCAACCGACCAGCAGCGCCGACGGCATCACCTGGGATCTGAACGACCTCTACACCGGGGTGAATGACCCCCGCATCACGAGCGATCTGGCGAGTGCCCTGGAACGGGCGCGGCGCTTCGAGGCGGCCTATCGCGGTAGAATCGACGTCCCGGACGGCCCCGATCCCGGCCTGCTGCTGGAGGCGACCGTCGAATCGGAGGGCCTCTACGAGCAGATGGACCGGCCGCTCGTCTACGCCCACCTGCTCCACGCCGCCAAGACCGACGACCCGCCGCGCGGCGCCCTGCTCAGCCGCACGCGCGAGCAGCGCACCGTCATCAACAAGCACCTCATCTTCTTCGACCTCGAATGGCTCAAGCTCGACGACGAACCGGCGCGGCGAGTGCTTGCCGACGCGCGTCTCGCGAAGTATCGCCACTACCTCGAAAACAAGCGCATCTACCGCCCGCACGTCCTCAGCGAGCCCGAGGAGAAGATCCTCGACGACAAGGCCATCACCGGCCGGTCCGCGTTCGTGCGCCTGTTCGACGAAACCGTCTCGACGATGCGCTTCCCTTTCGAGCACGACGACAAGACCGAGATGCTGTCAATGCAGCAAATCAACGCGAAGCTGTACGACCCGGACCGCTCGGTGCGCCGCGACGCCGCCGCCGGCTGGACGAAGGGACTGCAGGACAACGCGCGCCTGCTGGCGTACCTCTTCAACACGGTCGTGCTCGACCACAAGATCGACTGCGAGCTGCGCCGCTACGATAGCCCGATAGCGCCGCGCAACCTCGCGAACGAGATCACCCAGGCGACGGTGGACGCGCTCATGACCGCGGCCGAGCGCCATCATGCCACGGTCCAGCGCTACTACCGGCTGAAGGCTCGCCTCCTGAAACTGGATCAGCTGTACGACTACGACCGTTACGCGCCGCTATTCTCCGACATGCCGGCGTGCGACTGGCCGACGGCCCGGCGACTGGTCGAGGAGAGCTACCAGGCGTTCAGTCCGAAGGCGGGGGCGGTGATCCGCGAGTTCTTCGACCGCCGCTGGATCGACGCCGCCCTGCGTGAGGGGAAGCGCGGCGGCGCGTTCAGCAGCAGCGCCGTGCCGAGCGCTCACCCGTACATCCTGATGAACTACACCGACAAGCTGCGCGACGTGATGACGCTCGCCCACGAGCTGGGCCACGGGCTGCACCAGTACCTGTCGCGCGGCGTCGGCTACCTGCAGTGTGACACCCCCCTGACAACGGCCGAAATGGCGAGCGTGTTCGGCGAGATGCTGACGTTCCGCCGGCTGCAGGAGGTCTATCCCGACCCCCGCACCCGGCTGGCGATGCTGTGCAGCAAGATCGAGGACGGGTTCGCGACGGTGTTCCGCCAGGTCGTGCTGACGCGCTTCGAGCAGGCGATGCACCGGACGCGGCGTGAGGAGGGCGAGCTGCCGACCGAGCGCCTCAACGAGCTGTGGCTGGCGGCCAACCGGCCGATGCACGGCGACGTGGTGCAGTTGACGGACGGGTACGGCTGGTGGTGGTCGTACATCGGCCACTTCATCCACGTCCCGTTCTACTGCTATGCGTATGCGTTCGGCGAACTGCTGGTGCTGGCGCTGGTGCAGAAGTACAAGGAGGAGGGCGAGGCGTTCGTGCCGAAGTACCTCGACCTGCTCGCGGCGGGCGGGTCGGACGCGCCGCACGTGCTGCTCGGCCGGCTCGGGGTGGACGTGAACGACCCGGGCTTCTGGGAGCTGGGCCTGCGGCTGCTCGGCGAGATGGTCAGCCAGGCGGAGGAACTGGCCGCCCAGCTCTGACCGCCCAGGAAGGGAACGCGATCCTCTTCTCCCCTCTCCCCTGGTGGGAGAGGGGCTGGGGGTGAGGGGGACAATGGCTTCTGCCGCGCGCCTACGACGCCGACGCGGCTACCTGGGCGGACGGCCGGGCACGCGGGCTATCGTTTTTTTTTCCCTCGCGCCGGGCAAGGCTCGCCTGGACGAATCCCCGGAACAGCGGGTGGGCGCGCGTCGGCTTGGACTTGAATTCCGGGTGGCACTGCACCGCCACGAACCACGGGTGGTCCACCAGTTCCACCATCTCCACCAGGTTCCCGTCCGGGCTCGTCCCCGTCACCTCGAACCC
>JAANMY010001584.1_pt1 | contig 24858 bp, 32 predicted proteins | sample 7279691 | NCBI WGS metagenome assembly JAANMY01 (sample SAMN14094543, study PRJNA606508) | bioreactor metagenome | isolation source: A lab-scale SPAN reactor treating ammonium-rich wastewater day 388 | place: Ireland: Galway | collected 2018-02-07
ACCCGCTACGACAGATGCCCGAAGGTCTTCCTCTCTGCCATCGCCCTCGCCGCAACCGTCATGTTCTGGCTATGAAGCGAGAATGAGTCCTGACCCTAGTCGCAACTCGAGCCTCAGACACAGAGGATTTCAGCGCCGCAGCTTCAAGGGAAGCTCCGGAAAAGAAGGGCAGCAAGTAAGCTACCGAGATTTCGCGGAGAAGGGCTTCCTCAATTCGCTTTGGAAGCGAAGACCTGGGCTTGACGGTCAAACTGCAGTCTCCCCGTTCATTGGGCGCGGTAGGAGGATGTCGTGGGCCTCTGCTGCCTTCCGAATGGCCGCGTCCACCTTGCCAATTTGTATCTCTTCACGAGCCACCAGCTTTACAAACTCCCGCATAAGTCGCTCCGTTGCAACGACAGCCTCGATGAGAGAACAACGAAACAAGATCGGCACAGTGCGTAAGAGCTCTTACCACTGATTGTAGAACAGCATCGCCGAGTCCCGAAAGGCATTAAAATCGGCGACGTTCCAACACACAGAATGCCCGTCGCGTAAAAGGTAGTGGATACCGTTAGCGCAGGTCAGGTCGCCGGTCGGTGAAGCCTGAAGCCAGTGCATACAGTTCTCAAACGTCTGCTGACGGCTCGCCACGAAATGCTGCGCAGGAACGTTGGAAAGCATCCCCTCGAGGAAGTACGATGGGGCAAGCTCGTCGTTGATGTAGCCTTGTTCGATCATCGCGTTTCGCATGTTCTTCAGGACGCGAATGTTCGGTTTGAATCGGCTCGCGGTCGCCCCGTTCTTGGCGGTACAGTTGTCGAGGTGCTGACGCGGATAGTTGACGATCTTCTTCCCGTCAGACGTCCAGAAGCAGACGCCCTCAAATAATGTGGGTTCCCCCGTGGCTGGGTATGACGTAAACGTCTTGCTCGTGACGCAGACTAGTACGTCCGCGTCACGTCGGATACCGCTGCCAGGGATGAAGATTGCCTTCTTGCCTGCCTTCACGCCTGCACCGAACTTCTCCTTCAGCCAAGCCAGCACTTGGGACTTGAACTCGTCGAAGTTGATACCTCCAGGAGAGCAGTTGGCCTCGTAGCGTAGCTTCTCCTCATCATTCAGATACGAGATATCGCCGTAGTAAACCGACGTCAGACAGATCACGACGTCGACGTCGCTGTCCGCATAGATGTTCGTATCGTTTCCGTACGACCCCTGAAGGAAGATGCGGTATGTCCATTTGAAATAAGGCGAGTTCGGATCATCCAAGACACCCCTGATTGTCTGGTAGGTGTTAGCCGATTGAACCCGGGAGCCCTGATGAGACCAGGTCTCGAGCTGGTTTTCTGGGATCGCCATGAATACTCCTTAACTCAACAGAAGCGCTTGAATTTCTTTCTCCCGGCGGCCGAACGACTGTTCTCCCTGCTGCCTTAGGAGGTTCAATTTCTTCAGATCGTGCTCAAACATGTCCGTCGCCATCTCGGGCTTGTCAAACGTGTCGCTCACGCGCACTGTCGGTACGTTCGCGAAGAGCAATTGCCGAAGCTGATCCATCGATGCGGTGTTCACTTCGAGGGTCTTCTGGAGCAGTTGCACCGGCAGAAAACTCTTGATTTGACGGGCGATGAAGCCTCGACGTGGTTCCGGATACTGGCCGCACCCGATGCTCAGGACTCGACAATTCGTCGGAGCGAAGCCAAGCGGCCCGGTCGCATCTGCGAGCGCGTATAGCGCCGGGTTGTTGGCGACGTAACCGCCATCGAAGAGTTCCACTTCGTTGCCGTCCGCAGTCGTCACTGTTTTTCGTTCGAAGAACGGGTAGGCCGAGCAGGATGCCTCAACGGCATCGGCGAGCGTGCAGCCGAAGCCTGGAACGAAGGTGCCTCTCCTCCCATGCGCCTGCGTCTGGCGGCTCTTAAAGATCATTGGCGTCTCCAGTTGCCACTTGGTCGAGACGATACCGAGGCCCGTAAGGACGGTATCAAAGCCGTCGTCGCCGAAGACCGCCTCTCCCACCTCGCGAAGATGCCGCGTGCGCTCCCCTGCCCTCTTCGCTTGCATGATCTTCGGAACGTTCTCGCAGTAGAGTGCGTGAACCTCCTTCACGGTCTTGCCGGTAGCAAGCAACGTAGCGATGATCGAACCTGTGCTCGTGCCAAAGATGATGTCGAAAGACTCGTGGATTGCACGAGGAAGGATAGCCTCGACTTCTCGCAGTACTCCAAGCGTATAGAAACCCTTGGCTCCGCCCCCATCGAGGCTCAGTATTTTGCATACCGGAGCGTCCTCTGCCATTCGAACCTTCCATCGGCTTGGCTATTTGGGATAATTGGCTATCGATTCGGGATCGTCAGCGTGAGAAAAGCTATCGAAGATTTCCATTCGTCGATCGAACAGCCTTATTGATCCACTTGTGTTTCTATCCGTCCAATAGTGGCCATTTAGCTCTGACGGTGGATTTCCGAGCACCTTGTATTTAAAGCTCCCGTAATGTATTTCGCTCACGCTGGACCTAAGAAGTATATTGGGGTCGCTTTGGTATGCGCCATAAAAGTAAGCTACACCATCGCTCTGGACATCAAAGCTCCCTGCAATCAAAAAAGAGTCAGATTGCGCAGTCATAAGCCGCAGCGAAATAGATGAAAATGTTTGACGTATGGCTGCGTACCCCTTGATTGCAGATACGCGTTCAGAGGTCTTTGGATCAACATAGGACGACTGGAGTGTCACTCGCCACGTGCCGGTCAGATTTGGACGCTTACAGAAAAGGTTGACTGGCCAAGTCCTCCATAGATGCCTGTCAAAGAGCCAAAGCGACGAAGTTAGAACTGCCAACGTGAGCGAATAGGGTTTAGCATGGTCCCACGATAGCTCTATCCCCAGTATCCAAAGGAACGCTCCCCAAACCACTGTGGCAATGATAAGTAGGACTGAGACTGAGAGCCGATCAAGCAAGGTAGCACCCGTGAAACATGATCTGAAGCAGACGCTTGCCGAACTGCGGCACGTTGAACTTCCATTCGACCCGATCATACTGGTCTTTGCAACTGGCGAAGTGTCCGAGGAGGACTGCTTGCCGATGAGACGTTCGCCCATGCCCGAGGTAGGCGCCCTGTTCGACTCGAGAGTTGTCCAAGTTCTGGCAGCAGCAGTGCAGGTCAACCCCAGTATTCATGACGGCGCGGTGATCTTCCGACGCAACGACAAGGGCGAAACATATCGTTTGTCAGCTTGGTCAATGAGAATTGTCAGTAGGCATGAGCCTCTCGCTCCCGAACTGAATCTTGGTTCCGCGTACAATAGTGTTCTCTCGCTTTCCATGGCCAAAAACGTCGATATGTGTTGCACCATGGCGCCTGATCGAATGACATTTTTCCAGTGCGGACGATCTTATCAGGCCGACGACTGACGACCTTGCTATTGTTACCGCTCTCGGCGCAAACGCCGGATAAGTGGAGCCTCACGGCAGCGCGCAACAAGGATTGACCGACTGCTCTGAGCCAGTCGGCTTGCCCCAGCTATTCAGCAGCAAACAGCGTCGGCACTCCCGACACATCCACTTCCCGAGAGGCATGCCAGGCGTCATAGGCCCCCTGCATCCTGATCCAGAACAACGGTTCGTTCCCGAACAGCTTTGCCAAACGCACAGCAACTTCAGGGCTGACCGGTTTGCGCTCCGCCAAGACGTCATGCAGATGCTGGCGCGAGATTCCCAACATCCGCGCGATCTCGGCCTTGGATTTGCCCGTCTCGGGGATCACATCCTCTCGGAGCAATTCGCCCGGATGCGTCGGGCAGCGGTCGGGGTTGCGGCTCATGCTCGCCTCCTAGTGGTACTGCTCGAAGTCCAGCACATAGGCGTCGCCATCTCTGAACTCGAACGTAATGCACCATGGCCCGTTCACATGGACCGTGTAGCGCGTCGGGTTGTGACCTCGCAGCGTGTGAAAGTCGAAACCGGGAAGGTTCATGTCCTCGGGCGCAGTGGCGGAATCAAGGGCGTCGAGCCGCCGCAGGATGCGCTTGTGGAACCGCGCGTCGATCTTGGACTTGCCTGTTTCCCAGAGGGCCTTCAGCTGCTTATTCGCGAACGTCTTGATCATCGATGGGTGTAGCCTGATCGCTTACACATGTCAAGCGTTAGCCTACACATTGCGGACCTGAAGAAAGGTCTCAAAGTCAGCGTGTTCAAGGACTGCGGCGCTTTCGGCCTTGTGCCGCGCGATGAACTTATCTGCCAAAGCTGCGCCACCGACGATGGCAAAGCCCGGGAGCCACCAAAGAGACGTAGTGAGAGACGGTGTTGTCGAAAAGAACGCATACAGCATTGGGCCGACCACGAAGGGCATCGCGACTAGCATCAACCATCGAAGGGGCTTGAGCTTCCGGTCCGCGTCGCGGGCAATGATATCATACATCCCACGCAGCTCACGCTCCCAGGCCAAGTACTCATCTTCGAGCTGACCGTGCAGATAGTGTCCGCACCGGCAGTAGGCGCGAGACAGGTACTCCGTCTGCCCGCAAGCCGCGCAGCGGATCGAATTCTGGCTCCCAGGTTCTGGCCGCAAGGCAGGCCCTGGGGGGCATTTGTCATCCATCTGGTCAGAGGGCGCGCTTCCCAGAAACCGCTCGACATCTCGACTGAACCGCACCTTGCGCGGCTTCAACCTTCTCACTTCTTCCGGAAATTCGTCGTCTAACATCAGCTCACAAGCCTCAGAATACTGTCGATTCTTGGTGTCTCCGGCCCCTCGGCCTCGGGGCCCAGGGCGTCGGCGTTCAGGGCCTCATCGAACAGAAACTCGATGGCGTCCCATTTCTTCTCAGGGGTGACGGTCAGGCCGCGCTCGATGATCCGACGTTCGACCGCGATGCCGATCCTGCGGTAGGCAATAGCAGCCTCTTCATGGTGGCGGCTCTTGCCGGTCTCTGTATCGCCCTCCAGCATCCAGAGCGGGTCCACGTCGAACTCTTCATAGATCACCATCAGCAGCTGGGCCGTCAGGTCCCGCTGGCCACGTTCGTAGTTTTGATAGGCGCTCCGACTGATGCCAAGGCGCTGCGACATCTCCTCTTGAGAGAGCCGCGCCTTGTTTCGGACGGCAGCAAGGCGATTTCCAAGGCCAACTACAGCCATGTTCAACTTTCGTTTGTATTTGTGTTGACCTCATTTGTAATCATATCTATCTGATAGTGACACGAACGATGGCGACACGCGTGATTCATCCAAGATCAGCGTAGTTTTGTTTCTTTCTGAACGCAAAACGAAATCTATCGCCTTTTTTTGTGAGCAGAACAGAAGGGCGCGAAGCATGACCAAACTTCTCGAAACACCCAAGGAACTGGCGGATCGCGTGGGCATTCCCGTGACCAACATCCGCTACCTGATCCGCGAAGACATGCTGGATCACATCTTCACCGCCCCCGGCAAACGGAACCCGAAGATCCCGAGTGGGGCTTGGGAGAAGTATGTGTCCCAGTTCACCGTCACGGCTGCGCCCAAGACCGCCCGTAGCGGCCGGAAAGGGTAGGCGAGGATGACCACCGAACATGCAGAGCAGTCCCAGATCCTCACCATCGGCAAGACCCCGGCCCAGTGGGTCGAGATCATGGCCGGCCACGGGATCGAGATTTCCGAGCGCACGCTGCGCGAGAAGGCCAACGACACCGGCGCGTTCTTCCGGATTGGGCGGACCATGCTGATCACGCCCGCGCAGATTGACACCATCTTCGAGGAAGGACAGGCATGCCGCTCGAAATCTACAAGCGTGGCTCCGTCTTCTGGGTCAAGGGCTGGGTCGAGTACAATGGCCGACCGATCGCCGGTCCATACCGCCAAAGCACGCGAGCGACTACTGAAGCTGGCGCGCGGGACTGGATAAACGACGAAACGCAACTCCAGATCCGCAGGCACCTGGTCGGCGAGGAGCACAGCCTGCGGTTTGCGGACGCGGTAAATTTCTACCACCCATCAGCCACGGCAGCGAAGCAGCTTCTCCCAATCCTCGACGAGATCGGGGACATGCCGCTGGGCGCGATCACGGGTGCGCTGTTGAAAAGGCTCGGCCCCAAGCTGAAGCCGAACGCTTGCACAGACACTTGGTGGCGCGAGATCGTGACGCCTGCGCGCGCGGTGATCAACAACGCGCATGAGCTGAAGGGAACCCCGCTCCTCAGGGTCAAGCGCTATGACAAGTTCGAGCGCATTGCGCAGGATGAGCGACGACGCAAGACCAGCCGGATCGAACGCATCCCGGCGACGCGCGACTGGATCGAGGCGTTCTGTGCCTCGGCCGATCCTTACAACGCCGCCATGGCCCGGTTCATGTTCGAGACCGCCGCCCGCATTGATCAGGCGGTGTCCATCGAACCCGGTGATCTGCGACCCTCCACCTGCGAAGTGCGGGTCAAGGCGCAGAAGGGTCATTCCGAGGGCTGGATCACAGTCTCGCCCCAGATGATGGCGGAGCTGGTCGCACTGAAACCGAAGTGGCCGCAGAACCGCAAAACGGGGGCGATCCTGCCACCGCGCGTTTTCGGTTACGGCAGCCCGACCGGCTACAACAACCGCTGGAAGACCATCTGCAAGCGTGCAGGCATCCCGTACCTGTCAGCGCACCGCGCAGGGCGGCATGGGTTCTATACCGAACTCGTGGTGCGGCAGGGCGTTGATCCGGTCACGGCGGCCAAGGCGGGGCGGTGGTCAGACGCCACTTTGCCCATGCGCATCTACGCCCACGCAGAGACCGACGAGGCCGAGGTCAGGGCGCGGTTTCGTACAAACTATGTACAACCGGCAGCACCACAAACCGCCAAGCGTACGAAAACAAAGAAGGATCAGGAAAATGAATGATTCCCTCCTAAGGGGCAGGTTACAGGTTCGAATCCTGTCGGGGTCACCATTGCTTCGGCGGTTTGCGGCGCAAGCCGGGTTGGCGCTGCCGTCGGCTGCTGCAAAGGGCCCGGGGATCAGCCCGACAGCGGGTTGCCCGCGGAATCGGTCGGCATCAGTACCAAATCCTCAGGCGCGAGGCTTTGCACGCCGGCCAGAAAGACCACCGGGGCGCCGTTGACCGTCAGCCGCAGCCCCCCCGCCGCGGCGTCATAGGTCGTTTCGATCACCGGTACGGCGCCTTGGCCGTCATAGGTAATCACCAGATGATCGATTCCGCTTTCGAAATCGCCGATCTGGCCGGGCTGATCGGCATCGATCCAGTCGCTGACCGTAAAACTGTCGGCCCCCGCGCCACCGCTAGCCCTGTCACCGGCGCCGAGGACCAGCAGATCGTCGCCATCACCGCCGTTCAGAAAATCGGCGGCGGCCTCGTCGCCATCGAGGCCAATCAAGGTGTCGTCGCCAGCGCCGCCCATCAGCAGGTCGCGGCCCGCGCCGCCGACCAACAGATCACTGCCGCCCCCACCCTCCAGCGTGTCGTCGCCCGCATCGCCGTGCAGGGTGTCGGCCTCGGCCCCGCCGGTCAGTTGATCGTTCCCGTCACCGCCGGTCAGCCGCCCGGCCCCCCCCTGACCGAGCAGCCAGTCGTCACCGGTGCCACCGTCGAGCACATCGTCACCGAGGCCGCCTTGCAGGGTGTCGTTGCCCGCACCGCCGATGAGCGAATCATGCCCCGCATTCCCGTCGAGCCAGTCGTCGCCCGCGCCGCCCAGCAGCGTGTCGTTGCCCGCGCCACCGGACAGGGCGCCGCCGTCTTCGCCGTTCGAAAGCAACAGGTCGTCGGGCGGCGGCGGCGGGATGTCGGTACTGATGTATTCGCCTTCGGCACCATAGCCGTCATCCGCCCCGCCGCCGTAACCCTCGCCGGGTTCGGGCGCAGGCGGGATATCTTCGCCCGTTTCGTCGCGCTCCTCAGGCAGGTCGCCGCCGGGGGCAGGTACCGCATCGCCGTCGGCGTTGCCGGTATCGGCGGGATCGACGAAATCGAACAGATCGCCCTCACCGCCCCCCTCATCGCTGGCGCCGCCAGGAAGGTCGTCAACCGGATCGTCCGTGTCGTCGCTGCGCATGAAGAGGCCACTCATGCCGGTAGACAGCGCCACGCCGATCAGCCCGAGAAGCATCCACATACCAACCCCCTGCGGCGCACGCAGCCGTCCGCGGCCCTCGACGACCATGGAATCCGCAAACCATGAACAAACCGCGATCATCGGGCCGGCGAAAGGGGAATTCCGCGAAACTGGTTAATGCGCCCGCCCCTTGCCGGCCGACCCCCGAAAGCGGCTCGGCGAATCCCGTTGCCCCCGGCGGTGGAATCCACTAAGGAAGCGCATCCTCGCCCGTTTCGGGCAGGAACCTCCATGGGCCTGTGCTGGACGACATCCCGGCCTGCGCCTCGAACCCTTCAGAACAGGAGACCCCGATGTCGATCACCGTTGAAGAAAAGCAGCGCCTCATTCAGGAATTCGCCACCAAGGAAGGCGACACCGGCTCGCCCGAAGTCCAGGTTGCGATCCTGACCTCGCGCATCACCACCCTGACCGAGCATTTCAAGCTGCACAAGAAGGACAACCACAGCCGTCGTGGTCTTCTGATGCTGGTCGCCCAGCGCCGCAAGCTGCTGGACTACCTGAAAGGCAAGGATGAGGGCCGCTATACCGCCCTGATCGGCCGTCTCGGCATCCGCCGCTGATCGGTTCCGACACCGGAATTCGAAACGCCCGCCCGCAACGGCGGGCGTTTTCGTTTGCAGCGCCCTTCGTCGCCCGCCGTGCTGGCGTCAACGCCGCGTCACCGCCTGCCTTAGGGCCAAGCCGCAACATGCCGCTTCCCCCGGAACGGATTTTCCTGTATGGCCCCGCCATCTGTGACGTGACGCTGTGACCCCGGCGTGATGCGAAGGATAGGGTCGGCGGCAATGGGGCCGCCATAGGAACGGGAGACCCGGAGGGCCGGGAGTGCTCCCATAGGAAACGCTGAATGTTCAATATCGTCAAGAAATCCATCCAGTGGGGCAATGAAACGCTCACGCTGGAAACGGGCCGCGTTGCCCGTCAAGCCGATGGCTCGGTCATCGCCACGCTGGGCGAAACCTCGGTCATGGCCAACGTGACCTTTGCCAAATCGGCAAAGCCCGGGCAGGACTTCTTCCCGCTCACGGTCCACTACCAGGAACGCTATTACGCCGCGGGCAAGGTGCCCGGCGGCTTTTTCAAGCGTGAAGCGCGGCCTTCCGAAAAGGAAACGCTGACCTCGCGCCTGATCGACCGTCCGATCCGCCCGCTGTTCGTCGAAGGCTTCAAGAACGAAGTCCTCGTCATCTGCACCGTGCTGTCGCACGATCTGGTGAACGAGCCCGACACGCTGGCGATGATCGCCGCCTCGGCGGCGCTGACCATCTCGGGCGTGCCGTTCATGGGCCCGATCGCGGCCTGCCGCGTCGGCTTTGTCAACGGCGCCTATGTGCTGAATCCCGAATGCGAGGACATGCACAAGCTGCGCGAGAAGACCGAGCAGCGGCTGGATCTGGTCGTCGCGGGCACCCACGACGCCGTGATGATGGTCGAATCGGAAGCCTATGAGCTGACCGAGGCCGAAATGCTGGGCGCGGTGAAATTCGCGCATGACAGCATCCAGCCGGTGATCGACCTGATCATCGACTTCGCCGAGGACAGCGCCAAAGAGCCGTTCGATTTCCAGGCGCCGGATTATTCCGCGCTCTATGCCCGGATCAAGGGCCTGGGCGAAACCCAGATGCGCGCCGCTTTCGGCATCAAGGACAAGCAAGACCGCGTCAACGCGATCAGCGAAGCCCGCGCCGCGATCAAGGCGCAACTGACCGATGACGAGCTGGCCGACGGCAACCTCGATTCGGCGATGAAGAAGCTCGAAGCCTCGATCCTGCGCGGCGATGTCATCAAGGGCGCGCCGCGTATCGACGGCCGTTCGACCACCGACATCCGCCCGATCTACAGCGAAACCGGCGTGCTGCCGCGCACGCATGGCTCGGCGCTGTTCACCCGGGGTGAAACCCAGTCGCTGTGCGTGGCGACGCTGGGCACCGGCGACGACGAGCAGTTCATCGACGCGCTGACCGGCACCTCGAAGCAGAACTTCCTGCTGCACTACAACTTCCCGCCGTATTCGGTCGGTGAAGTCGGGCGCTTTGGCCCTCCGGGGCGGCGTGAAATCGGCCATGGCAAGCTGGCCTGGCGCGCGCTGCAGGCGGTTCTGCCCGCGGCGACCGATTTCCCGTACACGATCCGCATCGTGTCCGAGATCACTGAATCGAACGGCTCGTCGTCGATGGCCACCGTCTGCGGCGGCTCGCTGTCGATGATGGACGCGGGTGTGCCGCTGAAAGCGCCGGTCGCCGGTGTGGCGATGGGCCTGATCCTGGAAGACGACGGCCAGTTCGCCGTGCTGTCGGACATTCTGGGCGACGAGGATCACCTCGGCGACATGGACTTCAAGGTTGCGGGCACCGAAGCGGGCATCACCAGCCTGCAGATGGACATCAAGGTCGCCGGCATCACCTTCGAGATCATGGAAAAGGCGCTGGCTCAGGCCAAGTCGGGCCGGATGCATATCCTGTCCGAGATGAACAAGGCCCTGTCGGCGCCCGCCGGCTTCAGCCAATACGCGCCGAAGATCGAGACCATGACCATCCCGACCGACAAGATCCGCGAAGTGATCGGCTCGGGCGGCAAGGTCATCCGCGAAATCGTCGAGGTTTCGGGCGCCAAGGTCGATATCAACGACGACGGCACCATCAAGATCGCTTCCAGCGATCAGGCGGCGATCAAGAAGGCCTACGACATGATCTATTCGATCGTGGCCGAGCCGGAAATGGGCAAGATCTATACCGGCACCGTGGTGAAGATCGTCGATTTCGGCGCCTTCGTGAACTTCTTCGGCAAGCGTGACGGTCTGGTCCATGTGTCGCAGATCGCCAAGCAGCGCCTGAACCACCCGTCCGACCTGCTGAAGGAAGGCCAGGAGGTCAAGGTCAAGCTGCTGGGCTTCGACGACCGCGGCAAGGTGCGTCTGGCGATGAAGATGGTTGACCAGGAAACCGGTGAAGAGATCATCGAGAAGAAAGAAGACGCCGAGTAATCGGTTCGCTTCGCAAGAAACGAGGCCCCGGCAGCGATGCCGGGGCCTCTGTGTTTCGGCGCACGGCGGCCGGTCACAGGCCCTGAACGATCACCACATGCCCGGTCGAGCAGCCTTGCCGCAATTCGCGCAGCGCGGCGTAATCGTCGCTGGTGAACAGCGCCCGCGCCGAGTCCATGTCCGGAAACTCGAACAAGACCAGACGCGAGGGGTTCCAGGCGCCCTCGAGTACCTCATGCGCACCGCCCCGCACCAGATAGCGGCCGCCGAAGGCCTCGACCACCGGCTTCACCTGCCGCATGAACTCGGCATAGGGGCCGGGATCATGGATTTCGACATCATAGATCAGATAGGCGGCCATGATCGGCGGCCTTCTCAGAACGGCAGCGGCGCGCCGTTGACCGTGACCACGCCACCGGGACGGATCGCCACGTCCGATTGCAGGCTGTCGTCGCCGACCGGACGACCGAGACCGTTCATCATCATCCGCACGAAGAAAAGCTGATCGTTCGGCACCAGGCCCATCGACGACAGCCGCGTCAGCAGCCGCTCGCCGCCAACCAGGTTGAAGGTCAGATCGCCGTTTGCATCGGGGATGTCACGGCCGATCTGCGCCATCAGGCCGCCGATCAGTGTCACCGCACCCGCGCCGGTGAATTCGGAATCGCCGACGCGGATCAGCACGTTGTCCAGCCGCACCGTCGAAAGGTCGAACGGCGGCACCGGGCTTGCCATGGCATCGGCATCCAATTCCCGCGTCAGCCGCCCGTCAGCCGCCAGATCGAGCGCCAGCGACAGGCTGTCCCCGGCAAAGGTGCCAAAGCCCAGCATCGTCAGCAGATCGGGCGACGGGGTGATATTGTCGAAGTTGAAGGCATAGCGCATCGGCTGGTTTTCGGCGGTGACGACCAGCGGGAAGCCGAGGTTGAGGCCGACCCCGTCATAGGTTGCCTCGCCCGCCATCGGCCCCGATGACCCGGCGATACGCCCGCCCTCGGCGCCGATCTCGACGTCAAAGCGCCCGTCCGCGACAGTGACCTCCACCGACGACGCGCCACCCTCGCTCTGCATGCGAATCGGCGTCCCGGCGATTTCCTGTTCCGACTGGCCGGTCGAAGGCCCGGCGGTTATCGCCAGCCGCATCGACATGCCCGCGCGGAAGGCCTCCGGCAGCATCCCGTCATCGCCCGAGAGCGTATCCAGTTCGGTCCCCGAAAAGGTGACGCGCGGTGCCTGGATCGTGGCGGTCGATACGCTGACCGCAGGCCGGGGGCCAGAGCGGTCGGTAAACGATACATCATAGGTCATCGAACCCGCCGAAATCTCGATATCGGCGCTGCCTTCGCGCGCGGCGCGCAAGGTGGCATCCAGCCCGGCAAAGGACATCGAAAACCGCTCGCCGCCGGTTGTGGCACCCTGCACCATCGTCGCCATCAGGGTATCAAAATCGAGGTCGAGCGCGGCATTGGTTTCACTCAGCGCGCCGCGGATCTCGCCGTCATGGGTGATCTCGAACTCGCGCCTCTCGCCGCCGGCAGCCTGCGCCGAAACCCGGATCAGCGCCGAGGGGATCAGCGCGATCAGATCGCCGCGCGGCTCGATGCGCAATTCGTCCATGCTGATGATCACGGCGTTCGGGTCTTCGGTCGGAAAGATCCGGACGCCGGTTGCGGCGAACGAGCCGCCGAAATCCGTGGCCCCGGTCGAGGAAATCGTCAGGCCTGCTCCGGCGGCCAACCCGCGCAGGCCGCTCCAGGCGTCCTTGGCGGACATCGACTGCGCCACAACGGGCGAAGCAGCGAGGGCGAGAACCAGCGCAAGCGCGGTCTGGGGCCGTTGAATACGGGCAAGCATCTGTGATGAACTCCTTTGGGGCCTTGCGGCGAAACAGCGCGGATTCTGGCGCCATGCGGCAAGGCGTCAAGCGAAAAGCCGGGTGCCGGGGATGGTCAGGCGTAAAACAGCGCGTTACCAAAGGCCGAAACCGGGGAGAAACCGATGCAGGACATGCAGGAACGCAACGCCGCGGTGCGCGGCAAGACCGTGCTGATTACCGGCGCCAGCCGCGGCATCGGTGCCGCCACCGCCCGGCGCTTTGCCGCAGCCGGGGCAATTCTGGGGCTGGCCGGGCGCCCGTCGTCGGCGCTGCAGGCGGTCGCGGCGGAAACCGGCGCCCGGCTGATCCCCTGCGATGTGGCCGATGCCGCGCAGGTCACGGCGGCGGTGCAGGCGATGGGGCGGCTTGATGTGCTGATCAACAATGCCGGGCTGATCGACCCGATCGCCCTGATCGCCGAGGCCGATCCCGACGAATGGGGCCGCCAGATCGATGTGAACCTCAAGGGCGTGTTCCACGGCATGCGCGCGGCGCTGCCGGTGATGCAGGCACAGGGCGGCGGCACCATCCTGACGGTGGGATCGGGCGCCGCCTATAACGCGCTCGAGGGCTGGAGCGGTTATTGCGCCTCCAAAGCCGGGGCGATCATGCTGACGCGCGCCGCCCATCTCGAAGCCGGGGCGACCGTGCGCGTCCTGTCGCTGTCGCCCGGCACCGTCGCCACCGACATGCAGCGCGCGATCAAGGATTCGGGCGTGAACGCGGTCAGCGCGCTGGACTGGTCGGCGCATATCCCGGCCGATTGGCCCGCCGAGGCCCTGCTGTGGATGTGCAGCGCCGACGCCGACAGTTTCCGCGGCGGCGAGGTGTCGCTGCGTGACGAGGCCCTCCGCCGCAAACTGGGGCTGATCGCATGATCCGGCGTCAGGACGAGGGCGCGCTGACAATCCTGACCCTGGCGCGGCCCGACAAGGCGAATTCGCTGACCCGGGCGATGATGGAAACGCTGCTAGCCGACCTGCGCGACGCGGGCGCCGGACAACAGGCGGTGATCCTGACCGGCACCGGGCCGGTGTTCTCGGCCGGGGCCGACCTGGATGAGGCCCGCGCGGGTCTCGCCACCGATCCGATCTGGGAGGCGCTGTCCGGAACGCTCGCCGCCCTGCCCTGCCTGACCATCGCCGCGCTCAACGGCACCTTGGCGGGCGGCGCCTTTGGCATGGCGCTGGCCTGTGACATCCGGCTGGGCGTGCCCGGGGCGAAGTTCTTCTATCCGGTGATGAAACTGGGCTTTCTGCCGCAACCGTCAGACCCGGGGCGGCTGGCGGCGCTGATCGGCCCCGGACGCGCCCGGATGATCCTGATGGGCGGCGCGCGGATCGAGGCCGCCGAGGCGCTGGCCTGGGGGCTGATCGACCGGCTGACGACAACCGAGGCGCTGCTCGACGATGCCCGCGCCCTCGCCGCCGATGCCTGCGCCGCCCCCAAAGGCCACGCCGGGCGCATCAAGGCGCTGTTCGGCTGAGCGCGGGGCACCATGTCGCACTGGCACCGCAGACCCTGCGGCGCTAGAAGAGGGCATGCGGTTCCTGCGCGCCCTCTCGCTGACCTTCCTCGTGCTGGTGCTCGCCGCCGGTTCGGTGACGATGGCGTCGGCCCGGCATCAGGCGCGCGCGGTCGGCGAAACGGTGATCTGCACCGGCTACGGCATCGCCACGATCAGCCTCGATGCCGAGGGCAACCCGACCGGCCCGCTGATCCTGTGCCCCGATTGCGTCCCGGCACTGGCCGCGCTCACCGACGCCGTAACCCCCGGGCCGCAAGCCCCGTCGCGGCTGACACCGCTGCGCTTTGCCCGGCGCGACATTTCTGCCGTCGTGCCGGTGACACCCGTTCACCACCAACCCCGCGCACCGCCTGTCCCTGTCTGATCCGCCGATCCAGACCCTTCAACAGACAGGACATCCCATGATCCGCCTCCTTTCCACCGCCGCTGTCGCGGCGCTTTTCGCCCTTCCCGCCTTTGCCTGTGACGGCTTTGGCGTCGATGATCCCTATGCCCGCGCCTCGACCGCCATGTCGACCTCCGGCGCCGCCTTCATGGTGCTGCACAATCAGGGCAGCACCGACTGCCGCGTTGTCGCCGCCCGTACCCCTGCCGCCCAGCGTGCCGAATTGCATACCCATATCGCCGACGCCAACGGCGTGATGCGCATGCGCGAGGTCGAGGGCGGTTTCCTGATCCCCGCCGGGGGTGAAGTGGTGCTGCAACGCGGCGGGCTGCATGTGATGCTGATGGGCCTCACCGGCCCGATGAACCAGGACGAAACCTTCCCGCTGACGCTGATCTTCGAGGACGGTTCGGAATTCGAACTGACCGTTCCGGTGGACAACGCCCGCATGCCCATGCAGGGCCAGATGGGCGGCCACGGCGCGATGCACGGCCAGAATAACTGATCCCATCCCGGGACAACCGGCGGACAGGGGGGGCGCTCAGCCCCCCTTTTGCTGTGCCCAGATCCGCTTGATGACCGCCAGGGCCGACGAGCCGACGCTGCCCACACCGCGCTCTGATAATTGCGCGACCCTCGGCGATTTCGGGAACAATGTTACGCCCTGCGACCCTATGGCCGACAATTGTTTCTTGGAAAGTCAATACCTCTGACTTAAACAAGGCGCAGCGCAGCGCGACACCAGGGGGGGGGCGACATGGCGGACACCAACACCGGCGGCGAAAATCTGCTGTTCCTCACCGACGAGCAGTTGCGCAAGGGGATCGAGGCGATGTTCTTCGCCTACCGCGGCTTTACCGCCGATCCTGACCGCATCCTCGCCGATATGGAATATGGCCGCGCCCATCACCGGGCGCTGCATTTCATCAACCGCTCGCGCGGGACCACGGTGAACAACCTGTTGTCGGTGCTGGGCGTGACCAAACAGTCGCTGAACCGGGTGCTGCGCACATTGATCGAGGACGGGCTGGTGGAATCGCGCGTCGGGCGCGAGGACCGGCGCGAGCGCCATCTCTATCTGACCGCCAAGGGCGCCGATCTGGAGCGTCAGCTCAGCGAGGCGCAGCGGGCGCGGATGCGCGCCGCCTATCGTGCGGCCGGGCCGCAGGCGGTTGCCGGGTTCCGGCAGGTGCTGGAGGCGATGATGGACGAGACGATCCGCGCACAATATCTCGCTCTCAAGGACGGCAAGCCATGAGCGACCATCCCGCCCACCTGCTGATCGTCGATGACGATGAACGCATCCGCGAATTGCTCAAGCGGTATCTGGCCAAGCAGGGTTTTATCGTCACCGGCGCCCGCGATGCGGCGCAGGCACGGCGGCTGCTGGCCGGGCTGGCCTTCGATCTGATCGTGCTGGATGTAATGATGCCGGGCGAGGACGGCGTGGCGCTGACCGCCTGGCTGCGCGGCGCGATGGCCACCCCGGTGATCCTGCTGACCGCCCGCGGCGAGGCGCGCGACCGGATCAGCGGGTTCGAGGCCGGGGCCGACGATTACCTCGCCAAACCGTTCGAGCCGCGCGAACTGGTGCTGCGCATCAACGCCATCCTGCGCCGCACGCCTCGGGCCGAGGCCACGGCCAACGCGCCGCAGGTCATCATGCTGGGGCGGCTGCGCTATGAGCTGGAATCGGGCGATCTGCGCGACGGCGCCGATCCGGTGCGCCTGACGCAGACGGAATCGGCGCTGATGCGGGTGCTGGCGGCCCGGCACGGGCAGGTGGTCAGCCGCGAGGCGCTGGTCGATCAACTGGGCCGCGAGCGCGGGCTGGGCGCCGAGACCGCGCAGGAACGCGCCATCGACGTGCAGATCACCCGGCTGCGGCGCAAGCTGGAAACCGACCCGCGCCGCCCACGCTATCTGCAGACGGTGCGTGGCGAAGGCTATATGCTGACCTCGGGCTGAGCGCGGGTCTCAGCCCTGCTCTTTCAGCAGCCGCCGCTTCTGGCGGTCCCAGTCGCGCTTGGCCTCGGTCTCGCGCTTGTCGGTCAGCTTCTTGCCTTTGGCGATGCCGATCTTCAGCTTCACCCGGCCCTTGTCGTTGAAATACATCACCATCGGCACCAGCGTCATGCCCTGCTTGCCGATCGCCGCCCAGAGCTTGGACAATTCCTTGCGGCTGACCAGCAGCTTGCGCTTGCGGCGTTCCTCATGCCCCCAGGTCTTGGCCTGGGTATAGGGGGCGATGGCGCTGTTGATCAGCCACAATTCGCCCTCTTCGACGCTGGCATAGCTTTCGGCGATGTTGGCGCCACCCTGGCGCAGCGATTTCACCTCGGAGCCCACCAGCATGATTCCGCATTCGAGATCGCTCTCGATGAAATAATCGAAGCGCGCACGCCGGTTCTCGGCGATCACTTTGCTGTTGGGGTCGTGCATTTTCTGGGCCATGATTGCGAGATATTGGTTTGATGGAAGCCTGTCCAGTGGCGGCGCCCCGCAAGGCGCCGCTGTCCGTGTCTGCCAAAGGAGCTTTGCCGTGAAATCCCTTGCCGCGCTTGCCGCCCTGTCCGCAATTGCCCTGCTGGGCGCCTGCGATGTGCCGATGTCGCCCACGCCTTATTACGTCCCGCCGCCCACGCCGCTGCGGCCCCTGGTGGTTGAACCCATCGTCGCCGATCCCGCGCCGTATGTGCCGCAAGAACCCGTCACCGTCGATCCGGTCCCCTCGTCGCCGGTTGCCCGCGCCCCCGGGGACACCTGCGGCGCCGGCGAGTTGCAAACCTTCGTCGGCAGTGTCGCGCCGCAACCCTTTCCCGCGGCCGGGCCGGTGCGAGTCTATGCGCAGGGCGATCCTGTGACGATGGATCACAACCCCCAACGCGTGAACGTGGTGGTCAACCCGGCAGACCGGCGGCGGATCGTGTCGATTTCCTGCGGCTGATCGCGCGGAGGTGAAACCGGACCGGGCGCACAGGGGCGCCCGGTCCGTCACATGCCGGGCCGGCATCCGCTCGGGTGGGGGCCGTCACGGCAACCCGGCGTCACCCTTACCATGCCCCTCAGGATCGGTGTCAAAACGGGCGAAACCCGGGCAAGGCAGCGGCCTCGCGGCGGCACGGGCCGAAATTTTCGCGCCATGGGCGGCGAAAACCTTGATTTTGGCCCGATCCGGCGCCACGATTTTCCCCATGAACGTTCAGCGCATCGTTGCCCCATCGTCCGGCCAGCACGAACAGGTCAGCTTCGACCGCTTCGAACTGGGCGAAATCCTTGCCGTCTATGGCCGTTTTGTCGCCGCCGGACTCTGGCGCGACTACGGGATTTCCTGTCTGCGCGACCGGGCAGTGTTCAGCATCTTTCGCCGCGCCGCCGAGAACCCACTCTATCGGGTGGAAAAACTTCCGGCGCTGCGGGCGCGCCAGCAGCTTTACGCGCTGTTCGGGCCCGAGGGGCAGGTCTTGAAACGCGGCGCCACCCTGCGCGGCGTTCTGGCCCCCCTCGAGCGCAAGCTGCTGCGCCCGCTGGACTGATCGCGCGGTGCGCGCTAGGCAAGCGCCATGATCCATATGCCCTATGACCCGCCACAGGACGACCCCGTTGTCGTGCATCAGGATGACGACATTCTGGTGATCGACAAACCCTCGGGCCTGCTCTCGGTGCCGGGCAAGGGCGACGGCAAGCAAGACAGCCTGATCACCCGCCTGCAGGCCCGCCTGCCGCAGGTGCGGCTGGTGCACCGGCTGGATTGCGACACGTCCGGGGTGATCGTCTTTGCGCTGACGCCGCAGGCCCAGGCCCATCTTGGCCAGGAATTCGAATACCGAAAGACCCAGAAACGCTATATCGCGCTCGTCTCCGGCCACCCCGCCGAGGACAGGGGCCGTGTCGATCTGCCGCTCTGTGTGGATTGGGAAAACCGGCCCAAGCAGCACGTCGATTTCGACAAGGGCAAGCCCGCGCAGACCGATTGGCGGGTGCTGGGGCATGAGGGCGCGAACGCGCGGATGCTGTTGAAACCGCTGACCGGGCGCAGCCATCAGTTGCGGGTGCACATGCTGTCGATGGGGCACCCGATTCTGGGCGATCCGCTCTATGCCAGCGGCGCGGCGCTGGCCTATCCCCGCCTGATGCTGCACGCCGAGGAACTGCGCCTGCGCCACCCGACCACGGGCGCGGCGATCACCTTTCGCGCGCCGGTGCCGTTCTGAGGCCTCAGGCGGCCTTGCTGTCGGCTTTCTCGGTCAGGATGGCATACAGCTTGTCAGGGTCTTCGTTGGCGCGCAGCTTGGCGCAGACCGCCGGGTCGCGCAGCGTGCGCGACACCAGCGCCAGCGCCTTGAGATGCTCGACCCCGGCATCGCGCGGCGCGAACAGCGCAAAGACCAGATCCACCGGCGCCCGGTCAACCGAACCATAGTCCAGCGGCCGGTCCAGTCGGATGAAGATCCCGCGCACCCGTTCGATACCGTCGATGCGCGCATGCGGCAGGGCAACGCCATGGCCCACACCGGTGGGACCGAGGCTTTCGCGCTCCTGCAAGGCATCAATGGCGATCAGTTCGTCGAGCCCGTGCGCACTGGCAGCCACTTCAGCGAGATCCTGGAACAGGCGTTTCTTGCTTTTCACGGCATGGCAGACCCGAATTGCTCCGGGGGTCAACAGATCGGCCAGTTCCATGCAGTACTCCTGCCAGTTTCGTCTTTGGGCGTGGCCCCCGACACCATCATGCCGGGGGCCATACCAATTCACTCAGGGTCGATCCAGCCGATGTTGCCATCGTCACGCCGGTAGACCACGTTGAGGCCGCCGTGGCGCTCGTTGCGGAACACCAGAACCGGAGCATGCGCCAGTTCCATCTGCATCACCGCCTCACCGGCCGAGATCGACGGAATGCGGGCTTCCATCTCGGCGATGATCATCGGCTGCAGCGTATCCGGCTCGACGCCTTCGGACTCCTCGTCCGAGGCGAGGATATACGAGGAAGCCTCGCCGAATTCAACCGGCGCCACCCGCTCGCGGTGATGGTCCTTCAGACGACGCTTGTAGCGGCGCAATTGCTTGTCCATGCGCTCGCAACAGGCGTCGAAGGCGGCGTAGATGTCGTTGGCCTGACCCTTGGCCTGTGCCGTCAGGCCGGTGGACAGGTGTACGGTCGATTCGCAGACATGGGCATGTCCATCACGGGAAAAGACGATGTGGGCGTCGGTCGGGCGCTGGGAGTATTTTTCCATCACGATCCCCAGTTCGCTTTTCACATGCGACTGGAGCGCCTCGCCGACATCAATCTGTTTTCCGCTGATCTGGTACCGCATGGGCCTCTCCTTTTATTGGCGGACAACCCGGATCCAACACGGACCGGGGCGTTTCCGCCCGCTCGGCCTGTCGTTGCGGACTCATCCCCCGCGTCTGGACGCGACCAGTCTGCGCCGCGTCGAGGACGGGGGAATGCGCAGGCCTTGCCTGTATTTGGCGACAGTTCGACGGGCGATGTCAACGCCCTGCTCGCGCAACAATCCGGCAACCGCATCGTCCGACAGCGGCCGCCCCGGCACTTCGGCCGCGATCAGCTCGGCGATGCGCCGCTGCACCGCGCGCGCCGAGACCGCCTCGCCGTCGGCGCCGGGCAGCGCCGTCGAGAAGAAAACCGTCAGCGGCCATAGCCGACCGTCAACGTCGATCGCCTTGCCGGCCAGCGCCCGGCTGATCGTCGAGGGGTGCAGGCCCAGATCGGCGGCGAGGTCCGATTGCGTCGCGGGCACCAGCCCAGCCGGACCTGTCTCAAAGAACCCGGCCTGCTTTTGCGCCAGCCAGTCGCCGATTCGCGCCAGCGTCCTGCCGCGCTGGTCGAGCGCGGCCAACAGCGCCCGCGCCCGGTCCAGCAGCTCCGGCGCGAAACCTTCGGTCGCGGCGCGGCGCACCATGGCCGCATCCAGACCGGCCCGCGGACGGGCCCCGTCATCGGGCTGGACGATCCGCGTGCCATCGGGCTGCCGGGACAGGCGCAGGTCCGCCAGCAGGCTGACCGCCGGTGCCACGACCTCGGCGATCGGCCGGGCGTTGAGATGGCGCAGCATCTGCGCCCGCACCTGAACGCCCGCCGAATCGAGGCCCAGCGCCACGCCGACCGCTTTCCAGTCCTGACGGGCAAAGCCGGGCAATTGCGCCACCGTCGCCGCCGCCTGATCGGCGTCGAGCCCCAGATCCTGCAATTGCAATCGCAGGCATTCTGCAACGTCGCGGGCGCCCACCCCTGCCGGTTCGCAGCTCTGCAAGACCTCCAGCGCCTCGGCCAGCACCGCCGGATCGGCACCGCGCGCGGCGGCGAAGGCCTGCAAGTCGATGTCGAGGAACCCGTCGCCGCGCAATTCGCCGATCAGCGCCAACGCCAGCGCGGCAATCCGTCGCGGCAGGCCCTTGCGGGCGATCTGGCGGCGCAGATCGTCCTGAAACGGTGCGTCGGGCGCGGCAAGATACTGATCCGTCGTCGGCGCTACCGTCGAAACGCGGCGCGGCTCGACCAGCAGGAAGGGATTGCGCGCCGCCTCACGCGACAGTTCGTCGGCCAGTTCGGCGGGTGACATGCGCAGCACCGCCAGCCGCAGCCGCTGCGCCGGGGTCAGCGCCAGCCGCTGTTCGGCCCGCAATTCGAGACGCGGATTCAACGCCACGCGCGGGCCCCGCCCTCAGCGGAAACTGTCGCCCAGATAGACCCGGCGCACATCGGCATCGGCCACCACCTCGTCGGGCGTGCCGCTCATCAGCACCGTCCCGTCATGCAGGATATAGGCCCGGTCGACGATCTCAAGCGTCTCGCGCACGTTGTGATCGGTGATGAGCACCCCGATGCCGCGCGCCGTCAGATCGCCGACCAGCCCGCGAATATCGCCGACCGCGATGGGATCGACCCCGGCAAAGGGTTCATCGAGCAGCACGAACGACGGGTCCGAGGCCAGACAACGGGCAATCTCGCAGCGCCGCCGCTCGCCGCCTGACAGCGCCAGCGCCGGCGATTTGCGCAGCCGTTCGATGTGGAATTCGTGCAGCAATTCCTCAAGCCGCGCCTCGCGGACCGCCTTGTCGGGCTGGGCGATTTCCAGAATGGCGCGGATATTGTCTTCGACCGAGAGACCGCGAAAGATCGACATTTCCTGCGGCAGATAGCCGATCCCCATGCGGGCGCGACGATACATCGGCCAGCCCGTGACATCGGTACCGTCAATGCTGACCCGGCCGCCATCGGCCGGAACCAGCCCGGCAACGCAGTAAAAGCAGGTCGTCTTGCCCGAACCGTTCGGCCCCAGCAACGCCACCACCTCGCCGCGATGCAGCTCAAGGTCGATGCCGCGCAGCACCGAGCGGCGCTTGTAACTCTTGCGCAGGCCCTGGATGCGCAATCCATCGGCCGCCTGGTCCGTCACATTCATGGGGCGTCATTCCATCCGGATGATGGTGCGGACCCGGCCGACCATGCGCCCGGTTCCCGCGCGCAGATCGGCCACGAAACGCTCGCCCGACAAGAGGTTGGTGCCCTGCACCAGCATCACGTCGCCGGTCATTTCCAGCGTCTGCGCATCCAGAGAATAGACCGCCTCGCGGGCTTCCAGCGCCTCGGTCGGCGTAGCCATCGTGACCCCGCCCGAGGCAACCAGACGGCTGATCCGCTGAGTTCCGCTGCGCGCGCCTTCGCCATATTCCAGCCGCAGCGCCTGCGCCGAAATCCGCATTTCGCCCTGCACCGCCAGCACGTTTCCGGTGAATTCGGTGGCGCCGGTGGTCTGATCCACGCTGAGCTGATCGGCCGTCACCTCCAGTTGCGACCCTTCCAGCCGCAACGACTGGCCAAAGCTGATCTGCACATCCTGCTGCGCTCCCGCCGGAACAGCGGCAAGGCACAACAGCAAGATCAGGCGGGACAGCAGACGCGGCATCGGAATTTCCTCAATACTCTGGCTGATAGTTCAACCGCACACCGCCCCCGAAAACAAGCCGATAACCCGTGCCATCGGTCGAATCGACCTGCAGTTCCATGTTCCCGGCGGTGATCTCGCCCGCCGGGGCGGCACCGCTGAGGGTGCCCGGTGCGCTGATCCGTGTCGAATCGAGCAGCCCCGACAGCGTCTCGGTAGTCAGCCGGTAGCCGGGAGAGGCAGTCAGCTCCAGCCCGCCGCTCATGGCGAAACTGCCGCGGCCGCGGTCGATGGCCCCCAGGGCGGCGCTGGCGCGCAGTGTCTCGCCCGACTGCCCGTCCAGCCGCAATTGCAGCCCCGTGACCGTCAGCCGCATCGTGGCGTCGGGGTCGGATCGGGCGGTCTCGGTCACGATGGTCAGCGCGGCGCCGTCTTCCGTCACCCCGGCGAAATGCGCACCCGACAGGCGCGGGTCGCGGGCGCGGTCCTCGACGTCGATCTCGGCACTGCTGATCGCCTGCGTGGGGTCGATGGTGCGCGCCAGCAGAAAGACCAGCGACAGCAGCACCAGCGCCGTCAACGGCAGCACCACCTTCAGGATGCCGACGATCCTGCTGTAGCCGCGCCGCCCTCTGCCCTGATCCGCATAAGCCATGTCAGTGTGCGAAGATGTCCTGCTCGGGCCAGCCTTCAAGGTCCAGCAACGCCCGCTGCGGCAGGAAATCGAAACAGGCCTGCGCCAGACCACTCCGCCCCTCGCGCGCCAGCATCGCCTCGAGCACCGCCTTGACGCGGTGCAGATACAGCACATCCGAGGCGGCATAATCGCGCTGCGCCGGGGTGATCTCGGCCGCGCCCCAGTCGCTGGATTGCTGCAACTTCGAGATATCGACGTTCAGCAATTCCGACAGCAGGTATTTCAACCCGTGCCGGTCGGTATAGGTGCGCACCAGTTTCGAGGCGATCTTGGTGCACCAGACCGGCGATGCCAGCACACCAAAGCGGTGATGCATCACGGCGATGTCGAACCGGCCGAAATGGAACAGCTTCAGCACCGCCGGATCAGCCAGCAGCCGTTCCAGATTGGGCGCGCGCGTCTGGTCCTGCGTGATCTGCACCAGATGGGCGTTGCCGTCCCCGCCCGACAATTGCACCAGACACAGCCGGTCGCGGTGCGGGTTCAGGCCCATGGTCTCGCAGTCGATGGCAACGACAGGGCCCAGGTCCAGCCCGTCGGGAAGATCGTTGAGATAGAGATTGCTGGCCATGGCGCCCCCGGTCCTCTGCATCGGTGTTCAGGCCGCAATAGCCGCCCGGCGCCGTGATGAACAGGGGTTTCAGGGCCCGGGGCGGCCTATTCAGCCGGGCTGGCCTGCCACAACCGCGCCGGGCGCCGGGGGCCCTGCACCGGCCGCCAGACCGCCGCCGGGGCCGGGGCCTGCCGCGCGGCCCCGCCAGCCGCGGGCCGCGGCTGGGGGTGCTTGACCCGCTCGCCCAGGGCGGCAACGCCCAGCATCAGCGCCACGCCCAGCGGCGGCAATACCCAGGCGGGCCAATCCTGCCCGGCGAAATGCACCATCAACACCTGGAACGCCAGCGCAATGACCGTTCCGGCGCAGAACGCCAGCAACCCCTGCCGCCCCAGCAGCCTGAGCGGCGCCGCCAACCGATGCGCCGTCGCACGGCGCACCCAGTCGAGCGACGACAGCACATAGACCAGTGCCAGCACATGCAGCAGACGGGGCAACGAGAGATAGGTCTTGTCGTGCGACACCACGTTGAACGGCAGGCCCAGATCCCCCAGCCGCGCCATCTGGTGGTTCAGCACCGGCCCCAGCCCCGGCAGGTGGCGCCAGGCAAAGACCAGCACCAGAAACCCCAGCGCCAGACCGAACAGCCACGGCGAACGCGGCACGAAACGGCTGTCGCGGCGCAGGTGGATGCCGATCAGCAGGCCGCAGACGAACACCGCCTGCCAGGCGAAAGGGTTGAAGAACCAGCCGCCAGCGCCCGGAAAATTGGGCAGGTTCAACCGCCATATCCCAGCCGCCAGCCACAGCCCCGCCGATACCAAAGCCAGCATCCAGGGGTGGCGCAGGC
>JAANMY010001586.1_pt1 | contig 24846 bp, 16 predicted proteins | sample 7279691 | NCBI WGS metagenome assembly JAANMY01 (sample SAMN14094543, study PRJNA606508) | bioreactor metagenome | isolation source: A lab-scale SPAN reactor treating ammonium-rich wastewater day 388 | place: Ireland: Galway | collected 2018-02-07
GGCGTCGTCACAACCAGCCTCCCCGCAGGCGCTTACCATATCCGATCCCTCCGGGCGGTCTCGTTCAAGGGCAAGGAACTCACGTGGGATCGGGAGATCGCAGTTGAGGCAGGCAAGCCGCTCGCGCTGACCTTGACCGACGCGGATGCGATCGAATGGGAAAGCCGACCGTTGTCGCAGACTCCGAAGCCTCATGCGAACAGGGTTGATACGATCGCCGTGTTGCCGTGGGCCATGACCAACGGCACCGACGGGGCTAAGCGTACAGGGCGCGACTTCCTCGCGCAGACGTTGCCGCGCATGAACCTGGAACCGATCCCCGAGGCCCGGACGCTTGCTGCCTGGAATGAGGTGGCCAAGAGCGACTACCCGACGGAGGGACCGTTGCCATCGGCGACGCAACTGCTGGAAGTAGGCAGACGACTCGGCGTCGACTACGTGATGGCGGGCAGCGCAAGCTGGCACTCGCGTGCGATCTGGATCAGCCTCGGGCCAAAGACGAAGTCAACATGCACGGTCAGCGTCAGGGTCGTCGATGTAGCAAGGCAGGCGGTGCCGCTGGATGTCAAGGCCCTTAAGATGGATAGCACTGCGAAGGAAGACACGTTGAAGGCGCTCGGAACGGTGTTCGTGACTGCCTTATTCACGGTCGTTAGCGGAGGCCCGAAGACGCCGCACGAACAGAGGGCCGTCCAGCTCGCTCTGGCGAAGGCGCTCGATCCGTGGGCAGCCGAACGCATGAGCGCGAAGAAGATCGCTCCCGCTGGGGCCGAACCCGCGCCCAGCCGCAAGCCGTAGGGAGAACGAACGGACGAGGAGTACGCGGCCAGAACGTAGGGGCTGGCCTTGTGCCTGCCCGGTCAGATGGCGGCGAGGCAAGCAGCGAGGTGTACGTGATGGTAGGGGCAGTCCATGAGTCGCCCGTACAGGATCGCTCGTTGGGCCGCAGGCAGGCAGAAGGACTGCGCACGGGTGCCGTCGTCCGGGCAGCGATCAGCCGTTTCGGCCAGTTGACGTACGGTCGCCTTCGACGCTGGTTCTTGCAGATCAACGCTGCTGATGCTCGAGTGTCTGGAACAGGAACGACGCCATGGCCCCTGCAAGGTTAACCGCCAGCTCAGCCTCGAAAGGCATCGGGAGCCTTCCATCCTGCCCTTTGCCATGGGCGTCCCCAAGCTCGTTCCGGATGGCTGCCAGACCGCACACCACAGACACGCAGCCACCGAGCGCCTGCTTGAACGCTCCTTCGGAACAGGTATCGGCTCCGAGGTTGAGGACCTTGGCGGCTTGTTTGTACAGCCGCGGCAGATCCAAGGTGCGATCGTACTCGACACTGCACTCTTCCAGTATCTGCTTGCACGTCGCCTCCAATACCGCTCGGGCGGAGGTGATCGCTCCATCCGGGTCACGTCGTCGACGGTCAAGTGCCTTGGCCCAGGCTTCCTGCACGGCCTGGTAGCCCAGTCGTTTCAAAACGTCCGATATGCTAGCGTCCGACATGGCCGACCAGCTTATTACCTCAAGAGCTTTAAAGAGAGGCCGAAAGACCTCGTCCAGGTGCTTTCGTCGTCCAGGGTACGTCGCCGAGACGTCCTTGATGTACCCCCAGAAACTGCCGAGAGACCGATAGTCCCACAGCACCTGCGGCGCGTGCTCGCGAGATCGGGGATCACTCAGTAGGAGTTGTCTCAGCTCCTGATACCGGTCACTGTCGCCTTGCGAACCGGTCGCCTTAGCCTCCATCGTCTCATGGATATCGTTTGCTGCTTTCAGCAGATCCTCGATTGTCACAGCCAGTTTCTACCTCACTCGGTCCCGACCGGGAGTGCATCTTCGGTCCGGCAACCACGCTCCGCCGGATGGGGACTGGTGGTTTCGTGGCAGCATTATAGCGCAGCCATTGAGGACGGAGGCCCCTGAGCAGCCACTGGGGGTGTTCCTCCGTCATCGGGGGATCCCCATCAGCGATGTCGGAGGATCTGGGGCGTCAGGGGGCCGTCGGGGGGACTGAGCCGGTATCGGGCTGTACGGTCACGCGGTCGACGAACTTGTTGGTCTGGACGTCCGCGCGGGCGATGTCCCGCCCGTTCACGCGAACGCCCCGGAGAACGACACGCTCCACCCGGTGTTCGGCATCGTAGCCGAGCAGTTCGATGGTCGCAGGCTGACCTGCGGCTGTGATATCCCGAAACTCGATGTCGCTGATGTGCCCCCGGGCCTCGTCTCGTGTCCAGACGGCCTTGTTGATCCACAGCGAGATCAGCCTCCGGGTCTCCTCGATCCGGATGTTGATCCATCGAACGTTGGTGATCCGGGCCGCGTCGCAATGGTACACCCGGAGCGTCCACTCCCGGCCTTTGTCGTGGATCACGTCGCAATCCTCGAACAGGACATCGTCCACGTCCTCCCGGAGCTCGGCCCCGACGCTGAGGGCGTGGGCGACCTCGTTCCATAGGACGCACCGGCGCGCCGCGATCCTGGCGGCCTTCCCCTGTCCGGCGTCGGTCTTGACCACGATGAGATCGTCCAGCGTCCGGAGGAAGCAATCCTCCACCGTGACGTCGCGGCTGTTGCAGATGTCGATTCCGTCGGAGTTGGCCCGATAGCCGATGATCTTGAGGTTCCGCACCCGAACGTGATCCGACTGACGGATGGGGAGGTTCCACGTCGGCGAATCCCGGAGGATGACCCCTTCGATCTCGACATTCCTGCCCGTGCAGTAGAGCAGGTTCCGCGCATGGGTCGTCAACCCGCTGCCGTCGAGGATCCCCCTGCCGCGGAACGTGACCTTCGAACCCCGCAGCTCGAACGTGGGCGGGTAGGTCTTGAGGCCGCTGTAGTCGCTGATCTGATAGGGCTCATCCGGGCCGATCAGGGCCCGCACGACCGCGCCCGGGGCGATGTAGACGGTCTGGCCGTCATGGACCACCACCCTCCGGACCTCATGGATGCCCGGCCCGTAGTAGATCACGTTCGGATCGTCGGGGCGGGGCGGGTTCCGCTCGGGCGGCGACGCCAGGATGTGGAGCGATCGCACCCACTCTCCGTTCACCTCCACGGTGATCGGCCTCGGGCGGTCCAGCCGAAAGGCCAGGGTCCGGCCCCTGATGAGCGGGCGGATGCCGGCGGAGGCCGGCAGGAGCTTCGCGGAGCGGATGGCCTCCGTACAGGTCACCACGACCCGGACGGGACGGGCCATATCGAACGTGGTGAACGCCGCCTCCTCGTAGTAGAGGGCGGAGTTCGCCTTGTCGTCCATCGCCTTCCAGCGCCGCTCCTCGTCCCGCGGGGCGACGCGGGCCACGTAGACGGGCGCCGGGCGGCCGTCGACGGTAACGCGGTAACGATCGGACGAGCGCTCCCCCGCGGGCATGGGGGCGATGCGCAATCCGGCGTCGTCCCGCCCCGACGGCTGGCCCGGAGCCGCCATGCACCATAGCGCCGTAAGGAGACCAGGAAGCATGGCCCACCTCCTCGCCGCAGAGCCGAGCGCGCAGGCTCTGCCAGATGCCCTCATGGTACCCCGGTGGCCTGTTATCGGACGGCGCGGAGCTCCAGCGCGACGTCGTCGGCATGGTCGGGCACGTCGAAGGCGATCGGGCCGCCCGCATGGGTCCGTTCGGGCTGCCGGGTTCTCGCGCCCGTGAGGGTATCGACCCAGATCGCGGCGTAGCGGCCGGCGGGCGCTTCCAGCTTCAACGGCCCCGCACCGCTGCCGAAGAGATACACCGCATACTGCCGTCCCGGCTCGGCCAGCACGGCGGCGCGCGTGCCCTCGGGCGTCGCCGCGACCGCTGCCTGGTAGGGCTTCATCCTGAGAAAGTCGAAGCGGTGGATGAAGTCCTTGAGGATCCGCATCTGCGCCCGAAAGCCGCGATTACCGCCGCCGGGCTGGCTCTGCGGATAGACGAAGCTGCCGTCTTCATGGCCGACTGCAAAGGAATAGTCGAGATGGCTGAAGAGGCCTCCGCCGGCGAGGATGAACTCCCATGCCTCCATCCGATAGGTCGTATCGCCGGTACCCCGAAACCCGGTTTCGTTATCGCCGATGATCCTCCCGAGGCGCTCGTTGGCGCCGACAGCGGCGGGCGGATGGGCGTAGTGGAAGTTCAGGATGGAGACGCCAGGATGGGGATCCCGCACCGCCTGAGAGCCGTTGGCGATGTTCATCGAGATGAGATGACGTTTGGCCAGTCCCTTCTCGGTGTCGAGGATCACATCGGCGATCCGACGCTGCCATTCCATCGTCACACCGCCGAAGTAGGGCTCGTTGCAGATCTCAAAGTAGAGGTTGTCGAAGCCGTTGACTTCGGTGACGATCTTCCGGGTCATGGCTTCCTGCACGGCCAGGAGTCCGCCGTTTCGGTCCAGGGTATAGACGTCGGTCCGCTTCACCTTCCCGATCCCGTTGATGTTGCAGGCCTCGTTCATCGGGCTTAGCCGCCACATCGATTCATCGTAAAAGGGGCAGAACAGGGTCAGTTCGACGATGATGTCCCGACGGCTGGCCCGGGCGAGAAAGTCCTTGAGGCGTTGGAAATAGGCGGGGTCCCAGCGGCTCAGGTCGAACCGGGCTCCTCCGCCCGGGTAGCCGGGCCGATCCGAGCGGGCCCAGGGCGTGATGAAGCGGCCCTCGGCGGGCGCCAGCGTATTGCCGGCGATCTTGAAGTTCCCGGGTGTCTCGCAATAGGCTCCCGCAAACGTTCTCGTGTGGTTCAGCCCGCTGCGGCTCAGCTCGTCCAGATATCGGACATAGTCGAAGTCGAGGTTCAGGACCGCTCCGTAATGCTCGCCCGAACCGACGATCACCGCGGGTTTGCCGCGATACAGGAAATACCGAGGGTTGGCAGGGTGCTGCCTGAGCGGAGCTGCGGCAGCGGTCACGGCCTGCAGAGCGATGAGGATCATCATGCCCATCCTTACGGTCATGTCGGCGGCCTCCTGCCCGGGTCGGAAGTGACCCGGACGATACCATCATTCTACCAACCTCCCATGGGTCCGTGCCTCTCCGAAGGAACGGAGGGCCTCGGCGGCGTACTATGCACCATGCCGTTCGCGGATCATCATTGCGGGTGGAGAGGGAACGCCGGTCGAGCATGGACATTCCGTTTCATAAAATGCAGGGTATCGGCAACGATTTCATCGTTGTGGAGGAGCGGGCGTGCCCCGGCGAAGATCTATCGGCGCTCGCCGTGGCCCTGTGCGCCCGCCGATTCTCGATCGGTTCCGACGGGCTCCTCGTCATCGATCGAACGGAGAACGCCGACCTCGGCATGCGGATGTTCAACCCGGACGGCACCCCCGATTTCTGCGGCAACGGCCTCCGCTGCGTGGCGCGGTACGGGGCGGAGGTCATGGGCCTCGGTCCGGGACCGCTGACGATCGCTACGGCGTCGGGCATCCGGACCGCCCGTGTCGCCGCCGATGGATCGGGGCTAGTCGAGACCGATATGCAGCCGCCCGATTTTCGGCCGGATCGAATCCCGATGGATGTACCCGACGATCGGGCGGTGGATTATCCGCTCACGATCGACGGCGAGACCCTCACGGTGACGTCGCTCTCAACCGGGACCGCCCATACCGTGATCTTCGTCGAGGCGCTGCCGGACGATGAGCCCTTTCGGAGGCTGAGCGCTCTGATCGCCGACCATCCCCTCTACCCGCTGCGCACCAGCGTCCTCTGGACCAGGGTCGAGGGCGCCGATCGCCTCTCGCTGCGCATATGGGAACGGGGCATCGGCGAAACGCTGGGATGCGGCACGGGGGCCTGCGCCGCGATGGCGGCGGCACGGGTGCGCGGCTGCGTCGATGCCGATGTCATCGTCGGATCGCCGGGCGGCGAGCTGCAGATCAGCTGGGACGGAGGAACGGCGATGACACAGGCAGGCCCCGCGGCCTACATCTACGACGGGATCGTGCGACGATGACGGACCGTCGCGGCAGCGCCCGCGCACGACGGGACTTCTGGACGGGCATCGCCTTCATTTCGCCGTGGCTGGTCGGGTTCTTCGCCCTGACGCTCTACCCCATTTTGGCCTCGCTCTACTACAGCTTCTGCGAGTATCGGGTGCTGACGCCGCCCCGCTGGGTGGGGCTGCGCAACTACGTCGAGCTCTTCACCGACCACGACTACTTCCTGCCCAGCCTCGCGAACACGGCGTTCATGTTCATCGAACTCCCGATCGCGCTGGCCATCTCGGTCGGGATCGCCCTGCTGCTGAACCGGAGGATTCCGGGCATCGCCCTGTTCCGAACCCTCTATTACCTCCCGTCCGTCGTCCCGACCGTCGCGGCGTCGATCCTCTGGCTATGGCTCCTGAACCCTGAGTACGGACTGGTGAACCAGTCGCTCCGATGGCTGCACATCCCGACGACGGAGTGGCTGCAGAGTCCGCTATGGTCCAAACCGGCCTTCATCGTCCTCGATCTCTGGATGATCGGCGGAGGGATCGTGATCTATCTGGCGGCGCTCCAGGGCGTGCCGGAACACCTCTACGAGGCGGCCGAGCTCGACGGAGCCTCGCCCTGGCGGCGCACCTGGCACATCACCCTGCCGAGCATCTCGCCGGTCATCTTTTTCAACCTCATCCTCGGGGTCATCGGCACGTTTCAGTACTTCACCCAGGCGTTCTTGATGACGGGTGTGCCGCCCGGCGGTCCGGCGAACTCGACCCTGTTCTACGCGCTCTACCTGTTCCAGAACGCGTTCACCTATTTCCGCATGGGGTATGCCTCGGCGATGGCGTGGGTGCTGTTCCTGCTGACCCTGGCGGCGACGCTTCTGATCTTTCGATCCTCGGCCCGATGGGTCTATTACGAGGGCGATACGACCTGACTCCGCCCATCGAACGGATGGTAGAATCGTGACCGTGAAGAACGAGGCTGCGCGAGATCGGCCGCGGGCCGGGGCGCTGGAGCGGAGGCATACGATCAACGGCCTCCTCTTTACATCGCCCGCCATTCTGAGCCTCGCCCTCCTCACCATCTATCCGCTGGCCGCCTCGCTCTACTACAGCTTCTGTTCCTATTCGGTCCTGAAGCCCCCGGAGTGGGTGGGGATCGGGAACTATCGGCTGATCTGGCGGGACCTTACCCACCGGGGCCTTCTCTACGAAGCGATCTGGAACACGGTCTACTACTCGGTCTTCGCCGTCCCGCTCGGCATCATCGCCGCCTTCCTGCTGGCGCTGCTCCTGAATCAGAAGGTCCGTGGGCAGGCCTTTTTCCGCACCCTCTTTTACGTTCCCTCCGTCGTGCCCGTGGTGGCCTCGTCGGTCCTCTGGCTCTGGCTGCTGAACCCTCAGTCCGGCCTGGTGAACCTGGCAGCGAAATGGACCGGCATCGAGGCGGCGATGGCCGGCCTCGGGTTCAAGACGCCCATCGGATGGCTGGCGGATCCGGCATGGTCCAAGCCCGCCCTGATCCTGATGAGCATCTGGGGGGTGGGCAACTCGATGGTGATCTTCCTCGCGGGGCTCCAGGGCGTTCCCGCCGAGCTGTACGAAGCGGCCGATCTGGACGGGGCGAGCTCGGGTCAGAAGACCATCCACGTCACGCTGCCGCTGATGAGCCCCTACGTGCTCTTTATGCTGATCATGGGGCTGATCGGCTCGTTCCAGTACTTCACCCAGGCGTGGGTAATGACGAACGGCACGGGCAGCCCGGCCAACTCGACGATGATGTACCCCATGTACCTGTTCCAGAACGCCTTCCAGTTCTTTAAAATGGGCTATGCTTGCGCGATGGCCTGGCTCATGTTCGTCGTGATCGTGGCAGCGACAGCCCTCGTCTTTCGGAGTTCGGCCCGATTCGTCTATTACGGCGGTGACGCCCGATAGGGGACGGCACACGTCCGAGCCGCAGCCGTCCAGCGCCCTGCAACATCACAACCCGGGAGGTTCGGGACCATGCTCACAATCGAGACGTGGGAGATCGCCGCTGCCCTCTTCAGCGCGCTCGTCTTCGGCTGTGTATCAGCGCGCGCGGACGCCCAATCGGACCGGCCGCTGCTGGGCTCCCCGTGGCCAGCCACCGACGCCCTCGGACGGAATCTGCCCGATGCCGCCGAGGTCGGCCCGGTGCGGCCGGATCGCTGGGTGGGCATCTTCTATTTTCTGTGGCACAACAATCCGGGCGGCGAAAGCCCGCACTGGAAAGGCCCGTACGATATCAACAAGATCCTCAAGGTCGAGCCCGACGCCCTGAGCAAACCGGAGTCGCCCTACTGGGGGCCGATCGGTATGTACCACTACTGGGGCGAACCGCTGTATGGCTACTACGAGAGCGACGATCCCTGGGTCCTGCGCCGTCATGCGCAGCTCCTCGCCGATGCGGGGATCGACACGCTGATCTTCGATACCACCAACGCGGTCACCTATACGCCGGTGTTCCTCAAGCTGTGCGAGGTGTTCAGCCAGGTCCGCGCGGAAGGAGGCAAGACACCGAGCATCTGCTTCATGGTCAACACCCGGGCGGGCGAGACCGCCCGGCGCATCTATCAGGACCTGTACCAGAAGGGGCTGTACCGGGACCTCTGGTTCCGATGGCAGGGCAAACCGCTGATGATCTGCGATCCGAAGGAGGCCGACGCCGAGCTCCGGGAGTTCTTCACTCTCCGCCGCGCCCACTGGCCGTTCGAGATGATCAATACGGAAAACGCATGGCACTGGGAAGCGGCCTATCCGCAGCCGTACGGGTATACGACCGATCCGGGCAGGGCCGAGATGGTCAACGTCTCGGTGGCCCAGAACCTGCGGATCAGCGATGGCAAGGTCACCAACATGAGCAACGGCGACGCCCGCGGTCGGAGTTTCCACGACGGCAAGCGGGACACCTCTCCGGGCTCGGTCGACCGGGGGCTGAACTTCGCGGAGCAATGGAAACGGGCCCACGAGCTGGATCCGCCCTTCGTAATGATCACCGGATGGAACGAATGGATCGCGGGCCGCTGGGGCGACCCGAAAGGCCCGCTGGTCTTCGTCGATCAGTTTGACCAGGAGCACAGCCGGGATATCGAGCCGGGCCAGTGCAGCCATGGAGACAACTACTACTGGCAGATGGTCGGCGAAATCCGGCGGTACAAGGGCGTCTCGCCGATACCGACATCGTCCGGCCCTGCGGCCATCCGCGTCGACGGCCGCTTCGAGGACTGGGGCAGCGTTGCGCCGGAATACATCGCGCACCAGGCCGGATCGGAGCCGCGGGACCACGCGGGGGCGGGAGGCGCTCATTATCGGAACGATACCGGCCGCAACGACATCGTCCTGTGCAAAGTCGCTCGGGACCGACGCAACGTCTATTTCTACGTCCGGACACGGGAGCCCCTGACGGCCTGGAACTCGCCGAACTGGATGTGGCTGCTGATCCGGGTCGTGCGCGCCCCCGGCTCCGCCGCGCCTCCCGCCGACTGGGAGGGCTTCCAGTTCATCGCGAATCGCCAGCCCGGCTCCGCGCGAGAGACCTCGCTCGAACGGTGTCTGGGCGGTTGGCGGTGGGAACGCGCGGCATCGATCCGCTATGCGACTGGGACCCGGGAGATGGAGCTGGCCATCCCCCGCAAGGCGCTGGGCCTGGCCGACGGCTCCGACGGTATCATCATCGAGTTCAAATGGATCGATAATGCGGCGGACCCGGGCAACCCGCTGGACCTGTATGTCAGCGGCGATACGGCCCCAGCCGCGCGCTTCCGCTACCGTTACGAATCCGACTAGAACGGGGCACGAGGGTATGGTGGGATTGAGCATGGCGCTCGTCGGAGCTCTGACGCTCCTGACGCCGTCGGCCCAGGCGCAGCGCGATACCTACGGCGGCATCCGGAGCGTCGTCGGTCGACGGACGGGCTACTACCACGTCGAGAAGATCAGGGGGCGGTGGTGGATCATCACGCCCGAAGGGCACGGGTTCATCAGCAAAGGCGTCTGTCACATCGCCTATACGGCGGACCATGCCCCGACACTGGGGTATTCGCCCTACGGCCGGATCACGGAGGCGACGTACGGAACGGCCGAACGGTGGGCAGCCGCGACGGCCCGACGGCTGAAGGCCTGGGGTTTCAACACCGTGGGCGCATGGTCCAGTCCGGAAATGCATACGCAGGCGATGGCCTATGCGCCGATTCTGAACATCGCGGCGAGCCTCGAAAAGGACCTCTGGCTCAAAGGAGGGGTCGTCGACGTCTTCGCACCCGCCTTCGAGGCCGGAGCGAGGAAGCTGGCCATGGAGCGATGCCGCCCGCTCCGACAGGACCCGTGGGTGCTGGGCTACTTCACCGATAACGAACTGCGATGGGGGCCCGATTGGCGATCCCAGGAGACCCTGCTCGACACGTTCCTGAAGATGCCGGCCGATTCCCCCGGGCGCCGGCGAGCCGAGGCGTTTCTGAAACGCCGCAAATCCAGCGGCCCGCCGACGGACGCCGACGCTTCGGCCTTCCTCGGCCTCGTCGCAGAACGGTACTTCAAGGTCTGTCGCGACGCCATCAAAGCGGCCGATCCGAACCATATGACCATCGGCTGTCGATTCGGAGGCTACGCTCCGGACGCCGTGCTGCACGGGCTGCGACGATATGTGGACGTGATCTCCTACAATGACTACGGCTTCGTGCCGCCGGTCTGGACGCTGGATCGGATCGCCACCACAACGGGACGCCCTTTGATGCTCACGGAGTTTTCCTTCAAAGCCAGGGACAGCGGCCTGCCCAACACAAGGGGCGCCGGACTGCCCGTCGAGACGCAGAACGACCGCGCGGACCGGTTCGAAGGCTATGTGACCGCGCTCATGAAGCGGGCTGACTGCGTGGGTTATCACTGGTTCGAATGGTGCGACGAGCCGAAGGAGGGACGCTTCGACGGCGAGAACAGCAACTACGGGCTGGTCCGTATCGACGATACGCCGTGGGAGGTAATAACGGCGCGTATGACCGCGGTGAACGACGGAGTCGAGGCCATCCATGCGGGGCGGTAGACGACTCGTGAAGCCTGGCGGATTGGTCTCCGGCGTTGTGGTCGGTCTGATGCTCGCGGCCAGCATCGCCGGGGCATGGGCTCGAGAGGCGCCGCCGGAGAAGGGCCTCGTCGCCGCGCTCGCCCGTTCGGGCGATACCGCGCAGCTCCTCCTGCTCGATTCGGCGGGGCGCGTCGTCAGGGCTGGCGAGTTCAAGCCCGGTCGGGTGTTCTGGTCCTCCGACGGCCGCCGCCTGGGCATCGCGGCAGGCGCCGAGGGATCGCGGGGGCCGCTATGGATCGTCGATACCTTCCATCCCGACACAGCCTGGATGGTGCACCCTCAGGCGTCCGGCCCAGCGTGGTCGCCGGACGGACGGCAGCTCGCCTTCGCCGGACCGGACGGCATCATGATCGGCGATCTCGCCGCCCGCGCCGTTACGCCCTTGAGGGGCGCAGAGCGGGGATATGCGCCGTCGTGGGAACCCGGGGCCGCCGCTCTGGTCTTCGCCCGGGCCTCGGGCAATGCCGGCTCAGTCTGGCGCGTCCCGGCATCCGGCGGGACGCCGGAGCGCCTGGCGATGTGCGCCCGTCCGCTGGCGCTGGCGTGGTCGCCCTTCCATGACAAGCTCGCTGTCCTGGAATACGACCCCGAGCGGATGGCGATGCCTCGACTGTCGATCTTTGCCCGAAGCTCCGCCGGTCTTGCAAGCCCGATCAATGTCCAGGGGACGGCGATTCGCTGGAGCCGCGACGGCGAGACTGTGTTCGTCCGGGATGGCCGCGACCTCCGATGCATCCGCCCCACGGCGCGCAGCGTCACCGAGGTCGGCGCCTCAGCCGGTTCCATAGTTCTGGAGGACCGCGAGACCGATGCCACTCTGCTGCTCCGGCCGAAGGGCGGCTCTCTGGAGCTGGCTGCGATCGGACAGAGCGACGCCCGAACCCTCGGTTCACTTCAGGACGGCGCCGTCCTGATCGATGCCGATTGGAGCCGGTCGGCGGCATTGGCGGAAGCCATTGCGTCGGCGACGCCGCCCCGCCCGCCTGCCGCGCCGACCCCGGTCACGATTGTTCAACATCCGCAGGCGGTCACCGACCCGCCCCTACGGGCTCAGACCGGCGGCTCTGAGGAGCCTGAGGCGTCCATCGTACCGCCGATCATGCCGCCGCACGTGAGCCCGATGATCTTCCCGGTATGCGGCGGCGCCCAATGGTCCGACTCCTACGGCGCAGCGCGGGACGGCGGCCGCAGACAACACCGGGGACAGGACCTGATGGCCCCGAAGATGCGCCCCGTCGTGGCGGCCTTCGACGGCTCGATCGTCCTCCGACAGGCGTCCAGCCCGGGAGGGCATCACTGGTTGATGCTGATCGGGGATAACGGTTGGACCGCCTACTACATGCATCTGAACAACGATACGCCCGGCACGGATGACGGCATGGCGAGCCTCGACAAGGTCTACGCCCCCGGCTTGATGACCGGCGCCCGAGTTCGGGCGGGCGAGCTGCTCGGCTTTGTCGGCGACAGCGGCAACGCAGAGGAGACCGCGCCGCACCTGCATTTCGAGCTGATGTGGACCGCTACGGGCGCATTCGTCAATCCGCGCGATTCGCTGAAAGGCGCCATAGAGATTCAGTCGCCGCTTCAGGGGCGGTCCCTGTCCACAGGCTCGTCGGGGCCATGATCTCCCGGAGCGCCCCCTCCCGGAGCCTTCTCATGGCCGGGAAGAGGCGCGTCCGCAAGGTCGATAGGGTACCGCGAAGCTTACGCCTCGGGTTTCTCCCAGGCGCGAGAGGCCGAGGATTTCTCGACCGCTTCAAGGACCGCCTGATTCCGAACCCCATCAACCCAGTTGGGCGAGGCGGGTTTGCCCGCAGCCAGCGAATCTAACAGTTCCTTCAGCAGGTTTGTGAACGTGTGCTCGTAGCCGATGATGTGCGCGATCGGCCAGTAGTCGCCGGTAAAGGGGTGACAGCCGTCGGTCGTCTGGACCAATCGGAAACCGCGGGTCTCGGGCGGATCCGCATCGAAGTAGACTTCGAGCTCGTTCATCCGCTCGAGATTGAAGACGAGGCTCCCCTTGCTGCCGTTGATCTCCCAGCGCTGATGGTTCTTCCGGCCGGCGCAGAATCGGCTCGCCTCGAAGGTCCCGACCGCGCCGTTGGCGAAGCGAGCCATGAAGATCGAACTATCGTCCACGGTGACGTCCGCCATCTCATCGGAGGCCTTGCCGCCCAGACGATCATCAATCTCGGCCAGCCTCGGTCGCTGCTTGACGAATGTATCGAGCATGCCGTTGACCTCGCCGATCTCGCCGACAAGCCAGCGCGCGACATCGATCAGGTGGGCCGCGAGGTCGCCATGGGAGCCGGAGCCGGCGACATCCTTATCGAGCCGCCAGACGACGGGGAAGCTCGGATCGAGGATCCAATCCTGCAGATAGACCCCGCGGAAGTGGTAGATATGGCCGATCCGCCCCTGATCGATGAGCCTCTTGGCCATCGACACCGCCGGAGCGTATCGGTAGTTGTGACAGATGGCATGCGTGATGCCCGCCGCTTCAGCGGTCGCGAGCATATCACGGGCATCGGCCAGATTGGTCGCGAGGGGTTTCTCGCAGAGGACCGTCTTGCCGCATCGCGCAGCGGCGCCGGCGATGAGCGCATGGCTGTTGTTGGCCGTCGTGACGTCGACGACGTCGATATCCGATCGATTGATCACATCCTCGTAGTTGGTGGCGTATTCGTCCCAGCCGTATTTGTCCCGCGCCGCCCGAACCTTGTCTTCGTTTCGCCCGCAGATCACCTTCAAAACGGGTTCATACTGGGTATCGAAGAACCGGGCGACCTGGCGCCAGGCGTTGCTGTGGGCCTTGCCCATGAACGAGTAACCGATCAGAGCGATATTGAGAGGACGTTTCGCCATACTGTGGCCTCCTTACTGGTGTCCCATAGGGATCGTCAAGCCTCCGTCGCGGGGCTACTCAGGTTTCTGCGCGCCCCCGGAAACTCCTGCCCGTGTCCGCACTTGTCCGTCGCGGACGACGGTCCATCCGCTATTTCAGATCAAAGCAGGCGATACTCTGTTTGTTCCGAACGATCAACCGTCCCTGCGCGACCACCGGCGCCGTCCAGCTCTGACCGCCCAGAGGGGTGAAGCGGCCCAGTTCCTTGTAGCCGTCGGCCGAAGCGCTGACCATGACGCAGGCGCCCGTCCGCCCATCCATCGCGATCAGAACGCCATCCACGAGCATCAGCCCCCCTTTCTCAAACCCGGACTGCTTCCACATCAGCGAGCCGGTCTTGGGATCGATGCAGACGAGATTGCCCGGATCTCCGATGCCGTAGATCATCCCCTGATAGAGGAGCGGCGAGTTGAAATGGGAGATCAGATTCCGATTCTGCCAGCGCAGCGCGGCGCCGTTCGGGCCCACATCGACCAGTCCGCAGCCCCGGCCGTAGTTCGATGTGATGAAGACCGTATTGCCGATCACCAGAGGCGTGGCCGCATTGACGTCATAATCCGTGTTCCAACCCGCGCTCCAGAGAGCCCGTCCGGAGGAGGCGTCCACGCCCATGACCGCCTTGGCAGTGAAGGCGACATACTGTTTGACTCCGTTGATCGTCGCCGTCACGGGCGTCGCATAACCGGCCTGGACGTCGCCGCCGCCCTGAAGGATCGTCGCGCCGGTGTCCTTGTTGAGGGCGACGATCGCCGCGTTCTGACCGCCCGGCGCAAGGACGATCCGGTCGCCGTCGAGGATCGGCGAGCCGGCGAGGTCCCAGCCCGGCCGCTGGGTGCCGAACTCCCGGACCATGTCGCGCGACCAGACGAGCTTGCCCGTCTTCTCGTCCAGACAGTTGACGATGCCCAGCCGACTGATCGTGTAGACCTTGCCGCCAGCAATCAGCGGGGTCGAACGGGCGTACCCGTAGTTGGCTGAAGCCGTATCGGCGTACGCGTAGGTCCAGACATCGGCGCCGGTCTTCAGGTCGAGCGCCCGCACGATGTCCTTGTCGCCCGAATGGTCGATGATGTAGACCCGACCGTTCGCGACCGATGGTCCCGCGTAGCCGTCATCGCTGAGGGCAACCTTCCAGAGGGGTTTGGGCGCACGCGAGGACCATTGTTTGTTGATCCCCTTTTCCGGCGAGATGCTGCTGGCGTTGGGACCGAGGAAGCGGGGCCAGTCGCTGCCGCCGCTGACCGGAGTCTGGGATGCGGCAGCCTGGCCTCCGGAGCCTACCGATGAAGCGGAGCCCGTAACGGACCGCCCGCACGCCGTCAGGCCGATCCCGAGGACCACGGCTGCGAGGACTGCGTGAAGTCGCATGATGCGCACTCCTGCTGGATTATTGATCATCCGTGCGCAGAGTCTACCAGACTTGCGGCAACAGCGTATCTTCCGGCGGGTTCCGGGCCGAAGGGCCGTTCGGTACGCTCACGAATCCGCTCTTCGATGGCATGAAGGGCAATCGTCGGGTAGAACGGAGGTTGAGATCCACCGCTCCATGGCTCCAGCCCCTTCGATACCATCATGCCGCCGCGTGCTCATCGTCAAGCTGAGCGCCCTGGGCGACGTCACCCACGCCCTGCCCGTGGCCTCCGCGCTGAAAGCCGCGAACCCCGAGGTTGAGATCGATTGGGTCGCCGAACCGATGGCGGCCCCGATCGTGGAGCGATGCACGGCCATCAATCGGCTGTATCGGGCTCCCAAAGACCGTCGCCTCCGTCGGATGGGCTTCGCGGGGGTGCGGCAGTTCCTCAGCCTGATCCATGGTCTGCGCTCCCGATCCTACGACATCGCGATGGACCTGCAGGGCCTCACCAAGAGCGCGGTGCTGGCTCGCGCCTCGGGCGCGCGGCATCGGCTGGGCTATGATTGGCTGCGCGAACTCGCGCCGGCCCTGGTCCAGCGGGTGCGCCGGCGATCCCAGAGCCTGCACATCGTCGATCAGCTGCTCGATGTCGCCGTGCACCTTGGCGCTCCGGATCGGCCGGTCCGGTTCGGCCTTGCGCCCGCGGCGGAGGACCTCGCTCGCGTGACGGACAGGCTCGAGGCTGCTGGCTGGCCCCGAGGCGCACCGTTTCTGGTCCTCAACCCGACCGACGGGGGCGGCGGAGGCGACAAGGGGATCACGCCAGAGGCGATGGCCGAAACGATTCGGAGGGTCCATCAACGCACGGGCCTCCCCTGGCTCCTTATCGGAGGCGCCGGCGACCGCACTCGCGCCGACGATGTGCTGCGTCTGGCGTCGATCGAGGCGCTCGACCTCGTCGGTCAGACGTCGATCCACGAGCTCATAGCCGTGATCAGCCTCGCCCGGGCGCATCTGTCCGGCGATACCGGCTCGGCCCATATCGCGGCCGCGCTCGGGACGCCGCCGGTGGCCGTGTACGGCCGGAGCAACATAGTCCGGGTTGGACCCTACGGCTACACGCACCTATCGGTAAACGCGCGTTGCCATTGCAGCGAGCCCTGCCGCCAATACCATGCCCGATCGGAGATCAACGTGCCGGCGAAATGCAGGGCCCGGCAGATGACATGCATCCCGCAAGTCGGCGCCGATCTCCTCGCCGAGCGGGTGCTCCAGGCTCTGGACCATCAGGAGCGCACGGAGCCGCATCGCCCAGCGCATCCCCTGGCAAAGCCACAAGGAGAAGGATACTCATGAACAGACGCCTGCCCATGGTTCTGACGCTTCTGAGCGTCGTGCTGCTCGCCGGCTGCGTGCGGGGCAGCGCGCCCGTGGCGCCCCGGTCGCCCCTGGGCATCAACCTTGCCGGGCTCGACGATTGGAACACGGAACTCCCCTTTACCGATGTCTTCCGGCTGGCCCGGGAGTGGATCAGCCAGCGTGAGGGTGAGAGCTGGGGCCGGGGCCCCGCACTGGAGCAGACCGCCGACGGCTGGGTCGCCCGCCTGCAGCCCGGCTGCTATGCCGAGACCCTCCTCTGCACCATCGACTCGGGCCGGATGCCGATGGGCGAGTACGTCTGCCTGTACGACGGCAGGGGGCGCATCGAGTTCAACAACATCAAGCGGGAAACGGCGAGGAGCGCCGGCCGCATCGCGTTCGAGCCCAATCGAGGCACGATCTTCCTCCGGATCATGCAGACCGACCCCGCCGATCCGATCCGGAACATCCGCGTCCTGATCCCCGGATACGAGAAGCGATATCAGAAGGAACCGTTCACACCATGGTTCCTCGAGCGCTGGAAAGGGATGGCGGCCATCCGATTCATGGACTGGATGAGGACCAACGACTCGAAGATCGCGACGTGGTCGCAGCGCCCCACACCCAGCTACTTCACCACGACCGTCCGGGGCGCGCCCATCGAGACCATGGTCGACCTCTGCAATCGGCTGAAGATCGCCCCGTGGTTCTGCATCCCGCACCGGGCCGACGACAACTACGTCCGCCGCTTCGCCGAGCTGGTCCGGGACTCGCTCGATCCGTCGCTGCCGATCTACCTTGAGCTATCCAACGAAGTCTGGAACTCCCAGTTCGGCCAGCATTCGGACTACGCCGCCGAAGGGATCAAGCGGGGTCTGGCCAACGCTTCGGCGCCCTGGGAGGCGGCCCACCGCTACTACGCGATCCGCGCGCAGGAGGTCTGGAAGATCTGGAAGGACGCGCTGCCGGCTGATCGACGTCTAGTCCGGGTGCTCGGAGCCCAGGCGGCCGGCTCGTGGTGGGCGGAACAGGACCTCCTCTACAAGGACACGCACAGGAGCTGCGACGCCCTCGCGATCGCGCCGTACGTCGGCTTCAGCATCGGCCCGGACACCAAGCCCTCGATCGCCGAGGCCGCCGGCTGGAGCGTCGATCAGGTCATGGACCATATGGAGCGGACGAGCCTCGACGAGACGATCGATTTCATCCGCCAATCCCGGGCCGTCGCCGACAAGTTCAAGCTCCGCCTGATCTGCTACGAAGCGGGCCAGCACGCCGTCGGCATCGCCGGCTCCGAGAACAACGACGCCTTCACGAAGACCCTGATGGCAGCCAACCGAACCGAGCGCATGGGCCGACTCTACACCCGCTATCTCCAGGCGTGGAAGGAGACCGGCGGCGGCGACCTCTGCTGCATCTTCTCCTCCGTCGGAAGCTGGAGCAAGTGGGGTTCATGGGGCCTGCTCGAATACTACGACGACGACACCCCGAAGTACCGCGCCGTCATGGATTGGATCGGAGCGCGCTGAGCCCGCGGACGGGGACGCCGGCCGGAGCTGAGAGGCAAGAGCTGAGAGCTGAGAGCTGAGAGCTGAGAGGCAAGAGGCAAGAGGCAAGAGGCCAGAGGCAAGGGGTCCGTCGTCGTAGGGGCGATTCATGAATCGCCCGTACCAGCCCGGTGGCTGAGCCTGTCGAAGCCCGGTGGCTGAGAGCTGAGAGCTGAGAGCTGAGAGCTGAGAGCTAAGAGGCAAGGGGCAAGAGCCCCGTCGTCGTAGGGGCGATTCATGAATCGCCCGTACCAGCCCGGTGGCTGAGCCTGTCGAAGCCAAGGGCTGAGAGCTGAGAGCTGAGAGCTGAGAGCTAAGAGGCAAGGGGTCCGTCGTTGTAGGGGCGATTCATGAATCGCCCCTACGTCTCGGTTCGTGATGGCCCGTACGGGCGAGCGGGACCGATGAACGCCGCGTCCGGTCACTTGACACAGTAACTGGACAGGGATATACTGTGATCAATCCGATTGTTCGGAGGTGGATGGCAGTGCCATCGGGGGAGCCCGAAAGGGCTCCCTTTTCCGTTTACGGCAGGATCTTCCGGCCCCATCCGTCGATGCGACCATCAGGACGGCGATCGTACTTTGCCGCCTCCAGGATCTGCGCGATCCTGCCGCCGAACGTGTCGGGGAGCCTCGAGCGCTGCGAGCGCGCGAGGCTGGCGCGAAAGCTCGGATGCGCGACCAGGTCAGCGAGCTGCAGACCGGCTATATTATTGTCCTTTTTCTTAACCTTCAACTCGCTCGATGTCAGACGCTCCTGGAACACCGACCTGTCCACATAATCAGTTCCCTGATCGTGAACTCGCCCGAAGGACCCCTTTAACCGAAGGTCTTCCTTACCGCCGCGCGACTCCGCCATCACATCCCCGACACAGTTGTTGCGTTTAAGCCAACGTACATAACGCTCAAGGAGCACACGCAGGCAGTAGTGATAGGGATCGGCCTGCCAGGTCCTGTACCGTGCTCGGTACTCCAGCTTGTCGAGGATAACGGTCTGCACGGTATAGTCCCATGTGGATAGCCGATCGAGCAGGTCCTCATTGAAGGCGCGTTCCCTCTGCTGTTCCCTCAACGCTTCAAAAGGCGGCCGCTTATTCACGAGCTCCTTTCGGTGCAGCGTGACGGGCTCGTCAGGATGGCATCCGAAGTGACGCGCTTTGAGCGCCTCGAGCTCCGGGCTGAGCGTCACCCTCACGTAATCGAGGCTCACAATCACCCCGGTCAGGCTGAGATAGCGATGGTTCGGGTCCTCGCTCGCGCCAAGATCAGGGTTACCGACTTCGTCAATGTAATACCGGCGTTTTGATTCCATCGGTGACGCGGTCAATGTCGATCCCTGCCGGGCAATGCGATTGAACCGCGGCCCAGGGTTGCGACCAATCGGTTCTTCAGCATAACCGGGAGGTCCGCGGCGCCGCTCCAAAGGATGTGGTTGAGATGGTTGGTGTCGAAATGGCACGCGTTCATTTCGTCCTGGCGCACGCTGGGTACGACCTCGAGACCAAGGCCCCGGGCGAACCTCGCTTCGTAGTAGACGCCCGCACGTTGCCCAGTGACCTCCGCCACGACGGCACGGCTCTGGCGGATCTCCGATATTATCTCGTCGTCCAATAGGTTGCTGTGTTCCTTGATCTGATATACGCTCGAGATATAACGGGCTTCCAAGCGGCACAGCGGACACTTACCGATTTTATGCATATCACTTACCTACATCCGCGGTGTCTTTGCACATCCGGTAGCGACTGTCGTAACACACGACGTAGTGCACTACAACCGCAGATATCTAACGCCCTCCTTCTACACGATGCCCTCTGCAGCAGCAGCCCGATAAGCCCAGCCCGCCGCCACAGTTGCGGGTTCGAAGCCCGACGGACGATGGCGTCCGTCGGGCTCGCATACGAGATCAGTGTGCTCCGTAGCTCCGGGTCGCCTTGTGGCACGGTTGGCACAGTATCTCGCAGTTGGACAGCGTGTCACGCCCGTTCGCGTTGATGTGATGGGCTTCCCATCCCCCATCACACTCCGAACCTCTCCGCTCCCACTTGAGTAGCGCAGAGCATCTTCCACTGTGGTCATGCTGAGAGCGTCTGCATTCGCATCTACCCTCGGCTCGAGCCCACGCATTTCTAACGACAGAGTCTGAAAACATTCAGATTCCTCCATATTTAATTTAACGGCAGCCGGGTAGAATACAGGTACGCGCGTGGGCCGCCGCTAGGCACGCCACGAGCCTGCTTGGGTATGACCCAAGTTCGTAGTGGGGCGCGGCCACTCTCGCTAAAGACCTCCGCGCCCCAGTCTATGGTCGTACATTATTCAGTGTTGCTTGTTCCACACTCCAATCCTCATACTTGCGCCTTCGCTTTCGTTGATGTTCCCCGCTCTCGCCCTTCCTCGAGATCGAACACTAAGTACCCGGTTTCCTCATCTCTACACAAAGGGTAAGATGTAGTTGCATTAAGTTGAATGGCAAAGAAACTCATAAAGGATTTGGCAGACACATCAGCACCTGTAGACCGAACGCGTAGACGCGTTGCACCATCCGCTCCAGTGTTATTGGTTAATTCGATTCCGATACGGCGACGTTCGTCATCGTAGTATAAAACAACGTGATTATAATCCTGCAGTTTGTACTTGATGCGAGAAGCATGGTTGAACGTCAACATTCCGATTCGGCTGAGCGACACACGCGGAGTTGAGATTCGCCCCGACTGAGTAAAACGTACGAACGGCATAATACCACTCCTTATCTTACGCGCGTTAATCGGTATGCGTCTACAATATCACATGCATTTCCATACTGTCAAGTGCATAAATACCATTGCGCTAACCGGCTATATCGCACGCCGGTCAACCCGGCGCTCCGATACACAATACCACGAATACACCTGACCCTGAATCATCTACCGCACATGTACCGACCCGAATACATACGCTTGCAAGCATGCCGCAATATTGTTGAGCCGCAGATTCCTCACATCCAACCCTGTTGCCAAATCCGCTAGAACGCCTGAGGATAAAGTATAGTGCGCGCTGGTATGCAGGCGCGATTCGAGAGTTGAGAGCTAAGAGCTAAGCGGCGATAGGTAACGGTACATGCTCGTACGGGCGATTCATGAATCGCCCGTACCAGCCCGGTGGCTGAGCCTGTCGAAGCCCGGTGGCTGAGAGCTGAGAGCTGAGAGGCAAGAGGCAAGAGCCCCGTCGTCGTAGGGGCGATTCATGAATCGCCCTTACGTCTCGGTTCGTGATCGCCCGGACGTCCCGGGTATCAGCGGAACGCCTCGATCTGAAATCCGACGCTCCAATCCCGTGCGGAGTCGCGCCGAAGAAAGCCAGTATAGAAGGTCGTACGGTCTACGATGGCTCTGGGATTGGTGACGGTCGCAGGATCGGGCGCATCGCGCCAACGGGCGAATAGGGTTACGGGCGCATGCGCGTTCAGCGCGTTACGAACGCCCAGCGAGACACCGATCTGATGCTGCCAGCGGCTGATCGCGGCCGATTGCCGGTTGACGCGAAAAACCTGGTCGACATAGGCGATCCGGACCGATGGGTTCCAGACATTCGTGCTGCCGCCTCCCGACCAACGCACGGCGGTAAAGGGCGCATGGACGCCGAAGTCGAGACCGGCCGGCGCGCGGGAATCTTCCTGGTTTCGGGTGGGCGATAAGGGCCTGAGCCACGAGATCGCCGGTCCAGCATCAGCCGACTCGTAGGTGTGGTCCACGGAGGCCCATCCCCCGAGTACAGCGACGCGGAGGTTCTCTGTGTACCGTTCGTACAGCTTCGCCGCCTCGATACATCGGTTCGGCGTCAACACACGGGGTCCGGACGGGGGCGGGCTCAGAAGGCGCACCTCACGATCCAGCTGCACCAGGGCATCCACCGCCTCCTGTCGTCCTGGAGAGAAGGAAACCAGCCGAATACCGGCAGCGATGCCGTTCCGTTCGCCGAGCATACCCACAAGCGAACCGTCAACCCCGTGCCGGAACGACGCGACGCCGAGACCCAGCGTATGGAGGGGCGTCGAGCTCTCACCCAGTTCGAGCGAGTACATGGCGCTCATCAGCGTATCGATCAAGCGTCGACCCTGATATTCCTTGAGCTTGTCCGAGTTGGTCAGGGTCGCCAGGATCATCCCGGGTATCAAGGAGGGATAACTCCGATCGTCGATCGGCCCGACCGCCATCGGACTGCCAAACTGGAAGCGGCCTGCCGCGCGCTGCGCGCTGACGGGCGCGCCCAGGACAAACGGGATGAGGAGACCCAGTACGGCCAGGGTGCGATTCATGGCGTATCTCCTTCGTGTTGTTCGTTGTGGTCAACCTGCGGTGGTGGTCGAGCCCATGGCCCGACGCACAAGATCGCAGAACGGATGATCCTCGGAGTGGAATCGTAAGCCGATGGCAAGCGCCTGGCCAAAATGCGCCAGGGCCGTGTCCGTATCCTTGCGCCCCTGGGCAGCCAGCCCGAGGTGGTAGTAGGTACCGGCGACATCCGGGTGGTCGGGTCCATACGCGCGGAGATTGATGTCGAGAGCCCGGGCGTGATGCTCCTCAGCCGTATCCCAATCGCCCATCTTGCCGTGAACCCTGCCGATGTTATTCAGTCGGATCGCGACTCTGGGTCCGTCGGCGCAGGATATCTCGCAGTCGATCTGCAAGGCCTGCTCAAACAGCTCCAGGGCATCGGCCAGATTGCCGGCAGCCTCGCGCACCGCGCCGAGATTGTTCAGGCACGTCGCCGTGCTCCGATGGTTCCGCCCCAGAGTGCGGTCCAGGATGCCGAGCGCATGCCGGTAGTGCTGCTCACCCCCCGCCAGGTCGCCCGACATCCGCAGGACATACCCGACTGTGGTGTAGAAATCCGCAAGGAGCGCATCACTGCCATCGAGCGCCGTCAGGGCTATGTCCAGCGCCTCCCTGGCATCCCGCAGGGCCGCGTCCTGCTCGCCGAGCCGCTGACGCGCTTCGCTCCGTCTCCGGATATGCAGCGCATAGCGTAGATCGGCCGATCCTCGCTGAGCTTCGGCGAGGCCCGCCGCCTCGTCGAAACATTGGAACGCTTGCCCGTACAGCCCGTTCCAGAACTGGTGCGAACCGAGTTCACCGAGCAAGGCCTCCAGCGGCCCGTTCAGGCCGTAGCGCCGACAATGGTCCGCCACGGCGAAGCAGTGGATCACTTCCGATCGAGACCGAGACCAATCGGTGGCCTCATTGGCCCGGGCGAGCAGCGTCTGGAACCAGGTCGATGCGTTCACGACCACGCTCATCAGCATGTCATCGTTGACCAGACTCCGAACCGAGCGCTGCACGAGGCTATGCACGGACAGGCGCCCGTCGGTCTCGCGCATCATAAAGCAATCGTCGACCAGATCGGCGATCGCCTCGTCGACCAGATCCCGATCCGTGAGAGACCCGCAACGGGCAAGCGTATCCGGCGTGATGCCCCGGTCAGCAAGGATGCTTGCCAGCGTCAGCAACGTCTGTGCATCCGGCTCGAGCGAGGCGTAGTGCATGGCCAGCGCGTCGAACAGCTCACCGTCGTGACCCGTGTCGCTGATGAAACGCCGTCGGGCCCGAGCCAGAAGATCGATCGGCCCTTGCGCCAGCTTTTCCTCGTATTCGGCGAATGTGATCCCGAGCCGTTCGATATGGTTCGCCACGAGCGCGAGCGCCACCGGCAGGCAGCCCAGCATCTGCACGGTTCGCGTGGCGGCCTCTCGTTCACTCTCCTGCAGGAGCGGCCTGTGCCGCTGGAGCAACGTGAGGGCATCCTCGAGAGCCAGCGGCGGGGGTTCGATCAGCGCGTAATGTCGGCGCACAAGATGATGCCGGACGCACGTCACGATGACCCGGCACTCAGGACCCCTCGGGATCACCGCGATGTCGGTCTTCGCCGAGAGTTGATCCACGATCACCAACACCGGCTGCCGAGAAGCGCTCAACGTCGCCCGGACGCGTTGGGCGCGCTCATCGGGCGTCAGATGCTCCGACACGCCCAGAAGCGAGGCGATGCTGGCGCAGTCCATGTGCAGATGGGCCGTGTCCGAAGCGTTGACGAAGAAGATTCCGCCCGGATACGCCTCGCGATACCGATGGGCGTATTCCACCGCCAGCTGGGTCTTGCCGATCCCTGTGAGGCCTACGATGGCGACATCCCTGGGCGGATGATCCATCAGCGCCGCATGGATCGCCTCCATCTCCCGTTCCCGCCCGACGAAATCGCTGTTGTGGATATAGGGGAGGTTCGTCGGCGCATAGTGCAGCGAACGAATCGGAGGGAAGGATCGAGCGTCGGCCTCGCGATCGAGCTGGAACACTCGCACCTGCGACCCGATGCCGGAGAAGCTGTGGTCGCCGAGGTCCGAAAACCGCAGCCCGTCGGGCATCCGGCCCGCGAGCAGATCCGCCGTGATCGGCCCGATCAGGATCTGGCCCGGATTCGCTGCCGATCGGAGACGAGCGCACAGATTCACCGCTGTGCCGTAGTAGTCTCCTGCGCGGGCTTCGATCGGCCCGGTATTCACAGCCGCACGGATGCGCAGCGCGCTGCGAGTCGGCCAGGGCTCCTTCTCCATCGCATCACGAAGCTCGGCCGCGCATCGGACCGCGTCGCGGGGGTCGCTGAAGACGATGAACAGGCTGTCCCCTTCGCCTCGCGGCTTTACCA
>JAANMY010001589.1_pt1 | contig 24819 bp, 18 predicted proteins | sample 7279691 | NCBI WGS metagenome assembly JAANMY01 (sample SAMN14094543, study PRJNA606508) | bioreactor metagenome | isolation source: A lab-scale SPAN reactor treating ammonium-rich wastewater day 388 | place: Ireland: Galway | collected 2018-02-07
CTGACAACTGGTTCGTCGCACATCTTAACAACACGGATGAGGTAAGAGAGCTAAAAAAATATTATGATTTCGATGACTTTTCGGAACAAATTCTTAAAGTTCCTGATCCTGGCTTTCTGAGGGTGAAGACTTTGACCAATTCTTTCTTGGTACCGGTTCAAATAAAAAGATTCAGTGTTTTGGAGGAATAAAGATGCCGCTCAAGTCGATTCTACCCTTTAAATTTGAGACTGCTACTGGTGAAAGCCTTCTACATTTTGAGCGTAGCGAATCTTGGAAAAAATTTGAAGGAACAATAGCTCTGAGAAGCTCTGTTTCAGGGCAGGTTAAAATCGATAAACTTACGCCGGTTAGAAGAGGATGGATACCATTTCGAGTCATTGCTATTGATGGTTCTCATGTTACTCACCAAGTTAGAAACGGATTTCCTGGTGCAGATGCGTCCATAGTTATGATATCTATTGTCCTTATAGATGTCTCTAAGCTAAATAAATTGGAAGACGATAAAATCCCTTCTCCTCAAGTCTTTAGCACTATGGATGATGCTACTGTAATTGATGCTGTATTGCCTGGAGCTAATGTTGTTGGAAAAGATGAAAATCTTCTAACTCCGAAGAAGTTTTTCAGACGAGAAGTATTTGAGACGATTAATGGAAAAGTTACAACATCATTTGAGAGCCTTCTAGACACGTACAGAACCATCACCGCAGGGCGACCAGAGCCTGATATTGAATGTCCAATAGACGACTGTAACAAAAAGTACACCAGAGGGAATGGTTGCTACCAATGTCAATGTCACAGAAAAGAAACTCTATATGAAACGGATGAGCTGAGATTTCATCAACGATTTAATGAAAACGGCAGTAATGGCGAAGTTCATGGAGAAGTAAGACATATTTTAGAAATATTATCTTTGCTTAATGTTCTTCGTTTCTACGCAACTAAAGAGCGAGTTGAATGGTTTAGAGATTGTGCATTTGTTTTAGACGGACCGCTTGGAATCTTTGGTCAGCCGGCTTGGCTGCTGCCATATGTAAAAAATGAATTAAGAAATATTAATGATTTCGTCAGAAAAGAAATAAATACTGATATTGTTGTTTTTGGGATCGAGAAGTCAGGTAAGTTCGCACAACATTTCGAAGATATTGATTGGACTGAAAAGGATGGCCCTCGATCTAACTTTCCTCGACAGACATTAATAACTCCTTCTCTGAATTACATACATAAAAACATCATTTTTAGAGATTCCACAAAGCCATGGGGGGATGCAACATATTTTGGCAGGAAAGCCATGTATAAAAATATCACAGGCGAACACCTTGTTGTGAATACGCCAATGTTAGATGACTATAGCTCTGATGTTCATAACGTGTCAGAGGCAGCATATCCAAGAATTAACGATATTTTAGATGTACTGGATAAACTAGGCACATATCTCTATAAGGATGGATTCATGCCTCTAGTTCGCGCAAATGCTCATGCAGCAATCCCATTCAAAAGAGGGGTTTCAATATTGGAAGAGTTATTTAAAAATAGACCGAAAAATTAATACTATTTTAATGGTAGTTTACCATCAAAAATTCTCATGGAGTCTTTAGGTTTTTGGCCTTGCGGAAGGAGAATAAGGTCAAATTCCCCTGGCTTTTCGTTTTTATCTCCAAATAAAGCTGTTTGAGTAGCTTTTTTGAATCCATCATAAGAATAAAAGAGATCTTTATCTGGCCAAGTTTCTTTTAAAATTTTAATTGTAGTTTCTAAAGTGAATTTTCTAGCATCCGTCCTGACATATATTACAGCATCTGCTTTTGCTCTTTTTTTGCAATGATAAAATGTTTCTTTCAGTAACTTGAAGTACTCACTTCTATCACTATGTCTAGCCCAAGAGTCACTATCTGGCAGCGAGCTACCTTCGCCAAGTAGCCAAAGCCTTATCCAGTTATCGTACCTATAGTTTGTTACGCCGTAGTAAGGAGGTGATGTGAGAATCAAATCTGCTTTTTGCTTATTTCTGTACTTGGACAATAGTTGTCTATTGTCGCCGAGTAGTATTTGTGGCTTTCTAATCCCTTCGGCAGGTTGCACTATTCCGAATTTATATCTCCATTCCAATCGTTGAGATATAAAATTAACGATGTCAATGTTCGGTGGTTGCATACATTTTGATTTCCACCAACGGACAGAGTAATCTGGAGCCATAGCCTTTGATTGACGAAGTTGATTTGATAAGCCATCGCCAAGTTTTGCATGCAAGTGCACTAACAAAGTCCCCATCAAAGAGCGGTCAAGATTAGAGTTCTTCCAATCCAGTTCTCTTCTTGCTACATTCAAAAAACCTAATACTGCTGGAGACCAAGCATATTGTTGAAATTCGTTCTCTGGCTGCATGTCGTCATACGACACCATACTCTGAATTTCTTTCGCCCGCTTAATTAAGAGCTGGTGTTTAATATATGGATCAGTTTTGACCTTTGCATAAAGCCAGGCTACAGGATTAATATCGCAGCCTATGGCATATCTTCCCGTTGCCATCGACACGAAAGGCACTGTACCTCTACCACAGAATGGATCTAAAACTACCCCTCCTACAGGACAGTATTTGGTTATAACTTTTCTAGCAAAGTCAACCGGGAACATTGCATAGTATGGTCCAAAACCACTCCATCGCCCCTCAACTGTCCCGGTCGTCCATTTATAATCAAGATGATCTTCGCTGGTTATGTCGTTGTCGATAACTGAACATGTGGTATTGGAGATGCTTTGAAAATGCGGCTTGAAACATTCTAAATCCTGCATAACTTTCAAGAAAATATCAGATGCCCAAGATGGCATGAATCCAAGAGAGTTTTTTAAATCATTTTGCTCATTGCTAGATAAATTAAATATTATATTCTTAACAACTTCGTTAGTCAGACGTTCCTTCCCTAGAGCCCAGACAGAAGAAATTGCCAAGCCTATATTGCCTTTATTTTGTGCTAATTTCCTCGGACTAACTTTTTTAATTCGGATTTGATGGCCTTTAACGTTAATGTTTTTTGTATTTCCCGCCCACCAATACTCTGTGTAACTTTTATCCCTGTCAATCAATGAATAACTATTGTCATATTCAGACTTACATAGTTCTTCATATGAAAAATATCCATTATTGTGTATCGGAAGATTTTGAGTTCTGCTTATGGCGGACACAACATGTGTGACGACGTCATGACTGCTTTTGCTAGAATCGAAGGAGGATATTTTATAAATACCTCTTGCTAATCTCTCAATTGAGCCAGCTTGGCATAGTCTGCTAAGGCACTTATCTATGGAATCTCTGGACCCATAACATAATAGTTCTCGACAACAGAAAATATAACCGTCTGCCTTTGTCAACAACCAGTTTCTAATTGAAGTCGTAATACTCATGTCAGAAAATTTATCATTTTTTCTGACACAAAACAACTAACTTATACAGTGACATTTGTTCACTTTGAAATGCTATGGTACAGGGGCACGGCAAATCGAATCGTAAGCTACAGTTTATTAGAATCTGTGAATAATCAAAGGCTATTTAATCGGTTTTTCTGATTCATTTTCCTCCTTTTTAATAACGTAATTATCAGTAGTGATTTTTGTCTCTGTACCAGGTTTAACTTCAATACCAAGTGAAGTTAAAGGCAAAGCTCCGGCTCCGGAGGTGTTTTTAACTTTGGTTTCTTGTTGAGGAGTGTCGTGTTGGGCATCTTGCTGAACATGAGGAGTGGCTATAAATAATGCTAGAAAAATAAAGGAAGCGATCCACATTCCATGTTTTGTAAATTGAGCTGTTTTTTTATAAAGTTTTACCGCATCCAATATAGGTCTTAACGCTAAATCTTTATAGTCTGACCTTGTAAGAGCGATATGCACGTTTTTGTGCCACCGTCTCATATGTCGCAGCTCGTTTGCCAGAGATTTTGAGCTAATGTGCCTCTGCAGAATTATGCTTGCCCATGTGATAGCTAGGACTACAATACAGAATAGTGTCCCCGCGGTAGACCAGTTGTTTTTTTTAGCGGTTAAAAGTGTTAACCGGACACCCAACCCTGTCGCAAGTGCAGCAAGACCAACAACGAAACTAGTGGAAAGTCGATGGACTCTATCAATAATGCGAGATACGTCATCTCCTACGGCTTTTCGGAGTTCAGCCATAGCTTTTACAGTGTCGGCTGATTTTGACCTTACATAAGCCCTATGATCAAGACGAGCACCATCAAGAGCTTCTTTAAGAATGCTTGGCAGAACAGATAGCCACGTCACTTCAGTTCCCGTGTCGGGATCTCTCACTATTGCAGCCAGGCGTCGCACTAATACTTCGTGCCGTGCTTCGATATCCTGCCGGACAAGCAACCACTCAGCAGCTTGACATATCTGAGCATATGCATTTTTTTCGATACATATGTCACCTAATATAAAGGTGCGTTTACGGGAGCCATTCAAAGAAACTTTAAGACTATCTTCTTTCCAAACGTCAGACACTAAAAGAGTGGCTAGGTTTTTTGTCGCTTTGTTTTTCCAGGCGTTCCATGTTTCACCACTCCCCTCTGCACCTACTAGAATCCAACGATACGGATCAGCTGGTACCGCCTGCCCAGTCAGATCTCTAACAACACCTTTCCTCGGGTCAATTGCATCTGAGTTGGGTTCGGTAGGTGGAAGAGACGTTAACAATTCACCATCCCAAGGGAGAACTCTAAAACTTTGTGTTTTGAAACCAACAAAAGAGTCCAGCACTAATATTTCCGAAGCACGTGTTAGTAGCTCTTCATCTAAAGATGAATTGAAACCTGCTGAAGATGCAAAAAACAACCTACCCACAGAGGGTTTCAAGACTATAAAAGTAATGTCTTCATCTTTAATTGAATCCAGCGAAACCTCTGAAGATTCTCCATCATAGAGCGAAATCGCCCAGCCCTCTGACTCCATTTGACTGAATTCATTAATTACGGCTTGAACCTTGCTGATATTTTCTGAGGAGACATGGCCAAAAATATCAATTCGCTCAACGGTTTCTCGGATATTTACTGGTGAACCTAAAGAATCAATCAGGGAGCCTAGGCATTTTTTCGAGTTCATCATTTCGCTCAAGTCCTGTGGTCCGAATAGTTATTTTAACACCGCCATTTTCCTCGTCTTGTATCTCGACATTTTTCTTTTCCTCATGACCAGCGCTAAACAATAAAGTGACGCCTTCATTCGTGACAACGCGACGATACTCTGCAGGAGGTGGTGTTGCCCCTTCAAATTTGAATGCTTCTGTACTTATATTCTTACTGGCGAGTTTACTTTTAAATGTTTTGAGAATTTTCGAATCAGGTGATACACCTTGTAGAACGGCACCAAGAAACTCTTCAGGTTTCTCAAAATCGAACCCATCAAGTCTTGACATGGCTGTTCGTACATGTCTTTTCGGTGCTTTTGCTATTTCTGTAGGCACTTCGCTGCGGTGGGCTTTAATTGCTTCAACCGCAGCATCCTCCAAACGCTTGGTCAGTTCGCTTGGTTTTAGTGCCCGACGTATGTCAAGAAAGTTAGCAAAGTGCTGGGTTGCATCACGATATCTGCCTGAAGAATGATCTATAACGACAGCAGAGGAGTTAAATGTACCGCCTCCTGGGCTGTTAATATTTTGAAAGCGAATAACCGCGGACTTTTGCATCGCTTTTCGATCTTTTGTGAAAGTCTCAACTAATGTTTTTAAATCAGGAACTGGGTTGCCGTCTGCATCTAGAACTGGTGACCCGTTCGTATCTTTTACATAAGAATATGAAACCACCTGTTGATGTTCATATTTTATAACTGCAACAAGTTGGTTGTTCCCATTTGTCTTCAATGCGAACAACATTAGGACTCCGGGGGCAAGCCGTTTATCTTGTTTGACCTTGTCTTTAAATCGTTCCGCTAGGGCATGTGATACCGTTATGAAATCGTCTTTACCATCGGGCCCAGGCAATGCTCTATGCAATAAGTTAGGTATACCTGCACCGGGCACAAACTCGTAAGCAGAACCTTTGAGAGTTTCTTTTACTCGCTCAACAAAAAAGTCAACACATTGAGGAGGATTAACTTCTGCGAGAAATGTTGGGTTTTCCAACGCAGGATCAACTACATGAAAGATCATTCGCTGAATTGATAGGCTATTGACTTCTTCATCACTTAGTATGCTCATCGACAATCCTGTGGCGTATTATTTAATAACTAGACAGATTTAGAGGCGGTATGAGCTAAACTACCGTAATAGCCAATAACGTCGCATCTTTTGCTTTTTTTACAGTTGAGGTCATTGTGCCCATAAAGGGGGCTGATGTGCAATCTCAGGTTTCACAGAAAGTTAGATAATTATTAATGATGATACATTGTATTTTTATTTTTGCGTTTCAACTAAATTTGACAGCTTTTTAGGCAATTTTGCGATGAAGTATTATTTTAAATTCACAAGGCCATCAACAGCATACTGTGATGGCCTTTTTTATTGCCGTTTTTCCGGCTTGGCTCAGTAAACCAAGCTGCTACAATCAAAATTCCACAGCGTTAAGGCGGCAAAATATGACTACCTTATTTGAACAAGTACTGGCGTCCAGTAAAAGCCTGACTGCAGATGAGCGCGCCAGATTGGCGCATGCGCTTATCGCCAGCCTCGATCAGCAACAGGATGACGATGCCGAACAGCAATGGCTGGCAGCAACTGAACAGCGGGTCGGCGAAATTGAAGCCGGTTATGTTACTGGTGTTTCCTGGCAAGAGATTAAACAGCAGTTGGGTAAAGATCAGTCTAAATGACACCGCTTAAGTTTCACCCTGCGGTCTATCAGGATATTGCCGATGCCTACAACTGGTATCAGTTGCAATTAGATGGCTTAGGTGATGACTTTATCAACGAGCTTGAAGCCGCCTACAGTTTAGTTCGCCAAATGCCACTAAGCTGGCCAAAGTTCGGTAACAAAGCCCGCCGTTTTCTGTTGCATCGTTTTCCTTTCGCTGTGGTGTACTTTCCAGTTAATAACGAGCTGTTTGTAGTTGCAGTCATGCACCAAAGCCGCAAGCCAGGCTTTTGGCGCAATCGCAAAGTTTGAATTTCACTGCTTAATAAGCTTGTGTTGACGCAATATGTATAAAAAACCAGAAAAACTATACATGTCTTACCTGTTATGTATAAATTTCGTGTTTGTTTATATATGACAATACTGACCTATATAGAGTAATCGAGTTTTCAGTAGCTTACCCTTTCGAACTATCCCGTTTTCTTTGTGCTTCCTGCTGCAAAAATTGCTGTTTTGCCTGTTGTTGTTTTGCTCTGGCATTTAGGTGGAGTGCTAGTTGGCGGGTTTCATCTGGTGTACCGCGCACGATAATTCGCCGCACATCAGTATCAAAACACAACGCTTCGTTTTTACTCCAGGCCTGCATGGTTATACGGTTGGTTAGCAATGTCAGTGCCGGGCATGGCTGATAACCCGCATACTCGGCTTTATTCTGCCAGTAGGCATTAATAACAAAGTTACCGATAACCAGCAGAGCTAAACCAGTGAGCACACCGATTGCTGTCAGCTTGCCGTTATTTGCCGATAACCTTTGCCGGTTCAGACCCCGCCATAGCCGGTTAGCAGTAAAGCCCGTCATAAATATCAGTGCCAACAGCGCCCCAGGTAAGTAGCCATGAAAGCTGCTTAAAACGATAAGTGGCTTTGCGCTGATTAGCTCGGCAAGTTGCGTTTGCACTTCATGCAATAGCGTCCAGCAGCCTGTGATTAACAGCAGGCTAAACAGCAGAAAAGCGATAGCGTCTTTTACTACTGCAGAGTTGCTAATCATCTCTGGTCAGCACTTCCAGCAGTTCAATCTCAAAAATCAGGTTGCTGTTGGGTGGGATCATAGTGCCGACTTGCCGTTCGCCGTAGGCTAAAGCTGCCGGTACCCAGAGTTTGCGCTTGCCGCCGGTTTTCATGCCTTTTAGGCCTAAAATCCAGCCCTGAATTACCCGGTTGTTACTCAGCACAATTTGAAATGGCTGGCCTCGCTTGTAGGAGGAGTCAAACTCGGTACCGTCTTCTAACCAGCCACGATAATGCGCGGTGATTAGCGCGCCACGCTCGGCGGCTTTGCCGGTGCCTTCAATCAGATCTTCAATGTTTACTTCTGCGTTCATAATGACGTAGTGCGGGTTTTGTGTGCTGGCAGTATAGCGGTTGGCTGGGCTGGGGCGTAAGTAAAAAAGTTAGCGGAAAAACGTAGGGATCAGTGTATCGCAGCACAAACAACAAGGGCGTAATCTTTCGAGTTACGCCCTTTGCGGTTGTAGGAGCCTTTGCCCTTTTTCGCTTTGACTATTTTTGTTTGAAACAACTTACTGGTAACAAGTGCTTTAATCGCATTGTCGCGGATCTCACCGCGGCCATGCTCGGCGGCTGCTTTGGCCATCTTTTCCTCCTGGTTAAATAACACGCACAGTGTAACTGCGTGCTTAGGGTGTCGCAACCACAATAAGTTTCGTTATAGACAGCAGATATTTTGAGGGCTGCACGCTGCTGCCTACGTTGCCTGGCTGTTTTAGATCAATTTATTTTATCGATTGAGTGTCGAAATTTTATTCAGTAGATTTGATAGTGTTTTACCCTTACAGTGCCCCCAACTACGCACCGCCGGTGCGTTTAACAGTGGAGCAAGCGTTATGCAGGATACAAAGTCAATGACCGTCGCGATGAGGCTCGGTCTGGGGTTTGGCGTGATCCTTGTGCTTATGGCGGGCCTGACCTTATTTGGTGTGCAGCGGGTTAATCAGATTAATAACACCCTGACCGATATTACCGAAGTGAACTCGGTGAAACAGCGCTATGCCATTAACTTTCGTGGCAGTGTGCATGACAGGGCAATAGCCCTGCGCGACGTGACGTTGGTACCGCAGCTGTCTGCTTTGCCGGCGGTGCAGGCAGAAATAAACCGACTGGAGGCATTCTACCAAGCATCACGCCAACCAATGGACCAGTTATTTCAAAGCACCGCAGCTATCAGCGTGCAAGAGCGTCAGTTGCTGGAAGCGATCCATCAGGTAGAGCGCCGTGCCCAGCCGCTGGCGGCCGAAGTGATCCGTTTACGCCAGCAAGGCCAGCAAGACGCGGCTCAGCAGTTATTGCTGGCGAAAATGAGCCCGGCCTTTGTTGACTGGCTAGCCAGCATTAATGCCTTTATTGATTTTCAGGAGCAGAAAAACCAACAGGCAACTGACTACGCCCGCACTGTGGCAGCGAGCTTTGCCCTATCGATGGTGTTACTGACCTTGCTGGCAATTGTGATTGGCGGTGCCACCGCCTGGTATATCAGCCGTTACCTGCGACAGGCGCTGGGTGGTGAACCGGCTGTAGCAGCTGGTGTGGTAAGCCAGATTGCCGGTGGCGATTTAACCACCGCTATTGGCCAATGTCAGCCGGGCAGTATGCTGGCGGCTGTGGCGCAGATGCAGCAACAGTTGCGGCAAACCCTGCGACAAGTTATTGATGCGGCCGGCACAGTATCGGCACAGTCGAACGAGTTGGATCAAGCGTCGAAAGAAGCGTTGCAAGCTGCCGAACTGCAAGCCTCTTCTTCAACTGCCTCAGCGGCCAGCATTGAGCAAATGACGGTCAGTTTAAATAATGTTGCTAATACCGTGCAGCTGACAGAGGACAACTCACAAAAAACCGCGGCGTTGTCGGCAGAGGGCGCAAGCCTGGTGCAGGATGCGGCAGCAGAGATTGCTCAGGTGGCGGCTACGGTGCAGCAGTCTGCCGGGCAAATCAGCAGCTTGCAGCAGCGCTCAAAAGATATTGCCGGTATTGCCGGGGTGATACGCAGTATCGCTGAGCAAACCAACTTGCTGGCATTAAATGCGGCCATTGAAGCGGCCAGAGCCGGCGAGTCTGGCCGCGGCTTTGCCGTGGTAGCTGATGAAGTGCGCCAACTGGCCGAACGCACCAGCAAGGCCACCAATGAAATTGCCAGCATGATCCAACTGGTGCAGGACGAAACCCAGCAAGCGGTGCTGGCGATGGAAACTTCGGCTCCACGGGTCAGCCAGGGCTTAGCACTGGCCAATCAGGCGGCGGCGATGCTGCAGCAGATCCGCAGCCAGGCTGACGATTCGCTGCTCAATGTCAAAGATGTGTCGCGCTCTACCACTGAGCAATTTGCGGCGGTGCGCGAGCTGGCAAAACATATTGAGCAAATAGCGTCCATGTCGCGCGAAACAGCAGTGGCTATGCAGCAAAACCGCGGCGTGGTGGCGTCTTTGCAGCAGGTTGCACAGGGGCTAAGCAACCAGGTTGGCCAGTTTAAAACCAGCTAACCGCCGCCGTACGCTTATTCGGCCCGCAAGGCCGCTATCGGGTTCATGCTGGCCGCCTGGCGAGCCGGCGTTATGCCGGCGGCCAGACCAATGGCAATAGACAGTAGTAGCGCCAAACCCAGATAGAACAGGCTTAGTTGTAGCGGTAAGGCAGGTAAAAACAGCTGCAGGCCAAGCACCAGGGCAATAGCGGTGCTAATGCCTGCCAGGCCGCCGGCCAAGGCCAGCGCCACCGCTTCGGCTAAAAACAGCAGTAAAATTTGCCGCTGACTGGCACCCAGTGCGCTGAGCAAGCCAATTTCACTGGTACGCTCGCGTACGGCGGTGCTCATAATGGTAACAATACCGACCGCACCTACTAGCAGTGATATAGCGCCCAGCGCTGCCACCGCCGCAGTCAGTACCTGTAAAATATTATTCAGGCTTTGCAGCATATCGTCCTGTGAAATTAAACTGAAATCCTCTGCACCATGACGGGCAATTAATTGCTGACGAATGCTGGCCAGCACCTGTTCGGTGCTGGCGCTGTCGCTAAACACCACGTCTATTTCCATCAGGCCGTTGCGGTTAAACAGCATCAATGCTTTGTCCACCGGGATAAACACCATATCGTCTAAATCAAACCCCAGCATCTGGCCTTTGGCGGCCATTACGCCCACCACCCGAAAGCGCATGCCGCCTACGCGGATGCTTTGCCCCAACGGATTTTGCCCGCCAAATAGCTCCTGCTGCAGCTTAGAGCCCAGCACGGCAAAGCTGCGGCTACGGCCGGCTTCATCCTCGGGTAAACCGCGGCCCAGCGCCAAATCAAATTGCCAGGCACTGTGAATGGCATGATTGGCGCCAATAATGTCGGTGCTGCGCGAGCGGCCGTTGGCTGCTATGGTGCCACTGCCCTGCACTATGGGTACCACATGCGTGACATGCGGCAGCCGGCTTAGGGCTTGCGCATCATCCAGCGTTAGTGGCCGGTCGGTTTGCAGCAGGCCACCCATGCCGCCGGTCATGCTTTTGCCGGGGTTAATAGCAATAATACGGCTGCCAAACTGGGAGAAATTGGTTAGCACATAGCCGCGTACGCCTTCGCCTAACGAGGTCAGTAACGTAACGGCACAGATCCCCACTGCTATGCCCAGGGCAGTGAGGCTGCTGCGCATTTTGGCTGCGGTCAGGCTGCGCAGCACCAGTCTATTAAAATCGGCCGGGCGCATTAGTTGGCTCTGCTTTGCAGGGCACTGATGGGCGATAGCCGTGCCGCGCGCCGTGCCGGCCCCCAGGCGAACAGCAGTGATGTCGCAATGGCAATACCAAGCGCCAGTAAACGGGCCCACCAGGGTGTGTGAAAGGCTAAATCGGTGAAACGTAAGCGCATGGCCAGCAAGCCCAGCTCGCTAAGTAACATGCCGGCACCTGCGCCCAGCAGTGCCATCAGCAATGCCTCGGTCAAAAACAGCGTCTGGATATCGCTATTCGCGGCACCTATCGCCTTTAACAGGCCGATTTCAGCAGTGCGCTGGCTAACCGAAATCAGCGTTACATTCATAATTAGAATGCCGGCTACCAGTAAACTGATGGCAGCAATGCCGGTTACCGCCAGATTCAGCGTGGTTAATATATTACCAAAGGCGCTTAAAACGGCATCCTGGCTGACCAGTGTAATATCGGCCACACCATCCTGGCGCCGCTGCATAAGTTGCTCGACCCGCTGCTTTAGTGCCGGTATCGCCTCACTGCTGTCACTTTCAATCAGTACGCGAAATAAACCCGGTTGATTAAACAGCACCTGGGCGCTCGCCACCGGGACCAACATGATATCGTTCATATCCATGCCCATGGCCTGGCCTTTGCTGTCCAGAATACCAATCACCCGAAAGCGACGGTCGCCGGCTTTCAGCCATTGCCCCAAAGCCGGCGCGTTGCCAAACAATTCGCGCTTAACGGTGCTGCCAATTACCGCCACCGGGCTGGCGGTATCCAGCGCCAGGGTGGGCAGCGGCTGGCCTTGTTGCACGCTAAGCTGACGAATACTGAAGTAGTCGCTGCTGGTACCGGCTATCACAACGTCGCGGGTGCGGGCGTTAAAGCGTACTTCACTGATGCCAACCAGCAGAGGCGCTACCGCTGTTACGCCGGGCAGGCGGGCAATGGCCGCAGCATCGTCCAGCGTAAGATCCCGTGGCGACTCACCGGTTAGCGGTGGCATACCACCACTGGTTTGCTTTTTTCCCGGCAGCATAATAAGGGTGTTGTTGCCCAGTAGCGAAAACTGGCCCAGCACATAAGCCCTGGCACCTTCGCCCAGGCCGGTGAGCAGATTTACCGCCGCTACGCCAATGGCCAGTGCCAGTAATATCATCAGGCTACGAAAGCGGTGGCGCAGCAGTACCTGCAGGTTAAAGTACAGTAAATCCGTACTACGCATGGCTGACCTGCGTTTTACCGCTTGGTTGCTGATCAGCAACAATGCGCCCATCTACCATGCGGATATGCCGTCGCGCCCTTTGCCCCAGAGCACTGTCATGTGTGACCACCAGTAGTGTTATACCCTGCTGGTTAAGCTGCTCCAGTATATTGACCACGTCGTTACCGGATTGCGAGTCGAGGTTGCCGGTGGGCTCGTCAGCCAGTAGCAGGCGTGGCTGCATTACAATGGCTCGGCCTATTGCCACCCGCTGGCGTTGCCCGCCCGACAGCTGGTTTGGCAGATGATCCGCACGCTCTGTCAGGCTAAGTTGGGCTAATATCGCCGCCACTTTGTGCTTACGTTCGGCGGGTGCCACACCGGCCAGTACCAGTGGCAGCTCGATATTTTCCCGTGCCGTTAAACGTGGTACCAAATGATACGACTGAAACACAAAACCGATATGCTCGCGCCGGTAGCGGGCGCGTGTGTTGTCGCTCAGTGTGGTGGTGTCGGTGCCATTGAGCCGGTACTGGCCACTGTCAGGCACATCCAGTAAGCCCAGTACATTCAGCAGGGTTGATTTACCCGAGCCGGACGGCCCCATCACCGAGATATACTCGCCTGCGCTAATGCTCAGGCTGATGTTATCCAGCGCATGTACCGCCTGATCGCCCAGCATAAAGGTGCGGCACAGCTGGTTAAGCTCAATCATGGCGCGTATTGGGGCTGCTGGTGACTCGGGCGCCCGCCACTGCACCTGGCGTATCCAGGCTTAGCAGTACCTGCTCGCCCTCGCGCAGACCGCCACTAATTTCAGTCCAGCGCCAGTTACTTATGCCGGTGTTAATGCTGCGCTGCTCCAGGCGCTGATCCTGGCCAACAACCAGCACCTGATCTTGCGCGAAAATGGCTTCAGTGGGTAGGCGTAGCACGTCGTCCTGTTGCTTAAGCACGATTTCCATATCAGCGCTGTAGCCAATCAGCAACACTATATCATCAGGGTGTTGGTTAAAGCGGGCTTCCACATCAACAGTACGCGCCTGCTTTTCATAATCCTGCACATAGGGTGCAATACGGCTGACGGTAGCAGCAAACTGGCGGCCGCGATAAGCATCCAGCGTGACCACTACCGGCATGCCAACGCGGATGTCGGCGGCGTCCACTTCATCTATCGGTGCCCGCACATACAGGCAGCTATCGTCGATTAAATCGACCGCCGGTGGCGTTACGATGCCCGGCGGCGAGGGGGTGACAAACTCACCCATTTCACCGTTAATTTCGGCCACTACGCCGGCAAAAGGCGCCAGCAATTGCGTTTGACTCAGCAGTGCTTGTTGTAGCGCCAGTTGGGCGTTCGCCACACTGATTTCAGCATCGGCGCGCTGACAGCTGTGGCGGGTTAGTTCGGCGTTGGTTAACGCCTGATCCAGCGCTTCATCCGACAGCAGTTTTTGCTTGGCCAGACTTTGCGCCCGGCTGGCTTCACGGGCCGCCCGGGCACTGGTATCGCAGCGTTCAGCTTTGCTAAGTTCGGCTACCTGCAGCTGTGCCAGCGCCTGCAATACCCTGGCTTGTTGGTCTTGATCCCACATCGACATCAACAGCTGTCCCTGTGTTACCCTGTCACCATTTTGCACATGTAATGCGGCCACGGTACCGCCACTGGTCAGCGATAACTTAGAACGCTGACAAGCTCGTACAGTACCGGCACGGGTATTGGCCACCAATAGTGCTACGCTGCCTTTACCCACAGTGGTGGCGCTTACGGCAATGAGTGCGTCGGGTTTAAGCTGCCACCAGGCAACGGCCGCGCTGGCGGTGACCAGCAGTAACAACGGCAGTTTCTTCATCAGCTATCCTCGGAGTGGCGCGCCTTTGCACTGCAGCTAAGTTTAGCGCTGATTACTGCTACCAATATGGATACAGATCAAAAAGTTGCCACTACGGTGTTTGGCGCTGCTGGCTGCACCAAAAACAGGCGCTGACAGACGCCGTGTTTTTTTATGGTGCAGTCTTATTCATTGAAATGTAATAAAAAAGCCATTTAGTTGCCATTTTTGCCTGTTGTTAGCGCGGCTTTTTCTGGCGCGACTATTGACGGGCGAAATTTAATCATCTACCTTTTGTAAGCGCTTACATTTATGTTGCAGGTACCTTTATGGTATGGCGTTTCAGTCAGCAGGTAGCAAAACCCAGGGGATGAGAATAAAAATGAAACAACTTTCAGCGTTAACCGCCGTGCTTATGGCGGCCGGCTTAGCCGGGTGCGGTGGTGATGTGGCCACCAACACCGATGTTACAGTGGTTAACCCCACCGAGCCGGTCAGCGACTGGCAATTAGTGTGGAGTGATGAATTTGATGGTAACAGCATCGACCGCCGTAAATGGACCCATGAGGTAAACTGTGCCGGCGGTGGCAATAACGAAAAACAATGTTATACCGATAGCGCGGAAAACGCCTTTGTTGCCGATGGAAAGCTGCACATAGTGGCCCTGCCTGCGCCGGAAGGCTCACCACAGCCATACACCTCAGCCCGGTTAAATACCAAGTATCAGGGCGATTTTAAATACGGCCGTTTTGAAATGCGCGCCAAACTGCCGTCTGGTCAGGGCGCCTGGCCGGCATTTTGGATGCTACCAACCGATGAAGTCTATGGTGGCTGGCCAAAATCGGGTGAAATCGACATTATGGAAGCGGTAAATTTAAAAACCGTCAATGCCGACGGTGTGGCAGAGGCTAATGTTTACGGTACCCTGCACTATGGCCGCGACTGGCCTAATAATGAAAGTTCTGGTAAAGCCTATTTGCTGCCGGATAACATTAACCCAGCCGATGATTTCCACACCTACGCCATAGAGTGGCAGGAGGGCGAAATTCGCTGGTATATCGACGGTTACTTATATCAGACGCAAATGGCGTCTAAAGTGCGTTTTAACAGCCGTGGTGAGGCCGTTGGTCTTAGTCACCGTGGTTGGTTTGCCGAGTATTTTAATATTGCCACTGGCGAGCTGGAAACACAGTGGAATGCTGCGCCTTTTGATCAGCGCTTCCACCTGCTGTTAAACCTGGCCGTGGGCGGTAACTGGCCAGAGAATGTGAATAACCTGGGTATTGACGCTGATGCCTTTGCCAATGGTCAAACCTATGAGATTGATTATGTCCGGGTATACCAGTGCGGACAGGATTTAGACAGCGGCAAAGGCTGTGAAACGATACGTGCAGGCTACAAAGATGCCGACACCCTGGTAGAGGGTAAAGCGCCTATCCCTTCACCACCGTCAACCGGTGTGCCACAAAACTTAACCATCTTTGAAGATACGCCAAATCCAAACTGGCCAGCCTGGGATTGCTGTGGTGGATCTACACCGGCGCTGCTTGAAGTTGAGGGTCGTGGCAATGTGTACGAATTTGTTGTTAATGCTCAGCCGACCGTAAATGGCTTTATTAGCCGCTCCGCTTTTATTACTGATCCAGCAGGTGTTCCCAGCCCATTTGATGCGTCACCATTAATTGAAAATGGCAGTATCAGCTTTGATATGCAGGTGGTATCGGCGCCAAGTAACCCTGCTTCAACCTGGGTGTTTAAAGTAGAGAGTAACAATAACTCCACGGCAGTAGAGCTGCCAATTACGGCAAGCAGTGAAGGTGTTGCGCCGGTTACCGGCCAGTGGCAAAGCTATACCTTCCCGCTGCAAATGCTGGCTGATGCCGGCCTGGATTTGTCAGCCATTGACGTGGTGATGATTTTCCCAGCCTGGGATACCGGTAATGGTGCCGTATACCAGGTAGACAATGTAAAAATTGCCCAACCCGATACGGCGTCACCTGAACTGACCATCTTCGCCGACAGCGAGAACCCAGCCTGGCCAATGTGGGATTGCTGTGGCGGTTCTACTCCGCTTGAAGTAATGGATGATGAAGCGCATGGCTTGACCGCAGAGTTCACTATTGGCGCTACCCCAACTGTTATGGGCTTTATCAACCGTGCGCCGGATGGTTCTGGTGAGCCGTTTGATGCCTCAGCTTTGTTAGCTGAGGGGGTAGTGCAGTTTGAAATGAAAGTGGTAAATGCCCCGTCTAACCCGGCTTCGACCTGGTTGTTTAAAATTGAAGCCGATGGCGCAGCGTCAGCTGTTGAGCTACCGCTAAGCGCCGGTAATGCTGGTATTGAGCCGGTTACCGGTGAATGGGCTACTTACACCTTCAGTATTCAAAGCCTGTCAGATGCTGGCCTGGATATCAGTGCTATTGATGTGCTGATGGTTTTCCCGGCCTGGAGCACAGGTGAAGGCGCGGTATATCGTCTGGATAACGTACGGATTTACAACCCTAATGCGCAGAGCGCGAGTTTGTTAACGTTGTTCCGTGATGCGGTCAACTCAGACTGGAGCTTGTGGGACTGTTGTGCAGGCTCAACGCCGCAGGTTGTGGATGCTGGCGCCGCTTATGGTAACGTCGCGCAGTTTTCAGTGCTGGGTTCGCCAGAAACCGTGCAGGGCTTTTTAGCCAACGAGGGCGTATCCTTCGATGCCACGCCGCTGCTGGCCAATGGCAGTGTCAGCTTCGACATGCGGGTGGTGGATGCACCGGTTAATCCTGCCTCAACCTGGCTGTTTAAAATTGAATCTTCTGGTGCGGCCACTGCCGTCGAGCTTCCGCTGGCCAATGGTAATGGCGGTCAGGCACCGGTAACCGGTGAGTGGGCACGCTACAGCTTTAGCCTGCAAAGTTTGTTTGATGCTGGTTTAGATATCAGTGATATCAACGTACTGATGGTATTTCCGGCGTGGGGCACAGGCCAGGGTGCGGTGTACCAGATTGATAACGTTGAAATTTCTAATAACTAATTCAGCACGGTGAGATAATTAACATGCGTAAATCAAGCTTATTTAATAAAAATCGCGTCGCGCTTGCCGTGTCTGTCGTGTTAGGTGCCGGCTTGTTACTGCCTGTACAAGCACAGCAAACAGATACTGAAAACGAGGCAAAAGATGTCGAAGTGATTCAGGTGAAAGGTATTCGTGGTTCGCTGGCGCGTTCAATGGATATGAAACGCGATGGCACTGGCGTGATGGATGCCATTTCAGCAGAAGAAATGGGTAAATTCCCCGATACCAACCTGGCCGAATCACTGCAGCGTATTACCGGCGTATCGGTAAGCCGGGCTAACGGTGAAGGTAGCCAGATTACTGTGCGGGGCTTTGGCCCAGAATTTAACCTGGTTACGCTCAATGGTCGTCAGATGGCCGGCACGGGTTTTTCCCGCTCATTTAACTTTGAAAATTTATCTTCCGAGGGCGTCAGCGCGTTAGAGATCTACAAAACCGCCCGCGCCGATGTACCAACAGGTGGCCTGGGCGCAACAGTGAACATTGTTACCGCTAAACCGCTGCAAAACCCGGGCGAGCGTTACGCTTTGATGGCCAAAGGCCTGCATGACAGCTCGAATAAAGCCGGTGACGACGTGACACCTGAGTTAGCCGGTATTTACAACAATACCTTTATGGATGACCGTTTTGGTGTCAGCGCTAACTTTTCGTTCCACCGGCGGGATTTCCAGCGCCAGTCGGCCAATGTCCGTTCCTGGCAGTTGAACCCATCGTTGTCGGTAGATGAGGCGGATATTGTCGATGGCCGGCCAGTGGATGCCAATGGCGCTGTCATTCCCCGCTTCTGGAGACCCGATGAAAATGGCGATTTACAACCTGTGACGGCGGCATTTTTTCCGCAGGAAATCAGTTTCGCCCGTGAGGATATTCAGCGTGAGCGCACCAATGGTCAGGTAACCTTTCAGTTTGCCGCGACGGATAATGTGGTCTTAACGCTGGATCACACCATATCGAATGCGGTAACTGGTAATAACTCGCTGTCCTGGGGGGTGTGGAACGGTTCTTTCGGCGGCAACGCTAATGCCTATGAGTTAGATGAAAATGGTACGGCCATTTATTACAACTCATCTGGTGATGATGGCTCTTTTACCGGCTTTAGGGAAACTGCCGAAGTCGACTCCAAAGCCACTGGCTTTAATGTAGCCTGGGCGTTTTCTGATACATTAAGCTTTAACTTTGATGCACATACGTCTAAAACCACCACAGACAATGGCAAGGATAAGGGCATTGGGGCACAGGCGCGGGTTATTCTGGGCTCGGCAGCTTTGTCATCGAAAGAATATTTTTTCCGCGATGGTGATGTTCCTGGTTACAACATCAGCTGGCAAAATGGCAGCAATGAGCTGACCCCGAATGAAATAGGCTCAAACTTCAGTATTTTCACCCGTACGCCGGGTGAATCAGAAGTGACGCAGTATCAGTTTGGCGGCGAGTGGCTGCCCGAACTCGGTTATGGCCTGGCGGGCGTGTCATTCGGTGCGGCTTACACCAAACAATCGCTCAGTGGCTCTGGTGGCTCTAACAACGCTAACGCACCGGGCTTTAATAACGGCACCTTTGCAGAAATTTTCCCGGATAGCATGTTTACCCGTGTTGATTTGAGCGGCTTCCTGGATGAATTTTCCTTCGGTACAGGCGGGGTATCACCTGGCTATGCCTATACCTTTAATATTGATGAAGCCATCTCCCGGCAACTGGCTGCGCTTACCGCTGATGTACTGGGCTCTGATGCCTACGAGATTGGCACTTTCGGTCCGGACATGTTCCCGGTCAATCGCATCGAAGAAGAAACCGTCAGCCTGTATGTATCAACCGAGTGGGAATTTGAAGTTAAAGGTTACTATGTCGATGTAAACCTGGGTTTGCGCTACGAAGAAACCGACATTGTCAGCCCGGCGAAAAGCCGCGTGCCTGAATATGTGTATTGGGCCGGTGGTTCCGAGTGGCTAACACAGTTCGCCAGCGGTGGCGAACTGGTAGAAGTCGAGTTCACCGGTAAGTATGACTTATTGCTGCCGATGCTGGACGTGAAAGTAGATATCACCGATGACTGGGTGGGTCGCTTCTCGGCTGGCAAAACCATCACCCGGCCCGGCTTGGGGCAAATGCTGGGCAACCTGAGTCTGACACCTTCACCTAAGATTGGCGCCAGAAGCGGTAGCCGTGGCAACCCGAATCTGAAACCATTTGCATCAACCAACCTGGATCTGTCGCTGGAGTATTACTATGGCGATGCCAGTTACGCCGCCATAGGTCTGTTCTGGAAAGACGTTGACGACTGGATCGATAACTCACAAGTCACCACCACCTTTGAGGGCTTGCATGATGTTTATCTGGGCCAGCGTTGGAATGCCGCGGTTGCTGCCATTGAGGCGCGTGGCGAACAGGCCACCGATGCCGCTATTTACAATCAAATTGTTGCCAACGGTGTGGGCTTAGGTGAAAACAACCGTGTATTACCGGATCCAAATACAGACCCGTTAATTCAGTGGACAATAAACTCGCCAGAAAACGTCGGCACCAGACGAGTGAATGGCGTAGAGTTTGCAGTGCAGCACGTGTTTGGTGACAGCGGTTTCGGTACAGGTATAAACGCCACCCTGGTGGACGGTGATGTCGAGTACGACAACTTCATCCTGGCGGCACAGGCAATTCTGCCTGGCTTGAGTAACTCGGCCAACTGGCAGGTGTTTTACGAGAAACACGGCTGGTCAGTGAAGTTAACCGCGGCGTGGCGTGACAAATATCTGGCGGGACAAGGCCAGCCAGATACTACTGACGCGCCGCCAAACTATGTTGAAGAATTCCTGCAGTGGGATTTAAGTGTTAACTACGCGGTAAACGACAACCTGACGGTATTCTTTGAAGGTATTAACCTGACCAACGAAACCGAGCGCAGCTTTGGCCGGTTCGAACGGCAGTTCTTAAGTGCTGCGCAATACGGCCCGCGCTATGCCATTGGTGTCCGCTACACCATGGGTAATTAACCTCAGCCAGGCCCGTTCAATCGGGCAGGCAGGCTAGGCATCAAAGCCTCACTCTTAGCAGTGAGGCTTTTTTATAAAACTGAACTGGCACTTTTCTGGCTAATTAGCCGCGCTCTTTAGCTTTAGTGTGCAAAGTTAGTATACCCGACAGCTCATCGCTACTGTACAACGGCCCCCGCTGTCACACGACATGCTCTGGCTACAATACATCTGCTTACGATTTGTAAGATAATCTCTTAAAAAATCTTGCAACTCATGGTTAAAGTTCTGCCCGTAGTTATGGCGCAAATTAACATCTGCCATATTATCGTTGATGGTAATGTTACCCTGCACCAATTTACATTCAAACTCCTCAATGACGCAAATACGTTTCCAGCCAGTATCAGAGGTTACAAAGGCAAACTTTAATGGCTCTTTTGCAGCGTTTGCTATGCCATTTCTTAGCTGACTGGCATTTGAGCTAATACGCATTACATCATCGACGATAGCAGTAGCTTTCTGAGTTCTGTCGAGATACTTATCTATAGTGCCAACCTTTTTGGAAAGCGTGGTTAAGTCGGTAGTAATGTCTGACGGAGGTTCAACAGAACGAATGTCATTACACGAAAAATCGTCGCAACACGCTTGCATTGTTGGGTCGCATATATCAGGTACTTTTGTGTAGAAGCGATTACGCATATAAGCTTCGCGCCAAGACCATAACACGTCATCTACCTTACTTTCGGTACTACCCGCAGCGCAATCATTACAGTTAATTTCAAAGTCATAATCGACGTGCAGTAATTTACGGTCAGACTTTCTGAAAACCCGCTTTGCTAAGACTTTTTGCTCAAGGAGTTGGCTATCTTTAAAAAAGACGTCGATAGTATCGTATAAAAAAGCCGAGCATGAAGGTGATGATTTATTACCATACTTCAGACAATCTTCTGCATAAACATTAATAGATAGTAAGGTTAAGCAGGCTAAAACTATTCTCCAAAACATATTCAAACGCTCCAATGTTAACGCCAGAAAAGATTAACAAAAAAATGCATGCGAAAAGTAAATTTAGTTAATTTTTTGAAAACTTGCAACTGGGATAAAAAACTGCCGGCTTTCGCCGGCAGAACACACACACGAGAGAAATTAAGGTTGTTATTCGGCAGTGCAGCGCAGGTCTGCACTCGAGGCTTTGCCGGGCAGCAAGCGGATATCGGTAAAGCTTAGCTCTACCGCGCCACTGGCTTGTAGTGACAGCGGGGTGAAGATTTGGCTGAAATCAGCGCCTTGTTTGGCAAAGCAGGCTAAATCGACACTCAGGCTATGCCAGTTGCCTTCTGGCAGGGTGCGCAATGTTGGCGTAATATCCACGCTGGCATCGCAGCTTTGCGCACAGTTCATGCCCAGCAGCACTTGCTCTGGCAGGCTGCCGCGATATTGCAGTTCTACCACTAAGGCGCTGCCGGCCTCGGCGTAGGCACGTAAATCGGCCGGAAAGGCGCTGGTTAAGCTGACTTTAGCCGCACCGCTGAAGCTTAAGCGGCGGGCATCTTCCTGCACTTTGTTATCAAAGGTGCGCACGGCGATATTACCCAGCTGCGCCACGCTGCTGTCCATGGTTTTGCTATCATCATCACTGTGTAACACCAGCTGATAAGGTGGTTTTACTGCCCGCTCGAACAGCACTAAATCGTCCAGGCTGTTATCGACTGCCACCTGCTCGTTCAGACTATTGCTTAGGCTGTTGGGCTCGCCATAGCGCAGGCCAAAACCGTATGGCAGCAGTGGCTGATAGTCAGCGTCACCGACATTGGCATGCTGCTGTGGTGTGACCGGCCAGCTAAAGGATAACTTACCGTGAAAATCCATATTCACGCTGCCATCGGCTTTCGCCATGACCACATCGGCCACGCCAACACCTTCACTGCCTGGCAGCCATACCGCGACAAAGGCATCTGACGTATTAAGCTCAGGGTTTACCCATAGCGGCCGGCCACTGATAAACAGCGATACCACCTTAATGCCGTCGGCTTTAAGTTTACGTAGCAGCGCTAAATCGGTTTTATTACCACGCTGAAACTCCAGGTTATCTAAATCGCCATTACCTTCGGCATACGGCTGCTCGCCAAACACCACTACCGCCACATCTGGCTTTTGCTGATAACTGCCGTCGCTGCTAAGTTCTACCTTGCCGCCTGCAGCGTCAACCGCCTGTTTAATGCCAGCATAGATTGAGCTGCCACCGGGGAAGTCGCTATTAGTATTACCCGTGCCCTGCCAGCTGATGGTCCAGCCGCCCGATTGCATACCGATATTATCGGCACCTTCGCCGGTCACCAAAATGCGCTGGGTCGGGTTAAGCGGCAGCAGGTTGTCGTTGTTTTTCAGCAGCACCAATGACTGCTGCACTGCCTGGCGCGCCACAGCACGGTGCTCGGCCGAGCCAATCAGCTCGGTTTTGCCTGACAGTGGCCGCAGCGCCGGGCTGGGTTTATCAAACAAACCGGCACGCAGTTTTACCCGCAAAATACGCCGTACCGCATCGTCGATACGGCTTAGCGGTATCACGCCGCTTTCAACCTGGGCAATTAAATTGTAATACAGCGGCTTCCAGGCCGGTGTCGGCACCATGTATACATCTAAACCGGCCAGCGCCGCCTGAGCGCAGTTGTCATTAGTACAACCCGGGATCTGACCATGACCGTTCCAGTCGCCGACGATAAAGCCATCAAAACCCATGCGGTCTTTTAATACGTCAGTTAGCAGGTACTTATCGCCATGAATTTTGCTGCCATGCCAGCTGTTAAACGATGCCATTACCGTTTGCGCGCCGGCTTGCAGGCCGCCGACATAGCCCTGAGCATGAATGCGGAATAAATCGGCTTCGCTGGCGATATTATCGCCCTGATCGTCACCGCCAACGGTGCCACCATCACCGACAAAGTGCTTAACGGTGCTGATGACCCGTTCGCTGCCTAAAAAGTCGGCATCGGCCGCGCCCTGTAAGCCGGTGACGATAGCGGCAGCGTAGTCATGTACTATGGCGGGGTCTTCCGAGTAGCCCTCGTAAGTGCGGCCCCAGCGATCGTCACGTACCACGGCAACGGTAGGGGCGAATACCCAGTCAATGCCGGTTACCATTACTTCGCGCGCGGTAACCCGGGCAATTTGTTCAATTAACTGCGGGTTATTGGCCGCACCAAGGCCAATATTATGTGGGAATAAGGTCGCGCCGATGACATTGTTATGGCCATGCACCGCATCGGTGCCCCACATGGTGGGTATAGCGCTGCCATCCAGACTGTCGTCAATTGAGGCCTGGTACATCGCTTCGGCCAGCGCGATCCAGTCTTGTGGTGTGGCGTGTTTGTTGTCATTAGGAAAGGCACCGCCGCCGTTTAAAAATGAGCCAAAACCGTATTTGCGCATATCTTCAACGCTGATATCACGGATTTCCGGCTGGATCATCTGCGCCACTTTTTGCGCCAGTGTCATGCCGGCCAGCATCTCACTGATACGCTGCTCCATCGCCGCATCCTGGGCTACCGGTAAATTTAGCCTGGGCCAGATTTTGTCGGCGCGCTTAGTGTCGCTGCTTGCCGTGCTATCAGGCGCTTGTGGCTGGCTGCAGGCAGCCAGGGCTAAGGCGCAGCTAAGGGCGAGTAAGGCCGGTTTAAACTGAACAGTCATTCTTCTCTCCTTCAGGCGGTGGTTTTCGGTTTACTGCCCACAGCGCCATACCAGGCAATATAGACATAACATAACAGCGGAATAATAAAGGCCAGTTGCACACCAATATTATCTGCCAGTGCCGCCTGGGCTAGTGGTAGCACTGCGCCGCCAACAATCGCCAGACATAAAATACCCGAGCCCTGGCTGGTGTGCTGTTTTAAGCCGGCAATGGCCAGGCTGAAAATGGTCGGGAACATAATAGAGTTACACAGGCCGACCAGCAGTACGGCAAACATCGCCAGCTTGCCACCGGTACTAATAGTAACGGCCAACAGCAGCACGGCACACACAGCGTTGAACGCCAGCACCTTGCCTGGCGCCAGATATTGCATCACCACTGCGCCGATAAAGCGGCCTAACATGGCGCCACCAAAATACCAGGCAATGTAATGTGAAGCCGTTTTGGCCTCTAAGGCGCCGATATCCGGCTGGGTAATAAAGCTGACTAAAAAGCTACCAATGCCTACTTCAGCGCCAACATAAACAAAAATACC
>JAANMY010001593.1_pt1 | contig 24805 bp, 21 predicted proteins | sample 7279691 | NCBI WGS metagenome assembly JAANMY01 (sample SAMN14094543, study PRJNA606508) | bioreactor metagenome | isolation source: A lab-scale SPAN reactor treating ammonium-rich wastewater day 388 | place: Ireland: Galway | collected 2018-02-07
AATCTCCTCGCGGGTGTGCAGTCGCGGCCTCGGGCGGTCTGCGGCGTTGCAAATCCTCGCCATAGCTAGCGCTATGTCTGTGGTTTGCGCCTTGCAGCCATCCCGATCCGCATCCCGCACCCCTTCGCGTGGAGATCATGAACACGTTCTAAGCGCATAAACCCCTTCTTTGCACCTTCTTTGGCATGGGGGGGTGTTGCAGAGGCGGCTTAAATCCCCATGGTGGCCGATTTTTGGGGCAGCCCCTACACTGCGCGCACTTATGAATTCGTCTGCTTCTTCTTCGTTGAATCCCGTTGCCCCCAAAAAAATCACGGGCCTGCAAGGCCCTTGGCGGCGGGTTTTGTTTGTCGGTTTGTATGAGCTGATCGCCATTGTTTGCGCCAGCGGCCTGTTCATGCTGATTGGTCAGCAGCCGGGCGAGTCAGGGGCCATGGCGGTTGCCGCCTCGGTCATTGCCATGAGCTGGAACGTGACCTTCAACCACTGGTTTGAGCGCTGGGAGCTGCGCCAAACTGTCAAGGGCCGCTCGCTCAAACGCCGCATCGCCCATGCACTGGGGTTTGAGGGCGGGCTGGGGGCTATTTTGATTCCCGTCATGGCCTGGTGGTTTGGCATCAGCCTGTGGGAGGCGACGGTGATGGAGGCCGGGATGCTGGCCTTCTTCTTGGTTTACACCTACGGCTTTAACTGGGCGTTTGACCGGATTTTTGGGTTGCCAGCGGCGGCGCAGGGCTGAGCAAATCTTGGTCCACGGCCCCAGGCGGTGGGGCCGGTTGGTGGCTTATTTTTTTCCGAGGCAATGGGCGCACACGCCATACAGTGACATGGCGTGGTCTTGAATCGTCCAGCCCAGACGATCGGCCACTTGCAGCTGGCGTTTTTCGATCTCGGGATCAAAAAACTCTTCCACTTTGCCGCAGCTGGTGCAGACCAGGTGGTCGTGGTGCTGGCCTTCGTTGAGTTCGTACACGGCTTTGCCGCTCTCAAAATTGCTGCGCAGCAAAATGCCCGCTTGTTCAAATTGGGTGAGCACGCGGTACACGGTGGCCAAGCCGATGTCCGAGCGCTCATCCAGCAGCACGCGAAACACATCTTCCGCCGTCATGTGGCGCTGTTTGCCTGTTTGGAAAATCTCCATGATTTTGAGGCGCGGCAGAGTGGCTTTCAGGCCGGTGCTTTTTAAGTTTTCAATATTGTTGTTCATGGCGTAACCGTCCAGCAAAAACGACAACTCGGGCGCTGCCGCATAAAAAACCAAGGCCCAGGAAACGGGGCCAGTCGCAGTCCGGCAAATGCTGCCGCTACAATGCCCCCGATCATATCTGGCCCTTAATACCTATGCCCGCTCTCACCCGTTACCGCGCCGCCTTGGCCCTTGTCCTGCCGCTTGCCCTGGCTGCCTGTAGCAGCGTCAGTGATGCTTCTCGCTCTGCCATGCACAAATTAACGCCCTACAAGGTCGAGGTGGTGCAAGGCAATGTGGTGACGAAAGAGCAAGTGCAAGCCCTGCAGCCGGGCATGAGCCGCCAGCAAATCCGCGAAATTTTGGGCTCGCCCCTCATGACCAGCGTGTTCCATTCCGACCGCTGGGAATACGTCTTCACCATGAAGCGCCAAGGCGTGGCCGAGCAGACGCGCAAGCTCACCGTATTTTTCCAGGGCGATAGCTTTGTGCGTGCGCAAGGCGATGAGATGCCCTCCGAGGAGGAGTTCATCGCTTCGCTGTCCAAGCCCAAAGGCAAGCTCAAAATCCCTCCGCTGCAAGCCACGCCTGAGCAATTGGCCAAATACCCTGGCCCAGCGGCCCAGCCGGATGCAAGCACGGCCAACAGCGCTACCAGTTCGGCCCCCCAGCGCAGCTACCCGCCGCTGGAGCGGGACTAATCTCTTTCCTGATCTGATTGTTTTATGAGTTCACACCCTCTTCGCATTGCCGTGGCCGGTGCCAGTGGCCGCATGGGCCGCATGCTGATTGAAGCCATTGCCGCCAGTGGCGATTGCCAATTGACCGCGGCCCTCGACCAGCCGCAAAGCCCCAGCCTGGGCCAGGATGCCGCCGCCTTTTTGGGCCAAAGCAGCGGTGTGGCGATTGAATCGGATCTGCACAGTGCCTTGGCCAAGGCCGATTTTTTGATTGATTTCACCCGTCCTGAAGGCACGCTGGCCCACCTGCAGGTGTGCGCTGAGCTGGGGGTGAAAGTGGTCATTGGCACCACGGGTTTTGATGATGCGGGCAAGGCGGCGATTGCCGCTGCCGCACAAAAGACGGCCGTCGTTTTTGCCCCCAATATGAGTGTTGGCGTGAATGTCACCCTCAAATTGTTGGAGCTGGCCGCGCAGGCGCTGCCCGATTACGACATTGAAATTGTCGAAGCCCACCACAAGCACAAGGTGGATGCCCCCTCGGGCACCGCCTTGAAAATGGGGGAAGTCATTGCTGCGGCGCAAAACACCGCCTTGGCCGATCGCGCGGTGTACGAGCGCTATGGCCACACCGGTGCCCGCAAAGCCGGCAGCATCGGCTTTGCCACCATTCGCGGTGGCGACATCGTGGGCGATCACACCGTGCTGTTTGCCGGCACGGGCGAGCGCATCGAGATCAGCCACAAATCCTCCAGCCGCGCCGGTTACGCCGAGGGCAGTGTGCAGGCAGTGCGCTTTTTAGCGAAGCACTCTGCGGGCTTGTTTGATATGTTTGACGTGCTTAAGCTGCGATAAACCACTGTTTGCTTGCGCTAAGTGCTATAAAAAAACCGCCTGGACAACCAAGGCGGTTTTTTTTATGGGGCGCTGGGCGGGGCGGGTGGGGTGGTGTGAGAGCGCACATCCGCGTCAAGTCGGGGTGGACTGGCGGTGTTGCGCGTATCAACCACTTCGCCATCTTCTTTGGTGAACAGGCCGATCTGGGCATTGGGCAAGATGTCCAAGACGGCCTCTGAGGGGCGGCACAAACGCACGCCCAGCGGGGTCACCACAATAGGACGATTCAACAAGATGGGGTGCTGCGCCACAAAATCGAGCAATTGCTCATCCGTCCATTGAGGGTTGCCTAAATCCAGCGCTGCATAGGGCGTACCTTTTTCGCGCAGTACCTCGCGCACAGTCATGCCCATGCCTTGGAGCAGGGCCTTGAGCTCTGCGCGGCTGGGTGGGGTGTGCAGATATTCGACGATGTTGGGCTCTACCCCGCTTTGCCGAATCATGGCCAAGGTGTTGCGCGACGTGCCGCAATGGGGGTTGTGATAAATGGTGATGCAGGACATAGGTGGCTGAAGTTACTTTTGTGCAGGGCGCCAGGCATTCACCATGGCCACGAGAGAGAGCATGACCGGCACTTCGACCAACACCCCGACCACCGTGGCCAGTGCCGCGCCAGAGTGCAAGCCGAACAAGGAGATGGCCACGGCCACCGCCAGTTCAAAGAAGTTGGAGGTGCCAATCAGGCATGCGGGCCCTGCGATGTTGTGCGGCAGCTTGATCAGCCTTGCCATCCACCAGCTCAGGAAGAAGATGCCGTAGGTTTGCAGCACCAGGGGAATGGCAATCAAGCCAATGACCAAAGGCTTGTTGATGATGGTTTGCGCCTGAAAGCCAAACAGCAAAACCACGGTGGCGATCAGCCCAACGATCGACCAAGGCTTGAGTGCCGATACCAAGTGGCTGACAGCCTGTGATGACCGCCGCTGCAGCCAACTTCGCGTCACAACCCCGGCCGTTAAAGGCAGTACCACGTACAAGAGCGTGGACAGCAGCAAGGTTTCCCATGGCACGGAGACGTTGGTTACGCCCAGCAAGAATGCTGCAATCGGAGCGAACGCGACGACCATCACCAAGTCATTGATGGAGACTTGCACCAGGGTGTAGTTGGCATCGCCTTTGACCAACTGGCTCCAGACAAACACCATCGCAGTACAAGGCGCAACGCCCAGCAAAATCATGCCGGCGATGTACTCGCTGGCCGATGCGGGGTCCACCCAAGGCGCAAAGAGGTACTCAAAAAACAGCACGCCCAGTGCCGCCATGGTGAAGGGCTTGATCAGCCAATTGACCACCAGCGTCAGCATCAAGCCTTGCGGTTTTTTGCGCACATCTTTGACGGCAGCCCAGTCAATTTGAATCATCATGGGATAAATCATGACCCAGATGAAGACGGCCACCACCAGATTGACCTGCGCATACTCCAGCGCAGCAATCGACTCAAAGGCGGCCGGCACGATGAGGCCAAGTGCTACGCCCGCAGCGATGCCCAGAGCGACCCAGACAGTCAAAAAGCGTTCAAAAATGCCCATTTTTAGCTTTCTTTCGTTTCAGGTTGAATGGCGGGCGTGCCGCACGAGCTAGCAGTTGCTTGGCCGCAATCCGCACCAGCGCAGCAGTTCTCCGTGAGATAACTAAGCAGCAAATGCATCTCGTCATATGCCGCGCGATAAAACAAATTTCGGCTCACACGCTCTTGGCACACCAGGCCCGCATGCATCAGCTCCTTGAGATGGAATGACAGTGCCGTGGCAGGCACGCCCAGCCGTTCTGCGAGTACCGAGGGGGTCAGCCCTTGAGTACCTGCCATGACCAGGGCGCGAAAAACACTCAGGCGCACGGGATGCGCCAGTGCAGCCAATGCTTTGATAACTTGGTCTTCATTCATTATTCAATGATAGTTGAATTATTGAGGTATTGAACAAAAAAGAACCTCGCCAACGGCAGTGAACAAGCGCTAGCGTTGCTCACCGACGGGACGAGGCTCTTGAGAGTGTCAAGTTCTAACGCAGCACTTCTGGCTGCAGTGCGACCTCAGAACGGAATATCGTCGTCGCCAAAATCGTCAAACCCGGCCGAGGGGCGCGGTGCGGCTGGTTGTGCCGCGGGCGCTGGCGGCGGCGCGGGAGGGGCTTGGCGTGGGGCGGATTGTTGCTGCTGCTGTTGAGGTGGCTGGTATTGCGCTGCGGCGGCCTGCGTTTGGCGCTGCGGGGCCGCGTAGTTGCTGTTGCCATAGCCTTCGTTGCTGCCGTAGCCACTGTTGCCGCCATCGCCCTGCTGCTGGCTGCGGCCGCCAAGCATTTGCAGGGTGTCGGCGCGGATTTCGGTGGCGTAGCGATCTTGGCCCGATTGCGGATCGGTCCATTTGCGCGTGCGGATGGAGCCTTCGACGTACACCTGCGAGCCTTTGCGCAGGTACTGCCCGGCGATTTCAGCGAGGCGGCCATTGAACACGACACGGTGCCATTCGGTGGCTTCGCGGTTCTCGCCGGAGGTTTTGTCGCGCCACTTGTCGGTGGTGGCGATGGTGACGTTGGCCACTTGGTCGCCACTGGGGAAGGTGCGCATTTCCGGGTCGCGCCCGAGGTTGCCAACCAAGATAACTTTATTGACGGATGCCATGGTGTTGTTCCTTTTGCAGCCCAGGTGTTGAGGGGGAGGAGTCTGGGCCAAATCCATTGAAAAACGGCCCCTCCGGCAGGCCGCAGGTGCGCAGCATAACCGCCCCCTTTGTTCGCGGCAGAGGCCAGGCAAAAAAGCCCAGCACGGGGTTTGTGCGTTGCTGCGCAGCGGTGCTTACGCCATCGCCGTGATGATGCCGCCGCCCAGGCAGACCTCGCCGTCGTACAGCACGGCCGACTGGCCGGGGGTGACGGCCCATTGCGGTTGCGCGGCGCAATCCAGGGTGAAACGGGTGCTGTCGGCCTGCGCCAGTTGCGTGGTCGCATCGGGCTGGCGGTAGCGGGTTTTGCTGCCGTAGGTGCCCAGCGCCGGGGCGTGGCCGGCGACCCAGCTGGCCTGGTCGGCTTCGACCCGCGCAGACAGCAGCCAGGGGTGGTCGTGCCCCTGCACTACGACCAGGGTGTTGTGTGGCACGTCTTTGCGGGCGACAAACCACGGGGCATGCTCGCCCGCGCCCCGGGCCGCGCCTTTTTCTTTCACGCCGCCAATGCCCAGGCCCGAGCGCTGGCCCAGCGTGTAAAACGACAGGCCGACGTGCTGGCCCAGCTTGCGCCCCCGGTCATCGACGATGGGGCCGGGTTCTTTGCTGATGTAGCGGTTCAAAAAGTCGCGAAAAGGGCGCTCGCCGATAAAGCAGATGCCGGTGGAATCCTTTTTCTTGGCGTTGGGCAGGGCCAGCTCTGCGGCGATGCGGCGCACCTCGGTCTTGCACAGGTGGCCAATCGGAAACAGCGCCTTCGAGAGCTGCGCCTGGTTCAGCCGGTGCAAAAAATAGCTTTGGTCTTTGCTGGCATCCACGCCCTTGAGCAGTTCGAACAGGCCGGTGCTGGCGTTCTGGCGCACGCGGGCGTAGTGGCCGGTGGCGATTTTTTCCGCGCCCAGGCGCATGGCGTGGTCGAGGAAGGCTTTGAACTTGATCTCGGCATTGCACAGCACGTCCGGGTTGGGCGTGCGCCCGGCTTGGTATTCGCGCAGAAATTCAGCGAACACGCGGTCTTTGTAATCGGCGGCAAAGTTCACGTGCTCGATCTCGATGCCCAGCACGTCGGCCACGCTGGCGGCATCTAAAAAATCTTGGCGGCTGGAGCAAAACTCGGAATCGTCGTCGTCTTCCCAGTTTTTCATGAAGATGCCCACCACCTCATGGCCTTGTTGCTTTAAGACGTGGGCGGTGACGGCGGAGTCCACGCCGCCGGACAGGCCGACGACGACGCGTTGTTTTTTCATGGCAAGTCGTATTTAGTCGTATTAAACGGTGGGTTGTTACAGGGGGTGAAAGCGCTCTTAGCAGCGCATCAGCGCCTCAATGGCATCGACTTCCACGGGCACATCGCGCGTGAGCAGCTCGCAGCCGGTGGCGGTGACCACGGCATCGTCTTCGATGCGGATGCCAATGTGGTGAAAGTGCGCGGGCACGCCCTCGGCCGGGCGGATGTACAGGCCCGGCTCGATGGTCAGGCACATGCCGGGGCGCAGGATGCGGCTGGGGCGGCTGCCGTCGGGGTGGGGCGCTGCGCCGGGTTCGGTGTAGCTGCCGCAGTCGTGGACGTCCATGCCCAGCCAGTGGCTGGTGCGGTGCATGTAGAACGGGGCGTAGGTTTTGTTGGCGATGATGTCCTGGGCGCTGCCGTGCTGGTGGGCATTGAGCAGGCCCAGATCCAGCAAGCCCTGGGCCAGCACGGCCACGGTGGCATCGTGCGGGTCGCTGAAGCGGTTGCCGGCGCGGGTGGCGGCAATGGCTGCTTGCTGGCTGGCCAGCACCAGTTGGTACACATCGCGCTGCGGGCCGGTAAAGCGGCCGTTGGCCGGAAAGGTGCGGGTGATGTCGGCGGCATAGCCATCGAGCTCGCAACCCGCGTCAATCAGCACCAGGTCGCCATCGCGCACGGGCGTGTTGCCGGCGCGGTAGTGCAGCACGCAGGCGTTGGCCCCGGCGGCGACGATGCTGTCGTAGGCCACGCCCTGGGCACCGTGGTGGCGAAATGTGTGCAGCAGCTCGGCATCCAGGTGGTATTCGCGCACGTCCTCACCCGCACGCAGCATGCGGGCGCTGGTTTGCATGGCCCGCATGTGGGCGCTAGCGCTGATGGTGGCGGCGCGGCGCAGGGTGGCCAGTTCGTGCGGGTCTTTGATGAGGCGCATTTCATCGAGCAGCTGGCACAGGTCGCCCTGCTGGGCGGGGCACAGCACCCCGGCACGGGCCCGTTGGCGCACGGGGGTGAGCCAGCGCTCGATTTGCGCGGCCAGGCCGTCGTGGGTGGCAAAGGGCCACCAGATGCATTGCTGGTTGTCCAGCAGGGTGGGCAGGTGCGCGTCGATCTCGGTGTTGGCGTAGGCGGCATCCAGCCCCAGGGCGGCGGGCGCGGCTTGGGGGCCGAGGCGGTAGCCGTCCCAAATTTCGCGCTCGATGTCTTTGGGCTGGCAAAACAGGGTGGCACGGCCCTCGGCGGTGAGCACCAGGGTGGCACCCGGTTCGGTAAAACCGGTCAGGTAAAAAAAGTAACTGTCGTGCCGGTACAGGTAGCTGTTGTCGCGGTTGCGCTGGCGCTCGGGCGCGGTGGGGATGATGGCGATGCCGCCAGCGCCCAGTTGGGCGGCCAGTTGGGCGCGGCGCTGGGCATACACATCCAGGGGGTAGGCAGTGGAGCAGGTCATATTAAAAAAATAGCTTGTTGCGCTGATAAATCAATGAATTCAAGGTAATTAAATAGTAAAACCGTTTAATTGCTAGCGGTTGCAGCTTCTAAATAAGGAAGCAAATACCGCCCGGTGTGGCTGGCGGGGTGGGCCGCCACGGCCTCTGGCGTGCCCTGGGCGACGACCTGGCCGCCGCCCGCACCGCCTTCGGGGCCGATGTCGATGAGCCAATCCGCCGTTTTAATCACGTCCAGGTTGTGCTCAATGATGACGATGGTGTTGCCCGCATCGCGCAGGCGCTGCAGCACGCGCAAAAGCAGCTCCACGTCGGCAAAGTGCAGGCCGGTGGTTGGCTCGTCCAGGATGTAGAGGGTGCGGCCCGTGTCGCGCTTGCCCAGCTCCAGCGCCAGTTTGACGCGTTGGGCCTCGCCGCCCGAGAGCGTGGTGGCGCTTTGCCCCAGGCGGATGTAGCCCAGCCCCACGTCCATCAGCGTTTGCAGGCGGCGGGCCAGGGCGGGCTGGTCGGCAAAAAAGGCCAGCGCGGCCTCTACGGTCATGTCCAGCACCTGGGCGATGTTTTGGCCCTTCCACTGCACTTCGAGTGTTTCGCGGTTGTAGCGCTGGCCGTGGCAGACGGCGCAGGCCACGTACACATCGGGCAGAAAGTGCATCTCTACTTTGATCAGGCCATCGCCCTGGCAGGCTTCGCAGCGCCCGCCGCCGCTGGCCTGGGCCACGTTGAAGCTAAAGCGCCCGGGGCCGTAGCCGCGCTCGCGCGCGGTGGGGGCCTGGGCGAACAGGTCGCGGATGGGGGTGAACAGGCCGGTGTAGGTGGCCGGGTTGCTGCGCGGGGTGCGGCCAATGGGGGCTTGATCGACGCAGATGACCTTGTCGATCAGCTCCAGGCCCAAGAGCGCCTCGTGCGGCTGCGGCTGGGTGGCGGCGCGGTGCAGGCGGCGGGCGGCCTCGGCGTACAGGGTGTCATTGACCAGGGTGGATTTGCCCGAGCCGGACACGCCCGTTACGCAGGTGATGAGGCCAATGGGAAAGTCCACCGCAACGTGCTGCAGGTTGTGCCCACTGGCCCCCACCACGCGCAGGCATTGCAGGCCGGGGTGCTGGGCGGGGGGCGGGGCGTGCAGCGGTTGGCCAAAGGCGTTTTTGGCGCTGGCCGCGGGCGCATCGGCTTCGCGCAGTGGCAGCCACGGTGTGCGCCGCGCGGGCACGGCAATGCGGCGCTGGCCGCTCAAATACTGGCCGGTGGGCGAGTCGGGGCTGGCCATGATCTGCGCCACCGTGCCCTGGGCCATGATGCGCCCGCCGTGGCTGCCCGCGCCGGGGCCCAAATCCAGAATGTGGTCGGCGCAGCGCATCATGTCGGCATCGTGCTCGACCACGATCACGCTGTTGCCCAAGTCGCGCAGGCGCTGCAAGGTGGCAATCAAACGGTCGTTGTCGCGCTGGTGCAGGCCGATGCTGGGCTCGTCCAGCACGTACATCACGCCCGAGAGGCCGCTGCCGATCTGGCTGGCCAGGCGGATGCGCTGCGCCTCCCCGCCCGAGAGGCTGTCGGCACTGCGCGACAGGCTCAGGTAGCCCAGCCCCACGTCGGTCAGAAAGCGCAGGCGGTTGGTGATTTCTTGCAAGATTTTTTCGGCAATGGCGGCCTGGTTGCCCTGCAGCTGCACGCTTTCGCACCAGTGCAGCGCCGCACTCAGGGTGCTGGTGCTGATGGTGTGGATGTTGCGCTGCTGCGCCCCGGTGCCAATGAACACGTGCAGCGCCTCCTGCCGCAGCCGCGCACCGTGGCAATCGGGGCAGGGGCGGCTGCTGCGCAGCGCGGCCAGGCTGTCGTGCAGCGGGCCGCTGGGGTGGCTGGCCCAGCGCCGCGCGAGGTTGGGTATCACCCCCTCAAACGGGTGCTGCACGCTTTGGTGTTGTCCGTCGTGCTGGTAGGTGAAGGCGATGGCCTCTTCGCCCGAGCCCCACAGCACCACGTCCTGCACCGCCTGCGGCCAATCGGCAAAGGGCGCGTCAATGTCTTGGCCGTAATGCCGGGCCACGGCCTGCAGCAGCTCAAAGTAGGTGCTGTGCCGCCGCTCCCAGCCAGGAATGGCCCCGCTGGCCAGGCTGATCTCAGGGTGCGCCAACACGCGCTGCGGGTCGAAATCTTCCGCGTGCCCCAGGCCGTTGCAGGTGGGGCAGGCCCCTTGCGGGGCGTTGAAGGAGAACAGGCGCGGCTCCAGCTCGCCCAGGGCGTAGTGGCATTGCGGGCAGGCAAAGCGGCTGCTCAGGGTGAGCAGCTGGCCGCTGTCCATGTCCTGCACCTCGATGCGGCCCGCCTCGGGGGCCAGGCGCAGGGCGGCCTCCAGGCTTTCGGCCAGCCGCTGGGCGATGTCCGGGCGCACCTTGAGGCGATCGACCACCACGGCAATGTCGTGGCGCTGGGTTTTGTCCAAGGTGGGCAGGTCTGCGGCCTGCACGATCTGCCCGTCGATGCGAAAGCGCACAAAGCCCTGGGCCTGCAGCTGCACCAGCAGCTCGGCAAATTCGCCTTTGCGCCCGCTGACCACCGGGGCCAGCAGCATCAGCCGCGTGCCCTCGGGCAGCTGCAGCAGGCGATCGACCATCTGGCTCACGGTGAGTGCCTGCAGCGCCTGCCCATGCTGCGGGCAGTGCGGCACCCCGGCGCGGGCCAGCAGCAGGCGCAGGTAGTCGTTGATCTCGGTGACGGTGCCGACGGTGGAGCGCGGGTTGTGGCTGGTGGCTTTTTGCTCGATGGCGATGGCGGGCGACAGGCCCTCGATCACGTCCACGTCCGGCTTGTCCAGCTGCCCCAGAAACTGCCGTGCGTAGGTGGACAGGCTCTCGACGTAACGCCGCTGGCCTTCGGCATACAAGGTGTCAAACGCCAGGCTGGACTTGCCCGAGCCGGACAGCCCGGTAATCACCACCAGCTGGTTGCGTGGAATATCGACATCAATGTTTTGCAGATTGTGGGTGCGCGCCCCGCGAATGCTAATCAGGCGCTGGCCCAGACAGGGGCCGATGGCAGAGGAGGGGGGAGCAGAAGAAGAAAGCACAGGCACGTTGCAAAGAGCCCAAAAAAACGCCCCATGATAGAGGCGTTTCGCTTTTAGAACTTGAACACGTTCTTACAGCTGGCAACGGGCCAGCGCCCGCAGCTTATGGCCGGTAGCCCAGGGCCGGGGCGTTGCCAGCGGTCTGCTGGGCACCGTCTTGCAAACGAAAGACGCTGACGGTTTGCACCAACTGGTGCGATTGGGTTTGCAGGCTGGCCGCAGCGGCGGCCATTTCCTCGACCAGGGCCGCGTTTTGCTGCGTCACCTGGTCCATCTGGGTGATGGCCTCTCCGATCTGGCCCACGCCTGCGCTTTGCTCGCGGCTGGCGGCGCTGATCTCGCCCATGATGTCGGTCACGCGGCGGATGGCGGCCACCACCTCTTGCATGGTGCTACCGGCCTGATCAACCAGCACGCGCCCTTCATCAACGTGGGTCACGCTGTCGTGGATGAGCTGCTTGATCTGGCGTGCCGCCTCGGCGCTGCGCCCGGCCAAGGCACGCACTTCGCTGGCCACCACGGCAAAGCCCCGGCCCTGTTCGCCGGCGCGGGCCGCCTCCACGGCCGCGTTCAGCGCCAGGATGTTGGTTTGGAAGGCAATGGAGTCGATCACGCCGATGATGTCGCCGATTTTGGTCGAGTCCGCGTGGATGCTTTGCATGATGTGTACCACCTGTTCCACCGTCTGCCCGCCCTGGTCGGCAATGCGGCTGGCGTTGTTGGCCATTTGGTTGGCCTGGGCGGCGTTGTCGGCGTTGTGGCGCACGGTGGCACCCAGCTCTTCCATGGAGGCGGCGGTTTGCTCCAGGGCGCTGGCCTGGCTTTCGGTGCGGGCCGAAAGGTCGTGGTTGCCCTGGGCAATCTCGGCACTGGCCATGGCCACACCATCGGCACCGTGGCGCACCTGGCCGACGATGCGGGCCATGCTCTCTTGCATCTGCAGGATGCCGTGCAGCACGCTGCCATCATGCACGCGCTGCTGCTGGCTGCGCACGGCCAAATCCCCTTTGGCCACGGCATGCACCAGGGTGTTCAGCGTGGTGGGCTCATCGCCCAATTGGCGCATGATGCTGCGCGAAATCAGCCAGATGGTGACGGCCAGCAAGAGGGTGAATGCGCTGCCAATGAGCAAGGCCTCGACCATGCGCTTGAGGAACAGGGCCTGCACGTCATCGACATACACCCCGGAGCCCACCACCCAGCCCCAGGGGGCGTAGCCCTTGACGTAGGAGACTTTGGCCACCGGCTGGTCGTGCCCCGGCTTGGGCCAAAGGTATTCGACAAAGCCCTGCCCGTCTTTCTTTACCGTATCGACAAACGAGACAAACAGGTGCTTGCCCGTGGGGTCGGTGCTGCCGCTCAAGTCCTTGCCGTCCAGCTCGGGGCGGATGGGGTGCATCAGCATGTGCACTTGCATGTCATTCACCCAGAAGTACTCCCCCTCGCCATAGCGCAGCTTGCCGATGGCCTTGAGTGCCCGCTCTTTGGCCACCTCCTCGGGCAAGTCCTGGCTCTTGGCCAGATCGTGGTAATGCGAGGCAATGCCGGTGGCAATATCGACCATGCCTTTGAGGTTGTTTGAGCGCTCTGCCATGAGCAAAGTGCGCTCAGAAAACATCAAGGTGACCACCACTACCAGCAAGCCAAAGGCGGAGAGCACCACGGCGGTCATCAACCGGTTGGCAACGCTAAAACGGGTAAGAAACTGCATGCTTGAATTTCCAAGTTGAAAAATACGGTAAAACGAACGGACTGAGGTGTACTCGGTAGAGGACAAAATCAGTTTGATTTAAACGAAGGTTTTTTTTTGCCCATTCCTGGGGTATTCCAGAATGCGCACGGCTTTTTTAAGAATTACAGACAATAGTCCTTCACTTTCTGCCCGCAATAGGCGCATGCCTTTGGTAAATCGCGTGACTGCTTCCCCTTCTTCCTCCTCGGCCGCTACGGCCCCTTCCGCCCCCCACACCATGACCCGGCAAGAGCTGCGCTCCAGCGGTAGCTTGGCGCTGATTTTTGCGCTGCGCATGCTGGGTCTTTTTCTGGTGCTGCCTGTGTTTGCGCTGGAGGCGCAGCATTATGCAGGCGGCAACGACCCGGCCATGGTGGGCCTAGCCCTGGGCATGTACGGTCTGACGCAAGCGGTCTTTCAATTGCCGCTGGGCTTGGCTTCAGACCGCTTTGGCCGCAAAAAAGTCATCATTGTGGGGCTGTTGGTGTTTGCCCTGGGCAGCTTGGTTGCCGCGCTGGCCGATTCGCTCATGGGCCTGGTCTTGGGCCGCGCCTTGCAGGGCGCAGGCGCGGTTTCAGCGGCCGTCACGGCCCTGTTGGCCGATCTCACGCGCGACGGTGTGCGCACCAAGGCCATGGCCATGGTGGGCGGCAGCATTGCGCTGATGTTTTCGCTGGCGCTGGTGTTGAGCCCGCTGCTGGCCGGTTGGGTGGGCTTGTCCGGCATTTTTTGGATTACCTTGGCCTTGACGCTGGCGGGCATAGCCACCGTGCTGTGGGTGGTGCCGCCCGAGCCGGTGCAGCACACCGCCATGCCCCGTGGGCGTTTTGCTGATTTGCTGGCCTACCCGGATTTGCTGCGCCTGAATGCAGGCGTGTTCGTCTTGCACACCGTGCAAATGGCCATGTGGGTGGCCGTGCCCACCCTGTTGGTGCAAGCGGGCTTGGTCAAAACGGCGCACTGGCAGGTGTATCTGCCCGCCGTGCTGTTGTCATTTGCCGCCTTGGGGCGCTTGTTCGCGATGGAGCGCAAGGGGCAGTTGCGCTCGGCCTTGCTGCTGGCCATCGTGCTGGTGCTGCTGGTGCAGGCCGGGCTGGGGGCGCTGACGCTGGCGGGCGGTGCGCCCTCGCTGTGGCTGCTGGGCGCGGCCATGCTGGTGTTCTTTATCGGCTTCAATATGCTGGAGGCCACCCAGCCCAGCCTGGTCTCGCGCATGGCCCCCGAGCGCCTGCGCGGCGCGGCCCTGGGGGCGTACAACACGCTGCAATCACTGGGCTTGTTTGCCGGGGGATTTTTGGGCGGCTGGCTCTCGCGCCATGGCAGCCTGACCGGAGTGTTTGCGGCCACGGCCTTGCTGTGTGTGGTCTGGCTGGTGGTGACGTGGCCGCTGCAACCCATCGGCCGCAACGCAGACAAAACCACATAAAAATAGCTGCTTGCGCTTTTATTTATTAGAAATATGGCTTTTAAAGGCCTGTTATCTTTTTAATCAAAGCGCAAGCAGCTATTGTTTTTAAAGTGGTTACGGCTTGCTTTCCAGCTGTTCCCGGGCTTTTTCCACCCAGCCGTACAGGTTGTCGTGCAGCTCTTGCTGGTTGAAAGTGCAGCTTTCTTCGGCGGCCAGGGTGCTCGCTTCCAGGCGGTCCAGCAGTGCCAGCAGCACCTCGCCGTAGCGCGGCGGCAGGCTGTCCAGCAGTGCGCCCGAGGCGCGGGCTTGTTCGCTGAGCGCACTGGCGCTGATGGCGCATTCTTCGTAGCGCAGCAGGTTGTCGTGCAGGGCTTGCAGTTGCATCAGGGCGTGGCTGGTGGTCATGGTGCGTCCTCCTGGGGGGTGTCAGTCGTTGAAACAGTGTAGGCCGTCGGCGCGCAATGTGGGGGCTTCAAGCCCGCGCGAGGGGGCGATCTCGGTGAAAATCCGCACATGACTTGCACTGCTTCCACGGTTTCTACCGCTGACCTTCTGTTCACCCTGGGCACCCAGGCCAAAGCCGCTGCGGCGCTGATGGCCAAAGCCCCGGCCGATCGCAAAAACCAGGCCTTGCGCGTGTTGGCGCATTTGCTGCGCACCCAGGGGGCGGCGCTGGCCGCGCACAATGCCCAAGACATTGAGCGCGCCCAGGCCGCCGGCTTGGCCGCGCCCATGGTCGATCGCCTGCGCCTGACCCCGCAGGTGCTGGAGACCTGCGCCCAGGGCTGCGAGCAGCTGGCGGCCATGCCCGACATCATTGGCGAAATCATGGGTATGAAGCAGCAGCCCAGCGGTATCCGCGTGGGCCAGATGCGTGTGCCCATTGGCGTGTTCGGCATGATTTACGAAAGCCGTCCGAATGTGACGATTGAAGCGGCCAGTTTGTCGATCAAAAGCGGCAATGCCTGCATTTTGCGCGGCGGCTCGGAGGCGCTGGCCTCCAACCAGGCGCTGGCGGCCCTGGTCACGCAAGCGCTGCGCGCGGCCGACCTGCCCGAGCATGGCGTGCAGTTGGTGCCCACCACCGACCGCGCGGCCGTGGGGGCGCTGATTACCATGCCGCAGTTTGTCGATGTGATCATTCCGCGCGGCGGCAAGGGTTTGATTGAGCGCATCAGCGCCGAGGCCAAGGTGCCCGTCATCAAGCATTTGGACGGCAATTGCCACACGTATGTGGATGATCCGTGCGACCTGGACATGGCCGTGACCGTGACGGACAACGCCAAAACGCAAAAATTCAGCCCCTGCAACGCCAGCGAAAGCTTGCTGGTGGCGCGCGGTGTGGCTGCCCAATTCTTGCCGCGCATCGGTGCCATCTTTGCCCAAAAAGGAATAGAAATGCGCGTTTGCCCCGCCAGTAAAGCGCTGCTAGCTCCTATTTTTGGGGCTAATGTGGTCGATGCCACTGAGGAGGATTGGCGTACCGAGTACCTGGGGCCAATTATCAGCATCCGCATCGTGGAGGGGCTGGAGGAGGCCATTGCGCACATCAACCGCTATTCCAGCGGCCACACCGAGGCGATTTTGACGCGCGACCACCTGCATGCGCAGCAGTTTTTGCGCGAGGTCGATTCCAGCAGCGTCATGGTCAATACCAGCACCCGCTTTGCCGATGGGTTTGAATACGGCCTGGGGGCGGAGATTGGCATCAGCACCGATAAATTCCACGCCCGTGGCCCGGTGGGGATGGAGGGCCTGACCTCGCTGAAATACATTGTGTTGGGCGAAGGCCAAGTGCGCCGGTAAACCGGCTGGACCCTAAAGCAAGGCTGGTGCAAGCCAGAAATGCGATGAAAATCATTATCTTGGGGGCGGGGCGCGTGGGCTATAGCGTGGCCGAAAGCCTGGTGTCTGAGCGCAATGACATCACGGTGATTGACACCAATGCCCAGCGTCTGCGTGAGCTGCAAGAGCGCTTTGATCTGCGCTGTGTCCTGGGCAATGGCATTGATGCCAAGGTGCTGAGTGAAGCGGGCGCACGCGATACCGATTTGCTCATCGCCTGCGCGGCCCAGGACGAGACCAATCTGGTCTGCTGCAAGATCGCCCACATGCTCTACAACATTCCGACGCGGATTGCGCGGGTGCGCTCCTCGGGCTTTGAGGTAGAGCAGCCGCTGATGGGGCCCGAAGGCTTTGCGGTCGATGCCATCATTTGCCCCGAGGCATCGCTGACCCGTTACATCAGCAAGCTCATTGAGTTTCCCGCGTCGCTGCAGGTGCGCAGCTTTGCCGGGGGGAGGGCTTGCCTGGCCTCGGTGCGGGCACGGCTGGGGGCGCAGGGAACGGGGCTGACGATTGAGGCGCTGCGCACCCATATCCCGCAGCTGCATCTGCGGGTGGTGGCGATTTACCGGCGCTTTGCCGATGGCCCGGACCGCTTTGTGCGCTGCGATGGCCGCACGCGCATCGAACCGGGCGATGAGGTGTTTGTGATTGCCGGGCGCGAGCACCTGAAAGAAATTTTGAAAGTCTTTTACAACGCCCCAGGCATGCCCGCCCGGGTGGTGCGGCGCATCATGATCGCCGGGGGCAGCTTGGTGGGCCAGCGCTTGGCGCAAGAGCTGGCCAGTGAGGCCAAGGGCTTTCAGATCAAATTGCTGGAATCCAATGCCGAGCTGTGCCAAACCTTGGCCGCACAACTGCCGCCCGAGGTGTTGGTGCTGCACGGCAGCTTGGGCGATGAAGACTTGCTCATGGAAGAGCACATTGAGGACATCGATTTTTTCCTGGCACTGGGCGATGACGATGAAAACAACATCATGGCCAGCCTGTTGGCCAAACGCCTGGGCGCGCGGCGCGTGCTGGCGCTGATCAACCAGCGCAGCTACGCCGATTTGATGCACGGCACGCAGATCGACATTGCCTTGACCCCTTCGCAAGCCATGCTGGGCGAGTTGCTGGCCTATGTGCGCAAAGGCGATGTGCAGGCGGTGCACAGCCTGCGCCGGGGCGTGGCCGAGGCGCTGGAGCTGGTGGTGCGCGGAGACAAAAAAACCTCCCGCGTGGTCGGTCGCGAGGTGGGCAGCCTGCGCCTGCCCGAGGATGTGCACATTGGCCTGATCGTGCGCGGTCTGCCCGATGAGCTGGCCGAGACGCAGGCCGATGAGGCCGCCCAGCACGAGCCCGAGGTGATCTTCCCGCGCACCGATACGGTCTTGCAAAGCAATGACCATGTTGTGTTTTTCTTGCCGCACAAGCGCCTGGTGGCCGAGGTGGAGCAGCTGTTTCGCGTCGGTGCGACGTTTTTCTAAAGGCCAGCGATGCGCGATGTTTTACCCGTTTTGCGCGTGCTGGGCATGCTGCTGTTGCTGTTTGCGCTGTCGATGTTGGTGCCTTGGGCGACTTCCTACTACCAGCGCGATGGCGTAACCCTGGTGTGGCCGATGGCCATGGGGCTGACGGCCTTGTTGGGCGTGGCGCTGTGGTGGGGCTTGTTTCCGTTTAAGCAAGATTTGCAGCCGCGCCATGGGGTGATTTTGGTTACCGTGGCCTGGGTGAGTTTGCCCTTGTGCGGGGCCTTGCCCATCTGGGGGGTGATGTTTGTCCAGGGTGCACCGATTTCGGTCACCCATGCCTATTTTGAAGCCGTCTCCGGACTGACCACCACGGGGGCCACCGTGCTCTCGGGGCTGGATGCGTTGCCGGTGTCGCTCAATATGTGGCGCACCTTCTTGCAATGGATGGGGGGGATGGGGATTTTGATTTTGGCCGTGGCCCTGCTGCCGCTGCTGGGGGTGGGGGGCAGCCAGCTGTTTCGCGCCGAAGCGGCCGGCCCGATCAAAGACACCAAGCTCACCCCGCGCATGGCGGGCACGGCCAAGGGGCTGTGGGGCGTGTACAGCCTGTTTTCGATTGCCTGCGCGGTGGCGTTTTGGCTGGGTGGAATGGCCCCGCTGGATGCGGTGATGCACATGTTTGCCACAGTGAGCTTAGGGGGGCTGTCGCCCCACGATGCCAGCTTTGGATTTTTTCAATCGCCGCTGCTGGAGGGCATTGCGCTGATTTTTATGCTGCTGGCCAGCTGCAATTTTGCGCTGTACTTTATTGCGCTGCGCAAAGGCAACTGGCGCACCCTGTGGAACGACCCGGAGATGCGGGCCACCATTGGCGTGCTGCTGGGCGGTGGGGTGTTGGTGGCGCTGCTGCTGTGGGCCAAGGGTGTGTACGGGCCGCTGGAGGCCCTGCGCTACGGGATGTTTCAGGTGGTCTCAGTGGCCACCACCACCGGCTTTGCCACGACCGATTACCTGACGTGGCCGGTGTTTGCCCCGGTGCTGATGCTGTTTTTATCCGGGGTGGCCACCAGTGCGGGCTCTACCGGGGGCGGCATCAAGATGATGCGCATGCTGATCTTGTTCCAACAAGCCCGGCGCGAAATGACCCGCCTGGTGCATCCCCGCGCGGTGCAGCCGGTGGTGGTGGGCGGCAAGGTGATTGAACACCCGATGATTTTTTCGGTGCTGGCGTTTATGCTGGTTTACGGGGCCACCATCATCGTGCTCAGCATGGTGCTGTTGCTGACCGATTTGGACCCCGTCACCGCGTTCTCTGCCGTGGTGGCCAGCGTGCACTGCACTGGGCCGGGGCTGGGGGCCTTGGGTCCAGCGTCCAACTACGCGGTGCTTACGGATTTTCAGATTTGGGTGTGCACCTTGGGTATGCTGTTGGGGCGGCTGGAGATTTTGAGTTTCATGGCCTTGCTGACCCCCGCATTTTGGCGGCGCTGAGGATGTGGCTCGGGCCCAGGGAGGAACAAATACTGCCCCAAGCGGGTCAGCACTCCCTACAATCAGCCTCCATTGTCTATAGAGGGCATTCATGGTTCCGCACTTTATTACGGCCTTGACCGGCCCCATCAACGAGCTTGAGCAGCGCATCATTGACTCCACCCCAGCCATTGAGCGCTGGTTTCGGCTGGAGTGGATGGAGCACACGCCGCCGTTTTACGCTTCCATCGACCTGCGCAATTCCGGCTTTAAGCTGGCACCGGTCGATACCAACTTATTCCCCAGTGGCTGGAATAACCTGACCGAGCCCATGCTGCCGCTGGCCGTGCAGGCCACCATGGCCTCGATCGAGAAAATCTGCCCCGAGGCCCGCAACCTGCTCATCATTCCGGAAAACCACAACCGCAGCCCGTCGTACCTGGCCAGCTTGGCGCAGTTGCAGCGGATTTTCAAAATGTCGGGCTTGAATGTGCGCCTGGGCTCCATCAGCCCAGACGTGAAAAAACCGGTGGAAATCAACCTGCCCACCGGCCAAAGCGTGGTGCTGGAGCCGGTGGTGCGCACCAAGCGCCGCTTGGGGGTGAAGCACTTTGACCCCTGCACCATCTTGCTCAACAACGACCTATCGGCCGGGGTGCCGGGTATTTTGGAAGAGCTGTACGAGCAATACCTGCTGCCTCCGCTGCACGCCAGCTGGAGCATGCGCCGCAAATCGCGTCACTTTCAAAGCTATGAAGAGGTGGCCAAGCGCTTTGGCAAGATGCTGGGCATTGACCACTGGTTGATTCATCCCCTGTTTGCCAAGGCCGAAGGGCTGGACTTTGCCCAGAACACGGGCATGGAGGCTTTGTCTGCGCAAGTCGATGCGCTGCTGACCAAAATCCGCCGCAAATACAAAGAGTACGGCATCAAGGACAAGCCCTTCGTCATGGTCAAAGCCGACAACGGTACGTATGGCCAAGGCATCATGACCGTGCGCGATGCCAAGGAGTTGCCCGAGCTGTTGGCCACGGCCGGCGAAAAGCTGGGCTTTGTCCACAACGGCGTGTCGGTACACGATGTGATCGTGCAAGAAGGTGTGCAAACTTCTGAGCGCATGCACGATGCCGTGGCCGAGCCGGTGGTGTACACCATGGACCGCTACGTGGTCGGCGGCTTCTACCGCATGCACCCTGAGCGCGGCATCGACGAAAACCTTAACGCCCCTGGCTCCAGCTACGTGCCGCTGGCCTTTGCCCACAGTGCGCAAATGCCCCAGGCAGGGCAACACCCCGGTGCCAGTGCCCCCAATCGCTTCTACATGTATGGCGTGATTGGCCGTCTGGCCATGCTGGCGGCCAGCTACGAGCTGGAGGCCACCGACCCAGATGCCGAGGTGTACGACTAAGTCGAAAAACCAGCCTGAGTCCACGGCGACAGAGCCGGTATGCCAGCCCTGAAAAAAATTTGAATATGAATACACAGAGGCGCACAATTGCGCCTCTTTTTTTCTAGGAACCTTGGCCCCACAGCCGAGGGGCGTTTGTGCAAAACCAGTCCTCGTCGTTACCGGCGCTGACGTTGGGGGCCATTGGTGTCGTGTTTGGCGACATTGGCACCAGCGTGCTCTACACCGTCAAAGAAATCTTTGCCACTGGCCATGTGCAGTTCACCCATCACAACGTCTATGGTGTACTGTCACTGATTTTTTGGACGCTGACCCTCATTGTTTCGCTTAAGTACGTGGTGTTGGTGCTGCGCGCGGACAATAACGGCGAGGGGGGCCTGGTCGCCATGCTGACCTTGGCCTCCCGTGCCGTGGCGGATCGCCCGAAACTGCGCCACGGCATGCTCTTGGTGGGCATTTTTGGCACTTGTTTGTTCTACGGCGATGGGGTCATCACCCCCGCTATCACGGTGCTGGGGGCGATGGAGGGCCTGGAAGTGGTGTCGCCCCAGTTCAAGGCCTACGTCATCCCGCTGACCTTGCTGGTGCTGTTCGCCCTGTTCTTTGTGCAAAAAACAGGGACTGCTGGCATTGGCAAATTTTTTGGCCCGGTGATGATGCTGTGGTTCCTGGCCATTGCGGCTCTGGGGCTGCTGCATATTGCCCAGCATCCGGAGATTTTGTGGGCCCTCTCCCCGCACTACGCCTGGGGCTTTAGCCTGCACAACCCCGGCATCACCTTCATTATTTTGGGGGCCGTGGTGTTGTGCGTGACTGGCGGCGAAGCGCTGTACGCCGATATGGGGCATTTTGGCAAGCGCCCGATTCGTGTGGCGTGGTTCTCTATTGCCATGCCCGCACTCACCTTGAATTATTTTGGCCAAGGGGCGCTGCTGCTGGCGCAGCCAGAGGCGGTGAAAAACCCATTTTTTTATTTGGCACCCGAATGGGCCGCTTTGCCCCTGGTGAGCTTGGCCACGGCGGCGGCGGTGATTGCTTCGCAGGCGCTGATTTCCGGGGCGTTTAGTGTGACCAAGCAGGTGATTCAGCTGGGCTTTTTGCCTCGCCTGCAAGTGTGCCATACCAGCGCGTATGACAAGGGGCAGATTTACATCCCCTTTGTCAATTGGGCGCTGTTTGCGCTGATCGTGCTGGCAGTGGGGCTGTTTCGCAGCTCGGGCAACTTGGCGGCGGCTTATGGCATTGCGGTGACGACCGATATGTTGATCACCACGGTGCTGACGTTCTTTGTGATTCGCTACGCTTGGAAGCTGCCATTAATGCTGTGCATCACGGCCACCGGGGTGTTTTTTACGGTGGATGTGTTGTTTTGGGCCTCCAATTTGCTCAAACTTTTGCACGGGGGCTGGTTTCCTTTGGTCATTGCGGGGGTGGTTTTTTTGCTCATGGTGACGTGGCGGGATGGCCGGGCGCGGCTGGGCGCTGCCATGCAAGAGTTGGCGTTAGAGCTGCAAGCATTTTTGGATGCGCTGTTTCTTGCTCCGCCCACGCGGGTACCGGGCACTGCCGTGTTTTTGACTTCCAAAGAGGCTTTGGTGCCCAATGCCCTGCTGCACAACCTCAAACACAACAAGGTGCTCCATGCGCAAAATGTGTTTGTGACAGTGCGCAGCCACGAGGTGCCGTGGGTGGCCATGGACAAGCGCCTGGAGGTGCGCTCTTTGGGCCATGGTTGTTGGTCGGTCATCGTCCACTACGGGTTTAAAAATGACTACGATTTGCCCCGTGCTTTGGCCTTGCTCGAAGGAGCTGGGGTGGCGCTGACGCTCAACCCCATGGCGACCAGTTACTTTGTTTCCCGCGACATTGTGGTGCCGACGCTGGGTAAAGGCATGGCGCTGTGGCGTGAAAAGCTGTTTGCCCAAATGCACCGCAGCGCCAGCACGGCGGCCGAGTTTATGAACCTGCCCAGCAATGCTGTGGTGGAATTGGGGTCGAAAGTAGAAATTTAAGCTATTTAGGGCTTAAACCATTATGTATCAAGCGCTAACAGCTATATAAATTGTTTATTCAGACATGCAGTTTTTTCGGGATGTAAGCCTCTCCACCATCGTGGCGGGGCTGGTGGCCGTATTGGTGGGCTTTACCAGCTCCATCGCCTTGGTCTTTCAGGCGGCGCAATCTTTGGGTGCCAGCAGTGCGCAAATCACCTCCTGGGTCTGGGCACTGTGCATGGGTGTGGGGCTGTGCTGCATCGTGCCTTCGTTGTGGCTGCGCCAGCCCGTCATGGTGGCCTGGTCCACGCCCGGTGCTGCCGTTTTGGCCGCAGGCGGTGCGGCAGGGCAGTTTGGTCTGGAGCAGGCCGTGGGTGCGTTTATCGGCAGCGCCTTGCTTATCCTTCTGTGCGGGGTGACGGGGATTTTTGAGCGCCTCATGACGCGCATTCCTGTGGCGTTGGCTTCGGCCTTGCTGGCCGGTGTGCTGGCCAAATTTGGCATGGATGCCTTTGGCGCTGCTGCCACTGGCCCCGCCATCGTGCTGCCCATGCTGGCGGCTTATATCCTGGGCAAGCACTACCACCCCCGCTATGTGGTGCTGTGGACGTTGGTTGCGGGCATCGCTGCGGCCGCCCTGCAAGGCCAACTGCACTGGGAGCAAGTGCAGTGGACGCTGGCCACGCCGCAATGGACCACGCCGGTCTTCACGTGGCAGGCCTTTGTCAGCCTGGGCCTGCCGCTGTTCGTGGTCACCATGGCTTCGCAAAATCTGCCTGGGGTCATTGTTATGCGCTCGGCAGGCTATGCCGTGCCGGTGTCGGGCATCGTCAGCCTGACGGGAGCGCTCAGTGCTGTGCTGGCCCCTTTTGGCGGGTATGCCATTAACTTTGCGGCCATTACTGCCGCCCTGTGTACCGGCACCGAGGCGCACCCCAACCCGGCCCGGCGCTATACCGCTGCGGTGGTTTGCGGCGTGGCCTATTTGCTACTGGGGTTGTATGCCGCTGTGGTCACCGGCTTGCTGTTGGCTTTTCCGAAAGAATTGGTGCTAGCCATCGCCGGGTTTGCCTTGCTGGCCAGTATTGCCGGTGGCCTGCACGCTGCCTTGGCCGATGCCCGGCAGCGGGAAGCCGCCATCGTGACTTTTTTGGTCACCTTAAGCGGTGTGACGCTGTTGGGCGTAGGCTCAGCCTTCTGGGGGGTGGCAGCAGGTGCAGCGGTTTTGCTGGCGCAAAAGCTTCCCCAATGGAACAAGATTTAATTCACGGACTGTTATGCAACTGCTTTTTATTGCCGATCCACTGGCCAGCTTCAACACCAAAAAAGACACCACTTTCGCCATGATGCGCGAAGCGCAGCGCCGGGGGTACGCCATCTACGCTTGCCAGCCGCAGCACTTGCAATGGCAAGCCGGTGGCCAAGTGGAGGCACTCGTGCAGCACATTCGTATCACCGATGCCGCCCCTGGCAGTACCGACTGGTTTGAAGTGCTGCAAACACAAACCCGCACTGTGGCCAGCTTTACCGCCAGTTTGATGCGCAAAGACCCGCCGTTCGATAGCGAGTTTTTTTACGCCACCCATCTGCTCTCCCAGGCTGAGCGGGAAGGGGCCAAAGTCTTCAACAACCCGGCGGCCTTGCGTGAGCACCCGGAAAAACTCGCCGTCATGGAATTTCCCCAATTCCTCGGCCCCACCTTGGTCACCCGCCAAGCGTCGGCCATTCGTGCTTTCCATGCCCAGCACCAGGACATCATCCTTAAGCCCCTGGACGGCATGGGCGGCATGGGCATCTTTCGGGTCAAGTCCGATGGACTGAACCTTGGTTCCATCATCGAAACCCTCAACCAAAATGGGGGCACCAGCGTCATGGTGCAAAAATTCCTGCCCGAAATCAGTGCAGGCGATAAGCGCATCCTCATCATTGGGGGCCAGCCCGTGCCCTTCTGCTTGGCCCGCATTCCACAAGGCAACGAAGTGCGTGGCAATCTGGCTGCAGGGGGCAAAGGCGTGGCACAACCCCTGAGTGCCTCTAACCAAGCCATGGCCGAGGCCGTCGGTGCCCAGCTGGCCCCTCGGGGTTTGCTGCTCATTGGGTTGGATGTTATTGGTGAGTGCATCACCGAAATCAATGTGACCAGCCCCACTTGCTTCCAGGAAATCCAGCAGCAAACAGGTTGTGATGTCGCAGCCTTGTTCATTGATGCACTGGAGCACGCCTGTAAAGTGTGAGAATTTCCGGGAAAACCCCAATCTCATGCTATAGTTCGCCCCCTCGCAACGACAAGCGGCGGGGCGGTGATTCAGAAGAATTGCAGGCCCAGAAGAAA